>Ga0134126_10003959_pt1 | contig 18535 bp, 11 predicted proteins | sample KB31752_FD_96881 | JGI IMG/M metagenome (GOLD analysis project Ga0134126, IMG submission 96881) | Terrestrial soil microbial communities with excess Nitrogen fertilizer from Kellogg Biological Station, Michigan, USA - KB3-175-2 | ecosystem: Environmental > Terrestrial > Soil > Unclassified ...
GCGCAGGAGATCCAGGCGTACGAGCCGCAAAAAGGATTCGACATCTTCGAGGAGTTCCGCGGAAGCGTCAGCAAACAGGGGCAGTTTCTGCTGTTGGACAACAACCTCGGTTACGATTTCAACGACTACGTGGGATTGGACGTGGGCATTCCGATTTACTTCAATCATTTGACGCCGCCATTGCAAGGGCAGCCGCGAGGTTGGCAGCAGCAACTCGGCGATCCTTATGCTGACTTGCGGCTCTCGTTCAACAATCACATTCTCAATTACGACACGGCGATAACCGTTTCAGTTCCCTACTACGAGACGGGCAACTTTGACGGCAGCAATCTGGGCGTGGACTGGTTCAACCATTTTGACAAGCCGATTGGACCGGTGACGCCTTTCTTTAACGCAGGAATCGCCAATGGAATTTTGAATACGGAATTGCTGTCGCAGCCATACCGGCTGGTGGACACTTTCCACACACTGGGATTCATAGCGGATGGCGAAGCGGGATTGGACGTGCGGCTATATCGCGGACTCGGAGTGGGAGGCTCGTTCTACGAAGTGATTCCATCGGGTACACAGAAAGCGTTCATCAACGGGCATCCGGTCACGAATACGTTTTTGTTTCCAACCGCGGCGAATGCACTCAGTCAGGCGACGAACGACCACGGGTATTCAGCCTGGCTGAGGATTGTGCCGACGCGGTTTCTATATTTCGAGGCGGGATACGTACACAGCATCGAGTTCAACGACGATGCAGCGACGCTGACGGTGGGATTCGATGTGCGCTCGATGTTCCACCATTCGCGGCCGGGATGGGAATAAGCAGCGGCCTTAAAAAGTCAGCTAGGCGTTGGAAGGAACGGACAAGGAACTTTCATCGCGCGTGATGGCGCGAGCGGGCAATGAGAACTGCACGACGGTCCCGGGAGAAGCATTGGTGAGGTGCAGATCGCCCGAGAGTTCCTTGACGCGCTGGCGCATTCCGGAAATGCCGACGCCAATACTTTCCGCACGAAATTCGGCGACATTTTTGGGAATGCCGGCGCCATCGTCCTGAACCGTGCCCAAAACGTGTCCATTCTCCTGCGCAAGCGTGACCCAGGCGTTGCGCGCCTTGGAATGGCGGAAAACGTTGGTGAGCGCTTCCTGAATAATACGGAAAGTGGCCTTTTCGATTTCATCGCTGAAGCGGGGGAATGGCTGCGGATTGATTTGCAGCGAAATGGCGATGCCGCTGCGGCGCGTGAGGCCATCGAGAAACCACTGAAGCGCGGATTGCAATCCGACTTCATCGAGCAGCGGCGGATGGAGCAAATGGGACATGCTGCGGAGCTGCTGGATGGCGTGATCAATAATTAAGGCCGCTTCGCCTACGACTTTTTCGGTTGCATGCGTGGACGCAGATTGCGGATCAATGCCCTCGAGAATCATTTTTGCGGCGGCGAGGTCCTGGCCCAAGCCGTCGTGCAATTCGCGAGCGATTCGGCGGCGCTCCGCATCCTGAGCGGCAATGAGGCTATTGGAAAGGCGGCGTAGCTCCCCATTGAGAGCTTCGAGCTGACGTGAGTTGCGGTGCAGTTCGCAAAAGATGCTGACTTTGGCGCGCAGAAGCTCGGGAATCACAGGAACAGAAATGTAGTCGCAGGCGCCGCGCTGATAGCCTTTCACGCGGTCGATGTCGGTCATGTGAACCGCGGAAATGAAGAGAATCGCCAAATTTTGAAAACGCGGATGCTGGCGAATCAGGTCGGCAAGTTCGAAGCCGTCAAGTTCCGGCATGCTCACATCGAGAAGAACGACGGCGAAATCCCTCTTGAGAAGCTGTTCGAGAGCTTCCTTCCCGGAGCTGACTTTGACGAGATTTTCGCCGAGTTCGGCGAGTATGGCTTCGTAGCTGAGAAGCTTGGCGGGCTGGTCGTCCACCATCAGGATATTGACTTTATCTACTGCATTCATTTTGCTGGGCCCTTGACCCATATTTTACACTCTGCGACACCTACCTGTGCAGCCACATGCGCAGAGCGGAGAGCAACTGTTCCGTGTTAACCGGCTTCGCCAGGTATTCGGACGCGCCGGCCTCCAAACATTTCTCGCGATCGCCCTTCATCGCTTTTGCCGTAAGAGCAATGATTGGAAGACGCCGGAAAGCGGGATTCTGGCGGATGACCTGCATGGTCTGGTAGCCATCCATCTCAGGCATCATAATATCCATCAAGACGATTGCCAAGTCCGGCGTGGATTCGAGTGTCGCGATAGCTTCCCTTCCTGTGCCGGCAGTGAGGACGTTCATGCCGCGGCGTTCGAGAACGCTGCTGAGCGCGAAGATGTTGCGTACGTCATCATCGACGATGAGAACTCGCTTGCCGACGAGCGCTTCGTCGGAACGGTGGAGGCGATCGAGCATGCGCTGTTTTTCGTTGGGCAAGTCGGTGACCACGCGATGCAGGAAGAGAGCGGTTTCATCAAGCAGGCGCTCGGGAGACTCGACGCCTTTGACGACCACACTGCGCGCCAGAGAATGCAAGCGCATGTCTTCGTCGGGAGTCAATTCCTTGCCAGTGAAAACGACTACAGGCAAGTCGGTGAGCGAGGAATCGTCGCGGAATTTTTCGAGCACGTCGAAGCCGGACATGTCGGGCAGCCGCAGGTCAAGAACGACGCAATCGAAGGACTGATCTTTGATGGAATCGAGCGCTTGCGCGCCGGTGGAGACGACGGAAACGTCTATGTCGTCATAGCCGAGAAGTTCCTGAATGCTGAGCTGCTCGGCGGGATTGTCTTCAATGACCAGCAGGCGCTTGCGCCGCTGCGAGGAGTATTCCTTGATGCGGTCGAGAGCGGCTTTCAGACCATCGGGATCGGTCGGCTTGGTCAAGAAGGCAAAAGCGCCGCGTGCGAGGCCATGCTGGCGGTCTTCATCGAGCGTGAGCATTTGAACAGGAATGTGGCGGGTGTTGGGGTCCTGCTTGAGGTGATTGAGAACGGTCCAGCCGAGCATGTCGGGCAGGAAGACGTCGAGCGAAACGGCGGTCGGGTGATATTCGCGTGCCAGTGAAAGGGCCTGAGAACCGCGCGTAGCGACAAGAGTTTTGAATCCTTTGTCGCGCGCGAGATCGCGCAGGACGCGAGCGTAGTGCGGGTCATCTTCGACAATAAGGAGAATCGAATCCTCGGGCATGAGGGTGTCGCGGTCGTCGGGAACTTGCTCGATCTGCGACTCGACAGCAGCCGCCGCGGCGACCAGAGCCGCAGGGGCGGATTCGGAACCGGTTTTAGTTTCACGAGAGGGCACAACGGACGGGCCGACGTAGGTCTGGGGCAGATACAAAGTGAACGTGCTGCCCTTGCCGGGAGTGCTGCGCAACTGAATTTCGCCGCCGAGGAGGCCGGCTAGTTCGCGGCTGATGGCGAGGCCCAAGCCAGTGCCGCCGTATTTGCGGCTGGTGCCGGCATCGGCCTGCTGGAACGCTTCGAAGATGATGCGCTGCTTCTCGGGAGGAATGCCGATGCCGGTATCGGAGACCTCAAAGGAGACGACGGAGGCGGCGCTGCTGAGAATGGCATGTCCTTCGCTCCAGCCGCGTTCTACGGTGGAGACGCTTAAGCGGACGCTCCCCTGCTCAGTGAATTTGAAGGCATTCGAGAGCAAATTCTTGAGCACCTGCTGAACGCGCTTCGAGTCGGTAATCATGCTGCGGCTGAGGCGCGGCGACGCCTGAACTTCGAAGGCGAGCTTTTTGTTCTCTGCTTCGTGTCGGAATGGCCGAGCGACCATTTCGAGCAGACTGCCGAAGAAGACTTCCTCGGCCTCGACAGAAACCGTGCCGGATTCGATTTTGGAAAGATCAAGAATGTCCGTGATGAGGTTGAGCAAGTCGGTGCCGGCGCCGTGAATGGTGCGCGCGAATTCGACCTGACGCGGCGTGAGATTGTGTTCGGGGTTGTCGCCCAATTGCTGACCGAGAACCAGAATGCTATTGAGCGGCGTGCGCAACTCGTGCGACATGTTGGCGAGGAATTCGGATTTGTACTTCGAGGTGAGCGCAAGTTCTTTGGCCTTTTCTTCGAGAGCGAAACGGGCCTGTTCGATTTCCTGATTCTTGCGCTCGACTTCGGCGTTCTGCTCGGCGAGCTGCTGGGCCTTGAGTCCAAGCTGCTCGTTGGTCTGCTGCAACTCCTTCTGCTGAACCTGCAATTCGGTGGCGAGCTGCTGCGACTGCTGCAGGAGGCTCTCCGTCTGCATGGTGGCTTCGATGGAGTTGAGCACAATGCCGATGCTGGCGGTGAGCTGCTCGAGGAAAGCGAGGTGCGACGCGGTGAACGCGCCGAGCGAAGCAAGCTCGATGACGGCTTTCACGCGGCCCTCGAAGAGCACAGGAAGCACGATGATATTGCGCGGGACGGCTTCGAACAGACCGGAGCGAATGGGAACGCTGTTGAGCGGCAGATCAGCGATAAGCAAACGGCGCTTTTCCACAGCGCACTGTCCGACGAGGCCTTCGCCGAGCGAGAGATATTTGCGATGGCCGTCTTCGCCGTTATCGGCATAGGAAGAGAGCAAAACCATTTGCTTGGAGTCTTCCGACTCCATGCGATAGATGACGCCCTGCTGCGCATTAACGAGTGGCGCGAGTTCAGAGAGCAGCAAACGCCCGACAGTCGAGAGATCGCGCTGGCCTTGCAACATACCGGTGAATCGAGCGAGGTTGGTTTTCAGCCAGTCCTGCTCGGTGTTGCGGTCGGTGGTGAGGCGCAGATTGTCAATCATGGTGTTGATGTTGTCTTTGAGTTCAGCAACTTCGCCGCGCGCCTCGACTTGAATCGAGCGCGTCAAGTCGCCCTTGGTCACGGCGGTGGCGACTTCGGCAATCGCGCGCACCTGGTTGGTGAGGTTATCGGCGAGCAAGTTGACGTTGCCGGTGAGGTCCTTCCACGTTCCTGCGGCGCCAGGGACGTTGGCCTGGCCGCCGAGACGCCCTTCCACTCCGACTTCGCGGGCCACGGTGGTGACCTGATCAGCGAAGATGGCGAGTGTGCCGGTCATGTTATTGATGGTGTCGGCGAGCGCGGCAACTTCGCCCTTCGCGTTCACCGTGAGTTTCTGCCCGAGATCGCCGTCCGCCACAGCGGTGACGACTTTCACGATGCCGCGCACCTGTTCAGTGAGGTTCGCGGCCATGACGTTGACGTTATCAGTGAGGTCTTTCCACGTGCCGGCGACTCCAGGCACGACCGCCTGGCCGCCGAGTTTTCCGTCGGTGCCGACTTCGCGAGCCACGCGGGTGACTTCCGCCGCGAAGGCATTGAGCTGGTCGACCATGGTGTTGATAGTGTTCTTCAGTTCGAGAATTTCGCCCTTCACGTCCACGGTGATTTTGCGCGAGAGATCGCCGCGCGCCACGGCGGTGGTCACTTCTGCGATGTTACGCACCTGGCCAGTAAGGTTGCCGGCCATCGAGTTCACCGAATCGGTCAAGTCTTTCCACGTGCCGCCGACTCCGGGAACATCGGCCTGGCCGCCAAGGCGGCCTTCGGAACCGACTTCGCGAGCCACGCGCGTCACTTCGGCGGCGAAAGAGCGAAGCTGGTCGACCATCGTGTTGATCGTGTCTTTCAGCAGCAAAATTTCGCCGCGAACGTCCACGGTGATTTTCTTGGAGAGGTCGCCGCTGGCGATTGCCGTGGAGACTTCGGCAATGTTGCGGACTTGCGCGGTGAGGTTGCTGGCCATGGAGTTGACCGAGTCGGTAAGATCTTTCCACGTGCCGCCGACTCCGGGGACTTGTGCCTGGCCGCCAAGCTTTCCGTCGGTGCCGACTTCGCGCGCAACGCGGGTGACTTCCGACGCGAACGAGCGAAGCTGATCCACCATGGTGTTAAGCGTGTCTTTAAGTTCGAGGATTTCGCCCTTCACGTCCACGGTGATTTTGCGCGAGAGGTCGCCGCGCGCCACGGCGGTGGCGACTTCGGCGATGTTACGGACTTGGCCAGTGAGGTTGCTAGCCATGAAGTTGACGTTGTCGGTGAGGTCTTTCCACGTGCCGCCGACTCCGGGCACAACCGCCTGGCCCCCTAATTTTCCTTCCGTGCCCACTTCGCGAGCCACGCGCGTCACTTCGCCGGCGAACCCGTTGAGCTGGTCCACCATGGTGTTGACGGTGTTCTTAAGTTCGAGGATTTCGCCCTTCACGTCCACGGTGATTTTGCGCGAGAGGTCGCCGCGCGCCACGGCGGTAGTGACTTCGGCGATGTTACGCACCTGGCCAGTCAAGTTGCTGGCCATGAAGTTGACGTTGTCGGTGAGGTCTTTCCATGTGCCCGCGACGCCGGGCACGTTGGCCTGACCGCCAAGCCGGCCTTCGGAACCGACTTCGCGAGCTACGCGCGTGACTTCTCCGGCGAACCGGTTGAGCTGATCCACCATCGTGTTCAGCGTTTCTTTGAGCTGCAAAATTTCGCCGCGAACATCCACGGTGATTTTGCGTGAGAGGTCGCCGCCGGCGATGGCCGTGGCAACTTCAGCGATGTTACGCACCTGGCCAGTGAGGTTGCTGGCCATCGAGTTCACCGAATCGGTGAGGTCTTTCCACGTGCCGGCGACGCCCGGAACTTGCGCCTGGCCGCCGAGTTTTCCTTCCGTGCCGACTTCGCGCGCCACGCGCGTGACTTCGCCGGCGAACGCGTTGAGCTGGTCAACCATCGTGTTGATGGTGTCTTTGAGTTCGAGAATTTCGCCCTTCACGTCCACGGTGATCTTGCGCGAGAGGTCGCCGCGCGCCACCGCCGTGGTCACTTCTGCGATGTTACGGACTTGCGCGGTGAGGTTGCCGGCCATGGCGTTCACCGAGTCAGTCAAGTCTTTCCACGTTCCGGCGACGCCGGGCACCACCGCTTGTCCGCCGAGTTTGCCATCGGTGCCGACTTCGCGCGCAACGCGCGTCACTTCCGACGCGAAGGAGCGAAGCTGATCCACCATCGTGTTGATGGCTTCTTTGAGCTGGAGAATTTCGCCGCGCACGTCGACGGTGATTTTCTTTGAGAGGTCGCCGCTCGCGATAGCCGTGGAAACTTCGGCGATGTTGCGCACCTGGCCAGTGAGGTTGCTGGCCATCGAGTTCACCGAATCGGTGAGGTCCTTCCACGTTCCTGCGACGCCCGGAACCGCGGCCTGGCCGCCCAATTTTCCTTCCGTACCGACTTCGCGGGCCACGCGCGTCACTTCGGCGGTGAAAACGCTCAACTGCTGAATCATGGTGTTGACGATGCTGGCCGAGCGCAGGAATTCGCCTTCGAGCGGTCGGCCGTCCACGTCCATGCGGACGGTTTGCGTCAAATTGCCTTGCGCCACCGCGGCAATCGCGCGAGTGACTTCTGTAGTGGGGCGCACGAGGTCTTCGACCAATGTATTCACCGAAGTTTCCATTTCGCCCCACGCGCCGCGGGACTCTTGAAACTTGGCATTCTCGCGCGTCTTGCCTTCTTTTCCGACGGTCTGGCCGACGCGCTTCAGCTCCTGCGACATCTGCTGGTTCGCGCCGACGATTTCGTTGAATGTGTCAGCAATTTTTCCGGCGAGGCCTGTCCACGAGCCCGGGAGGCGAACGGAAAAGTCGCCGTCGCGCATGGTTTGCAGGGCGCCGAGAATCAGCGCGAGGTCTCCGTTGCCGCGACTGTGACCGTTAATTTTTGGGGGCGGTTGAATTTCAGCTGTGGGCTTCAGGGAAGGGGTAGAGCCTTCGGTTCTGCTCATGCGTTAATCTCCAAAGAATGTCAAACCTGCTGATTCAGTCAGCGCTTCCTGTGGATTGAGTCTGTGAATCGGATCCCTGGCCATTCCAGGAGAACGAGCGGCCCTTGCTCACGGCATCCAGAGCGGAGAGCAAGCAGCGTGATACTTGAGACTTGGTGACATATCCATTGGCGCCGGCTTCGAGCGCCGCGGCGAGCATGTGGGAGGTGTCGTGCTGGCTGAGAATGAGAATTTTCGTTTCGGGCAGCTTTTTCCGGATCTGGCGCGTCGCCTGTAGGCCATCGAGTCGGGGCATGCTGACGTCCATCACAATCAAATCGGGCTTCAGTTCAGAGGCCTTTTCAATGGCTTGGACGCCATCCCCTGCTTCACCGAGAATTTCGAATTCCGGGCGCGATTCAAGGAGCGAACGCAACCCCCTGCGGAAAATTTCGTGGTCATCAACAATCAGAATGCGGGCCCGGCTCATTTACACCTCGGATGTTGCCTGCAGGCGCACGACAACTGAATACCTAGAAACGAGAAGTTAAACCCGTAGATTTGTACTACAAATCCGCGGAAAACCGCATACAGCGAATACCTGAAACAGCAGCAGGTAATCACTGTACATGCCTTTAGAATTAGCAGTTTGCGCGCATCATTGCGGCTTTATACGCACCAGCACGACGCCATGCCGCGGCACATACGCGCTGTAGGAACCGCTGGCGGTCCCCACATCCTTTTGCTGCCAGAGATCACGGACGGTGGCCTGGCCAGTAATACCGAGCTGCGTGAAATCGATGCTCATCTGCTCGGTGGTGGACTGGCGGTTAAATAGGGCGACCACCTTGCTGCCGTCGGACATCGGCTTCATCCAAACCTCGAATGGGCCTTCCTGTGCGATGCGATAGCCCTGCTTCCCTAGCGGATCCTGGTCGACGGCGATAACGTCGCGATTAGTGAGCAATTGGACGGTATACGGAGTCATCTGCGTGAGGTCGTTTCCGGCCATCAGCGGAGCGGCGAGAATGGCCCAGAGGCTCATGTGCGTGCGGTATTCGTCTTCCGACATGCCGCCGTTGCCGACTTCGAGCATGTCAGGATCGTTCCAGTGGCCGGGCCCCGCAAATTTCTCCAGACCGTTCTGGTCAAAACCGATTGCCGACATTGCGTAGTAGTTATCGCGAATGTCGCCGGTCGTCCTCCAAAGATTGCCGCCGGCAGACGCACCCCATTCCCACACTTTATGCCATCCATACTGGCATAGACTGAGAACAATAGGGCGTCCGGTTTTGAGCAGCGCGTTGTGCATTTTGGTGTACGCGGCCTGCATCTGTTCAAGGCTGCCGCCGCTCTGGCACCAGTCATATTTCAAATAATCCATGCCCCAACTGGCGTACGTTTGCGCGTCCTGCTCTTCATGCCCGCGGCTGCCTTCATAACCGGCGCACGTTTTCGCAGCGGGCGAAGAATAGATGCCGAGCTTCAGGCCTTTGCTGTGAACGTAATCGGCGAGAGCTTTCATGTCGGGGAATTTGTTGTTGGGATGAATAATGCCCTGCGCGTCGCGCTGCCCGGCCCAGGTGTCGTCAATGACGATGTATTCGTATCCGGCAGCTTTCATGCCGCTCGAGACCATAGCGTCGGCTTGCGAGCGAACCGTTTTGTCGTCAATGCGTCCGGCGAAATGATTCCAACTGTTCCAGCCCATGGGCGGCGTAGGAGCGAGATTCGTCTGCTGAGCAAAAGATGGGATCGATAAAACAATCAAGGAAAATGCGGAAATTGCTATTGCAACAGCCCTCAATCTGGCTGGCATCGCTTTCTTCAACTCGTCACCTCCGGACATGAGAAAACAGCCGGAATCGTAAACCAAAATGGGCCGGAAATGAGAAGAAAATGAGGTGCACAGGTCAAAGCCGGGAATTGGCCCCGCAAGTGCAAAGGTGAGGATGAGGGCAGGAGTGTAGAACTCCGCCTAGAAGGTAGTACTAAGCGTGTGTCGAGACGTTTCGAGGAAAAAGGCATGGAACAGATGACTCTGACGGCGCCGCAAGCCTGCGAAGAAACAGGCATTCGCCGGGGCTTGCTCGAAGATTTGGCGTTGAAAATCCTGTACTTGAACGGCGAGATGACGCTCCCGGAGCTCAGCGAGCACATGTGCCTGGGCTTGGGCGCTATCGAGGAGATATTTCAATTCTTCCGCAAGCAGCAACTCTGCGAAGTACGCGGAATGACGCGCGGCGCGCACCGCATTGCGGCCACTGCCGAAGGCAAATTGCGGGCGGTGGATCTGCTGACGCTGAGTCAGTATGCGGGGTCTGCGCCGGTGTCACTGAGCGATTACACGGCGCGAGTCCATGCGCAAGGCGTGTTGCAGACGCAGGTGCAACAGGATGATGTGTTTCGCGCATTCAGCTCGATGGTTCTCGACAAGGAATTGATTTCCCGCATCGGCACGGCGGTGGTCTCGAACAGTTCAATATTTTTGTATGGGCCTCCCGGAGCGGGAAAAACGACCCTGGCCTGCTATATCCCGGAAATCTACAACGACAAAGTTTGGATACCGCACGCCGTGGAAGTGGACAATCAGATCATCGCGGTCTATGACGCCGGAGTGCATCGCAGGAGCAATGCGGTTCCAGAGGAAGAGTTTGATACGCGCTGGGTGCTTTGCGAGCGTCCGCGCGTGCTGGCCGGCGGCGAGCTGTGCGCGGAAATGCTCGATTTGCAATACAGCGCGGCGAACCGCTACTACACCGCGCCTTTGCAGATGAAGGCCAATAACGGCGTGCTGATACTGGATGATTTTGGCCGCCAGCGAATGAGGCCGGATGAACTGCTGAATCGCTGGATGACGCCGCTCGACCGCCGAATCGATTTTCTTTCACTGCCGGGCGGAAAGAAATTTGAAATTCCATTTGATTTGTTTGTGGTTTTTTCCACGAACCTGGATCCGCGCGAACTCGCCGACGAGGCTTTCCTGCGTCGCATACCGAACAAAATCAAGGTGAATCACGCTACGCCAGAGGAGTTCCAGCAAATTCTGCAGAATTACTGCTCGGCGCGTGGAATTGAATGGGAGCCGGGCGTGCCGGAAGAGGCAGCGCGGTTTATTCGCGAGGAAATGAAGCAGCCGTTGAGTCAGAACTTGCCGAAAGACCTCATCAATCAGGTCACGTGGGCAGCCGCGTACCAGGGGGAGTCGCCTCGGCTCACAGCGGAAGCCATCAAGCTCGCTTGCCGCAACTACTTTCTGCCGGTCGAGAATTAAACGGAAATCAAAGCAGGGCGATAATTATTCTTTTTTGCGCGCTAGCGCGCCGGCCCGCGCCTCGGAACTTCCATGTATCCGCTGATGAAATCGTGATCGATTTTAGTGGCCACGAAGCGCAGCGGCGCGGATTCGCCAGGAACAACAAAATCCACGAGTTCATCCACAGCGCGATCTTTGAATTCCACGGGTTTCTCATCGAGAAAAACATCAACGGAATAGCGCTGCCGGCGCGCGTCGGAATTTTTCAGTTGTAGCGAAACAGGCCCAACAGCCTGCGGGCGAGAACCGCGGCGCAATTGGAACGGAACAGCGAAGCGCTGCGTCTGCGCCGCCAGGCGGCCGAGTTCTTGCTGAGTTTTGGAAAGCTCATCTTGCTGCGAACCGACAACTCCGACAACATCGGTGAGTTGATTGGCGGTAGCCTGCCACGCTTCGCGCGACGCGACCGGATCGGCACCGGCAGAGGCATTCGTCAGTTGCGGAGGCGGTTCTGCGTGAGGGTGATTTTCAATTTGCGCGGCTTGAGGCATAGGTTCTGTTTCAGCCTCTGCTAAATCAGCAGACTGCTTTTTGGCTGCACGAGCCGAGCTAGCGGCAGGCGTGGACGGAGCGGTGACTTTCGTTGCCGCGGCAGAAGAAGGCTGGGCTGCTGCGCGGCGCCTTTCCAAACGGTCGATGCGTTGCTCGATGGTGGTTAATTGCTGCTGAATTTTCGCGAGGTTGCGGTCCTGCTGCGCAGCCGCTACAGCAGGCGCAGCGCTCTGAATAATTTTGTAGGCGACCAATCCCGTCGCGGCCAATACCAAGACGAGCAGGATAGCGCCGAGGCCGCCCGATCCTGGCCGGCGCGGTTCCACCGGAGGAGATGTAAGCGTTGCACGATTGAATCCAGCATCTGCCATGTTCCGGGCTCCGAAATTACTGCGAATGAAAACTTACTTCAGCGAATCGAAACACTCGCCGGATAACGCACCGCCAGCGGCACCGTAATCTCGCGTGTTTCACGCGGCAGCACGCCAAGTTCTTTTTCCGCCGAATCCAACCGCGAATCCGCCATTTTTACGCGATATTTTCCGGGCGGCACGATCAGTAAGAGCGGAGTGCTGCCTACAAACTCACCATTGAGCCAGACGCGCGCGCCCGACGGTGTCGAGCGCAAAAGCATTTTGGCGGCGTCTTTTCCGGCTTTTTTCTCGAGCGCCATGCGGTTTGCTACATCGGCGGGCGGACCCGCCGGAATCGTGAGAAATGGAGAAGCGGTCTTGCCCGAAGCTGCCGGAGCCGGTTTGCTCGCGCCAGGCATCAGAGTCGTCGCAGACTTCAGTGTTTTGCTTATCGACGAGGCCTTGGCCGCAGAGGAAGCAGCCGCACTGCCGTATTCAACTGTGTCCTGCGCGCGCGAAGATGCAGCGCCGGCGAGCATCACGGAAAATAAGAGCAAGAGTTGCAGAATCCAGAAACGGCTGAATTGCCCGGGTCGAGCCGACATGCCAGAGCCCCTATTGCACCCAGAGTTCTACGAATATTCCCCGCAAGGACTAGAGCATGGCGAATTCCAAACTCGAAGAATTCCCAGCGCGACTCAGGAGCCCAACGCAAAGCTGCGAACAGCGAATTGTTTACGGCTATGTAGGCGAAATGCGAACACTTAATGTTGACTGAGCACAAAGTGACCGAAACCGCTCTCGTGCTCGGCTGACGTGTAACCTTTTAGTGACTGCTTTCAGGGCGGGCAGCCCTGTGCCCATTTTGTGCGACGTCTGCGTCGTGGAAGGAGACGTGCTAGGTCAATACGCGAGGGAAAGGCTGAAGTGTGCGCGACGAGATTTCAGCCGCCCGGAAAATATCGCGTTCGCCGAAGTCGTGAAAGCAGCGGCCGGCAGATTTTGTTGCATGTCCAATTCGCACAATTCGATCTACATGTTTCGTCGTTCGGCGCCACACCGTTTCGCGCCCGGTGGCGGAGCATTTGGACTTTCGTTCGTGCTGCACTGTTCTCTGGCGTTCCTGCTATTTCACGCCTCCAACATATTCTACGCCGCACCAGACGCGCGTTTCGCCGCAGCCACGCCGAGAAAAATCTACTATATCGTTCCGATTCTGCAGGCCTCGAAAACGCTGCCGCGAATTGTGATGAGGGACAGCGGTGAGGGAGATTCGAAGCCGCGTCCTGCTCAACAGCCGGACTCCAAAGCGCTGATATTCCCGGAAAATCTGGAAGCCGTTTCGCGGCCCAAAAATCCCGAGAACGACAGGCAAACCATCCTTCAAGCAAATGCGCCCAACATTCACATAAAGACAGATTTGCCTTTGCCGAACGTCGTTATGCAGATGACCAAAGGCGCAGCGCTCGAATCGCCGATTGACAATGCGAATGCCAGACCTGTGCAGCATCAGGCGCGCTTGATTGACGAGGAAGCGCCCCGGATCGCGCCGCAGTTCAAAGAGTCAAACTCTTCGCTCGCCGTGAATTCGCAAACCAAACTGCCCATGCCATCGTCGGCAGTGGCCGCGCCCATCTCACGGCAGCAATCGCTGCGCTCCGCCGTATTGCCAAATATGCCGGGAATCAGCGTGCCCGATGCCGCCGCAAATACCTCTGCCGGTGCGCTGACGCAATTGCCGGCGCCCTCTGTTTCTGCGGCAAAACCGGTTCACGCGCAGACCACGACAGTCGAGGTCGTCGAGATTCCGGCGATTGCCGGAGCGGCGTCGATCAAGCTCGAGCAAGGGAACGTACCCGTTTCGCAAACGGAGCTGCTCATTCCCACCGGTTCCGTCGCGAAGCCTACACAGAAAACCAGCGCGCGTGTCGATGTGGGCAGCGCCCCTGCAATTGCGGAAGAGGCTTCGCCCAATACACCTCATCAGGTGAATGCGTTTGGCTCGCAGGCACAGCTTCCCGCGCCGACGGTTATGGTCGCAAGACCAATAGGCACAACGCAAAAAGCGGGAAGCCCAGCAGGCTCGGTAAGCCCTCCCAATTCAGGCGACCTTGTAATTATCAGCGTGAATCCGTCCGCCGCGGTTTCGCAGATTGTCCTTCCGCCCGGGACGCGGCTCGGCGTTTTCGCCATAACTGCGCCCTCGACCGGGAAAACTGATGCAGCCGGCGCGCGCGAATCGGCGAATTCAGCAGGTAAATCAACTGCCCTAAACGGCGAGCATGCTGGAGCCGGCGGAAAAGACAGCTCAGGTACGAATCTGACGGTGGATACGGCCGGAAGCATCAAGCCTGAAGCGTCCGGCGCGTTGGGACCGCCTTTGCCCGCCGAAATGATTTTCCCCGTTCTGTCGGACATGACTCCGCGCAAAAGCGCGATGGTCGTCGCTACCGGCCCGATCGGTGGGGGAGGCCTCGGCGTCTACGGCGTGCTGAACTGCGGCAAGATTTTCACAATTTTCCTGCCCATGCCAGGCAAGAACTGGACGATGCAGTACTGTGCCAAGCCGGAATCTTCAAATGTGCCAACCTCCGGGGCACGCTCTGTAGGGATACAATGGAACGACGGCTTGGTACCGCCTGAGCCAAAATCCAAGTTCGATTTCCGGCGATTGCCGGTTCCCTCAGACAAGCGGAATGACACCATCGTGCTTAAAGGTGTCCTGCGGGCAGATGGGACGGTAGCTCAACTAGAGGTTTACCGGGGCACTACCGCCGAAATGAACAAAGCAGCCAAAATCGCGTTCAGCCGCTGGAAGTTCAAACCCGCATTGCTGCACGGCGTCCCCGTTCCCGTCGAACTCCTGATCGGAATTCCGCCGGCCCAGTAGATCCTGAACTACCGCGAGTTTTCAATCCGTGCGATGCCAAAACTGTTCACCAATTGTGCAAGAGATTGTCTCCGAAAGCGAACAGTGTCACATACCAGAGACACCCAGTTCTCCGCCGCGCCCATTCTGCATTGCAAAGAGGTGACTTACTCGAATTCGACTGTATAAAATCTCCCGTCCTCAATAGGCACCAATCGTGCATCTGTTCACAAACGTATACGAGTTTTCCTGTAGTTGGCCTCCGTTACAATTGAAATGAATATCAGGTTTTTAGTCGACAGAGTTGAGCGCTTTCCGAGCCTTTTTTGGCGCGCTAGACAGGACTAGTCTTGATCGAACCAACGGTGCAGGTCTGCTTTCTCAGCCAGGATTCATCTTTTGCGGGAGCAATCGGACACGCCCTCGGCGAGGGGTTTTCGAGCCGGGCATGCGACCGTCAGGAAGCCGTGCGGCTCGCCGTGAACAGGACGGCGTGCGACGTGATTATTCTCGACGTACGCTCGACGGCGACCAAGGGCGAGCCTGAATCGGCGCTGCAGGCCGTCGACGAGATTCGCAAGATTCCTCTCTACCCGCCGATTATCGTGCTCATGGACGCCAATGAGCGGCGCCTGCTTCTGCAGGCCATGAATCGCGGCGCCTACGACGGCGTAACCGCCCCGCCGAACATTGCCGAATTGCGTCTTGTGTTGCGGCGCGCCAGCAAGTTCCACGAGACGCTGATTGAACTGGCCAAATTGCGAGCGGATTCTCGCAGCGCAGGTCGTCTGATGGGCTTGCGCGGAACTTCCGCACCCATGCAAGAAGTATTTGCTCTGGCGCAAAAAATCGGCCCGTGCGACGTGAGCGTGCTCATCACCGGCGAGACCGGCACTGGCAAGGAATTGCTGGCGCGCGCCATCCATCAGATGAGCAGCCGCAGCGCCCGGCCGATGATAGCGTTCTCCTGCGCGAATTTGCCGGAATCGCTGATTGAAGATGAGCTGTTCGGCCACGAAAAAGGCGCATTCACCGGAGCTCTGACGAGCCGCTGCGGGCGCTTTGAAGCAGCAAATCACGGCACTTTGTTTCTGGACGAAATTGGCGATCTCAGTCTCGGACTTCAGCCGAAATTGCTCCGCGTATTGCAGGAGCGAAGCGTTCAGCGCCTGGGAAGCAACGCCACCATCGGTGTGAACATTCGGCAAATCTCCGCAACCCACTGTGATCTTGCGAAAATGGTCGAGCAAGGCAGATTTCGCGAGGATTTGTATTACCGGCTTAACGTCGTGCAGATCCAGCTTCCTCCTTTGCGCGAGCGCCGCGACGACATTCCGCTGTTGGCGCAGTATTTTCTTGAGGGCTTCTCTCAGCAGTTTGGCAAGAAAGCAAAACGATTCTCCCTGGCGGCAATGCACGCTCTCGAAGAATATCCGTGGCCCGGAAACGTCCGCGAACTGGAAAATGCCGTGCAGCGCGCCGTCGCTCTTTCTGACGGGCATACGCTCGAGTCGTGGAACTTCCCTTCCTCGATTCAGAGGGATTCGAGCAGGGCGGAGCTTGTCGGTTCATACGCGCAGGAAGTGCGGGAGTTCAAAAAGCGCTTGGTGCTTCGCACCTTGCGCGAGTGCGGCTGGCAAAAGGCGGAAAGCGCGCGAACGCTCGGAATGGCGCGCGGCTATTTGCACCGCCTGATCAATCAGTTAGGCATTGAGGAACTGCCCGCAGTGCCGTCTTCGCCGCGAGACCAAATCGTAGAGGCCGTGCTACAGGGCCGCTGATGTACGACGCTGTTATGAAAGTGACAGTTCTAATTCCCTTGACCGCACCCCCAATGAACCAATCCAGCGCGACGCGCGAAACGTCGTTTGCGCAAGCGGTTTGCCTGCCGATTTTGCAAAACGGCCAAAACGAGGATGGCGGCTGGGGCTTTCGCAACGGATTCGTGAGCCGCGTGGAACCCACGTGCTGGGCGCTCTTAGCGTTGCTGGGTAGTGATTTTTCCGAGCAAGAAAGCGGTCGAATTTCGCGCGGCTTGGAATTTCTGCGCAAGGCGCAATTGGCCGATGGCTCGTGGCCCGCAAGTCCGGAGCAGCAGACCGGCGCGTCGGCCACTTCCCTTGCTTGTTGGACGCTCATAAGCGCGAAGGATGGATCGAATGCGGCCGCTGCCGGCCTCCGCTGGATTTGCAGCGACTGGCCAAAAGACAGCGCGCTCTGGCGCCGCGCCATCAACGGCTTGCTTCGCAAGAACAAAGACATCGTTGACCACGATGACGCCTGTCGCGGCTGGGGCTGGACGCCGAGGACAGCGAGTTGGGTCGAGCCAACTGCCTTTGCGCTGATTGCGCTGAGTCAATGCCCTGCCGAATTGCTCCCGACGGGCGCAAAGCGCCGCGAGCGACTGGGCAAAGCGCTTCTTCTCGATCGCATGTGTCCGGGCGGAGGATGGAACTGCGGAAATCCGATGACTTACGGCGTCGCGGGCGAGCCGCTGGTGGTTCCAACCGTTTGGGCGCTGATTGCACTGCGCGAAGAACGCAAGCGCCACGAAGTGAAGGCCAGCCTCGATTGGCTGAAGCAGAATCTTTCTGAGATTCGCAGCGGAGTTTCCCTGGCGCTGACGCGGCTCTGTTTGGAAACATTCGGCGAAACCAAGGAAATTGCCGAGAACAGAATTCGCACCGCGTTCGAGAGAAATGCGTTTTTGGAAAACGTTTGTGCGGCGGCGTGGACGTGCCTGGCTTTTGCCGAAAAATCGCAATGGCTCAGAGTCATGCGTCATCCAGCGGAGAATTGCTGAAATGCGGGACATGTCGAAAACGCTGATTCCTTCATTCCAGCGGCCGCCTTCGCATGTAGCGATTCGGCGCAACATTACTTACAAGCACGACCTGCTCGCAGTGATGTACGAAACTTTGCGCGAATTCGATCCGCCCGTGCGCGGGAAAACCGTCCTGCTGAAACCGAATTTCGTCGGACTTGACCCTTTGGGCGTGATGAACACGCATCCGGCCGTAGTAGCCGCAGCGCGCGAAAGTTTTTTGCGATTGGGCGCGGCGCAAGTTTTGATTGGCGACGGCCCCGCAATGGACCGCGACACAGAAGCGATACTCGAGTCCGTTAGTTTGCGCGAATATGCCGGACCGCTCTCGCGCATTTTCGTGGATTTGAATATCGATGACGTAAAGCGCGTGGCGCTAAAAACTCGCGCCTCGCAACTGAAAGAACTTTTTCTGCCGAAGACAGTTTTGGGCGCTGATTTCCTAGTCTCCATGCCAAAGCTGAAGACGCATCACTGGGCGGGCGTCACGCTTTCGCTGAAAAATATGTTTGGCGTGGTTCCCGGAGCGTGTTACGGCTGGCCGAAAAACGTGCTGCACTGGGCGGGAATTGAGCGCTCCATTCTGGATATCAACGCAGCCGCGCGGCCCGATTTTGCGATTGTCGACGGAATCATGGGAATGGAAGGCAATGGGCCCATTCAAGGAACGCCAAAGCCGTGCGGTGTGCTGGTCGTCGGAGATGATCCTGTCGCCGTGGATGCTACTTGCTGCCGAGTGATGGCGCTCGTTCCGCAAAAAATAAAATATCTCGCGGGTGCCGGAACCTTTTTGGGTCATATCGCCGCGGAAAAAATTCAGCAATTGGGCGAGTCGATTGAGAGCGTGAAGACGCCCTTTAGCGTGTTGAAGGAATTCGACGCGATTCGGGAATCAAGCGCAATCGCGCAGCCTTGAAGTCTTAGAACTGGTAGGACTGAAACCAGAAGCTCTTGGCATTGA
>Ga0134126_10003960_pt1 | contig 18531 bp, 16 predicted proteins | sample KB31752_FD_96881 | JGI IMG/M metagenome (GOLD analysis project Ga0134126, IMG submission 96881) | Terrestrial soil microbial communities with excess Nitrogen fertilizer from Kellogg Biological Station, Michigan, USA - KB3-175-2 | ecosystem: Environmental > Terrestrial > Soil > Unclassified ...
CACCGCCAGTTTGGCGAGTTTGCCCACGACGTCGATGGCCGCGGCGCGGATGGCCGGGCCCACACTCGCAGAGACCTGGCTACCGCCGGAATTGGCGCCTTTGGGAAAATTGCTATCGCCAAGTTTGACCTTCACCTTCGCGACGGGCAGGGACAACGCGTCGGCCGCGATCTGTGTCATGATCGTATAGGTTCCGGTGCCGATGTCCTGTGTACAGCATTCGATCTCCGCGTGCCCGTCCGCGAACAGGATCGCCCGGGCCGTAGACGCGCTCCGATTGGCGGGATAGGTGGCCGTCGCCATGCCATAGCCCACGAGATAGCGGCCCTGCCTCATGGAGCCGGGTTGCACGTTACGCTCTTTCCAGCCGATGGCCGCGGCTCCCTGTTCGTAACACTCCCGGAGGTTTTTGCCGGAGAACGGCTTTTTCTTCTGCGGGTCTTCCTCGGCATAATTGGCCAAACGCAGCGCAATGGGATCCATTTGTAATTTTACCGCCAGCTCGTCCATGGCGGCTTCGAGCGCGTAGGTGCCCACCGATTCCCCCGGGGCCCGCATGGGGCAAGGGGTGCCGCGGTTGAGATTTACCACCTTGTGCGTGACTTCGAGGTTGGGACAGGCATAGAGCATCGTGGTCGCAACGCCACAGGGCTCGATGAACTCGTCGACAAAAGAGGTCTCGATGATAGAGGCATGCTGCGTGGAGAGCAATTTCCCATCGCGATCAGCGCCCAGGCTGACGTTTTGGATCGTTTGGGATCTGCGGCCTGCGGTCGTGAACATTTGCTGTCGCTTTAACACCAGCTGGACGGGCCGGCCAACCAGTTTCGCCGCCATGGCCGCCACGACGGTGTTGGGCCAGGAGAATCCTTTGGAGCCAAAGCCACCACCGATATAGAGCGCGATCACCCGCACCTTTTCGGGCTCCAGTCCAAGCATATTGGCCATCAGGGTGTGCGAGCCATAGACGCTCTGGGTGGAATCGTAGAGCAGGAGCTCGTCGCCGTTCCATTGCGCGGTGGTCGCGTGCGGCTCCATTGCGTTGTGGTGATACACGGGCGTCGTATAGGTAGCGTCGATAGTCACGGGTGCGCTCGCAAAGGCTGCGGCTGCGTCGCCTCTTTTCGTTTGCATTGGCTGGTTACCCAGTCCCGTCTTTGGCATTTTGGCGTTTGACGGGTTTGGTTCGATCTCCAGGACGGCTGTCTTCGGCTCATAGTTGATGGCTACGAGCGAAGCCGCGTATTCCGCTTTCTCGAACGAGTCCGCGATGGCGACGGCTATCATCTGTCCGTCATAAAAGATGCGGTCGCTTTGCAAGGGCAGCAGGTCCTTTTCGGCATATTTCCCGCTGCCGGGATCGCCGCCCTGCGGAAAATGCAGCGACATGGAATTCTTATAGCTCAGCACGCCGAAAACCCCGGGAAGTTTTTCGGCAGCCCTGGTATCAATGGAAGCGATATGTCCCCGGGCTATCGTAGACGTGATTGCCACGCCATAGGCGAGGTCCGTCATAGGAAATTCGGCAGCATACTGTGCACCGCCGGTGACCTTCAGCCGGCCGTCGACCCGGTCGATGGGTTTGCCTGTGATCTCGTTATTCATGCCTTTCCTCCTACAATGTTTAATGTGCGGACAAGGGTTCGTTTCCCCAGCTCTATCTTGAAGGCATTGTGTTTCTGGGGGATGGCGCCATTCAAGGCCGCGTCGGCGGCTATCTTGTACGTGGCTTCGTTTGCGGCGGCGCCTACGAGGGTCTTCTCCGCGGCTGTGGACCGCCAGGGCTTCGTCCCTACGCCGCCAAGCGCGATGCGGGCGGCGCGGATGGTACCGCCCTGTATATCGATTGCCACGGCGGCGGAAGCCAGCGCGAATTCATAGGATGCGCGATCGCGTACTTTGAGATAATGGCTCTTCGCGGCAAAGGGCAGCGCGGGGAGTTCGATGGCCGTGATGAGCTCGCCGGGCAACAAGGTATTTTCCAGATGCGGCGTCGAACCGGGGAGCCGGTGTAATTCCGTAAAGGCGATGGAACGTTCGCCCCTGGGTCCATGCAGCATGACGCGAGGATCGATTGCCGCGAGCGCCACACACATATCGCTGGGATGCGAGGCGATGCAATGTTCGCTGGTCCCCAGGACGGCATGGTTGCGATTATAGCCGTCGATGGCGGGACAGCCTGAGCCTGGAATCCTTTTGTTACAGGGGAAAGCGGGATCGTAGAAATAATAGCAGCGGGTACGCTGCAGCATATTGCCGCCCGTGGTAGCCATATTCCTCAATTGCGGGGAGGCGCCGCTGAGAAGGGCCTGTGATAACAGGGGGAACCGTTGCACGATCTCCGGGTGCCAGGCCAGGGCGCTGTTCTTTACGAGGGCGCCCACGCGGATGCGGCCATCCGGCAGGGTCTCGATGGTATTGAATGCTTCAAGACCATTGATGTCGACGAGGGCCGTGGGTGTCTCGATATCGAGCTTCATCAGATCGACGAGGTTGGTGCCGCCGGCGATGAACTTCGTCCCTTTAGCAGCCTCTTTGATGGCTGCGGCGGGCGATTCGGGTCGTATAAGTGTAAAGGGATACATGGTATTGGTTAACGTGCTTCCTTGATCGCACTCAGAATATTTTGATAAGCGCCGCAGCGGCAGATATTGCCGCTCATCTGTTCGCGGATCTCGTCGTCGGTGTTCGCATGGTCTTCTTTTAACAAACCGATGGCCGAGCAGATCTGTCCCGGCGTACAATAGCCACACTGAAAGCCATCGTGTTTCAGGAAGGCGGCCTGCATGGGATGCAGCTGATCGCCCTGAGCGAGTCCTTCGATGGTCACCACGGCCGACCCTTGACAAAGTCCTACGAGCTGCAGGCAGGAGTTGATACGCTGGCCGTTGAGGAGCACGGTGCAGGCGCCGCACTGGCCGTGATCACAGCCTTTCTTGGTTCCCGTGAGCTTGAGGTGATCACGCAACGCGTCGAGCAATGTCGTGGTCGACGCCAGCACCAGCTCCACCCGCCTGCCGTTGATGGTAAGGGCGGTGGATGTGGGCGGGCTGGAGCGGATGGGTGCGTGTTTATCTTTTTCGTCGGCCGGGGTATAAGGCGCGAGGGCGAAGCCGGCGCCAGCGAGACCAAGTGTGGTCAGAAATTCCCTTCGCGTGGTGCCGGCTTCCTTTCCACTTGCGCCGGTGTCCTTTCCTTTATCCATATGAACGGGCTTATCCCGTAGCGCAGAAATTATTGTGCCAGGCGCTCTCTTCATGACACAAAGCGCCCCCTGGCGGCTATCGGCGGCGCCTGTTCAAAAAAAGTATGTGCATTTACGTTAGTTCGTCGAAAAAAGATGGAAAATTTGAGACATGCTATTGGAAGAGCCCGTAACTTTGAGTGTTCGTTAAAGATTTTAATATATGACATGTCCCCCTCCTTTCCAGGAGGGGGTTTTCTTTTGGGCTCTTCGTTGGCGTTTCGTTCGGGCTTTTGGTCCGGCGTTTTGCTCGGGCTTTTGGTCCGGCGTTTTGCTCGGGCTTTTTGCTCGGGCTTTTTGCTCGGGAACTAATCGATACGGGAAGGTGGTCCGCGTAGCAGGGGAAGAGCGGGGGTACCGCGGAGCAGGTCCCCGGCGTGGAGGGAAAGTACAGGTGATGCGCCCGCGTGGTAACGCGTAGCGCGGATGATGGGCGATGGCAAATCGAAGACCGTTGCCAGGTCGTAGCGTTTGTCGAGAGAGAGACGGGTGATATGGGTATAGTTACCCAGGTGCCCGTGTGAGTCGCTATGCGCTGTGGGTACAGATGCCGGCATGCTGGCCGACCAGTAGAATTTACCCGTGAGCTGCGAGGTGAACAGGATGACACCGACGAAAAAGAAGATGCCTCTCCGCATTCCACTGCGTTGTATGTTGTGTGGCCACCGCATGCGTATATCGATGGCCTAAAAGTAGGCTTTTTGGGTCAAATGCAATCATAGCGTGTCATCGACTCGCGGAAGACGGCTCGCGCCGTTCCTTCCAGTTCCTGCCAGCCAAAAGCACCGTAGAGCGTATCGAAGGACAGAGCGTTCACCCGCTGCATCGCCGCCCGCAATTCCACGGCAGGCAAAGGGATAACATTGGGATAGCTGTACATCATTGCTCAAGTCTTTTATAAAAAAGCAGGAATTGATTTTTAAGTCTATCGCTAGGGGAATCATTGAGCGGTTGTTTCTTACGATCGCCCTGGTAAATGATCTCACGAGCGCTTTGACCTTTTTTAGTGCACTAAAATTGGCTACGCGTTTGAAACATGAAGAGGCGAAAGAAGACCATAATAAATTCAATGATTACTATCTGATCGGAAATTTAGCTTCGGTGACTGTTGCCATCCTCTATGTTTGCCTTTACAAGAGGTTCGATCATATCGCGTTATTCACCAAGCTGATAAGCTAACATAGCAAAGGCCGCGGCCTGAATAGCCATTAAACCGACTTATTTGGCCAACAAATTCTGAAAGGACGCGGCGGCGAAATTTGCGTTGAGCTGGCTGTCGATGCCCGTAGAAAGCGCATCGGCGGGGTTGTAGCGCCAGCAGATCAGGAGACATTTGGGCGCCTGTGCATCGCTGCCGGTGAAGTAAGCGGGGTTGAGGCGGACCAGGGTCGTGGTGTTAGCCTTACCATCTTCAAAGCCATCGAAATTCCCGGCCGTTACGGAGACGACGGCGGGCTGTGCCAGCATTTGAGCGCTGCCGGTATGAAGGAGGTTGTCGACAAGAGCGAGGGTTCCATTGTAACCAGCGGTGGCGCGGGCGATGGTCTGTGCAACGAGATCTTCGTCCTTGATATTATTCTTGAGGTAAACACGGGTGCGGGCTTCCAGTTCGGCGCCGGAATAGTTGTCGCGGAGCTGTTGGAGCATCTGCTGCTTCTCAGCTTCCTGTACAGCGGCGCTGCGAACGACGATCTTGGACCGAACGTCGGCCTCGACGGCTTTACGCAGGCTGACCAGCTCGTTGTGCGCTTGCTCGAGGTATTCCTTGCGGGTTACCGGGACATAAGGCATTGCGGCGCCATCGGCAACTACCAACCAGGCCTTTACCTTGAGGTCGTTTTCTGCATCGAACTCGAAATATGTATTGCCTTTAACCGTCGTAGCGGCCTTTACGGTGGTATAGTTATTGCCATTGACGGTTAGATTCCCAAGCAACGGAGTGATGTCGTTCGCAAAAACAGTAAGATCATTATCGGTAGCCGTATTGTCGTCGTTGTTGAAGATACAGCGAACACCAAAGTGAACCTGGGGGCCGCCATTCACGGCGGGGAAATATTCGCCATGCCACACCGGGTTGACATCCTGCGTAAGGATCGAATCATGGAATACGCTGATGATGCCGTCCGCGCTATTCTTCATCGCAGCCAACTTGTTCGAGCGGATATGACCGTTGATGTGATCTTGTTCTTTTTGCCAATCGCGCGCATCGGAAGCCCTGGAGGCGGGATTTTCATCGCCATTTATGTAGGCGAGATCATTTGCGTAGACGAACTGGTGGCCATTGGCACGGACGAAGCCGGCAAAGGCGAAGGTGGTGAGGATTACTGCGTAAAAGCGTTTCATGGTACGTGTTTATAGGAGGAAAATTGCTGTGTCGAACGCTTAGGATGGATTTCGCAGCTGTTCCTAGGATGATGGGAGGATCAAAAGAAGCGGAGATTGGAGAGAAAGAAAATGGCAATTCCGAAAGGATATCGGCGAAAGAAAGATGACTGTTGTACTGCTAAATGGATGCCAAAAATGCAAATAGCTGATATGCAATCTCTTGCGATTTTGTACCCGGTAAAATTGTTCTCACCATGGGAAAGCTAAGCTTAAGGGTTTCCTATAAAGGGACAGATTTTAAGGAAATTTTTACAATTGCACGTATTGATGGTCGTTCTATTCCTGGCCTGATGGGCTATTTTTGCAACATAAAAGCCGCCGGTAGGGCGCATCTCCGGCAATTTAAAATCCATATCATGAAAATAACGCGACGCGGTATCGGCAAATCCCTTTCTTTTTTACTCCTTTTCTCTCTTGTTATACCTTTTTTCAGTTTCCGGTCGCATCTTACTAACAGATCCGTTACGAGCTCGCATGCTCTTGTCGCCAAGGCGGCAGCTCATTTCAACCTTTTATACGATAGTCTCGGGCTCGAAGCGCTGAATCTCTCGCGTGAAGCTTACGAATACGCGGTACAAGGCTTTATCGCCCTACAGGCGAATGGGCTTGTCCACAATACGGAGGTATTGTCGATCATCGATTTCTCGCTGCCCAGCACAGCGAAACGCCTGTTTATCATCGACATGCAAAATGGCCGTTTGTTGTTCAATACGTTTGTCGCGCATGGCCGCAACTCGGGGGTCCTCATGGCCACGCATTTTTCGAACAGGGTCAACAGCTTTATGAGCAGCCTCGGCTTTTATGTAACGGGCGATCCTTTTATGGGCCGTAATGGTTATTCGCTTCGCCTGGAGGGCGTTGAGCATGGTTGGAACGACCATGCGCTTTCGCGGTCGATCATCATGCATCCGGCAGATTATGTGAGCGAAGAGCATATCCGACAATATGGCTATCTGGGCCGGAGCGAAGGTTGTCCCGCCATTCCCGAAGCGCTCGATGAGCCCATCATCGACGAGATCAAGGGAGGCAGCTGTCTTTTCCTCTATGCGCCCAACGAGCGTTACCTGCACCGGTCGAACATTATCTCCTGATAATAAGTATTTACAGGTACAGGAATTGCTGCCTTATCTGAAAAGGCAAACATGAGAACATTAGTGCCCATCAATTTCGATCGCTGTATCATGGGCGGGCTGTTTACGGGAATTATAGCGGCGGTGGTCGCCATCGTCTTCAATGTGATCTACCGTGGACAGACCAATCTCATTGCCTTTGCCGTGGTGATGCCGATCAGCATCTTTACCGCCTTCCCCTTTTTCAATTTAGGGATAGGTGCGCTTTATTTCCTGTTTGTCCATAATCACAAAAAAGGAGCGCGGACGTTCATCATCGTCTTTTTGCTGGCAACGGTGATCAGTATCGTCCTGACCCGATATACGGGCGACCGCACAGATCACCTGGTATATGAATTCAAGGGGCTTGTAGTCGGGTTGGAGATCATTGAAGGCGTGCTGGGAGCCTTTTTGATCCCGTTCTTTGTCGACCATCCCACCTTGTACTTGACGGACAAGGACATACGCGGGGAACAATAAAATAAAGTGGTTTTGCGTTTATAGGGCGCAATAAACGCGCACAGCGCATATTCTTATGAAAACTACTATTCTCTCGGTCGTATTTTTACTTGGAATGACGATCACCCGGGCCGAAAATGGCGCCGGTAACCACACAGCCAACCGCAAAACATCTACTGCCGCGGTTCGGAACATTCTCTCCACTCAATTGCCTGCCAGACTGTTAACACCCATCAAGACAAAGTACAAGACCTACTGGATCACGGACCTGCACAAGGCCACTGCCGATGGTAAGGTTTGTTACTATCTCACCCTGGAAAATGCCGATCAGACGTTGAAGCTCAGCACAAATCACTCTGCCACGTGGCAGGTGACCACCGTGTTGCACAAGGACGTCGCGAGCCGGTAATATTTTCAAAGTCATGTAAAAAAAGGGCTTGCGCCCTTTTTTTATACCTCCTGCGCGGCTTCTCTGTTGATGCCGCTCATGGCCAATTCGGTTAGTTTGTTATCGGCATTCTTTTCTTCCTGCAATGTCTGGCTGAGGAGCTCTGCGATCTGCTGCTGTCCCATGTCTTTGGCCAGCTGTACCAGCGAGCCATACGTAGCGATCTCATAATGCTCGGCTTTTTGTCCTGCGAAGATCAAACCGACATCGCGTTGTGCGGTGTTGTCTTCGGTCTCGTCGATGATCTCCTCACCTTCTTCGGCAATCCCTTTAAGCGCCGGGCATTCCACGGCCTTGGCTTCTTCGCCGAGCATGTCGAAGACCTGCTCCAGCCGGGTGACGTGGTTCTCTGTTTCGGTGAGATGGCTATCGAAGGCGCCACGGAGTTTCTCGGAATGCGCGGCCTCCGACAATTTGGGGAGCGTCTTCACCAGTTTTTTTTCAGCCCAATAGATATCCCGTAGCTGGTCGAGAAAGAATTCTTTTAACTTACTGTTCAAAGCATCTTTTGCGGTGTTTTGTTTTTGTGGCATAATTGAAAGTTTTTGTACTGCACCGCAGGAAAAATTATGCCACCTGCCGGGCCGTGCGCTCATGCGGCCGGGCCGGCAATCGCGGCTCAGGCCGCTTCCGTAGAGATGCGGAATGTCAGGTTGATCCGCGGGCCCACGGGTCTGCTGGTCTTGGGTACATGGTGTTCATAATGGTCTTGCATGGTCTCCCCCATCAGCAGGAAGCTGCCATGGGTCAGCGGGATATTCAGCGTGATATCCTTTCGTGTCTTGTGCCGCACTTTGAACAAGCGGGTATCGCCAAAGGTCACCGAGGCGATCGCCTTGTGTTTCCCATCCGCGGGCAGCGTATCGCTGTGCCAGGCCACCGAATCGTTCCCATCTCGATAGAAGTTCAGCAGGACCCTGTTGAACGAGATGCCACATTCCTGTTCCACCACCCGCCTGACAGCGAGCAGTTCCGGCGTCCAGTCCAAACCGTTAGTCCCGCCATACCAGGCCGTCAGGCGGGGATCCAGGACCATCTTGTCGTACATCTTCCGCGTACGCTGTTGCCACGGGGTGGTCTCCCGCAAGAAGGTAAAATATCCATCCGCCTCCTTTTTCGTAAAGAACTGCTCCCAGAGACGCAAGTCGGTCCCCGGAAGCGCGAAGTCGGTAAACCGTTTCCTCCCCTGGTCGAACAGCGCGGTATCACTAAACAGGTTCATGCTCACAAAATTAGTAAATTATTCGCTTGTGCCAAATTTATTAGCAAATGTCGATATATCGCGATTAGACGTTCAGCGGTGTGCGGCTCAGCATCAACACGTCCGAGCAGCTGTAGGTTTGCCAAGGAAAAGGCCCGGACTTTTCTGGATTGGCTGGAGGACAGATGAAGGCTGGGGCGCGGGATTCCGCGCTCACCGTTCTTCCACACAGCGGCATTATTTTCCGTCGTCCATCTTTTCCCTGGTCCGGTGGCGTTTCTTTCGCGTAGCATACGTGAATAGCAGCCCGACTCCCAGGATGATGGCGACGAACAAAAAGAATATTAGCGCATCGATGATCATATCTTATCCGCAGAAAAAAACATGCCATTGGACCGCCTTTTTTCCGGGGGCTGGCATGCTGTTTTCAGTCCTGCTTATAACTAAAGCTTTTATCTATGGCAGAAAATACAGCAGAAGAAAGAAATTCAGCAGCAGAAAGCGGTTTGACCTTTCCGGAGCGGCATTGGTTATTGCTGTGCATCCTTGTGGCGATCCTGAGCCCGCTGGTGGTACATTGGATACAAGGGGCGGTCGATAAGAAGAATTATAATCAATCATTGGAACAACGAACCGTGCAGGGCGGCGTGGGCGGCTCTACCCCATCCGGCGGTGCGGTAGCCCCGGGCGACACCGCCCAGCCAGGTAGTGTGAATCCCATGGCTTCGCCCAGTGTCCATACCTCGACGAGGGATACGACATACAGACATCGTTGATCAGCCACCGGCCAAAAAACGCAGCAAAACCGCTCCCGAATACCGAGCAACGAAAATCCCGCACAAAGGAGGAGTCGCCGCGCGCGATATTCCGCTTGGCGATGCAGCGCGTATTTACGCAATGCGCCATTGAGTCACATAGCGGCTTAGTGCCGCAAGATCGGTGGAACGGCCCACCCAGCCGATGTGGCCGTCCGGCCGCACGAGACAGAGGGTAGCCGGCTTAAAAGGTTCTGCCGGAACGAAAAAGTGAAGTGGGATCTTGTACCGTTCGCACCAGGTGAGGAGATCCATCCTGGCATCGCCGTAACAGTGCAGCTGCCAGTCGAGGCTTTTCAACGGGGCAAAGTTGTCCGCGTGCCGGAGCCAGGGGAGACGATCTCCGCTGTGGATGGCGCCGACGACGCCGGTGCTGAGGGATGTGCCCCGGTAGGTGATGCGTGTCTGTGACAGGATGCGGAATAGCTGGCGGCGAAAGGCCGGGCGGCGGAAGATCAGTGGCAGCAGGAGTGGTACGATCCGGGTGCGGATGCCGGTCGCCAGTGCGCTCTTGCGATTGATGAAGGTGAAGGCCCTGTCCGTCGTCTCGACAAGCCTGCGGGCGAAGCCGATGCGTTCCTGCTCATAGGAGTCGAGGATGCTGTCCGGGGCGCCGCGGCGGAGAACAGCTTCGAATTTCCAGCCCAGGTTGATGGCGTCGCCAATGCCCGTGTTCATGCCCTGGCCGCCGAACGGACTGTGGACATGTGCCGCGTCGCCGAGCAGAAAGACGCGGCCTTTGCGGAAGAAGGAGGCTACGCGGTGATGCACGCGGTAGGTGCTGAACCAATTGACGCTCCGGATGTCGAGGTTAAGCCGGCGAAGGATATCGTGGCTGACGTCCGCCCATTGGAGCGGCTGGTCCTCGCCGGTCTCTTGCGTCATGGGCGCCGGCGACGCGGCTGGGGTGAGCATGGGCGATACGGAGCGGAGCTCGGCTGACGCGGGGCGGGGTTCGGGCGCCCAGGTGGGGATGGCAGCGAGGGTTGAGGCTGTTTCGGCGGTGAGTGTCGCGGCTTGCGGAGCGGTTGCTATACCCGTGCTTCCGGAGGCGGCCAGGCCCAGGAAGGAGACCGTGGGCTTTTGCGCGGCCGGAAGTGTGTGTTTGTGCGGGTCCGGAGCCTTTCCCGGGCCCGTTTTTATTTGGCCCTTTACGGTGCCGATGAGCCTTGCCCTACCCTCCCCTTTGAGCGGGAATACGGCGAGGAAATCGGCGTCGTCGAGGGCGACATTGAGGTCGCCGTTGATCACCGGGCCGGAACCCGTGATATCGGCCACATAGAACATATGTTCGTAGGTACCGCCGGGAAAGCCTGCGCCTGCAAGCTCGCGCACCCGGGAGTTCGCGCCGTCGCAGCCCGCCAGCCAGGAGAAATCGGCATTTTCGATGCTGCCGGAGGCTACCTTCAGCCGCACGTCGACGCCGCCCGGATGTTCGCGGTAAGCCAGGAGCTCGGTGCCGCGTTCTACCTTCTTCCCGAGGTCGTTGAGCGCTTTTTCGAGTAATGCTTCGTGCTCATCCTGTGGAAAAACAAGGACATAGGGGAAAGCGCTGGTATCGGTGGCCACGCCGCCGAATCTAACGGTTCCGGCGACATGCTGGTGTACCCACAGCTTGGCTTCGTCCAGGTGCAGAGAGGCATTCGTGACGGCTTTATCGAGGTCCAGCATACGATAAAATTCGAGTGTCCGCGCGTGGAGGACGAGTGCGCGGGAAGCGGTCCCGGGTTTTGCAGCCTTGTCGATGATGCGGAAGGGGATCTTCCTTTTAGCGAGCCAGATGGCCAGGACGAGACCAGTGGGGCCAGCCCCGCAAATGAGGATTCGAGGGTCCATACGTTGGCCGCAACGAAAACTATGCCACGGGGCGCCGGGCGGGCGGCCGCGGCGCGGGCGCTGCGCACATTGGCACAAGATTTCGATTAGCTCCTGAGCATGAACAGTTTTTGGATATACTACAGCTCCATCCTCCTCGCCGTGATCCTCACCAGCATCGTCCTTTACTTTGCCCGCCCCATCTTTATGCCGCTGGCCCTGGCCGGCATCCTGGCGCTGGTCTTTATGCGGCCGTCGGGTTGGTTCGAGCGCCGGGGGGTGCCACGGCTCGTGACGGCGATCCTCAGCGGGTTGGTCTTCGCAGGACTGGTGGCCGGCGTGGTGCTGCTGATCAACTGGTACATCCATCGTTTCGCCATGGATCTGCCGCAGCTGGAAAAAAAGGTCAGCGATGCCTTGAATGGCGCCCGGCAGTTTCTCAAATCGCAATGGGGTCTGCGGGTCCCCGGCGGCAAATCGGGTAAGCCGCTGATCGATATGGCCACGGCGGGTAAGATGACGACTTCGGTGCTCGGAGTCGTGATTGCCGTTTTGATCCACCTGATCCTCGTCGTAGTCTATATGATCATGCTGCTCACGATGCGGTCGCATATCCACAAGTTTTTTCTGAAACTCGTACGAGAGCCCAACAAACCGCGGATCGAGCTGGTGATGCGCCGGAGCGTCAAGGTCGCGCAGGAATATATCTATGGGATGATGATCATCATCGTCTTTCTCTGGATCTGTTATAGTATCGCTTTCTCCATCATCGGCGTCCGCTATGCCGTGTTCTTCGCCATCCTTTGCGGCACCCTCGAGATCATCCCCTTTGTGGGCAATATCACCGGCAGCACCCTCACCTGTATCATGGCGTTGTCGCAAGGCGGCGGCGTGCACATGGTCATCGCTATTATCGGAAGCTATTGTGTCATCCAGTTCACGCAGTTCTATATCGTGAGCCCGCTGGTGATGAGGGAGCAAGTCAATCTCAGTCCGTTATTTACGATCGTGTGTCTGATCGCCGGCGAGCTGTTGTGGGGGATCCCGGGGATGATATTGGCGATCCCTTGTCTCGCCATCTTCAAGATCGCATGCGACGAGGTCGAGTTCCTGCATGCGTTCGGATTTTTACTAGGCCGCTCGGGCAAACGGGGTAAGGAGTTGGGGTTGAAAAAGCTGTTCAGACGAAAGCGGGGTGGCTGAGGCCTGCCCGTCACACGAAAGCGCTGAAGCCGGTGATGGCGCGGCCGACGATGAGGCTGTTGATCTCTTTGGTCCCTTCATAGCTATAGATGGCTTCGGCATCGGCGACGAAGCGGGCCACGTCATATTGCAGCAGGATGCCGTTGCCGCCCATGACCTCGCGGGCACGGCTGACGATATCCCGGGTACGGAGCGTGCAGAAGACCTTGGCCAGCGAGGCGTGTTCGTCGGTGAGCTTTCCTTCGTCTTGCAGTTGGGAGAGGCGGAACACCATGGTCTGCATGGCGGTAAGGTTCGACAGCATCTCGACGAGATGGTTCTGGATCAGCTGAAAGGCGGCGATGGGCTTGCCGAACTGCTGCCGTTTGCGGGTATAGGCGAGCGCACTCTCGTAGGCGCCGCGTGCGCAGCCTACGGCCTCCCAGGCGACGCCGGCGCGCGTCATCCGCAGCACCTTGCCGGTATCTTTGAAACTATTGGCATTCTGGAGCCGGTCCGTGTCTGGAACGGCGCATTCGCGGAGGGTGATGAGTCCATTTTGTACGATGCGCAGTGCCATTTTGTCTTCGATCTTTTCCACGTCGAGGCCCGGCGCGTTCTTGCGCACGAGGAACCCTTTGACCTGGTTATCTTCGAGATCGCGGGCCCAGATGACGGTCACGTCGGCGAAGGTGGCGTTGCCGATCCATTTCTTTTGTCCGTTGAGGACCCAGGTATCGCCCTGGCGACGCGCCGTCGTCGTGAGACCGCCAGCGACGCCCGACCCCACCTCCGGCTCCGTAAGCCCAAACGCGCCAATGGCATTCAACGATTGCATACGCGGCAGCCACTCCTGTTTCTGTGCCTCCGATCCTAACAAATAGATCGAGCCCATGGCCAGCCCGCTCTGGACGCCGAAGAAGGTGGCGATGCTGGCATCGACGCGGGCGATCTCCATGGTAAGGACCCCTTCCATAATAAAGGGAAGATGCGGGCAGCCGTACCCTTCGTAGGTCACACCGCAGATATTCAACGAAGCCAGCCGGGGGATGATCTCGTGGGGAAACTCGCCCTTGAGCCAGTAGCGGTTGATGAGCGGCTTGATCTCGGTCTCCATGAGCGTGCGCACTTTAAGCTGCAGCTCGCGTTGCCCGGGCGTCAGCAGATGGTCCAAATGATAAAAATCGGCTTCGATGGGTGGTAATTGCATTGGCATAGGGTTTGTAAATTATTAAATATGAACCCAAAAAACAAAATTACCAAGGTCCTTGTCGTGGAAGACGAAGGAGATATAGCGCTCCTGCTTGAACTTCTGCTCGACAGTAACAAGATGTCCGTGGACACCGCGCGCAATCTTTGTGACGCCCGTGAATTCCTGGAAAAAGAACAGCCCGAATTGATCCTGCTGGACAACCGGCTGCCGGATGGGTTGGGGATCGATTTCATCAGCTTTGTCAAGATGCAATATCCCCGGACGAAGATCATCATGATCTCGGGCGTCGATCCCGCGGCCGAAGATGCGGCATTGGCTACCGGGGCGGATAAATTCCTGTGCAAGCCGTTCACGAAGGCCCAGCTAACCGAGTCGATCCATCTCGTGATGAATTAGGGGAAATAATTCTACAAAGCGGCGCGCGGGTGCCCACCACCCAAAAAAAGCCAGGATATAAAGATATCCTGGCTTGAATGTTCCTGCTGTTCCATTAAACTGGAGCCGAAGATAGGGTGCGTCCGGGGGACCGGTTGTAGAGATTTTTTAGGTATTTTAGGAAATTTTTGACAGAGAGCGGGCCGGTTCAGGTAGTTATGAAGGCCGTATGTGCCGTAATAGACGCATGAACATAAAGCTACTCATTGCCGAGGACCACCCCCTGACACTCAAGGGGCTCAGGCTCCTGGTGGAATACCATAACCGGGGGGTGATGATTGCCGAGGCTGCCTCCTGCCGTCAGCTGCTCAGGGAGTTAAGTTCGACTTCTTTTTCTCATTTGGTCCTGGATATCATGTTGGCGGATGGGAGTGCGCTCGAAGTCATCCCCACCATCCGCAATTTCTACCCCGCGCTGGAGATCATGGTCTTCTCGGGACAACCAGCCGCTTTGTACCGAAGGGCGCTGGACCGTTATCGCATCAACTATGTCCTTTCGAAAGGCATGGCCGAAAGAGAAACGCTGGAGCTCCTGCGGCAGTTCCTCGACAACGAACATCGAATAGCCGGCACCGTTATCAGGAAGGAACCGGTGGCGGGCCGGAGGCCGGATGCGCGGATCCCTTTTGCCGGCATGCCCTCACGCGAGATCGATGTCCTGCAATATATGCTCAAAGGCTGGCGCACCGGTCAGATCGCTGAAACGCTCAACCTGAGCGTCAGCACTGTCTCCACGCTGAAATCGCGCATCTTCGAGCGAACCCAAACGAGTAATATCAAGGAATTGATGGATCTGGCGATGCTCCACCAGATCATCCCATCGTAGAAATACGAAATCAGGGGTTAGTAAGGTTACTAACCATACGTGTTTCCATTTAAACCAGGCTACGCCATTGACTAAATCCCCCGGAATAGGGACGACAAAGTTATTTCGTGCGTAAGTTTCGGCGCATCTTTGGGCCGTTGAAATCCAATATCCGTCTTTGATACATTTAATCCAACATCCAAAGACTAACCAGTATCCAATATCCATCAAAAGACCATCCGGCTCTCAAGACTCGGCGCATATCCGATACCTTTTGAATCCATGTGTTGAACCCCTGCCGGATCTCATTCAAAGGCCGTTCTACAAGAGAACGGCCTTTCTATTTGCTACATTTCCAACATTTTCGCTAGATTTAATGAAGTTTTAACAAAAAGTGTTAGATTTGAGCTTAGAGTCTTTCACTAACACTATTTTATAACCAAAACTAACATGTCACACATGCGTTAGATTAAAATTCCTTTTTCCCACCGAGAGAAGCAAACCTATTCATTTTTTAAACCAAAACATCACACTACACATGAGAAAAATTCTTATGTTATTACCTATGCTGGTACTAACAGTACTGGCATTTGCACAAACCAAGGAACTCACAGGAACCGTCGTCGATGCTAAAGGGGCGCCGATTCCCGCCGCCACCATTCGGATCAAAGGGACCAGGGGCGGCACCTCCTCCGATGCCAATGGCGCTTTTCGCCTCAAAGTTCCGGCCCATGCCGTGCTGCAGATCAGCGGCGTAGGCTATCAGACGAAAGATTATGCCGTCAACGAAACGAATAATGTCACTATTTCCCTCAAGCTCACGGATGCCAATCTCTCCGAGGTCGTCGTAACTGCCCTCGGTATCAAAAGAGACAAACGCCTCCTTACGTATTCCCAGCAAACGGTGACCGGCAACACGCTGGTCGAAGCCAAACAGGACAATGTGGTCAACGCGTTGGCCGGCCGCGTGGCAGGCGTACAGGTTACCAATTCCAGCGGTATGCCCGGCAGCTCTGTCCGGGTCACGATCCGGGGGATCAGCTCGCTGAACGGGGAAAATCAGGCCTTGTTCGTCATCGATGGTATCCCCATGGATGCGGAAGAGGCGGGAAACCCCGACAATTCGCTTTTCGCCGGCGGTACGGCAAGCCGGTCAAATGACATCGATCCCAATATCATCGAGAGTGTCACGGTCCTGAAGGGCGCTGCCGCCACTGCGCTTTATGGTTCTTCCGCCGCCAGGGGCGCCATCCTCATCACGACCAAGGGCGGTCATGGCCTGGGTAGCGGCAAACCCACGGTAACCTTTAGCTCCAGCTATTCTTTTGTCGATCCTATCTTCCCCAAGATCCAGGACAAGTTCGCCCAGGGCTCCGGCGGGCAATATGTCGACGGCAATGCCGGCCAGCTGGGCTCGGCTTCCTTTGGACCACTCATCGATACCCTGAAGGTCAACGGGTCTCCCGTTCCAAAATTGGATCCCCTGAAGATGTTCTTCAAAGAGGGGCACACTTCGGATAACAATATCTCGATAAGCGGCTATGGCGACAAGTCCAATTACCTGGTCTCCTACAGCTATCTCAAGACCGATGGTACCGAGCCGACCACGAATTATGGCCGGCACTCTCTTTTCTTCAAATATGGAACGCGGCTGATGAACAACCTCAACCTGACCACCCAGTTCAACTATATCCATACGGATAACCATCGGCTGCTGGAAGGTGACGGCTTGAACAACCCCTTGTGGACGGTCTATTCCGGCCCCATTTCCTGGAATCCTTACCCGACGACGAATCCGGATGGCACGCAGCGGGTGTATCGTGCAGCCCGTAACAACCCGGACTGGCTGGTAGCCAACACGGGGCTGGATGACGGAACGGATCGTATCCTGCCGACGGTCAACATCAACTATAACCCATGGCCCTGGCTGAGCCTTACGGAAAGATTCGGCGCGGATATGTATTGGAATACCACCAGTTATCATGAAAATGTGGGGGTCATCGGTTCCACTTCGGCGGACGGTAAATTGTGGAAACGGGATAACAAGACGATCAACCTCAACCATGACTTTATCATCGAGGCGAAGAAGGATATCTCCGACAAATTGTCCGGCGACTTTATCGTCGGGAATAATATCCTGAGCGACTATAACAATTCGAATTATGTGCAGGGAGTATCGCTTTCGATCCCCGGGTTCTTCAATATCAGCAATGCCAGCAATGTAACCTCGAGCTACGGTTATTACAACAAACGCCGGGTAGGTTTCTATGGCCAGGCCACCTTCGAATACATGAAGATGCTGATCCTGAACGGAACGGTCCGGTATGACGGAACTTCGGTGTTGTCTACCAACAAGCAGTTCTATCCCTATGGATCGGGTAGTATCGGGTTCATCTTTACCGAACCCCTGAAGATGTCGACCAATCCCATCCTGAACTATGGTAAGATCCGGGTATCTTATTCTGGTGTGGGTAATGACAACGTTGGGTCCTACATGCTCAGCGTCCCATATACCCATTTCAGCATCGGCAATATTGCCTACCCCGTGAACGGGACCAATGGTTACCAGCTATCGACCACCTATGCATTCAATCTGCAGAACGAAAGTCTGAAGGAGTTTGAAACGGGTATCGAGACCAAGTGGTTCCAGAACAGGGCTTCCTTGGATGTGACCTATTTCGACCGGAAAAGCACCAAGCTCCTGACGACCGGTACGCCCTGGGCGCCGGCAACAGGTTTCAGCTCGGTGAACATCAACGCCGGTGATATGTATAACAAGGGCGTTGAGATCGTGCTGGGAGTTACGCCGATCAAGACCCGCGACCTCACCTGGAATATCTCGGTAAACTGGACGAAGATCAAGAACATGGTCACCAGGCTCGCGCCCGGCCTGACCAATATCCAATTCGCCGGCTTTACCGATCCGGGCATCTTTGCCTTTGCCAACAAGCCTTATGGCGTCATCTATGGTTCGCAGTTCCTGCGAGACAGCGCGACGCACAAATTGCTGCTGGATGACAATGGTTATCCCCAGGAATCGAATGTCTCGGGGCCCATCGGCAGCGTACAACCCAATTGGCTGGGCGGTCTGACGAGCGATCTGTTCTACAAGGGTTTCAGCTTCTCTTTCACCCTGGATATGAAACAGGGCGGCCAGATCCTGAACCTGGACGATCACTATCTGAACTTCTATGGTACGACCAAGCCCACCGAACAGCGTGGACAACTGCACCTTTTCGATGGCATCATCCAGAGCACAGGCAAACCCAATACGACTCCGGTACCGCTGACGCAGGCCTGGTACCAGGGTGTATATTCCACCACTTCGGAGTCTTCTGTTGAAGATGCTTCTTATCTCAAATTGCGCCAGGCATCGCTGGGCTACAATTTCACCAATGACCTGATCAAGAAGGGCGGTCC
>Ga0134126_10003961_pt1 | contig 18530 bp, 12 predicted proteins | sample KB31752_FD_96881 | JGI IMG/M metagenome (GOLD analysis project Ga0134126, IMG submission 96881) | Terrestrial soil microbial communities with excess Nitrogen fertilizer from Kellogg Biological Station, Michigan, USA - KB3-175-2 | ecosystem: Environmental > Terrestrial > Soil > Unclassified ...
CTCGCGGCCCTCGGCGACGACGAGCGGTGTTCCCCCCGAGCGTGAAATCTCATCCACGCCCTGGCTAATCTCTTTGGGGTATGTTCCGCCCAATTGATCCACATAGACGCGAATCGCCTCCGCCGCGCCTTTACGGACGGAGCGGGCGGGCTGGCTGTCCATTGCCGGAAAATCCACGCCACTCATGCGCGTCTGCGCGGTGAAGGGCACAAATCTGGCGTGTGAATTGGCCACGTCCCGCACGCGCAAGTTGAACTTCTCCTTGGCCAGCACCGTGATGCTGCGGCCCTCGGGCGTCTCATCGGCGAGCGAGGCGAGTTGCGCGGCATCGGCAAGGCGTTCAGGTTTGACGTTCGGCGCGGGCAGAAACGCCGTGGCCATGCGATTGCCCAACGTGATCGTGCCGGTCTTGTCGAGCAACAGCACATCCACGTCGCCCGATGCTTCCACGGCGCGCCCGCTCATGGCCATCACGTTGCGTTGAAGAACACGGTCCATGCCCGCGATGCCGATGGCGCTCAGAAGACCGCCGATGGTCGTCGGAATCAGGCAGACCAGCAGCGCGATGAGGACCGGCACGGAAAACACCGTGGCGGAATAAATGCCGAAGGGTTTCAGCGTCACGCAAACGAGCAGGAAAATAAAGGTCAGCGCCGCTAGCAAAATCGTCAGCGCAATTTCGTTCGGCGTCTTCTGGCGTTGCGCGCCTTCCACCAGCGAGATCATTCGGTCAAGAAAGCCGTGTCCCTTGTCCATCGTGATGCGAATGACGATGCGGTCGCTCAGGACGCGTGTGCCGCCGGTGACCGCGCTGCGGTCTCCGCCGCTTTCGCGGATGACGGGCGCGGATTCGCCGGTGATCGCCGCTTCGTCAACGCTGGCGATGCCTTCAATCACGTCGCCGTCGGCGGGGATGACGTCACTGGTTTCGCAAACCACGGTGTCTCCTTTCTGTAATTCCGCAGCGGGGACTTTTTCTTCACGCCCGTTGCGCAGGCGACGAGCGATGGTGTCTTTCCGCGCCTTTCGCAGCGCGTTGGCCTGCGCTTTGCCGCGGCCTTCGGCGACGCCCTCGGCGAAGTTGGCAAACAAAACCGTGAACCAGAGCCAGACCGCGAGTTGCGCAATGAAGGCACGATCGGTCGCAGCTGTGAAAATGCCGACCGTGGTCAACGCCGCGCCCACCATGGTCACGAACATGACCGGGTTCTTGATCATCAGGCGCGGGTTGAGCTTGATGAACGAATCGCCAATCGCCGGCCCGACGATGTTCCAGTCAAAAAGAGAAGGAGATTTCTGCGTCATAAGAGTCTGGAGCAATGGTTAAAACAATCTCCCCTGAAAGTTGAGAAAATGCTCAACAACCGGGCCAAGCGTCAACGCCGGGAGGAAATTCAGCGCGCCGACCAGCAAAATCGTCCCAAGCAGCAACACGACGAACGTGCCGCCGGAAACCGGAAACGTGCCACTGCTCGGCGGCGCAATCTTCTTTTGCGCGAGCGAGCCGGCCATCGCCATTATGGGAATGATCATCAGGAAACGCCCGATGAGCATGGCGATGCCGAGCGTGATGTTATACCACGGCGTGTTGGCGGTGAGACCGGCGAAGGCGCTGCCGTTGTTGCCGGTGCCGGACGTGAAGGCGTAAAGAATCTCGCTCAGTCCGTGCGGGCCTTGATTGTTCAACCCGGCTTTGCCCCAATCGCTCACCACGCCCCACGCGGAGAAGCCCAGGACATCAATCGCGAGGATCAGCAGCGCCAGCATCGCCATTTTGACTTCGTAGGACTGGATTTTTTTGCCGAGATATTCCGGCGTGCGCCCAACCATCAGTCCGGCGATGAACACGGCGAGCACGACGAACACGAGCATTCCGTAAAGCCCCGCGCCGACGCCACCGAAGATGATCTCGCCGAGCTGGATGTTGAACAACGGCACGAAACCACCGAGCGCTGTGAACGAATCGTGCATTGAGTTGACCGCGCCACAAGACGCGTCGGTGGTGATCGTGGCGAAAAGGGCGGAGTTGAAGATGCCGAAACGCACTTCCTTGCCTTCCATGTTGCCATCGGCGGCGGCGATGCCGAGTTGCTGATGAATTGGATTGCCCTTCGCCTCAGCCCACCAGCAAAGCAGCAAGCCCGCCAGGAACAACGTGGCCATCGCGCTCCACACCGCCCAGCCGTGCTTCTGATTTTTCACCATCCGGCCCAGGTAATACGTCAACCCACTGCCGATGCTGAAGATGGAAAGCATCTGGAGAAAGTTCGACAATGGCGTTGGGTTCTCGAACGGATGCGCGGCGTTGGCGTTCGCGTAACCGCCGCCGTTCGTGCCGAGCATCTTGATGGCGACCTGCGACGCCATCGGCCCTTGAACGATGAGTTGTTCGTCTACGGTCTGTTTGTCCATGACTGCCTTGCCGTCAGCACCGAGAACGGTTTCGCCTTTGTCATTCTTCTTCTCGACCGAAATCTTGTACGGCTCGACGAGCCTGGCTTTCGTGTACGGCTTGAAATTCTGAATCATGCCTTGCGACACGAGCACGACGGCGAAAACCACACAGATGGGCAGCAGCAGGTAGTAGGTAACGCGCACGAGGTCCACCCAGAAATTGCCGATGGTCTTGACTGAATGCCGCGCGATACCTCGCACCAGCGCCGCCGCAATGGCGATGCCGGTTGCGGCGGAAACGAAGTTGTGAAATGCCAACCCGACCATCTGCGAGAAATACGACATGGTGGTTTCGCCGACATAGCTCTGCCAGTTCGTGTTGGTCGTGAAACTGACGGCGGTGTTGAAAGCGAGATGCTCGCTGAGCGGGCCAAGGCCCTGCGGATTCAGCGGGAGCAAATGTTGCAGCCGCAGAATCGCGTAAGTAAAAAGACAACTCACCATACTGAAGAGCAACATGGCGAAGGTGTACTGTTTCCAATCGTGCTCCTTGTCCGCTTTGACCCCCATCAGCCGATAGGTGAAGCGTTCGAGCGGGCGTAGCACAGGGTCAAACCACGTCTTGCCGTTGGCATCGAGCACTCGCACGAGAAACAGCCCCATCGGCCTGGTGATCGCCACGAGGGCGACGATGAAAAGGCCGAGTTGCAACCAGCCGGAAGTTTGCACAAGTGGAGTCGGTTAAAATTTTTCCGGCCGGATCATGGCCACGAACAAGTAGATGAACAGCAACAGGGCAATGACGCCCACAATGATATTTTCCATAGGTTTCTCTTACAGTTTCTCGCAAAAGCGGACGTAAAGGCCGCTAAGGACAAAGAACCCAACGACAATTCCAACAAAGATTAAGTCATTCATAATAATCCTTCCGCGGTGCATGTTCAGGCGAGGTCAGGGCGAGAACGTGCCGATTCCCCGCTGGCTGCGGCGTTCTCTGGGTAAACTGCGATCGGAACGGGTCGCGTTTTTGCACCGCGTGAAAGTCAAATCGGACTTTCTTCCGCTGAAAGCGGCCGGTTTGAATATCCTTCGGTGACCCGTTGATGATTTTCACCCGGTCACTGTGACTTCGGGTCCGAACCAGTGGTAGTTAAGTGATGAGCCGGAGTCGTTAAAAAATCGTTAAAATCAAATTGCCCAGCCAGACCATGCCGGCACCGATTTGAGAGCACGCACTGTCGCGAGAGGGGCTAAAGCGCGGCTCGCCCCCAGCCTGAGCTCGCTGACCGCGACCGGCCGAACCACGCACGAACAAACGCCACTTGATCCTTGCGCCGGTTTTGTTCGGCGCACTCACCGGTCACTGATCTTTGATCGAACTGGTGGCGTGGTCTTGAAGCCAGATCAAGTCGCGGTTGTCCTTCATGTTGGTGAACTCACGCTTTTGCCCCTTTTTGAACGGAGGAGTTGTGCGAGGGTCGAGCCACCGGTGGATTTCGGAGTGGCCGTCTGCAAAGGTCAGCCCGCCCGCTCCATTGTGGAAGGTTCCGGGAAAGTTTACTAAAATGGATCCCGAGCCCTTTGTCATGTCGATTGCAAAGTAGCCGTCGTCGATGCTGTCCTCGCGCTCGTCCAGATAAACCAAAGCTTGGGCCGGGGAGAGTCTGGTGAGCTGGGCCGTCTTGGCAAAAACGATAAATCCAAGTTTGGGATCCGGATTCCACGCCGGTGCGTTCGGGCCCATCCAGCCGTTCATGGAAATGCTGCGCACGCGCGGGCGCAAGACGCCACCGTTTTTTACCAGGATCCTGTCCGCCGGGCATTTGTAGGCTCCCGCCGTTTTCGTATACACACCCAATTGGGCGTACTTGGGATCCAGAATCAGGAGGACGTTTGTATTGTCAGGATTGTTGTCATTGAAATCGAGCCAGCCGGAAACCCAGTTGAACGGTCCCTTGACAGACCACAGGTTGCCGGGAATGAAGTCGTCGTTGTCGTGCGCGTACATGATCCAGCCCAGTTGCATCGTTCGAAGATTGTTCAGGCAGTAGATTCCCTGCGCCTTGATTTTCGCTTTGGCCAGGGCGGGCAACAACAGGCCGGCCAGAATGGCAATGATCGCAATTACCACCAGAAGTTCAATCAGTGTGAACGCATCCCGGCGGGAACTAGAAGTGGAGCTGTCCTGAATGGCGGGATTTCGAGCCATAAATAGAGCGTTTTAGGTCGGTCCAGGCACTGCCGCCGATCGAGCCAAACCTATTTCGCCTTCCTCGGCCGTCAACTCTTTTCGGTTTCTCTTGCCTTGCCTTACCGCCCAGGCGGCATCCCAACGCACGCGGCCGCGGCGCGCGTCCCGGCCGCAGGCGTGTTTATCGCTCCGGCGTTGTGACAGGCGAACACGCCGTCATCAATGTCACCATCCGGCTTGACCGGTCGGGCGGTTGCTGCCAGACATTAAGCATGAACAAATTCCCGCTCATTCTCGCGGCGCTCATGTGCGGCTCCGTCGCCGGCTCCGCGAAAGACTATTTGCTCCACACTTTCACGAAAACCCGGCTCAGCGACAAGTTCTGGTGCGAAGGCGCGACGTTTGGCGACTTCAATCACGACGGCAAAACGGACATCGTCTCCGGACCGTACTGGTACGAAGGGCCGGATTTTAAAAAGCGCCACGAGTATTATCCCGCGACGCAGACGTTTAAAAAGAAGGACGCCGACGGCAAAGAGTCGGTCATCGAGGGCTTCGAAGGCGCGCTCGGTTCCAACAACGCCTACTCGGACAATTTTTTCGCCTTCGCGTACGACTTCAACAAGGACGGCTGGGACGATATCCTGATCATCGGTTTTCCGGGCGAAGCGAGCGCCTGGTACGAAAACCCGAAAGGCCGCGAGGGCCACTGGCAGAAGCACGTTGTGCTCGATGTGACGGACAATGAATCACCAACGTTCACCGACATCACCGGCGACGGCAGGCCTGAGATCGTTTGCAGTTCCAAGGGCTCCTACGGCTACGCGGAACCGGACTGGGGCGATCCGGGCCGCCCCTGGAAGTTTCATCCGATTTCGCCGAACAATAATTATCATAAATTCACCCACGGCATGGGCGTCGGTGACGTGAACGGCGACGGCCGGATGGACCTGATCGAGAAGGATGGCTGGTGGGAGCAGCCGAAGTCGCTCGTGGGCGACCCGGTGTGGAAGTTGCATCCGTTCAAATTCGGCACCGGCGGATCGCAGGCGTATGCCTACGACGTGAACGGTGACGGCTTGAACGATGTGATCACCAGCGTGGCCGCGCATGGCTACGGACTCGTCTGGTACGAACAGGTGAAGCAGAACGGCGAAATCACGTTCAAGGAGCACGTCGTTCTCGAAAAGGAAAAGAAGCCGAATTCCTACGGCGTGACCTTCTCCCAACTCCACGCGGTCGATCTGATTGACATGGATGGCGACGGGCTCAAGGACATCGTGACCGGCAAACGGTTCTGGGCACACGGCGCGCACGGCGACGCCGATCCGACCGACGCGGCGGTGATTTATTGGTTCCAGCTCGTCCGCAACCGGGACAAGACGGTGGATTTCGTTCCCCACCTGATTGACGATGACTCGGGCGTGGGCACGCAGGTCGTGGCGGGTCGTTGCAGCAACAAAAAATATCCGGACATCGTCGTCGGCAACAAAAAGGGGACATTCTACATCCGGCATGAAGCGAAAAAGGTCAGCAAAGCCGAATGGGAGAAGGCACAGCCGAAGGCAGTCGGTCAATAATTTGGCAGTAATGCGAAATGAAACGAAAGTCGGGAGGAAAGTTATCTGCACCGGATTTTCGATTTCTGATTATCTACGCCAAAATGAATCCGGGTTTCTCTGTCGATTAACACAGAGAAACCCGGCGCAAGTTTTATGAAGTATCAGGATTCAACGGAAAGGGTGAGAGGATCAAACCCGTGGTCACTTCAGTTCAGCGGTTCGATTGGCACGCGGACGCCGTGGGCAGTTCCCGCAGGATGAAACGGAAGGGTAATTCCGTTCGGCAGGATGGTATCCGTCTGAACCGCGGCAGTGAATTCATCGCCGCCTTTGTTGACCGTGAGGCTACTGCGAATTTTGGTGGTGCCGGTGAAGGTATTGGCTGCATCGAACCCGAGGCACAACTCCGTGGCCGCGAACTGATGGCGGCCGATTTGGACCCAATTTCCCTGTCCGGGTGGACCTCCAGTTCCAGTGCCGATGTTTGATTCCGCGAGAACGCCGCCGGGGCCACAGGTAGTCAGCCGGGTAACGATAGGCACCCACAGCTGGGGTGTACCCGAACATCACGCTCGACATGATATTGCTGGTCATACGATCTTGCTTGGTGTCGCCGAGGGGACCCGCGAGCTGGGTTGATTCGCAATTCCCATCGAAATGTGGCCAGGCGATCGTTGCTGTCCGCTTCCTACCGTCAGCTCAAGGTTGACCTGCGGCCAGGACTACCCGGAGACCAGTGTTGTCAACCTTGATCGTTGGGACGTCGTGGAAACGCTGAGCCGACCGCATGGCGTAGGCGGGGCCGAACACACTGGCGCCTCGAAGCACGCGGTCCACGCCCGTTGCCGGTCCTTGAGGATCCAGTGCGGTCCCGCCGGGATACGGAGCCGACCAGTCCTGGCACCACTCCCACACATTCCCGGCAGTGTCATACAAACCCCAAGGGTTGGGTAATTTCTGGCCCACAACGTGAGTTGTTCCTCCGTTGTTGTCCCTATACCAGGCGTAATCGGTCACATTTGTGTAGCCCACGTCGTCCCCATAACTGAACCGTGTCGAGGTCCATGCCCGGCACGCGTATTCCCACTCTGCCTCCGTCGGCAGCCGATATACACTGTTGGTCGGAATACGCCCCGCGGCGCGCTCCCGCTGCGTGAGCTTGCCGCAATAGTTCGTGGCGTTGAACCAACTTACGGTTTCGACCGGACGGTTCGTGTCCCCTGTGAACCCACTTGGATTGGTGCCCATCACCGCCAGATACTCCCCCTGGGTTACCTCATATTTTCCGACCAAAAACCCACGACTGATCGTCACTGCCATTTGCGGACCCTCTTCGTCAAATGAATCAATATCTCGGCCCACTTCATTCGTCGGGCTGCCCATCATGAAGGTGCCCGGCGGGATGAACGCCAGGTTCGTGGGCGCGACAAACACGACCGCCCGGTAAAACCGTTGACCCGTCGCCGGAGCAGACTTGTCGGTCCAGAGATACGGGCTGGCGGGCGGTTGCAGGAACTCCAGGCAGCGCCAGGAGTTCGTCTGGGCCAGGTCCGTGACGTACTCAACCGAGTAAACGGTGCCCACCGCGCCGGTGATGCTCAGCCCCGCATACAGTTCAACGCCCAGTGCGGGCGGCGTCTGGGCCGAAGCCCCGTGACTTGCCAAGGCGGCCCAGCACAAGATGGGAAGGAATCGAAAGTGTTTTGAGAATCGTGTCTTCATAAAGTCATTAACTGGATATTCATGTCATCTTTCCAAGTCCCTCAATGGAACCGCCTCGAATTCCGGTGTAATCTTAGTGTCCAAATGAATTGTCCAGATCGCAGTCCTCCTCTGCCAGGACGATGATCCCAGTGAGCTCGGCAACATAGGGATTTGGGGAAATATCCTGGTTCAATGGGAAGGCAAATGTCAGGCTGGTAGTAATGCTGCCGGTCGCTCCTTCGAAATGGCCCGTGCCGCCCGTGATGGTGTAAACGGACACCTTGTGAATGAAATCGCCAATGGCCACGCCATGCCCTGCCTCGGTCAGGAAAAGCTCATTCCCGTCGTGCGTGCTGAGCGTGAACGCTCCGGTCGACATCCCCACGCGGACATCCACCGCAAAATTTCCAGTGAGGGTGTAGTGCCCGAGACGGCTTGCCTTCCCCGTGGCGGCAAGGCTTTCGTAGTGAAATGGGAACTGAAAAGCTCCCGGGAAAACCGCTCCCGTCTCCTGGCCTTTGATCCGGAGTTGATCCTCGGCCAGGACGGGACGTGGCAACACCAGCAGCGCTAGAACTGTGAGACCGAGCCCGGCAGCCGTCCAATTTCGTTTTGTGTTCATAATGTTCCGATCCTTATATGTTTTTGTTTTTTATCAGGCCGTTCGCGCCTGATTTGGTTAATTCTTCACCGATTCCTACAACGCGGCGGTGGAGAGGTTACAGAATATGTGAAACGGTTCTGGAACCGAGGGCGGAGCCATGGGCGGGAGACTGCGGTAAGGAAAATGACCCCAATTTGAGATCAAGCAATCAAAGGTGGGGCAGGAACATAAGGCGCCGTGGCAGGACTGTGGAGTTGCCAGCTGCACCACAGGCGACGCACCCGCGCGCGCGATGTCGCTTCATCCTGGGTCGGGGCACGGAACAGGATGATATTGCCAATATGCGTGAGAGCGGCGAGCGTGTTCACGTCCGGGGAAGAACTCATCGGCGGGGATCTCGTCAGCAAGGCTCGATGCTACTTTTGCCGAGGTTTGTACCACATCCAGTCCCTTCTCTCACCCATTGTCTGGCCGGTACTGTTTTTGAATGCGCTTGTGAAATTGCAAGCCTGCGCGTGGCCATCCACGAACAAGGTCGGAGCGATGAAGGGGGTCGGGTCGTTTTTCAGAGCCCCTGCGCTGATCAGATTTCCGTTTCCGCCATGCCAATGAAAGAAGAGATTGTTCCAGGGGTAACCGGCCCCCTCATGCATCATGATAAAGCGAGCCGGCGACGGCACCCAGCTCTCCTTCTGGCCACAAAGATTGTTAATGGGATCCTCGGCAGCCATGAAGTCGAGGTCGGAATGGATAAGGCCGTTGAACTCATAGCTGCAGCCTATCGTCCCATAACAGGTCGGCCGGGTCGAAAGAAAACCGAGGCTGGTAAGGTCCAGTCCCTTATCCTCGGGACAATGAAAAGCAGCGGGCGCAGGAACGTACTTGGCCAGGTGCCGATTGGCTGCTGCCCGGACCCCGGCGGCCCATGCGGGTGAAGGATCCTGGCCGCCAAGCGCGGCAGAGTAGTTCAACTTCGGCCCCGGATCCTTGAACTGGTCGGTGTCGAAAGGCGGGAAGGTTTCCTTGTTTTCATCGACATACAAATGCAGGCCGATGCCGATCTGATGCAGATTATTCCGGCACGTGGCCATCCGTGCCGCTTGCTTGGCCCTGGCCAGCGTGGGCAGCAGCATTGCGGCTAGAATCGCGATGATGGCGATGACAACCAAAAGTTCGATCAGGGTGAAGGCCCAATCACGTGCTGAGCTAATCTTCATAACCCCACGAGTTTGGTGGTTTGTAGAAAGGAATACCAAAGTATTGTGGCTTTTGTCCTCACTCCGACGTATCCGCTTGGTTGATAGTCTTCCTGTAATGATCATGCGATTTTTTCTCTCTTCGGTTTTGGTTTGTTGTCAGGCTGTTCGCACCCGGGTTGTTTTTCGTTCACCAGTTCCTACAACGGAGTCGTGGAGTGGTTACAAGGTGTGTGAAACCATCCCGGGGACTGCGGCCTGAGGAACTGCGGGAAGCGAAACGAGCTGAACGCGGGCAAAGCTGACGTGGCATCGCTCGATCAAAAGGAATCACGAGCGCGAAGCCTCATCGCTGGACTATTGAGCTGCCTTTGGCAGCGCCTGCACGGCACCGGGGCGTAGCGCCACTTCATCGAGTGTCGCGGCACGAAGCAATATCAAGCGGCCATCTTGAGTAACCCCGGCGACGTTGTTCCCGTCCGGGGAGAAAGTGAGCGGCCGGATCTCCTCAGCGAGGCGCGAATAGCTGCCGTCGAACAGCCTGAGAATCGCCGCCTCGCGACGGAGCGACACGTTCCAAAGTCTGACGGTGCGGTCGCCGCTGCCACTGACCAGGGTCTTGCCATCGGGAGAAAACGCCAAAGTCCAAACCGGCCGCCTATGCCCTTTCAGAGTCGCCAGCCATCGGCTTGTTTTCAGGTTCCAAAGCTTGATGGTGCCGTCGATGCTGCCGGAGGCCGCCAACGTACCATCCGGGGAAATAGCGACGCTCACAACCCGCCCAGAATGCGCTGCTATTGACTCCACGCATTGCCTTCGAGTCACATCCCAGATATCGATTTCGCCCTCCAGACCTCCTGCGTCGATCAACGTGTTGCCGTCAGGAGAAAAGGCGAGCACTTCTGGCTTCCGGGTGAGGTTCGTTAATAAATTAATCTCGCCAGAAACCGTGTCCCAAAGCTGGATGGTTGGCGTACCGTCTGTGATCGCTGCGCTGCGTCCGTCCGGCGAAGTGATCACATAATTCCACTCACGTGAGGGCGGCGTTGGAAGGTCCCGCGTCACTATTCCGGTCGCGACATCGAAGCCCTTCACGGTGCCGTCCACGAGCCTCGCCAGAATGGTTTTTCCGTGGTCACTGAATGTCAGAAGGTGGGAAATGCCAGGAAGCACAGTCCGCGTTTCCAAGGTGGCGGCATCCCAGAGCTTGACCGTTTGATCCTGGCAATGACCCGCCAGAAGGTTGCTGTCCGGCGACCAGATCAATGGCTCCCACTGCGCCAAGCCGGAAAGGGCCGGCTTCACGGGCTTTGGCCCGGTGTTCCACAGCCTCACTGTTTTGTCATCTCCGCCACTGGCCAACCTCCGGCCATCGGCGGAGAATGTCACGGGCCAGACTCCACTTTCATGTCCCCTGAGGGTGTCGAGTTCGCGCCCCGTGGCTAACTCCCAAAGCTTGATGGTTTGATCCAGGCTTGCGATGGCCACCACCCGCCCATCCGGAGAAAACGCTGCGGAAACGACCGACTCGGGCTCTTGAATAGGATGAGGAAGTTCATGGCCTGTGGCCATGTCCCAAAGCCTTACCAGGCCATCAAAACCTCCCGTGGCGAGAACTTTCCCATCTGGGGACAATTGCAGGAAGGTGATCGGGACTTCGCGTTTATCCAGCGAACTGTTCAGGATCGCGTGCGTCTTGAGATCCCAAAGCGTGATGCCGTTTTCGGATCCATTGCTGATGGCCAGCTTCTCGCCGTCGGGCGAGATGACAACTCCAGCCCCGAATTCCGGTCCCCGAAGATCGAGCCCGCCCTTTCCAGGCAGAAGGAACGTTTCGTGTCCGGAGGTAATATCCAAGAGTTTGACGATGAACCCTTCTGCGGTTGTGGCAACGGTTTTTCCATCGGCCAGCAACGCGACCAGTTCCCCGGCCTTTTCGAGGGAGTAAAGTGTCCGCCCGGTTCTGGAATCGCAGAGTCTGACCGAGCCGTCTCCCAGGCCGAACGCGAAGTTTTGACCATCGGAAGTAAACCCGCCAAGTGAGGTGACGTTCGTGATCGTGAACAGCTCGGTCCGGGTGCTCAGGTCCCACACTTTCAATTGATTGTCCCGGCTTCGCGTGGCCAACGTGTCGCCATCCGGCGAGAACCTGAGTGCGCTGAGAGAGTTCGAATGGCCCCGCAACGCATAAAGATCGTCGCCCCGGCAACGCTGCCAGAGCAGGCGCCACTCAAAACCTCGCAGGTCAGTTTGGCCAGCCCGTGGCTGATGGGCCTGGAGCAGTTCCCTGGCGCGGCCCAGATCGCCATCCTCCAAAGCGGTTTCGGCGCCGTGCATGTCGGCGAAGTAAAGATTCTCCTCCGCGCGTTGACGTTCGCGATTGAAGAGAAAAGCGGCGATCGGCGAACCGATGGCGACGGCCAACAACAGGAGAATGGTCGCCGCGCTAAGGCTGGCGATGGCAGGTTTGCGCCGGCACCAGCGCCAGGTCCGTTCGGCAGGCGTGATGGGACGCGCCTGGATTGGTTCGTGGCGAAGGAAGCGACCGAGTTCATCCGAGAGTTCCTGAGCGCTTGAGTAGCGGCGCGAAGGTTCTTTTTGCAGACATTTGACGCAGATCGTTTCGAGATCTGAGGGCACGCTCGAATTGAGCAGTCGGGGGGACACCGGTTCGGTGTTGAGCAACTGGTAAATGACGTTTTCGAACGATTCGGCCTGGAAGGGCGGGCGGGCGGTCAGCAAATGGTAGAGAATCGCACCCAGTCCATACACGTCCGCGGGCCGGCCCACCTTACCGTGCTGCGAACTGGCCTGCTCCGGTGGCATGAAGTTGGGCGAACCGAGCATCTGGCCGGTTCCAGTGATGCTGGAATCGCCCTCGAGCCGCTTGGCGAGCCCAAAATCTGTGATGCGCGGCTGATCGCTGGAGTCCACGAGGATGTTCGAAGGTTTGAGATCACGGTGCAGGATGCCTTGCTGGTGCGCATACTGAATGGCTTCGGCAATGAGCTTCACGTAACGCGCCGCCTTCGCGGGTGGCAGCGGACGGTTACCCACGAGCTGTGAGAGGTTCTGGCCCTCGACGTAATCCATCGAGAAATAATGCTGGCCGTCGTGGATGCCCACGTCGTGAATGGCGACGATGTTGGGGTGCTGCAGAAGGGCTGCCGCCGTGACCTCGCCCCGGAACCTTTGAATGATCTGCTTGCTCGCGAACTGCCCGGCCAAAATCATCTTCAGTGCGACAACGCGCTTGAGACTGGGTTGCCGCGCGCGATAGACCACGCCCATCCCGCCGCGGGCAATCTCTTCGAGAAGTTCATAATCACCGAAGGAACGAACCGTCCCTGCTTCGCCTTTAACCAAAGGTGCCTGGATTTGGCCGGGACTGGCGGCGTTCGGTTCGGCCAGCGATTCTTCCAGACCGCTTTCGAGCAGGCATCGAGTGCAAAGGCCCCCGGCCTGGTGCGGGCGCAGTTCGGCCCCACAGCGGACGCATGAATTCAAGTTTGACACTATTCAATCGGAACCAGGTTCAATCATTCCTACAACGTTCCGGACACAAAGTTACGAGTCCTGCGGATGCCGGCGCACATTCTGGTCTTCAACCCGCGACGCTGATCAAATGACGCAGTTCGCCATCGATGTCCTCTGGTCGGGCGACCGTGTGAGCGACTTCGGCTCGCAGGAGTTCACGGAAACGTCGGCGGAGTCGATGCACCGCCATTTTGACAGTCCCTTCGGTCAGGTTCAAAGGACCGGCGATCTCAGCGTAGGAAGCAGCGCTTTTGTCACCCCAAATGAAACCCTTCAATTCCTCGAAAAGCCGGCCTTTGCCCTCGGCGTCGAATTCCTGACGAAGAGCAGCCAGCACTTGCTCGATCAACGTGACGGCCCAGCGTTGCTCATAAGCGGCGTCCGGATTGTATTCGTCAGAAGGTTCTGCTGCATAACGATCCTCGGCGTCGTTCGCCTCAATGGACAAAAACTCCAGACCGCCGCCGCGTTTCAAACGGCCTGCCCGCTTCCACTCGTTGACCATAAAATTCTTGAGCGACCGCAGCAGAAATGTGCGGAATTTGCCGCGCTCGCGATCGGCCTTCGCGAGGTGGTTTTTCTCCAGCAATCTCGAGAAGAATTCCTGCGTCAAATCCTGAGCATCCTCCGGGTTGTTTCCCTGCCGCCGGACAAACACGTAGAGTGGATACCAATAGGCGCGGCAGAGCTTCTCCAATGCCTCAGCGGCCTGGGGTAACTCGCTCTGGCCAGCGGTCAGCACGACGCTCCAGTGCGTGGTCGTGAATTGCGCAGCCGCGGCTGGCTTGTTTTCGGGTTGATCGGGCGAAGAGGTCATTATACGGCGCCGTTTCGAACACGGCACCTTCGGATTCAAGTCTGCATTACCAGAACTTTGACGATTCGCCAGACAAAAGCAGTGGAAAAGCCGTTGAATGGCATGGGCAATATTGATTCCTGCCCGCCTAGGCGGGCAGCGCGAAGCGCGGACTTTGAACGTGCCGGATGAATGCTTCGGCGCGGGCGTGGCCGCTCTCCACACCCCGCCAACGCGCGACGGCGTCCTGCAGTGCGTAAAACCTGTCTGGAGCCTGTGAGGCGTGCGCGTAGCAGGCGAGGCGCTTCTTCGACTCGGTCGCGGAAATGTCCACGTAGTCGCTCGGCGCGAACTGCTGGGTGTCCTCCCCGTTCGAGACCTCGTAATAGAACAGGGAAAACTTCTTTTGCATGTGGAGCCACGCGTCATACACCAGCATGGACATGGCCCGGTGATCCGCGTGATTGTCGATCGGCCAATGGGTAAAAACCGCGTTGGGATTCTCTTTTTCCAGGATTTCCAGGAACTGGTTGTAGTGTGAACGATCGACGACTGCGTTGCCGTCGATCTGCCCAACGTACGCGGGGCGCGCCTTCAGAATCTCACACGCCTTCTTCGCCTCCTCCATGCGATAACCCGTCATGCGGGCCGCCGATTCAACCGGCTCGCCCTGGTTCAAATACAGGAGAACCGCCTCGTGACCCAGTTCGGTGAGGCGTGAAATCGTGCCGCCGCAGCCGTATTCCGGATCGCCCGGATGGCCACCGGTGACCACCACCTTTAGTCTGGAGGTTGATCTCTCTTGTGATTCTCCCGTCAAAGCACCCGCGGGAAGTCCGACAACCGCGGTTGCCGCAAGCATACCCCCCGCGCTCAAGATTTTCCTTCGCGAAAGTGGTTTCATTGTGTCTGTCGCTTTATCCTGTCCTGCCGTTTCCGGGCATATAACCCGTGAACAGACTAAAAGTCCACGCCTGAACCCGGTGCTGGCAACATCGTCTGGCCCCTTGCGAAGACCGGCCCGGGCGCGGGCGGCGAAGTTATCCGCCTTGACCCCATGAAGAGGAATTGCGACAAGTTTTTCATGACTAGGATTCGCTTTGCGCTCGTCACGGTTTGTTTTGCAGCGTTCATCGTCCCCATCGCATCATACGCGGCTCCACCAGGCATCAAACCCGTCGGCGTAGATGGCAAACTGCTCAACCTCGACTTCGAGACCGGCGACCTGCGCGACTGGAAGGCCTGGGGCAGGGCGTTTGAAGGCCAGCCGATCAAGGGGGACACGGTCTCCCCGCGCCGCGGCGACATGAAAAGCGCCCACCAGGGTAATTACTGGATCGGTGGTTTCGAAAAACTCGGCGACGATCCCAAAGGCACACTCACTTCGGCGCAATTCAAAGTCACCCATCCGTGGGCGGGCTTTCTTGTCGCGGGTGGCGCCTCGCCGGGAACGCGTGTTGAGCTCGTGCGCGCCGACAACCAGGAAATAATCTTCAAGACTTCCGGCGCTGAAAGCGAGACGCTGCGGCCTGTCGTCGTTGACTTGCAAAAGCAACTCGGTAGGGAAATCTTCATCCGCGTGGTTGACGACCTGAGCGGACCCTGGGGACACGTCAACTTCGATGATTTCGAGTTTTACGCCCAGCGTCCGAAGTTCGACAACGAATTCGACCCGTTGAAAATCGCCAGCGAAGCGCCGCCGGCCGATATTTTCAAGTTTGCCGGAGTGTCTCCGGAAAAGGCCGCGGAAATCATGACCCTGCCGCCCGGTTTCAAGGCGACGCTCTTTGCCGGCGAACCGGACGTGCAACAGCCAATCGCCTTCGCTATGGACCATCGCGGCCGGCTCTGGGTCGCCGAAGGGTTTACTTATCCGATCCGGCACGGCAAACCGCAGGACAACCACTCCGAAGGCGCGGATCACAGCAAACCGACCCCCGAACAGCTCAAGGACATTTTCGGCGGCGACGACCGCATCCTGGTGCTCGAGGACACGAACGGTGACGGGAAGTTTGACCGGCGCACCGTGTTCCTCGAACACTTGAATCTGGTGAGCGGACTCGAATTCGGTTTTGGCGGTGTCTGGATCGGCGCCGCACCGTATCTGATGTTCGTTCCGATTCAAGACGGCGACGCGCCGAAGCCCGCGGGCGATCCGCAAATCCTCCTCGATGGTTGGAACTACAACGCCGACACGCACGAGACGTTGAACACGTTTACGTGGGGACCGGACGGCTGGCTCTACGGTTGCCACGGCGTTTTCTGCCCTTCGTTTGTCAGCAAACCCGGCACTCCGCAGAAGGAACGCCAGCGCATGGACGCCGGCGTCTGGCGTTATCACCCCACCAAGCGCGTCTTCGAAGTCTTCGCCGAGGGTACCAGCAATCCGTGGGGCGTGGACTTCGACGAATACGGCCAGTGCTTCATCGAGGCATGCGTGATCCCGCACCTCTGGCACATGATTCAAGGTGGCCGTTTCGAGCGCCAGGGCGGCCAGCACTTCAACATCAACCGCGAGGAAACGCTGGCGCACGCGGGCTACCACTCCGACGCGAATCAATGGTTCGTCAACCCGTTCATTTACGACGACATCAAGACCATCGCCGACCACCTCCATTACGCGGGCACCAAGGGTCCGCACGCTGGAAACGGGCGTTCGGCGGCGGCGGGCGGCGGACACGCGCACGCGGGCATGATGGTTTATCTCGGCGATAGCTGGCCGGAACAATATCGCGGGAAGCTTTTTATGAACAATATCCACGGCGCGTGCATCAACATGGACGTGCCCGAGCGGCAGGGTTCCGGCTTCGTCGGCCATCACGCGCCGAATTTCATCGATTTCAACGATCAATGGTCGCAGGTGCTCAACCTGCAATACGACCAGAACGGCTCGGTTTATATGATTGATTGGTATGACAAGAACCAGTGCCACCACACCAATCCCGAAGGCCACGACCGGAGCAATGGCCGCATCTTCAAAATCGTGTATGGCGACACTAAATGGACGCCGGTGAATCTGGAGAAGTTGAGCGACACCGAACTGGTAAAGCTCGTGCCGTCCAACAACGAGTGGATGAGCCGGCACGCGAGAAGGGTGTTGCAGGAACGGTTCGACAGGGATGCATTTCCGCCTTTCCGCGACTCGAAGCTATCTGCTTCCAAAACGGAGGAGATTGCTCAGGCGAGATTTGCCCCCGTCCGCGATACGCTTGTTCAACTGGCTCGGAACGGTTCGAGCACCGAGGCGCGTTTGCGTGCGCTGTGGGCACTGCATGTTACCACGAGTGTCGGACAATTGGGTTTCGATCTGCTAGGTGACGCGAATGAATGGCTCCGCGGATGGACAATCCAAGTGTTGTCGGAGACGAACGAGGAATTACTCAGCCAAGGATTGAGGCAAGTGATGATAGATCCAGGATTTCGAAAGCACTTGTTGAAAGAGCTGGTTCGACTAGCGCACGCGAACAAATCCCCCGTCGTCCGCCTTTATCTCGCTTCTGCGTTGCAGCGTATCCCTGTTGAGCAGCGTTGGGACGTCCTCAACGAGCTGGTGCAGCACGCCGAAGACGCGACCGATCACAACCTGCCGTTGATGTATTGGTATGCTGCTGAGCCGGCGGTTGGCACGGATTCGGTTAAAGCCATTGCGCTGCTCAAAAAGTGCAAAATTCCCATCGTGCGGGAGTTCATCGCCCGGCGCCTGGCCACCACCAGCCTGAAGACGGTCGCGAGCAATTGAGTATCTGTCCTCGCAGTCTTACGTCGCCTGCGCTTTCCCATTGAGCGCCACCAGGGTTCGCCGGAAAGTTTCCTCCGGCGAGTCCGCGGCGGAAATAACGACCAACAAACCTTCGCGCCGGTAGAAATCCGTCAGTGGCGCCGTGCTCTTTTCGTAAACCTGAAGCCGGACCCGAATCGCGTCGGGTTGGTCGTCTTCGCGCTGATACAATTTGCCGCCGCAATGGTCGCACACGCCCACGACGCGTGGGGGCAGCGCAACAACATGAAAACTGGCTTTGCAGTCGGGGCAGGCGCGGCGCCCGCTCAACCGCGACACGACTTCTTCAAGTGGAAGCTCATAACTCAGGACGGCTTCGAGTGCCACGTTTTGAGCGCCGAGGATGCGCGCCAGTGATTCCGCCTGCGTGACGGTGCGCGGAAATCCGTCCAGAAGGAATCCACCCTGGCACCGCAGACAACGTGTCCGATCCCGCACCATGTTCAGAACAATTTCGTCCGGCACCAGGTCTCCACGGCGCATGTATTCCAGCGCTGCCATCATCGCCGGTCCGGGCTCGCGAGAACCTCCACATCTGGCCGCGCGGAAAACGTCTCCGGTAGAAAGATGACAGGCCCCAAGTCGTTCGCAGAGCAGTTCCGCCTGGGTTCCCTTGCCGACGCCGGGCGCGCCGAGGAGCACCAGGTGTTTGGGTCGGGATTGTCGTCGCGCCGGCACTGCGCAGCGGGCGTTGCCTCCCGCCAACCACGCCGTCCGATCTCGTGTTGCTATCATAGAATCTTTCGTTGTGACCCAAGAAGCACGGTC
>Ga0134126_10003962_pt1 | contig 18530 bp, 21 predicted proteins | sample KB31752_FD_96881 | JGI IMG/M metagenome (GOLD analysis project Ga0134126, IMG submission 96881) | Terrestrial soil microbial communities with excess Nitrogen fertilizer from Kellogg Biological Station, Michigan, USA - KB3-175-2 | ecosystem: Environmental > Terrestrial > Soil > Unclassified ...
CAATACACTCACGCATGACAGAGGCGTCGCCACGAGATCCTGCACACGCGCCAGAAACGTCGCTGCGCTCATCTATCTCGCCGCTGCCCTCATCTGGATGAAATGAATGTCAACAGAGCCTAGGGCCCCGACCGCTTCTTCAACTGGCCGGAAGGCCCGATATTAGCGTCATTCACGTGAGCATCTTTTTGCTGCTCTCAAAGTCCCTATCGTGCTCTCTTTTTAATTTGTCGGCGTTTTCGGGAAGCCTTCACCCCTTCATCTTCTAGGCTTTTCCTTTGAGCCTGTCTTGATCCGTAGTATAAGAAAATTGATGCCTGGCGATGTGGAATGTCTGCGGAAGCACATATTGTGGCTCGTCAATTGAAGGCGTATCTTTATACGCGAACGATAGAAATAATCCAACTTCTGGGAATCCTCTGGATGTCTGGGTGCGCCCTGTTAGCGTCTCCTGACGTCAAGCGCGGAGATCAGCATTTGGCTGGGGAACGTTGGGAAGAGGCTGCCCTTGCCTACAAACAAGCGCTAAAGGAGGATCCGTTCAATCTATCTTTACAGAGCAAATATGTTTTAGCCCGTGAGCGGGCTGCAGCGATGTATGCTGATCGAGGTCGTGTATTTCTAAAAGAGAAGCAATTGGATCTTGCACTGGAAGAATTTAAGCGCGCTCTCACTATTGAACCCTCTAATGGCGAACACCAGGCAGGTTTCCAGGAAGCTATTCGCTTGAAAGAGTCCCGGTCTTTGCACCGTGAGGCGGAACGGCTGGCTCAACTTGGACGAATTGATGAGGCGATGAGCGGCTTCGCACGGGCTGTGGAACTCGATCCAACGTACCAAGGGGCCCTGGAGAGTATCGCCGGGCTTACCGAAGAGCAACATGGGCTCGCGAGAGACGAACGTTCAAGACAGCCTGTGACGTTAAAATTTAGAAACGCTGGTATTAAGGAAGTCTTGGACGGTGTGGCAAAGGTTGGTGGGTTTACGCTGGTTTTTGACAAAGATGTCCGGAACGACCCTATTTCTATTTCGATTCAGGACACGCCTTTTGAAGAAGCACTGCAACTGATTCTCAATAGTAACAGTTTATTTTCTCGTCAGATATCCCCGGCTGTTCTGATCGTGAGCCCAGACACCAAGCAGAAGCAGGAGCAGTATCGAGATCTGATGATTCGAACGTTCTATCTTTCGACAGCGAAGGCTAAAGATATAGTACTCCTGCTGAAGAGCATGTTGGACTCCAAGCGAATGCATGCGAACGAACAACTCAATGCGATCGTCATTCGCGATCAGCCGGAAAAATTGGAGCTTGCTGAAAAGATTATCTTGTCCAATGACCGACAGGAACCAGAGGTGCTTTTTGATCTTGAAGTGTTGGAAGTCAATCGGACGAAGAGCCAGACATATGGGTTGAATTATCCAAAACAGGTCGGTGCCGGGTTGGTCGCCGCTGGGTTCGCAGGACCGTTGGCTGCAGAGGCCGTGCAAATGACCTACCGCCAACTGACGGACCTTGGACCCAGTAACTACCTCTTTAAACTACCGACGACCGTGTTGCTGGATTTCTTTAAGCAACAATCTGATGCCAAGACCCTCGCGTCACCAAAAGTGCGCGTGATGAATAACAAGAAAGCAGAAATCAATATCGGAGATAAACAACCGATTCTTCTCTCTACCACCAATGTCCTACCGGGACAAGCCGCTACAGGAGCCGTACCGACTACTTCAACCGTCACGTCGATCGAATTCCGAGATACGGGCGTCAAGCTTACGGTCGAGCCTTCTATACGATTGGGCAGTGAATTGTCGCTGAAGATGAAGGTAGAGGTGATTCGGGTCGGAGATCAGATCACCCTACAAGCTTCTCCGCTCATTCAACAGTTCAAATTCGGTAATCGCTCGGCAGAGACAACGCTGAATATGCGGGATGGAGAAACGATCGTCCTCGGCGGGCTACTTCAGGAGGAAGATCGTCGAACGCGGGTCACCATGCCATGGATTGGGGACTTTCCACTGATCGGAAAATTGTTAAGCTCATTCCAAACGGAACGAATTACGACGGAGGTCATTCTGACCATCACTCCCCGCATTGCACAGCCGGCGTTTCCTTCCGGTTCCAGCCATCACGCATTCTGGTCCGGTACCGAGTTCAATTATGCGACAAGCCCGGTCTTTTCCAGTTCCTCCAGAAGGGTGTCGGCCCTGGTGGGACGCGAATATGGAAAGGTTCGTGCCCATGGTGGCGCTATGACGAAAGATACAGGGCAGACGAACATGGTCCGATCATTGGCTCAGTTGACGACGCTTGATCCTCCATTGGTGGTCAAGCCTGAAGAATCGGTTGTTCAATCCGGTAAAGAAATACGGCTTTCTGTCGTAGATGGGCGAATCAGCACATCTGGCGAGCATATATTCAAACTGGGCTATGATTCCGAGATTTTGCAATTCAAACGACTTGATAATGCGGAGTTGATCGACGCGGGGGAGACCACAACGACGGACAAGGGAGGGAAAGAAGGGACGATCACCTTCAACTTCGCTGGTCTGGTCGAGCGCTCGCCACGAACCATGAACGTCACGTTCGTAGCAAAGACGCCAGGGGTGTCGCCGATTCGCGTCGAACTGACCGACACCAGCGGTGCGGAGCCAGCATCGGCCGGTGTAATCGGGGCAGGGGTGGTGAGAGTGAGGTGAGGGAGGACGGGCTAACACTCATCGAGATTCTTGTGACCATGGCCATCATTGCGATCTTGGCTTCGATCGCTATGCCTCTGAGTAAGGTGTCGACAAAACGAGCCCAGGAGATTGAGCTGCGCCAGCAACTTCGGTCGATTCGCGGGGCGATCGATCTGTTTAAGATAGAATGGAATCGCGATGGAGACGTCTTGCTCGGAGCGGTCTGTGTGAAGAATAGGCTGGTGTGCAAGGAAATCACCGGGCCATACGGCTATCCGAAGTCCCTCGATGCTCTCTTAGGAGTAAAACTGACGGGAGAAGAGGCGACAGTTCGAGGCACCACGGCAAGACGTTATCTACGGGTGATGCCAATCGACCCACTGACAGGAAAATCCGATTGGGCTCTGCGTTGCTACAAGGATCGTCCGAAGTCGTCTAGCTGGTGCGGTGAAGATGTCTACGATGTGATGACGCACAGCGAGGAGTCGGCGCTCGATGGTACCAAGTACCAGGATTGGTAAGGTGGGTGGATGGAATGCAAAGGGTTTTACACTGATTGAACTCATGATCGTCGTGTCCATTGTCGGCATTTTGGCCACGATTGCCGTTCCGTCCTATCAGTCATCATTGATCAAAGCAAGGGAGACGGTGTTGCGGCAAGACCTGTTCACGCTGCGCGAGTTGTTGGACCATCATCGTGCGGACAAAGGGAAGTACCCTCCGTCCTTGGATGCTCTGGTAACCGCAGGATATCTGCGATCTCTTCCCAAAGACCCTTTTACAAATTCCCCGAGCTCTTGGCAGCAGATCATTGAACCGACAGAGGGTGGTATTTTCGATGTGTATTCCGGGTCAGACTTTGTTGGGACAAACGGGACTCCATATAACCAATGGTAAACAGGCGCGTGAGATCGGGTCGGAGTCGATTGTGCCCTAGGCTCGAAATGTTTCGAGTGCGTGGGGATTGGGGAAGTACATCCATCGGAATCCTTCTGCTCGGAATGTCGGCATGTAGTCCGCTCGAACCCATCACCATAGGGCCGGGGATGTCGGATCTCCAACTCACGATAGATACCCTCAAGACCTCATTGCGAGATGCCCAGCGAATGGTTGACGAGTTGAGAGCAGAGGCCGACGCACGACACCAGGAGTTGGCCGATGTACAGATCGCACGGGCGCAGCTTGAAGGGCGCATTCGGGAGGCAGAACGTCGGTTGACTGAATCTCGCCATGTGATTCATCTCCAGCGGGAAGAACTAAGCAGCGCTCGCTCCGAACGGGAACAGGTGAGGCAGACTAGGGCCGCACTGCAAAACCAACTGAAACAGCTTCAAAAGCAGGTATCGAAAATAGGGAAACAGGTGAAGGGAAATGTGTCTCCCGCAGCTATGGTTTCTCCAAAAGATGGACAACATGAGTTTACGACCTTCGGCTCTCAGCATGATGTCCTAGTGGCCCATCCGGGGGAAGATACTCTGGCTGGCCCGAGGCCGGTGATCGAGGTGTCAGGAGCGACTTCGATCGGCGACGCACCGGAGGAGGCTCAGTTAGTAACTGTGCCTTCCCGCTTACAGGTGTTGGTCAAGTCCGGGGACACGTTGTGGAGCATCGCACGACGATATCACACTTCGGTCAGACGCCTCATGGCTCGCAACGCGCTTCCTAGCGACCGTATTCAAGTTGGTCAAGCCCTTTTGCTTACTGAGCTTCCTAGTGAAGGGCTTGAGCACGAACGAATGTAATGGCACACGATGGGCTAAGCGGCAAGTCGTGAAGGTCTACATCTATGGCAGTATTTGCGTATCGAGTCGCACGTCCTGATGGGTCCACAATTCATGGGCAGGTTGAAGGAGAAAATGAATTGTTGGTTCGTGCCAAATTAGAATCCCAAGGATTGCTGGTTTTTAACCTTCACCGCCGAGGAATCCCTTCAGTCAAGACCGAGACGTCGTGGTCATGGGGAAAGCTTCCGCTTGGTCAGTTTTTGGTCTTCAATCAAGAGTTGCTGGCTCTGGTCAAGTCTGGGCTACCCATTTTGCGCATCTGGGATCTCCTGATCGAAAGAGCCGGCCATGCCGGATTTCAGCGGGCACTACGTAACGTGCGAGAAGATATCCGAGGCGGAGCGTCGGCTTCGGACGCATTAGCTAAACACCCCGTATATTTCCCGGAACTCTATGTCGCCACGGTAAAGGCAGGAGAGCAATCGGGGAATCTTCCGGAGGTGTTACAGCGGTACGTTGCGTATCTGAAGCTGATGGTCGGGCTTCGTCAGAAAGTGAAGAAGGCGATCTCCTATCCTATTGTTCTCATCGGTATCGGCTTGACCGTGGTCGGTTTCCTATTGATCTACGTCATGCCGACTTTCGTATCGGTCTACGGAGAATCAGCGAAGACCTTGCCATGGGCGACTCAGGTCTTGCTCGATATGGTCATGCATGTCGAGTTACAGCTAGTGCCCGCAGTAGTTGTCGTGATCGGCACCATGCTTGGGATACATACCTACTACGCCACCGCAGAAGGACAGCTGGCAATCGATCGTCTTGTGCTGAAACTCCCACTAGTGGGTCAGATTGCAGTTGAACACAATACCGTCCAGTTGACCCGAACGCTCGGAACTATTTTAGCCGGAGGCACCCCGCTCGTTGATGCCTTGCAAGGCGCACGAGGAGCCGTCTCAAATCGATGGATTTCGCAAGAAACGATTGGAGCCGTCAATGAGATTCGTGAGGGCGCGACACTGGCTGATGCGTTGGATCGTTCCAGAGTGCTCCCGAGACTCGCGATCGAAATGTTATCGGTAGGAGAAGAAACGGGCTCGCTTGATACGATGTTGCGGGACGTCGCGGAGTTTTACGAGGCTGACCTCGATACGAAGCTTACGCAGCTCACCACATGGATAGAGCCGGTTCTACTGCTCGTCATGGGAGTGTTGGTCGGCGGAATCGTCATTGTAATGTACCTGCCGGTATTTCAGATGGCCGGCACCGTCGGCGGCTAGATAGGAGAGAAGTGGGATCTGAGGACGACGAGGATACCGAGGATACAATGATGGGAGAGGTCGCGTATGCCACATAGCCTTACGAGGCCACCTCTTACCGAAGTCTTGGTCGACCAACGAATGCTCTCAAAGCACACGGTCGAGGATGTCCTGCTCCGATTAAAGGGAGTATCTGCCTCCCTCGGAGAAACACTGATCAGTGAAGGACTCCTCTCTGAGGATCAACTGGCTCATGCCCGAGCTGTTCAATACGGTCTTGCCTATGATCCACTGACGGATTTTCAGGTCGATCCTCGATACTATGAAACTATCTCGATCAAGATGATGCAGCGATTTCCTTTCGTGCCGATCGCTGAGCGTTCCGGAACACTGACGATCGCCGTTGCCGACCCGCAAAACCTCCTCGGGTTCGACGAACTGGAGTTGCTAATTGGAAAACCGCTGTGTCGAATCGTCAGCACCAAGAGTGCCATTCTGGCGGCGTTGGAACGCAGTGAAGGATCGAGTCAAGCGCTCCGTGAACTCGAAGCGGAGTATCGGTCGATCCTAGTGAAACAAGACGATCGAGGAGAAGAAATTCCAACTCTCGATCATGCGGAGGAAGAGCAGAGCCCGGCCGTGAAGCTGTTGGACTCTATCCTCCTGAGTGCGATGCAACGCCGCGCAAGTGACATCCATGTCGAAGCTGCAGATCGCGCGACCAAAGTTAAGCTACGTGTGGACGGCATCCTGATTCCGGCCATGGAGCCGCTGGATGTTCGATTGCATGCCCCTTTAGTGTCCCGTTTGAAGGTCATGTCGGAGCTTGATATTGCTGAACGTCGGATGCCTCAAGACGGAAGCTTCCGCATGAGACTGGATCGAAAGACTGTGGATTTTCGTGTTTCCATTCTGCCCAGCGTCTTCGGTGAGTCGGTTGTGATTCGAATATTGGACCGGGACTCGATTGCGACCGGGGTGTCGGCCTTGAAACTCGAACGGCTCGGCTTTAATCCGGAAGATCTGAAGCGATTCCGGAAAGCGATCACTCGTCCTCATGGCATGGTATTGGTGACGGGGCCGACAGGAAGCGGAAAGACGACCACACTGTACGCTGCGATCTCGGAAATGAACACGCTTGAAGATAAGTTGATTACGATCGAAGATCCCGTTGAATACCAACTCTCGGGAGTGGTGCAGATTCCCGTCAATGAAAAGAAAGGAGTCACGTTTGCTCGTGGCCTTCGGTCCATACTCCGGCATGATCCGGACAAGATTATGGTCGGTGAAATTCGAGATGCCGAGACGGCACAGATTGCGATCCAATCTGCCCTGACCGGCCATCTTCTGTTGACGACGGTGCATGCGAACAATGTGTTCGACGTCATCGGACGGTTCGCATCGATGGGGATCGACGCCTATAATTTTCTGGCCGCTCTCAACTGCGTGTTGGCGCAGCGGCTCATTCGAATCCTATGTCCGTCATGTCGGACTCCGGCCAAAGCTCAGAAGACTCTCATCGAAGAGTCAGGGTTGGACTACGAGCAATACAAAGAGACGACGTTCTATGAAGGAACAGGGTGTCCGCAATGCCACGGCACAGGGTATCGAGGCAGAAAATGCATCACGGAATTCCTAAATCTGACGGATGAAATCAAAGAGATGATTCTGGCGGATCGGCCGCTTTCAGAAATACGGTATCGAGCCGTGACTGACGGAATGATTACGCTGCGGCAGTCGGCGCTGAAGAAAGTGTCGAATGGGGAGACATCGCTGGGAGAGATCAATCGTGTGACGTTCAGTGAGGAAGGGTAGTGCGATGTGGGAATGGGTCAGTAGTCGACCACCGCGGTGCTTGAAGTTCGGAATCGACTCGATCGCGTGGGCCGAAACCGAGCGAAATTGGTATGGACAGCGTCGGCACAAGTGCGTCATGTCCCCGCTTTCCGATGGCATGATCAAACCCTCTCCGACTGAGGAAAATGTATCCGACCTCTCAGCATTGGCAAGTCGTATTCGCGCGCTGACGAGTTTGGGCTCGATTCACCATGCTGTCGGCGGAACAATCCTTTCTGATCTTCCTCGACGTATTGGAGTGTTGCTGCCTGACACGGCGGTCAGAACGACAGTCCTACATCTTGAGCAGCTTCCTGTCAGGCGCGAGGAACGCGATGCGCTGATCCGCTGGCGACTTGGCCAGGAGCAACTGTTCCCACTGAGCGGTGCGAAGGTGTTGTCTCAGGTATTTCACGATCAATCGGGAGGCAAAGGCCCGGCCCATACTGTGCTGACGGTGGCGGCCCAGGAATCAGTGCTGAAGCAGTATGAGTCTCTGTGTGAATCTGTCGGGTTGATTCCCCAAGAAGTGGGGATCACGAGCTTACGGGTCTTTGATCTATGGAGAAGAGCTGGATCTCATTGGCGAAGCCGAGAGTGTTTATGGGTCAACATATCGGATCGAGCTTTGACGACCATAATTTGTCAGCAAGGGCGCTTGCTGTTCTACCGATGCAAGCTTCTCGGTATCGAAGCGGCTGAAGCGCTTGCGAAAACCGACATGCTGAATAAGATTCTTGAGGAATGCTGTGCATCGTTGGAGATCTGTCAGCAACAATATCCGTCAGCGGTCGTTAAGGAAGCCGTTATTTGCGCAGACGGAGACATTTCAGCCTTTCAGGAATTGCTTGAGGCAGAGCTCCCACTGTCCGTCGAACAACTAGGTTGGGAATCGGTCGAGGCCCTTGGTCGGGTAGCGAAAGAAAGTCATCGAGGGCTGCCATCGTTGGCTGCGATGGCTGGGGTGCTTTAGTGGGGATCATGAGTTCCACAGTCACGAGGTACCTCGAACCACTCAAGTCGAGTCCATTGCTATTCGGCACCGATGATCGGTTCCAGATAAACCTGAGCCGTCGTTATCGGCCGATAGTCGCTCCGCTACGAGTGCTCTTGATCGGCAGCTGCATCCTGCTTGTGGTAGGGATTTGCTGGAACCTCAGGCAAGCAATCCTCGCGTATCAAGAATCCTTAACTATCCAAGCAGAACTGGATCGAGTACGGCAACAGGACCTAGACTTAATTGCAGAGGCTCGGCATGAAGGCATTGATTTGTCTGAAGAGGCATTGAAGAGGCTCTCTTTTGAAGTAGAGTTGGCCAATCAGCTGCTTGAAAAAAGAACGTTTTCATGGACAAAGTTTCTAGCCGAATTGGAGCAAGCGATCCCTTCACGCCTTGCGCTCAGCGGTGTTCGCCTTGATCAAGCCGGCACTATGGTTCGACTCACGGGAACTGCTATGAGCCTCCAAGATATCACTGCTTTCACCGTCGGACTGCAGGATCATGCGATTTTCAAGGACCCGATCCTGGCGCAGCATCGTGTTGGGGCAAACGGGTCGGTGGAATTCGACGTCACATTGCAATATCGGCGCGAAGGCACTTGAGTGATGAAAGATCGTCTGCTCCTTCTCTGGCAGCACCCCTTCGCACCGTTGTTTCCATGGGTCGGAGTTGCGCTGGGTCTTCTTTTTATATTGTTCCTCGTCCGGAATGTCGGTGTGGCAGGAGCTCAAGCGAACCGAGAACATTTGGAGAACGAATGGGCTGCGACACGACAGGCGTTGATGTACCACCGAGAAGCAAGAAAAGCGAAAGAAGACTTAAGCCAGGTATGGGGGTTGTTTCCCACTGAGCGTGACTTTACTCCGTTAGCGCTCGGGATTTCGGATGAAGCGAAGCGTGATCGAGTCACCTTGCCAGCGTTGTCTTATAAGACTGAGCCTACTCTCGTCGCAAATACGAGCAAAGGGCTATTACAGGGGCCGATGACCGGGCGATACGAGGATCTCCGCCGATTCATCTATGGCCTTGAGACGGCGGAAGAGTTGCTATTTATCGAGGACCTTGAGCTGACTCGGTCCGGAGGTGCGCAGGACGCGCTGCTGACGTTCAATATTAGGATCGCGACGTACCTTCGTGGCAATATCGGGGAGGCGAGTCTGCCTAGACCAACGCAGTAGTCATGGATACGAAAAAAAAGACGATTCTTGCTGCCTCCCTTATCTTTCTGTGGGCGGGTTTGGCTGTATGGCAATGGCGGCTGCTGCAGGAGCCTATTCGTGTTCCGCTCACGAATGTTACCGGTCACCAGTCCGTGGGGCCACATGCGGCGACGGGGAGAACAGGTTTGCGCATCAACCTCAATTTGCTTACATCAACGGGTCTTCAACGTCATGCGACCTTCACGGAGCCTCGAAACATTTTTGCCGTGTCTCGTCCCGACGGGACGTTCGCAGCTGGGAATGATCCAGCTTCCGTGAACCAGCCTTCGACTTCAGCCGAGACATTGACACAACAAGAGGATGCGTTGGAACAATATCGATACCTGGGATTTCTTCGCGTGGGCGAGACCGGTCGGAAAAATAAGGAGATTGCACTACTCAAGAGAGAAGATGAAGTGCTGATGCTCAAGGTCGGTGATCGTGTCGACGACCGTCTGATCTTGAAGGCGATCAATTCTGAAAACGTGACTATCCGAAACACCGACACCTATATGGATCAAACGGTGCCGTTGTCGGAAGAATCGTCGGAAGAACCACCGGGTCAGGAGTGATGGGTAATGTGGTGCTTCTTCACCTCGCGGAGGCGGCAAGAAACAGGGTTTTCGTACCTCATGGTGATGATTGCCATCGCTCTTATGGGGCTTGCCACGACAATGGCAGCCCGGCAGTGGAAGACGATGGTGCAACGCGATCTCGAAGCAGATTTGCTGGCCAAGGGGATAGAAATTCAAACGGCCCTGGCACTCTACTCGGCCAGCGCAAAGGCTGGAAGGGTTGTACTTGGCGAGGTGTACCCGCAAACACTCGCCGAGCTCACGAGGCCGCCTAAGCCCTTTCTGAGGAAGGTGTATCTCGATCCGATGGGAGGTGATGAGTGGGAATTGCTGCGGGCGCCTACCGGTGGCATTATGGGAGTCCGAAGCAAGAGCAGGCACAAACCGATCAAGCAAGGTAATTTCCCGCTTGCAGTGCGTCATTTTGAGGGAAAGCCGACCCACTACGATTGGGTATTCCAATATCCAAACCCGTCTATGGTCGCTGCGGCTGGCCCTGTCGTTAGACCGTCTGCTATTCCTGCGCAGTCCGCCATACGTGACCAGCCGATAGTTCCAGGGGAGCCGAGTTCACCGGATCAATCGATGGTTCAGGAAGAGATGGATTCCCCAGGCGACGCAATGAATATGACCGACTCGTCTCCCTCGGTACCCCCGACCTTGACACAAGAACCTTCCGCCGTTCCCTCTCCACCGGGAGCAACACCGTAGATCATGCATGGTCAGGATTGACCATTGCCTAGGCTTCGTGCTGCTATGGAATGCTATGACCGGCATCCCGTCGCCATGATTTTCCGTTGACTCATTCTTCAAGTGAAATTATCCGTCTTGGGTCTGGCGCTGGCAGCTCATGATAAGGATCCCATGCACTACGGACGATTGAGACTCTTGACCCATCTCTTACGCACAGGGTATTGTCAATGTTAATCATGAGTTGCTGAATCATTGGTGTGAAGCGTGGAAGCTCTAGGCAAGACTACCTCAGATCAGAGAATCGACGAGTCCAAACCGGTGCCTGTATTGGAGTACGTCTCGGAGCTGGTTTCAAAGGCCAGGCAGGCGTCGAGGAGCTTGGCGTCCCTGCCGACAGCGACCAAGGATCAAGCACTGCTTGCCATGGCGGAGGCACTCGCGGCGAAGTCGGATGAACTCCTCGCAGCGAATGAGCAAGATTTGCAGGCGTTTGGAACTACGCCTGCGAAGAAGGCGATGGCAGATCGCTTACGATTGACTGAGAAGCGGATCGGGGAGATGGCCGCAGGCATTCGCGAAGTGGCGAAGTTGCCCGATCCTGTAGGAATGATGTCCGCTATGTGGACGAGGCCCAACGGGATGCAGGTGGGGCGGGTACGTGTGCCCATCGGAGTGATCGGGATCATTTATGAGTCGCGTCCCAATGTGACGGCGGATTCGGCGGCCCTCTGTCTGAAATCGGGTAACGTCTGTGTGTTGCGAGGCGGCAGCGAGGCAATTCACTCCAATACGACGATTGCCGCTATTCTTTCTGAGGCATCGGAAAAAGCCGGTGTTCCACCCGGTGCGATCACGTTCGTTGACCGAGCAGATCGTGAGGTAGTGCCGGTGCTGCTCAAGCAGGATCGGTTCATCGACTTAATCATTCCGCGCGGCGGCGAATCGTTAATGAAACTCATTGCGGAACACTCGACGATTCCAGTGGTCAAGCATGATGCGGGCGTGTGCCATATCTATGTCGATGCCGATGCGGATTCGATGATGGCGGAGGCCATTTGTGTCAACGCCAAAGCGCAGAGACCGTCTACTTGCAACGCAATGGAAACCCTGCTGGTGCACCAGTCGGTCGCGCGGGCTCTGTTGTCCAAGCTTGCCCGAAGCCTCAGCGAGGCCAACGTCGAGATTCGTGGCTGTCCAAAGACCTGCCAATTGATTCCTGAAGCCAAACCGGCAAGCGAGCAGGATTACGGCAAAGAGTTTCTTGACCTGATTCTGGCCGTGAAAATCGTGAAGAATATGGATGAAGCGATGGAACATATCGCGCAGTATGGCTCGCGGCACACGGAAGCGATCGTGACGTCGGAATACGGACGCGCGATGCGGTTTCTTAAAGAGGTGGATGCCGGTGCCGTTCTTGTCAATGCATCCACCCGGCTCAACGACGGATATCAATTCGGTCTAGGAGCCGAAATCGGTATCAGCACCTCGCGCATTCATGCGCGGGGCCCTATGGGGTTGGACGAGTTAACCTGCTCCAAATTTATTGTCTTGGGGAGCGGCCAACTCCGCGAGTGAATGCCCTCGGACGCCATTGCATTTGCCCTGAACACACCCGGCCATCTCCGGTTTCCTTCCACACGTACACTCGCTGAGTCCTTCGATAAGATCGGAAGACACGTTGAAACTTTTCCAAGCGGGCACCTCGTTTTTTATCGGCCTGATGGGCGACGTTTTCTTGAGACAGATCCGATAGGCCATCCCTTACATGAGTGCGAATGGGAGTCGACCGGCGCCGGAGCTGTCTCTCTGAGGCGGGCGCGAGTCCGACTTGATTGGGAACGGTGGATCGGGATTAAACCCGGTGGGCTGGTGAATGAAACCAGGCTGAATCTAGCCTTGAGGCCCAATTGGCAAAAAATCAAGCCGGATGATCTTCGTGCCCTGGCTGCCGGGGCGTTGCGAGTACCAATCGAGGAGGTGCGGTGGTTTTATCGCGATAAGGATCTTGCGATCAATCCCAACGGGATGGCCACGATTCGACAGCGAAAAGATACACTGTATGTTTTGGATAGTGGGGGATTTGAAACGATGCGCTTCATGGCCTGTATGGGATCCATGCATTGGGACCAGATTGACTTTCTCCCGGTGGTCGAACTGTTCAAATCGTTGTTGCCGGGAACGGGCTCTGCCGTGTTCGAGCTGATTCGTGGATTGTATGACGATCAGAACCGGAGACACTCGGCCCCGAGGGCCTTGCGGTATCGTGGGATTCCTACGTATCCATCCGAGGCAGCCTTTCGTTTGTTCAGCGGATTTTTCACGCCTCAGCCGGTAGGTAGTGAGGAGCCATTCACAGCTTTCATGAATCCCTCAAAATCGCATCACGTTGTCTGGTTACCGGCCCAATATCCTCCCGTTCGGTATTTTGACAAGACCCACGGGTCGTGTCTGACCGTGAAAAATGGGATTGCTCAAAAGGCCACGCTTGCCGAAGATCCGGCCGGCCTTTCATACGTCAGTTCGATCGGGCGCCGTGCGTTTCCACTGGATCGTAGCCTACGTGTCGAAGGGAGTCAGTTGATTTTGAAAGATCGTGAAACAGAATTGACCTTGCCGTTGAATCCCGGTCTCCTGGTGAGGCCATCGCCGCCGGACAAATGTCCGATCAGTCCGGTCGATTGGCGCACGGTATTCGTGCAAGGAATTCCGAGGATTTCTCCTGCCGAAGCCTTTGAGGCTGTGCCCTTGTTTCCCGAAGACGACACGGAGATCGGCGAACTCGCTGCCCAATCCTTCGTGGCGGACTATCTGGACGACCTTGGGGAACAGGATCGAGGGGTTGGAAGGCTGCGATCGCAGGCGGAGCGTGTACTCATTGCCAACGGGGATGCGGTCATTTCCACTTGTATTCTCTTTGACCGGCCACGTGACTATACCGTGCATGTCCGCTATTTTGCCTATGCACAGCGTCAGGCTCAGCAGCTCTGGATTCAATGTGCTGAGGTGCAACGATGGGATTGGTTGCAACGAATCCGAATGGTCGCCGAGGATACGTGTGACGAGTCCTCGGCAAACCGTAGCCCCTATGACCTGATTTATCAGTGGCTGCCGTATGGCGCGTTTGATTCTTCGACGACCATGAGAACGATCGTCACGCGATTGAGTCAACTGTTACGGCGAGGTGGCAATGCCTTTGTCGTTGGCCCGGTTCAACTAGGAGAGCTGCTGAAGCAGGAGTGGTCGCGGTTGCTGGTACATTGGGATCAGTCAGTGGCTTCTCTCCCGACTGTCCTTATGCATAAGACGATCTTGCCGAAGGCCAGAGTTAAACCGGGTCTTACGTTGTTTCATGTCGGACGATTGTAGGCCTGCGTGCGGGCCTACAATCATGGCCGTGGCCTTTCTTCGGTACATGAACTGGCGTGTGTCTTGAAATTCCTATAGAATTCCCAGACGGTTGCCGCATGGGAATCATATCGTACAGGCAAGCGCTGATCGGAGGAGGCTTAGTTTATCAATCGGGGAGGAAGCTATGCCAAGCGTGCTTGACCGAGTGATCGAGAAGGAATTGAGAAGAGAATTAAAGGATGCATTGAGTCGGTTTGAACAACAACTGCGACAGGCAGGCGTCGCCGAGGAGAATGTTAAAAACCGGATGCGCGGGGCGAAGCAATTTGTGGCTTTCTTATACGGTCGGTATCTCGGATAACTGTTCACTTGTCGAATTGACACGAGCATGACGAACGGATGATGGTAACGGCCTGAGCGTTGCTCTCGGTGGATATGCACACGCAGCCATCCTCCTGATACGGCACATTCGTGCAACAGCATGTCAACTTCTTCATGAGTCATCCTTCATGCTGTTACCCAGAGTGATTCGATACGGTGCGCGAAGATACCGATCAATCTCCTGGTGCTTGCTTCACAGCACATTGAGTCGATTGTGCATATTGTAGCCCACGGGCGATGAAGAACCCCGCAATGGTTGAGATCCAGATCCATTTCACCTCGTTGGCAAGGACGTGAAAGGCATCCTCGCTAAAAAATGCGCTGATGCCGATCGGAGACACGGCAACCGGTCGAGCCGAGAAAAAATATCGATTTGTATCGAACGGGGAAAAGAAGGCCACACCGAGTCCTCCGTCTGTCAGAGCATCGAGCACTCCGTGCGATGCGGTGCAGAGGAAGAGATAAACAAATATCCTCACCTTCGCTGCCCTTGCTTTCTGCTTGTGCCACATGGCTACGAGAGCAGCACTCAACAGACCGGCAAACAAGAGGGAATGGGTCATGCCGCGATGACCCCAGAGGTCGCCGTATTGGATGCCGAAGTAAAAGCCGATGACATCCAGATCCGGGACGATTGAGCAGGTCATACCAAGAAGCAAAACCTGCCAAGTTATGATCGGATGTGGGGAAGCTTTGCCTAGTGCGAGGGCAACGAACGCATGGGAGAATGCTGACGCCATAAGGTGGCCTTTCACGCGAAGAAGGAATGTCAGCGCCCGTTCTCAAAACCCATCTGTCGCCAAGCTTCGTAGACGATCACTGCTACGGCGTTCGAAAGGTTGAGACTGCGACTCTCAGGGAGCATTGGTAAACGGATGCGCCTTTCTTCCGCAAACGATTCAAGCAGTGCGGTCGGTAGCCCACTGGTTTCAGGGCCGAAAAGAAATACATCGCCTTTAGTGTAGATGGCACGATCGTAACGTCGAGAGTTGCGTGTAGAGACGGCGAACATGCGTTGAGCTTTGAAGCGTGCCGCGCACTTGGTCCAGTCGTCGTAGACGCTGAGCGTGGCGAATTCGTGGTAATCCAGACCTGCGCGTATGAGTTGTTTATCTTCAAGGGAAAACCCCAACGGCCTCACGAGGTGCAATCTTGCGCCGGTATTTGCGCAGAGACGGATGATATTGCCGGTATTGGGAGGAATTTCAGGTTGGTAGAGGATCACATCGAACATGGCGGGGTACCCTACGTCGCAGGCGCATGCTCGTCAAGAACCAGGGTGGGAAGAACCATTCGTCATGCTGTATGACACGGTCGTCGGGTGTGAGCAGCTCAATAAGGATGTCCTTTGGTTCGGAAATGGGAAACTCGGAAGCGGAATTAACTGCCGCACAGACGAGCCGAAGCGGGTCCTGCAATCCGCCTGTCTATCCCGTGCCCAGGACTTTGGCGGCTTTTTTGACATCCCGTGGCTTGACCCACAGAATAGCGCCGAAACGTCCCTGGCCAGCCGTTGTAGCGGTCACAGCAGTCAGGTTGATTTTGGCTGAAGCAAGTTGGTCGGTCAGATCCACCAGCGTTCCTGGACGATCATCACCATCCACCAAGAAACATACTTTCGGGCCCTGCACCTTCCACTTCAGCGGCTTCACGACATCCTTGAAGGTCGTTGGATCTTCCGGTACCACATCCACTTGCGTGCGACGATTCCGAGGAAACGCATGCACCGCCAATAGGTTGACTCCGGCGTCGTGGAGTAGCCTCAGCATGTGAGCCAAGGTCCCTGATTTATCTGGAATGGTTAACTTGAAATAGTGGGCAGTGCGAATCAGATCGACCATCGAGCCCTCCTTTACCACCCCGCATAGCGGGTATCATTCGGTAGCACATGCGCTGTTTTGAAATAAGGAGCATTGGAACATCATCACGGCGACCTACCTCCCCAGCAGATTCGTCATGACGGAATAGAGAAAATCAGCTATAGCCTAGGCGTTCACCCTGCGGAATGCAACCAGGCAAAGACATCGCCTCACGGGGTGGTTCAGCAGTTTCAAAACCGGCTTGACAGGCACCTTTGGGCGCGGACGGGATGATCGAAAAAGTAGAATGTCCTGAATTTTGGTCCCAAATAAGTCCATAGTCATACCAGGGCCACATATTCACGCCTTGTCATCATGCTGAAAGCGCCTTCCTGTCAGCGTCCCACCCTTTGTGCATTGCACGATTTCTTTCGAGGTACTCCTTTGATACGGTGGATCTAGCTGTTGGCCACTCGAAGAACCCCAAGAGAAGTCTTTCAATGGTCCAATGAAGGTGTTCTCGCGCTGCTATCAACGAATAGCGCTGAGGGTCAGTGAATGTGCGGCCATGAATAAGGGCGTTTCTTATTCCCAAGAGGGAAATGTCATCGCCAGTATCTGTAACAGGCCAGAGATCGGTCAGATCAACCCCATAGTGCGTGATGAGACGCTGGATAGATGTCCGAAATGAAACGCGGTTTAGCTCGGGGAGTTTTTCATATATGAGTGTCCTTGCAACTTTGTCTGATCGAAGGCGTTGATGGGATCGAAGGAATTCCTTCAATTCTTGAGAGAATTTCTTCCATATGGGACTAGGGCGTGCTAACACTATTAGTCGTGATTATGAGATACTGCGTATATGGAAATCACCGACACCCAGTATCGTCAAATCGAGCGATGTTTGCCGACACAACGCGGCAATGTGACGCTCGACAATCTGCACGTCCTGAACGCCATCTTGTACGTCGCCGAGCAAGGGTGCAAATGGCGCGGTCTGCCCAAGCGGTTCGGCAACTGGCACACCATCTATACTCGCATGAATCGTTGGTCAAAGAGTAGGGTGCTGGATCGCGTCTTTGCCCAGTTACAACAGGCACAGATCATCCGGGTCAAGATCGAAGCCGTGGCCTTGGACAGTACCATCGTCAAAGTCCATCCGGATGGGACGGGAGCGTTAAAAAAAACGGTCCGCAAGCCATTGGCCGATCTCGCGGCGGATGGACCACCAAGATTCATCTGGTTGCAGCGGATGCTCGAACGGCCATAGCGTTTGGCCTGTCCCCAGGCCAAGCCCACGATGCGCCCGAGGGACGAAAGTTGCTGTATCGCTTAGGAAGCATGCCGCGCCCGCTCCACCTGGTGATGGATCGCGCATATGAAGGCGATGAGACGCGGCAACTGGCCGTGGCGTTAGGATATGTTCCTATGGTGCCGCCCAAGCACAATCGACGCGCCCCCTGGGAATACGATCGAGTCCGATATAAGCGACGCAATGAGATCGAACGGCTATTCCGCCGGCTTAAGGGATTTCGACGCATCTTCTCGCGGTTTGAAAAACTCGATGTCATGTTCATCGCGTTCATCCATTTTGCGTTGATCATCGAAGGCTTGCGTTTGTGTTAACAGGCCCTAGAAAGTATATGCCCAGCCTCAGTTCCTGCATTGTTAAGAGAGAGAAGCATTTCTATCGCTGAACAATACGTGATGTAGGTCATCTCAAGGGTACGGTTCTGTCTTGGGATGGTGTAGTGCAGCGTTTGCCTAATAAATTCTCGCTGCTTCATAGATAATTGACGAAGCTTCTTATAGGCTTGACTGGCGAAGTTCTTGAAATGCTCGGGCTGGATCAGGACCTCGTTTAGGTGCGGTTTTTTCTTTGTTGTCGGGATTGTTATTCCTCGCCGATAGTGCCTGGTCCATCCTTTATAGCTAAGTCCACAATCGTTGATAGGTCTTGACGATAGCGTCGAGGGTGGCCTGCTCCTGATACTCCCGGCGCTTCTTCAGAGCGGCGAAGTCCTGCTCGATGGGGTTGAGGTCGGG
>Ga0134126_10003963_pt1 | contig 18529 bp, 9 predicted proteins | sample KB31752_FD_96881 | JGI IMG/M metagenome (GOLD analysis project Ga0134126, IMG submission 96881) | Terrestrial soil microbial communities with excess Nitrogen fertilizer from Kellogg Biological Station, Michigan, USA - KB3-175-2 | ecosystem: Environmental > Terrestrial > Soil > Unclassified ...
AAAGGTGATGGCCAACTGCTCCGCGATCAACGCCGTGTTGATGATGCTCTGGACCGTGTCGGTAGTGGTGCCGGCGACCGCTAACGCCTTGAGCGGCAGGGAGCCGGCCAGGGCCAGCCCGACTCCGGTCGCGGCGGCGCCCTTGAGAAACTGGCGGCGGCCGGTGGGCGAGGTTCCCAGCCCGTGCCTGAGATCGCTCGTCATGGTTTCCTCCTTCATCCTACAGGAACATCGTTACGAGGCGGGTACTGAAGGTACCAATCACCGGGGTTGTCTTATCCGATGTGGGCAGCGGGATGGCGGCGGTAGCCTCGCCGCTAAAGCCCTGACCGGAGAGGAAAGGCGCCAGGGCCGTGCCGGCCTGGCTGACCGCCGTGAAGAGAGCCTTTTCCAGGGTCAAGTTGTTCGCGGGATTGCTGTTGCCAATCACCCGGCCCATGGCCCGGTGCTCGGATTCCACGCCCATGATCTCAGCCGCCAACTCGGCCAGGTCGGAATGACCCAGGGTAACGAACGAGCTGATCCCCACCAGATAGGCGGCGATGAAGGCGGTTTCCAGGGTATCCAGAATAGCCAGTACCCCACCGGTGCCGGTAAGGGTAGTGAAGGTGGTCTGGGGGAAGAAGAACTGGGTCGCCGGTGAGACGGCCCCTGCCTTGGACAGAGTCGCCGCGTGCTTGATCTCCGAATCCAGCGCGGCCTGGAAGTAGCGTACGTTGCCGGGATTCCCGTTCGGAGGCATACCGGGATTGTTGGGATCGGTCGAGGAACCGCCAAGAGCGCTGTAGCTCATGATCGCCGGGGTGGTCAGCGCCGTGTAGTAGAACGTGGTGGCCAATTGCTCCGCCACCAAGGCGGTGTTGATGATCGACTGCACGGTGTCTGGGGTGGCGGCTGCCCGCGGACCGGCGGCCCGAGCCGACGATACCGCGAAGCCACCCACGCCCAGCCCGGCGCCCGCCGCCGCGACTTTCCTGATGAATGAGGCGCGGCTCGCCCGATCGCGAAAGGCCGAATCCATACCTTGCCCTCCTTTTGTGTAACCCGTAGCCCGGCGCCCAATGCGCCAACCCGGACGGTACTACGTTGGCCGTGGCTAATTGGGTCAAAAAGGCTAGGTACTATCTCCATGCCGCGCTCTCGCCGTTGGCGAGAGCGCGGCATGGAGGGGAATATTCCTACTCGCGCGGTGGATCGAGCGGAGGCCCCAGCCCGAATACCCGGACGCCCTCGGTCTTGCCCTTGACCGTGATCTCCCCGAGGTCGCGCGGCGACACCTGGGCCGCCAACTCGGCGGGCAGGGCGGCGACTACGGCGGCGCTGGCCGCGATAGCGAAACCAACATCCTTGGTCAGACTTTCGAGGCGCGAGGCGGTGTTGACCGTGTCGCCGATCGCTGAATACTCGCGCTTGGCCGGGGCGCCGATCACGCCCACCGCCGCCGGCCCGTGGTGCAAACCGATGCCGGTGGCAATCGGTTTTCCCCCTTCCCGGACGAATTCGGCGTTCAAGGCCCGCAGCTGTCGCTGCATGCCCAGCGCCGCCCGGACCGCGCGGGCTGGGGCATCCGGCTGGTCCTCCGGGGCGCCAAAGAGGGCCATGATCGCGTCCCCCACGTATTTGTCCACCGTACCACCCTGCGCCTGGATCTCCTCCACCATGGCGGTAAAATAGCGAGACAGAAGTCTCACGATCCGCTGGGGAGCCATGCCCTCCGAGAGGCTGGTGAATCCGCGAATGTCGGAGAAGAGCACGGTAATCTCGCGAAGCTCGCCTTCGAGCCCGAAGGCGTCTGGATCATCGACGATTCGGGCGACCACGCTAGGGGCCACGTAGCGGCCGAACAGTGAACGCACCTCCCGGTTCGCGCGCTCCTCCGTGGTATACCGGACCCCCAACACGGCCAGGGGCGCCAGGACGGTGGCCAGCAGAGGCGCGGCGACATCGATCCAGACGGCAAGCGAGACGAAGGCCAGCCAGGCGCCGCCAAGGAGAACCACGATCAACCCGGCCGCGATCAGGAGCGAGGAGAAGAGGCGGCCCCGGATCGCCCAGGCAGCGGCAAGAATCGCCAGGGGAAAGGTGATCGCGATCTGGAGCGGGGCATCGGGACGTTGCAAAGGATCCTGTTCGAGCATGGTGTTCAGGGCGTTGGCGTTGTACTCCACGCCATACATCTTGTCTTGCACCGCGGTGGCGGATCCGATTCCCGCGCTCTGCATCGGGGTGTCGAAGTAGTCCTTGTCGGTCGAGAGTTCGTCGCCCACCAGAATGATTTTCCCCGCCAGCCCGCTCAGCAAGCCAGGACTCCCGTTCAAGACATCGACCAAGGAGTAATAGGGGAAGGGCGCCCCAATCGGGCCGGCGAAATTGACCAGGAAGGTGGACTGAAGGCCTGGCGATGGTACTCCAAGCAGGCGGGCGCCCTGGAGGGCGAACGACGGCTCGAATTGGCCAGGTGCCCACTCCACCGTAGTGCTGTAGGCGCGATAGCGGGCGTTCGGGTCGGCCCCCTCGGGAGGGGGAATATTCACAATCCCAACCGCCCGCGCGGCGGCGGCGATTGAAGACACCAGGGGCACCAGGGTGGCGGAGTTGGTGAAGGCGGTGGCACTCACCGCGACCTCCTGGGCCAGCACGACGTTCCCGGCCCGGCGCATCGCGCCGGCCAGCGCGGCGGTCCCGGCGGCAAGATCCGGGGTATCGTCCTCGTAGAGCCTGTCAATCATGATCAGACGGGCGCCGGCGTGGTGGAGAAGGTCCACCAGTTGGGCGGTGGTAGCACGGCTCCAGGTACCGCCGAGTTGGGTGTAGCTATTCTGGTCCCAACCCACGATCACGATGGACGCTCGTTTGGGATCCAGGCCCGCCTGATGACGGAACTGAAAGAGTTGGCTCTGCCAGGCCAGGTTGACCGGCTCGAAACTTCCCTCCCAGGAGGCCGCCGCGCAGGCCAGCAGCACCAGGAAGGCGGCGGCCGCCGCCGCGAACCGGGCCCGCCGCCGCGCCGCGCCGCGCGCTCCCAGCTTCCGCCCGAACCGGACGTGCATCTTTAGCTCCGCACCTCCAGACCCTTTTGATTGCCGACGTACTGGTTGTCATGGACATGGGTGGGATCCTTGGCCGGGACGCTGATCGCGAAGTTCGCGTTTTGCTGAAAGGTGTTGAAGGCAATCACCGGCTGACCGCTATCCACGTAGATCCCATCGCCGATCGAGGAGGCAATCAGCGAGTGGGTAATGGTGGGAGTGGCGCCGTTGCTGGCCGAAACCTCCGCCCCACTACTGCCGTTGTAGCCACCGTAGGTCACCTGTACGTAGTCCAGTACGCTTCCGCCCGCGCTGGGACCGTTGAAATCCCAGTAATCCCAGGCGCCGGGCGCTGGGTGGGCGTCCGCGCTGGTAATGATGATCGGCGCGTTGGCGCTCCCACGGGCAAGCAGGGTTCCCCGCACGCTGAACCAGGCATTGTCGTTCATCTGGATCAACGTACCTGGTTGTACCGTGATTAACACCTGAGCATCAAGCGTCACCCCTCCATCGAGAACATAGGGGGCGTCCTGCGCTTGCCAGGTTCCGGTATGGGTAATGTCGCTGCCTCGCACTCTAATCCCAGGCTGGTCGAGGGGGGTCGCGCTCTGGCTGATATTGGCGGCGTCATCGGCTGGGGTTGAGATGCCGTAGCTTGCGTTTTGCTCGAATACACAGCCGCGGACCACGGATCGGCTGCCGTCATCCAGGTACAGGCCCACGCCGATCGACTGGCTGAATCCGCTATCGCCGATTGTCGGGCCGGCGCCGTTGCTGGCCGAGACCTCGGCGCCGGAACTGCCGTTATAGCCGCCATAACTGAACCGCGTGTACTCCAGTACGCCGCCGTCGGCGCCGGGGCCACTGAAATCCCAGTAATCCCAGGCGCCAGGCGCGGGCTGCGGATCCTCGCTGGTGACCACGATGGGCGCTCCGGCGGTGCCGCGGGCCAGCAGGGTGCCGCGAATCTGAAACCAGGCGTTGTCGCGCATCAGGATCACCGTCCCCGGATCAATCGAGAGGGTGGCGGAGGCGGCCAGGGTGACCCCGCCGCCCAGGACAAAAGGAGTCTGCTGGGCATGCCAGGCGCCGTCGTGGCTGATCGTATCGCCGCGTACCTGAATCCCGGACTGGCCGGTGGCCGAGGTCGTGCCGGTAATCAGGGTGGAATCATCGGCGGTGGTGGAGATGGCGTAGCCGGCGTTATTGGCGAAGGTGCAGTTCGTGACCACGGCCCGGTCTCCGGAGTCCAGATAAAGGCCGGCGCCAATCGATTGGGCGAACACGCTGTTGCTGATCGTCGGACTGGCGCCATTACTGGCGGAGACCTCGGCGCCATCGGTGCCGTTGTAGCCGCCGTAAAAGACCTCCGTGTGGTCCAGGACGCCGGCGTTGGCGCTGGGGCCGGTAAAGTCGAGGTAATCCCAGGCGCCGGGCTGCGGGGCGGGGTCGGCGCTGGTAACGATCACGGGCGCGCCCGCCGTGCCATGGGTCACCAGGGTACCGGAGATGCTGAACCACGCATTATCATTCATGAGCAGCACCGCCCCTGGGTCCACGTCCAGCCGGGCACCCGCCGCGAGCTTCACTCCGCCATCGAGCACCCAGGGCACATCCTGCCGATGCCAGGTGCCGCTATGGGTCATAGTGGTGCCGCGGATCTCGATCCCCAGGGTTTGGTTGGCACCCAGGCGGGAGCCGCTGATCAGGGCCGCGCTATCGGCCCCCGTGGAGATGGCGTAGTTCGCGTTCCCGGCGAACAGGCAGTTGCTGATCGTAGGTGTCGCCGGGTCATCGACATAGATCCCATTGCCAATTGATTGAGCCACCAGGCAGTTACTGACCGTGGCGCTCGCGTCCTGACTAAAAGAGAGTTCGGCGCCGGAGGTTCCGTTATAGCCGCCATAAAAAAGCTCAACGTAGTCCAGCACGCTTCCGGTGGTGCCGGAGCCGGAAAAATCAAGGTAGTCCCAGGCGCCGGCTTGGGGAGAGGGGTCGGCGCTGGTGAGGATAATGGGCGAGGCGGCCGTACCGGTGGCTCGCAGAACGCCGCTGCTCGTGATCCAGCTATTATCGGTGAACTCCACCACTGTGCCAGGTTGGATCGTGAGCGTGGTGCCTGCCGGAATCTTCACTCCGCCATCTAGAAGCACCACGCCGGACCAATTGGTGGATTCGAGCGCGCTCGTGATCGTCATGGTGGGGGTGGGGGCAATCGGGGGCGGCGCCACCGGAACCAGAGGGGGGACCGGCAGATTGAGCACCGGCGGCACCACTACCGAAGAGGTACTGCTGGGCAGGTTGTGGAGCCAGGCGAGGCGGCTGGCCAGATTCACCCGCACGGGCCGGCTGGGCGCCAGGGCGCCCACGATCGTGGTCTGCTGGCCCGCCCCCACCAACACCGCCTTGCCCTTATTTTGCACTTGCACCCTCCCCTCCACCACGATCACCGTGGAAACATGGGAGGCGCGATTGTAGCGAACATCGAGGCGCGTGCCCTTGGTGGCGGCCACGGCGGAACCCACCTGGATTTGGTGACTGACCGCCCCATGCACCACTTCCAGGAAGACCTCGCCCTGATTGAGCGTGGTGTGCAAGGGATCCTGGATCCGCACATCGGTCCCGGCATTGAGATCCACCAACGTCCCATCGCGGAGGCCCAGCGAGGCAAATTGGCGGGCCGCGGTCACGGCATCGTACTGGGCGAACAGATCGGCCCCCACCTTCCCACCCACCGGCTTCTGTTTAGGGGCGAGAATCTTCATCCCTCCAGTGATCGCGGCAACAGTGGCGGGCGAGCCCGGTACGATGGGCAGCTTCATGGTACTCGGGGCATAGCCGCGATAGGTCACCAGGACGGTGGCCTTGCCCAGGGTCATGGCGTGCACCGTGAAGGTGGCCGACCCCTGGTGGGTAGTCCCGATCCGTGGAGTACCCGCCCCATTCACCGCGACCACGGCGCCGCTCAGCCCTTTCCCCGCCTCGTCATTCACCGTGATGGTCAGGGCGACATCACGGCCCACCTTGATCTGCCCCGGCCGCACCTGGACTCGCAGGGCACGGGGGGTGGCTCGCCGGGCGATCGCGGGGGCAGGCGGTGACGCCGCGTGGGCGAACTCAACGGGCAGACAACCCGACAGAAATAGGACTACCACGATGGATCGGAGTACCCAGGTCCGTTGCGATCTCCGCATGTTCAATCCTCTTTTTTCATGCTGATATGAGTGGGAGTTGGCATCGTTCGTGCAGGAGCCGCCGGCCTCTGGCCGCTACGGGGCGCCTCCAACCTACATGACGGATCATGCCCTGTCAAGACCGGAAGAGCCCGTATCCGAGGTTATTTCGTTCTCGGCGAGAGTCCGCGTTCTTGCCTCCGAACGGGGAGGCGTCTCCAGTCCTGCTTTGTCGGACCCGCCAGTTTAGGGGCGCACGATGCGATCCGGTATTATAGCGGGTACAGGTTGGGCCGGGCAGGATGGGGGATACGCGCGGACCAGATCCAGCGCGGAAGGGTAAACGACGATGCCGAGCGTGGGCGACCAGGCAACGGACAGCCGTGCGCTGGAGGTGCTGGCCGGTGGGGGCGAGATGGGCGCTCTGATGCGCGCGCTTGACTGGTCCGCCACCCCGCTTGGCCCGGTCGCGGGCTGGCCCCAGGCACTAAAAACCTGCGTGCGCCTCATGCTCACCTCCCGCCAGCCCATGTGGCTGGGCTGGGGCCCCGAATTGACTTTTCTCTACAACGATCCCTATCGCTCCATCGTGGGCGGCAAGCACCCCCAGGCGCTCGGACAACCTACGGCAGTGGTGTGGCGGGAGATCTGGGCCGACATCGGCCCGCGCATCCAATCCGCCCTGGGCGGGGACGAGGGAACCTACGACGAGGCGCTGCTGCTGATCATGGAGCGCTACGGCTATCCGGAGGAGACCTACTACACCTTCTCGTACAGCCCGATCCCCGACGATGCCGGCCGGGTCGCCGGGATCTTCTGCGCCAATAGCGACGATACGCGCCGGGTGATCAGTGAGCGGCAGTTGATGTTGCTGCGTGAACTGGCGGCCGGGCTGGCCGAGGCGCGGACCGTTCAGGATGCCTGCGCCCTGAGCATGCGTGGCCTGGAAACGAACCGGCACGACATGCCTTTCGCCGTGTTCTATCTCCTTGACTCGGATCAGCGGCGCGCGGTCCTCGCCGGAACCGCGAATATCGCGCCGGGCCACCCGGCCGCCCCCGCGATGATCGCCCTTGATGACCAATCGCCCTGGCCTCTCGCGGAGGTAGTCCATACCGCCGCGCCGTGTCTGATCTCGGATCTGGAGGCATCGTTCGACGCCCTGCCGGCTGGGGCATGGGAGCGACCCCCCGCCCAGGCCGTGGTCCTGCCAATCGCGCGAGCGGGGCACACGGATCTGGCGGGGGCGCTGATCGTCGGCCTGAACCCCTATCGCCTTTTCGACGATCAGTATCAACATTTTCTCGGGCTCGTGGCGGGGCAGATGACGGCCGCGGTCGCCAACGCCCGCGCCTACGAGGAGGAGCGCCGCCGGGCCGAGGCGTTGGCCGAGCTGGATCGCGCCAAGACCGCCTTCTTCAGCAACGTCAGCCATGAGTTTCGCACCCCGCTCACCCTGGCGCTGGGGCCGATCGAGGATGTGCTGGCTGGGGCGGGCGACTATCTGTCCGCGTCCGATCGCGCGCGATTGGAGATCGCGCACCGCAATCATCTCCGCCTACTCAAGCTGGTGAACACCCTGCTCGATTTCGCGCGCATCGAGGCCGGACGGGCCGACGCCGCCTACGAGCCCACCGACCTGGCCGTCCTTACCACCGACCTGGCCAGCGTCTTCCGCTCCGCCGTGGAGCGCGCCGGCCTGCGTTTGATCGTGGACTGCCCGCCGCTGCCCGAGCCGGTCTATGTGGACCGTGACATGTGGGAGAAGATTGTCCTCAACCTGCTCTCCAATGCCCTCAAATTCACGTTCGCGGGCGATATCGTGGTGGCCCAGCGGCTGGAAGGTGACGTGGTAGAGTTGACGGTGCGGGATACGGGGACGGGGATCTCACCCAAGGAGCTGCCTCACGTTTTCGAGCGATTCCATCGGGTGCGGGGGGCGCGAGCCCGCACGCACGAGGGTACGGGGATCGGCCTGGCCCTGGTCCAGGAACTGGCGCGGCTGCACGGCGGGGAGGTGCGCGCGGTGAGCACCATCGACGTCGGGACGACCTTCACCGTCAGGTTGCCGACTGGCGAGGCCCACTTACCGGCCGAGCGCGTCCGTGCCCCCCGCATGCCTACCTCAACGAACGCGCGGGCCGCACCGTATGTGGAGGAGGCGCTGCGTTGGCTCCCGGACGCCGAGATGATGGAACCTTCGATCAGCGGGGAAGTTGCCGCGCTATCGGCCCGTAGGCCCAATACTATCGGCGACGGCGTTCCCGCCCGTATTTTGTTGGCTGACGACAACGCCGACATGCGCGAGTATCTGATCCGCTTGCTCTCCGGGCGTTACGAGATTCGGGCCGTGGCCGACGGAGAGGCCGCCCTGGCCGCGGCGCGCGACTGGGCACCGGACCTGGTGCTCAGTGACGTGATGATGCCGGGACTCGACGGCATCGCCCTGCTTCGGGCCCTGCGCGCCGATCCGCGCACCCGCGCCCTGCCCGTGATCCTGCTCTCGGCGCGGGCCGGGCAGGAAGCGGCCGTGGAAGGGATCGACGCGGGCGCCGACGATTACCTGGTCAAACCGTTCAGCGCGCCGGAGCTCCTGGCGCGCGTGCGCAGCCATGTGGAGTTGGGGCGGCTACGCGCGCGGTACATGATGCAGGAACGGGCCGCCCGCGAGGAGGCCGAGGCGGCGCGTCAACACTTACATGATCTGTTCATGCAAGCGCCCGCGGCCATCTGCATTCTCCGCGGCCCTGAACTCAGGTACACGCTGACCAATCCGTTCTACCTTCAACTGATCGGGCGCCAGGACATCCTTGGCAAGACGGTCCGCGAGGCGCTGCCGGACCTGGCTGGGCAGGGCCTCTATGAGTTGGTCGAAGGTCTCTATGTCACGGGCGAGCCGTATGTCGGCAACGAAGTTCAGGTGTTCCTCGATCTCTCGGGCGAGGGAATCCTGGAGGAGCGATTCCTCAACTTCGCTTATCAGCCGATCCGCGACACCCAGGGAGTGGTGGAGGTTTTCGTCCATGCCGTCGACGTAACGGAGCAGGTGCGGGCGCGGCAGCGCATTGAGGAACTGGCCGGCCAATTGCGCGCCGAGCGGGACCGCTTGCAGCAGGTGGTGGATCTCCTGCCGGCGGCGGTGGTGGTGACCGACGCGGCCCTGACCATCCAGGTCAGCAACCGGGCGGTAAGCGTGCTGCTGGGCGTTGATGGCGCGATCCCGGCGCCGCCGGTCGCCACGGGTGAGGCGGTCCCGACCGACGATGCCGCCTCCTTCGCCGCCTATGGCGCCCGCCACCCCGATGGAACACCGTATAGGGCCACCGAGATACCGCTGGCGCGGGCGGCGCTCTATGGAGAGGAAGTACGCGGCGAGCAAATGCTGCTCCGCAATGCCCTGAACGGGCGGGATGTGCCGATCCTGGTCAATGCAACGCCGCTGCGCGACGATACCGGGGCGATCGTGGGGGGCGTGGTGGTGTTTCAGGACATCACATCCCTGAAGGAATTGGAGCGCACGCGCGAGGATTTTCTCTCCTCGGCCGCGCACGACCTCAAGACGCCACTCACCAGCATCCGGGGCAACGCGGAGCTGGCGCGGCGCCGGCTGGCCCGGCTGGACATTCCGGATGCCGCGATCGCGCCCGTGCTCGACCAACTGGCGAGGATCCTGGAAGGTACCAACGCCATGCTGGGCCTGATCAACGAATTGCTGGATGTGACGCGCCTGGAGATGGGGGTCGGGATCGACCTTCGGCGCCGCCCAGTCGATCTCGTCGCTCTGGTGCGCGACAGCATCGCGGAGCAGCAAGGGGCGATCGCCTCGCTCATCGAACTGGAGGTCCGAGTACCGGAATTGGTGGCCGAAATAGATGCCGCCCGCATCCGGCGGGTCATGGGCAATCTGCTTTCCAATGCCGGTAAGTACAGCCCGAGCGGCGAGCCCATCACAGTATGCGTGGCGTGGGACGATAGCGGCGCTGGATCGGCTGCCCTGATCACCGTGATGGATCGGGGCCTGGGTATCCCCGCCGCCGACCAGCCGCATATCTTCGACCGCTTCGTGCGCGCCGGTAACGTGGTGGGGCACATCCAGGGCACGGGCATCGGCTTGGCCAGCGTGCGCGGGATCGTGGAACAGCACGGCGGCACGGTCTCCGTGGAGAGCCAAGAAGGTCAGGGTTCGACCTTCACCATTCGCCTGCCGCTTGCGACTTAACGCACATCCATCGCGTCGAGTTTGATTCCCCCCGACCGCGGTCGGGTGGTAGCGATGGGCCGACTGCGGTCGGGGCTGCGTGGCTGCATATTACGCCGGCTGGAAAAGCACTAACGCACCTCCATCGCGTCGACCACCTCAAGCACTCCAGGCGCTTGGGCCGCCACGGCGGCGGCATTGTCCGCGTCGTCGAGCGATTGGATGGAGCCAAAAAGGGTGACCACTCCCTGTTCGGCATGGACGGTCAGCGGGAGCATGCTGGTCGAGGCATCCATCCGAAGCAGACGCCGTACGGACGCGGCAATTTCATCATCGCCAGGTTGCCGTGGCCCAGTTCCCAGATCTCCATCCTCGATCGTCCCTGGGATCTCGGCGTTGTCCTCGCCTCCTGGGAGCACCGGCGGATCGGTAGGCGGATCCTCGGGAAAATACTCGCTCTCCTCATCCATGGCCCGTTCAGGCTCATCGGCGATGGGTTCATCCACCAGGTCTTGATCGGATGGAGGGTTTCCCGGACTCATTACGGTCTCCAATGTAAGGAACTTTGGCGGGGGTGGGTGGGTCTCCGGCTGAGGCCGGGTGAGGATAGTGCTCCGCTCCGGCTTTCCGACCAAACCGTGCCACTGGGCTCACCCCCATACGATCGAGTTTGTCACCCGATCGCCTAATGTGCAAGGCTGATTGTGAGATCGATGCGGCCCTTATTATTAGGAGCGCGGGTCTCCAGGCCTTATCTTTACCCACAAATCATGCTCTGACCCCGCATCGGGCGGGATTTCGGGAGGGGCACCGGGTACCCTCTGGGTGATGGGTGCCCCTACAGGCATGGGTTCTCTCCTCGCCTCTGGAGGCCAAAAGGTGGGTAAAGATAAGTCTCCAGGCCCGCGCTCCTACACGCGCGCCATCCCGCAGGCATGACACCGATCAGGTCGGTGGCTGGAGCGGCAAGCTGAACCAAAAGGTGGCGCCTTCGCCGGGAGCGCTATCGACGCCGACCTGACCCCCATGACGCTCGATAATAGACCGGCAAATGTGGAGCCCCAGCCCCAGCCCAACGTTGGAACCCTGGAAAGGCTCGACTCCTGGCACCCGGTAGAATCGATCCCAGATCCGCTGGCGGTCGGCGGGAGCCACGCCCGGCCCGGCGTCGCGTACCCACACCCGCGCGGTATCGCCAGCCACATCCAGCCCTACCGTAACTGGCTGCGCGGATGGAGAGTATTTCAGCGCGTTCGAGAGGTAATTGGAGAGCACCTGCCCGAGACGTTCCTCGTCCGCCAGAACCATTACCGGTTCAGCGGAAGCGGCCCGCGCGACGATTGGACGGGGAGTGGCGATCTCGCGGTACTGATCCACCGCCTCCCGCACCACGGCGACCAGGTCGCAAGGCGCCAGGCGCACGATAAGCTGGCCGGACTCGATCCGCGATACATCAAGCAGATCGGCCACCAACTGATTGAGGCGGGTCAAGCCTTCCTCGGCTCGGTCCAGCGATCGTTGGAGGCCCGCCAAGCCCTCGAGCACCTCCCCCATCGGTCGGCTCTCGTTCGCGCGCAAGCGGCCAATGCGACGGATTGCCAACTGGATGTGGCCGCTAATCGTGGTTAAGGGAGTACGCATTTCATGGCCGGCAATGCCGAGAAATTCATCCATGCGCCGGTTCGCCTCGCGTAGTGCCGCCGCGCTCGCCCGCGCCTCCTCCCGCTCGGCGAGCAGCCGCTCGCGCTCGATCACCAGGGCCGCGAATTGGGCTATAGCTTCCACCAGGGCGATCATGTCCGCCGCATGAGTGTGCTCCCGGCTGCCATAATCGAGCGAGAGGAGGCCAACTGGGGTCGCGGCGACCCGGAGCAGGGTGACGAGGATCACGCGCGTGTCGGGCGGGAGGGATCGTCCGCGGTAGGCCGGCTGCGTCACATCGATCGACACTACTTCCCCCGCGAGCAGGCGGGCAGTGAGTTCGGAGTCTCCACCATTGAGCCTGCTCCGCGACTCAGCTCGCCAAGCCTGCTCCTCGGCGGTGGTCAAACCCACGACCGCCAGGGGACGCAAGAGACCTGTCTGGGAATCCAGGGTGGAGAGCGCTACCCGGCGGCAACCGAGCACATCACGGGCGAGCCGGACCAAACGCTCCGCCATCAAGCGAGGGCTGGCTTCCTGGCCCGCTTTCTGGCCGCCGACCAGGGTTTGGGCCATCCCCAGCAGCGCCTGAAGGGCATCGTGGGTGCGCCGCTCCAGCCGCCGCCGTTCGGTCACGTCGCGCATGACCATGATGCCGCCTACGATCCCTCCATCGGTCCCGCGGACCGGTGCGCCGCTGATGTTCAGCCGCAGCCCACGCGCGGATGGGATCCTCACCCCCACATCCACCGCCCGCGCCCCAGTCAGAACCTCGCCATGGAGGATGCGATAGCTCGGCCGTTCCTCGGGCGGCAGCGATTCACCCAGCCCGTCCGACGGGGTAAACACCGTCAACTTCTCACGAGCGAGCCAGGCGCCAAAGTCGGGATCCAGCCCAAATAGGGTGCGCAACGCGGTGTTCGCGTGCAGCACCTGTTCCGTGCTATCGAAAACAAAAACCGCGTCGGTCATCGCCTCGAAGGTTGCCTCGAGCTGGCTGGCCCGCTCCAGGGCGTCGGCGCGGGCCGCGCGTTCTCGCGCGTGGAGGGCAGCCCGCTCCTCTTCCGCCCGCGTGCGCTCCGTAATATCGGCGGACACCCCGATCGCGCCACTCACGGTCCCATCCGCGTCTCTGGTCGGGGTCCAGTGCGTCTCGAAAACAAAGTTGCCGTAGGCATTGATCGTGGTTACGGATACCCCACCCAAGACGCACCGCATCGCTTCCACGCTCTCGGGCAGGTGGCCGTAGAGATCGAAGTAAGACTGCCCCACATGTTGCCCTGGCCGAAGCCCGAGGAGGGCCAGCCCTTTGCCGTCCGAGAGGAGGAAGACACCACTCCGATCCACGGCGAAGAGGACGACCGGAGCTCCAGCAACCACCATACGTAGCCGCTCCTCGCTGGCCCGCAGGGCTGCCTCACTGGCCCACAGGGCCTTCTCCGCCTGTGTGCGTTCGGTCAGATCGCGAATATAGCCAGTAAACAATGGCGGCCCATCAGCGGTGATGTCGGTGATCGCCAACTCCGCCGGAAAGAGTGAATGATCCGCCCGCATGGCGGTGACTTCCAGGCGTTGGCCGATCAACGGTCCGACGCCGGTAGCAAGGTAGCGCTTGAGACCCTGACGGTGGCGCTCCCGCGCGTCCGGCGGCACGAGGAGCGCGGCCAACTCCTGGCCCACCGCTTCGGCCCGCCCATAGCCAAACATTCGCTCCGCCATGGGGTTGAATTCGACGATACGCCCCCGCGCGTTCATGATCACGATCGCCTCGAGCGCGGTCTCAAGGATGGCGCCGCCATGCCGTTCAGCCAGGAGTCGTGCCTGGCCGGCGCGCATACGGTCCAGAAAGCCGCCGATTTCCCAGCCCAGTGCGCGCAACGTCGGCGCGAGGTCAGCAGTTATGTCTTCCTGCTCCCGACTGAAGCAGACGATCACCCCGTGAAGGTGTTTTCCCGCCTCCACGGGGAACCCTACGCCCCAACGCAAGACGCGGCCCGCCGCCCTTGTGGGGACCGAGAAGCCCGATTCAGCCAGGCGCAGGTGTACCGCCGCCGGCCGGCGCTCCGCCCACACCTTTCCCGGTAATCCCACGCCCTTGGCGAAGGAGAGGTACCGGTACTGCTCGGCGGCCTGGGTGATCGCCGCGGAGGGCGCGTGCCACAGGGCAACGCAGCGCAACTCACCATCCGCCCGATCCGCGGTCCAGAAGGTACCAAGCGGCCAATGGAAGTGGCTGCCAATCGCCTGGAGACCGAGAGGAATCGCCTCCTCGGCGCTGGGAGACTCCGCCAGGATGGTAGTGATCGTGTGGCGGAGAGCGAGGAGGCCCTCCACCGATCGAGACGGGAGATCGGCGAGCACCCGCTGATCCACTGGCCCGCTCAGGTGCCCATCACCCTTCGACCTGACAGTATCATCTTCTGGGGCAGGCATGTGGCCATCGACCATTTTTTACACCCAGGCGCCGGTCCTGGCGCTCTCGACAATGGCGTCAAGCACCTTCATGTTGGCCAGGGCGTCGCTCAACGGGGTGGGAACCGGCGTGTCCTCCAGGATAGCTTTCGAGAACCGATCGCCTTGCACGGTGTATTGGTCGGTAATCGGGAGGGTGTGGGTCTCGATAGTCTCGCCCCGCTGATGCTGGACGATGCAGGGACGGTCAGGAGGCGCGTTGAAAGGAATCTCGACTTCCACCCGCCCCTTGGTGCCGAGCGCGTTCACCCGTTGGTAGGGCGAAAGCTGGGTGGAGACCGTAAAAGTTCCCGTGCCCCTCTCGAACTGGAGGATGGCGGACGCCAGGCGGTCGACGCGCATCACAGGATCATACTCGACGCTCGCCGAGACGCGCAAAGGCTCGGCATCAAAGAGGAAGCGGGCCACCGACACCGCGTAGCACCCTATATCCAGGAGGCCGCCTCCCCCGATGTCCGCCTGGTTGCGCACGTTCGCGGGATCGGTAAGCATGTACGAGAACGCGGTATGCACGGTGCGGAGGTCTCCCACTCCACCCTCGGCCACCAGTTTGCGGGCCAGTTGCCATTGCGGATGCAATCGGTACATAAAGGCTTCCATCACCTTGAGATGAGGATACCGCGCGGCGGTATCGAGCAAAGGTTGCAGCTCCGCGGCGGTTCGGGCCAGCGGCTTCTCGCACAACACATGCTTTCCCGCTTCCAGGGCCTTGATCGACCAGGGAACGTGCAAGTGGTTAGGCATGGGATTGTAGACGGCATCGATAGCTGGATCCGCCAGTAGTTCCTCATAGGAGCCATAGGCCCTGGGAATCCCCAGTTCCGCCGCCACCGTCCGAGCCCGGCCTAGATCGCGCGAGGCAAGGGCGGCCAGCTGGCAGAACTCGCCACGGGCCATGGCGGGCAATACCTTCTTTACCCCAATATTTGCCGTGCTCAAGATTCCCCACCGAACTTTCGCCATGGATCGCTCTCTCCCCCATAGACAACGTACGCATCACGCGGCAGGCAATAGTGTAACGCGAATTGGAAAGCCTCACCCCATCAGCGTACGGATCACCGCGTAGGCCAGATAGATCACCACCAGGCAGGTCGCCGCCCGCCGTCCAAGACCCTGGTTGCGCCAGATCAGGGCAATGGCGAGGACACTGAGCAGCAGGAGTACAGGTACATCAAGATGGAGGACGGTGGCTGAGGGAACGATAGCGGTGAAGAGCGCGGGGAGACAAATCCCGAAGGCCAGGTTGATCGTATTGCTGTTACAGACGGCGCTCACCAGAACGGCGCCCCGGCCACGCCGGGCCAGGGCCAGAGCCACCCACACATTCGGAAGACTGGTCAAGATCGCCAGGCCGAAGATGCCGGTCCAGGCGCGCGGCAGGTGCACGACCGGGGCCAAATAGAGGGTCGCGTTCACCAGGAGCGCGCAGCCGCCGATCACCACGGCGGTGGCCAGCAGCCCCACCAACAGGAGTCGCCCACTGGGCGGGAAGCCCTGCGCCGCGTCCTCCTCGCGGGCGCGCGCCCGCTGCTCTTCGGCTTCATCGTCGCCTTGCCTGGCGGGCGCGCCGCCGACCGCGCCCGTCAGTCCGGCGGCTGGTCCGGTGTTCCCGCGGATCAGCACCGAGGCATAGGCCGCCAGGGTCGCGGCCACCAAGCCATCCACCAGGAGCACCGGCAGCTTCCCGGCCACCAGGAGAGCCGCCAGGATCGTGACCACCACCAGAGTCGTACCATTGAGGACAACCCCGCGACGTCGCGCGCCCACAAAGCCCACCAGTAGGATCGGCAAGCCAAGCAAGGCCGCCAGGTTGAACAAGTTGGAGCCCAGAATGACTCCCAGGCTCACGTCATGTTGACCCTTGACCAGGGAGACGATCGCGGCGGTTACCTCGGGTCCGTCGGCGCCCGCCGCCGCGACCAGGCCAACCAGCGCGGGCGGCCAGGCAAAGTGGTCCCCCGCCGCCTCTACCGCCCGCACCAGACGATCGCTGGCCGCCAACACCGCGGCCAGGCTGGCGACGAAAGCGCAGAGCCAGGCACCGTCTCCCAGGGTCATGGACGCACCTCGTCCCCGACTCCCACCGGCGGGTTGACCGCCGGCTCGACTATGGCCTGCTCCTCGTTAACCTCATACAATTCGGCCCACATATCTTGGTGGTTCCGTAGAGGCACCCTACGAAGGGTGCCCCTGGCCTGCCGCGCGAGGGCACCCACGAGGGGTGCCCCTACACTCGTGATCCGCTCGTCTGGACCACCCGAGGCAAGGCGCTGAAAACCCGCGCCCCAGAGGCATCGAGATAGACGATCTCCTCCCACCGGCAACCAAAACGGCCCGGCAGGTAGATCCCTGGTTCGATGCTGAAGACCATGCCCTCTTCCAGCACCAAATCGCTGGTTCCGGTGATGTAGGGCGCCTCGTGGACCGAGAGGCCCAGCCCGTGTCCGGTGCGGTGCACGAAATACTCCCCATAGCCGGCGGCGCTAATCACCCCGCGAGCGGCCTCGTCAACCTGACGGGCCAAAGCGCCGGGGCGCGCGACGGCCAGAGCGGCCCGTACCGCTTCCTCGACCAGCGTTTGCACCCGATCAAACTCCGGATCAGGGTCGGCTCCGCCAACGACGCCCATGCGGGTAATATCGGAGCAATACCCCTTGAGCTTGCTGCCAATATCGACACACACCACGTCGCCTGCCTGGAGCGCGGCGCGGCCAGGAGCATGGTGGGAAAGGGCCGTATGTGGCCCAGCCGCCACGCTGCCAAAGGCGACACCGTCGGCGCCGGCCGCGCGAATAGCCGCGCCGGCGATCTCCACCAACTCCAGTTCGGTAACACCCGGTCGGCAGGCGGCGAACACCGCGCGCACCCCAGCATCGGCGGTAGCGGCGGCCTCCCGCAGGATGGCGATCTCGTCCGCGTCCTTCCGGGAGCGGAGTGGACCCACCACCTCGCCGGCCAGGCGGAACTCGGCGCCTCGGCATGCCGCTTGCAATACAAGGAGGTGTTCGGCGTACATCTCCTCGTCCACCGCGACCGTGGCAAGGGGGGAGGCCGCCGCGACCGCACGCAGCCCCTGGTTCAGGGCCGCGTGGGGGCCATCGGCATCGGCGTAGGAGAAGAAGGTTAGCCCCTCGGTGTGTTCCCGGGCTTGCTGCAGATTCAATGCTGGGATCACCAGGGCGGCGCCGGCGGGGGTGATCAGGAGCGCGCAAAAGCGCTCGTCACCAGGCGGACAAAAGCCGCCAAGAGTGTAGCGCAGATTATTGGTGGGCGCCAGGACCAGGAGGTCAATGCGGTGAGATGCCAGGGCCTGCCGCATGGCCGCCACGCGGGGATAGCCAGCCGTCTTGGTCGCCGTTGCCATCGTCCATCACTCCATTTCATCCAACGCACGTATCGCCCGCCGAGTGCGAGCGCGCTGTCTCCATGGTACCTTGTGGCCGGCATCAAGGTGGATCTTGGTGTCTGCTCTCAGAGTGAGGCGTGCTCCCGATCGGTAAAGACCCGATCGAGCCGGAAGGGGTTATCCGCAGGCGCGAGGGCTCCCGTAAGGGCATCGACCAGCACCTTGGCGGCGGCCGGGCTGAGCATCACCCCATGTCCGTTGTAGCCGGTGTGGATCCACAACCCCTCGATAGCGGTGGGACCGATCAGGGGCAGGCGGTCCGGGGTCATGGTGTATTGGCCCGCTTGCACGGACCACGACACCGTATTGTGCTCCCAGAGTTGGCGCCAGAAAGGGGCCAGGCGCGCCAGGGCCAGGGGGCTGTGGGGGTCGAGAAGCTGAAAGGCCATCGCCTCGTCGGTAGGCACCTGCTCGGTTGGGGGACTGGGCGGGGTGCTGGGGTCGCTGAACAAGAGAAAGGCGCCGTTCATGGCGGGACGCCAATGGACGCCCGTATCCTCGTCGATCACCATGGGCGCCTCCGGGGGAACAAGTCGTGCCTCGGGAAGTATAACCCTCTGGCGTCTGACCGTGGTGATCGGGAGGGTGATGCCGGAGGCGGCGGCCAGGA
>Ga0134126_10003964_pt1 | contig 18528 bp, 12 predicted proteins | sample KB31752_FD_96881 | JGI IMG/M metagenome (GOLD analysis project Ga0134126, IMG submission 96881) | Terrestrial soil microbial communities with excess Nitrogen fertilizer from Kellogg Biological Station, Michigan, USA - KB3-175-2 | ecosystem: Environmental > Terrestrial > Soil > Unclassified ...
GAAATGAAAAGTACAATGAAGTTCATAAAACATATAGCAATACAGAATTTATAAATGAGTTTGGTGAAAAACCTTGGGATATTATAAATGATATTATCAACACATTTGGAAACTTAGAATATAAAGTAAACAGTCCAAAAGGTTTGGAAAGAGGTCATGATTACAAGTTAAATTTAATTAGTAGAACTGATCCAAATGTTATAATTGATTTTGATCGGCTTTCCTCAGGTGAAAAAATTATGATGGCTTTGGTAGTTACTCTGTATAAAACAAAAGTTGACAACCGATTCCCACGTTTACTATTGCTTGATGAAATTGATGCGTCTTTGCATCCAAGCATGGCTCAGAGCATGCTTTCTTTAATTCAGAAGGAACTGGTAGAAAAAAAAGGATTGAATGTTATGTTAATAACACATTCCCCCAGTACAGTAGCCCTAGCTCCAGAAGATTCAATTTTCATAATGAGAAAAGAAGGTCCTGATAGAATCATAAAATCAACTAATAGTAAAGCATTAAACATTCTATCAGAGGGATTTGCTTCTTTGACAATTGGAGAATCAAATTTGAAGGTTTCTTATAATATTAATAAATCTTCAAAAAACGTCCTTTTAACTGAGGGAATTACTGATAAGATCATTTTAGAAACAGCTTGGCAGAAATTATACGGTAATGAATTTAATTTTGACATACAAGATTGCTTTGATGCAAGCTTTCTTCGGAACCTTTTTTCAAGAGGAGAAATCTTTAAAAATTATCCAGATAAAAGATTTATTGCTTTGTTTGATTTTGATGAGGAAGGGTATTCAGGATGGAACAATCTTTCAAATTTTAATTTAATTCAGGACGATCCTGAAAAGGGATTGGTTAAAAAGCACAGTACGAATAAAGCTTTTGCTTTACTTCTTCCAGTTCCACAGAATGATGTAAAGAAACAGGTAATTCAATCCGGATTTAAAACATTTGAAGGAAAATCACATTTGCCAATTGAATTGATGTTTTATAATGTTAGTACGCTTAGTCGGCACTTTAAAAACGAGCCACAAGCCGGAGGCGGAAATTTGATTAAATTTCAAGGCGATAAAACAAAATTTGCTGAAAAGGTTAGTACTTTGCTAAATGCTGCGGACTTCGGAAATTTTATGCCTTTATTTGAAACAATAAAGGAAATTTTCAAATAATGGGAACTATTAATCAATTACCGAAAGATTGGAAATGGGTTAAATTAGGTGAAGGTTGCTCTGTTATTATGGGACAATCGCCCCCATCAACGTCATATAATACTAATAGGAAAGGTTTACCTTTCTTTCAAGGTAAAGCAGAATTTACTGACCTATATCCAATAGTAGAAAAATGGTGTGATACACCAAAAAAAATTGCAGAACCAAATGATATTCTTCTTTCCGTTAGAGCACCGGTTGGAACAACAAATATTGCGGACCAAAAATGTTGTATTGGAAGAGGGCTGGCCGCTATCCGTTTTGAAAACTATAAGTATGTTTTTTATTTTTTAAGAAGCATACAACAGGAATTAGATAGCAAAGGAACCGGAACAACATTTAGAGCAATCTCTGGTGAAATTATAAGAGAAACTTTATTTCCACTTCCTCCAAAACCCATCCAACTTGCCATTGTTTCCAAAATAGAAGAACTCTTTAGTGAAATAGAAAAAGGCATAGAAAGTTTGTTTACTGCGCAGCAGCAATTAAAAACTTACCGGCAAAGTGTGCTGAAATCGGCGTTTGAAGGGAAGTTGACTAATGAAAATGTGCAGGACGGGGAATTACCGAAAGGATGGGGCTTGACGAATCTAAATGAACTCTGTAGTAAAAAACGGGGAATTTCTTACGGCGTTATTAAGTTAGGACAACATGATGAAACTGGAATTCCATGTTTACGAACAAGTGATGTTAGGTCACTTTATTTTGACCTAAAGTCATTGAAAAAAATTTCAGGTCAACTATCAAACGAGTATAAGAGAACAATTTTGCATGGTGGAGAGGTTTTACTTAATATCAGAGGTACGTTAGGGGGAGTTTCTGTAGTTCCTCAGTATATGAAAGGCTGGAACATTTCTAGAGAGATTGCTTTGTTGCCAATTAAAGAAAACGTAAACCCACAATTTGTTGCCTTTCAAATTGCATCTCCTAACTGTCAATTAGAAATTCAAAAGGTCTTGAAAGGAATTGCGTACTTGGGAATTAATCTTAGCGAAGTAAGAAACCTGAAATTTCGTATTCCATCGATGGAAGAACAAAACAAAATCGTTCAGGAAATTGAAAGTCGCCTCAGTGTAGCCGATAAAATGGAAGAAAGCATAAACCAAAGCCTGCAACAGGCAGAGGCATTGAAGCAAAGTATTTTGAAGAAGGCGTTTGAAGGTAAACTAATCTAACATAGTAAAGCAATGAAACTTCTACAGCATTTTGATAGAGCAAATACTTCTGATTATATTTTATACCGCCTGAAAAAAGGTCATTGGTCACACCTAATTAATAAGTTGCACGAGGATTTTAGACAATGCTACATTACAGATGAAGTACTTGAAGAACTAAGCAAAAAAGCCGGTATAACAAAATGCGATTTTTTAGAAAAATATATTCTTCCAGATGACCCGACTATAAAATCTGGTGACTTTGGAGAATTGCTCTGTTATTATGCTGTTATTGAAAATTTTGAAAATAAAGGGTTTGTGCTTTTCGGACCAAAAAAATGGAGATGGAAGGATAACCGAAATGTTGCTGCCCCAGGGTCTGATGCCATTTTATTTTATGTTGCTGATTCTAAAAAGCCAACACAGAAAGATATACTTTTAACGGTAGAATCGAAAATGAAAGCGATTAAGACGAATGTACACAGGACGCAAGACGCTATTGACGGAGCGATGAAAGACAAGAAAACAAGAATGGCTAAGACTCTTTCTTGGTTGGAAGAAAAATATGCAAAAGAAGGTGATGAGAAAAATAGAAGGTTTGTCGAAAGATTTAAAGATCCAGCAACGTTTGGAGATTATAATAAAATGTTTAAAGCCGTCGCAGTAATAGACAGCACTTGTGAAAAAGATGAAATTGAAAAAAAATTAAGAAATGACGAAGAGATCACAGTCATAATTTTTTCATTAGAAGATTTGAAAAAGGCTTACGAGAATACGCGGCTTAATATAATAAAATCAGTTTATGCCAGCTAGCAGTCAGTTAAATACTTGGATAGCCGAATCAGGTTCATGGCAATCTTATATTGACTTTAGATTGCCTGAAGATGAACGTGCACGGTACCCTTTCTTGCTACAATATGACAACTTCTATATGAGTTTAATGTCAAGGGCAATTGAATTGCTTAAAGGGCGTGATAACACTCACGGTAACAATGACTTTTTGGCCACGGCAAAAGGATTAGAAATTTTTTCTCTCTATGAAAAAAGAAATCAATTTACTGGAGTAAATTATTCCGATAATATTCTTTACGCAGCTGGACTTTATTATTTGGCAGAGTATGCGTCTTCAGCATGGATACTGTCGAAACTTTATTCCAAAAACAATTATGTAAAAGAAATTGATCGCTTTATAGCTGGCTTCCTACAAAGAGACCTTTCTGGGGCCAATCGCTTTATAATAACATTAAAACGATTTCTGGAAAGTGGAAGAGTGAGGCTTCTTTTTATGTTAAGGAGAGAAGTTATACTTCGAAAGGAAAATGCATTTAACCAAGACGTTGACGAATACTTCTCCTATTTATTGGCTGAAACAATATTGAATAGATTTATTGGGGATAACATTTGGGTTGATTTGTTGAAAGCAAATGATAATCCTGAATTTTGGAAAGGATATGTAATAAGAAATGCTGAAAAGAAAGTTCCAGTGTGGACTTTCTTTCCATCACAAAAGTTAGCTATCGAGAAAGGTGTTTTAAGTAATACTACTTGTTCGCTGCAAATGCCAACTAGTGCGGGAAAAACATCTATTAGCGAACTGATTATTTATAATGAATTCACACGAGATTCAGAATGTCACATTCTATATTTAGCACCGTATCGTGCGCTTGCTTCAGAGCTGAAACAGACTTTGGCTGTCAGCCTCAATGAGTTGGGCATTACTTCTAAAACAATTTACGGAGGAAACCTACCCACCTTAGAGGAAAGAACATCTATCATTGAAGTAAATCTTCTTATCTCAACCCCTGAGAAATTTATGGCTGTTGAAGATATCTTTCCTGGAATATCTCGTTCATTTACAACAATTATTTGTGATGAGGGGCATTTACTGGATGATGACTCGAGAGGCTTGTCATATGAATTATTATTATCAAGACTGAAAATAGATAATGTTCCAAACAGAAGATTTGTTTTTGCATCGGCTATAATTCCAAATATATCAACAGTTAATGCTTGGCTTGGAGGATCGGACGAATCGTTAATCTCATCGAACTATCGACCTACAGAATTGGAATATGCTTTCCTAATAAAAATGGATAAAGCGAATGGCTATTACTTAGATGTAAACCCACATAAAAAAAGACCGTATAATTATCGGCTTTATAAATTTTTGTTTGAAGATGAACTTAAAATACCAATAACAAAAAAGAAGATTAAAAAGATTACAAGCAAGAAGGGAATTTCAGTTGCTGTAAGCATTAAAGCAACAGGGTCTGGAACAGTCGCACTTTTTGCACCTCATAAAAGAGGTTATACAGGGGTAGAAGGTTTGGCAGAAGAAGCGTTGATACAATTGACTAATAAGCCGGAAATTGGATTACAAAAATATTCTCCAGAAAAACATTTAGAAAATCTCTCTGAATACTTTTCTATTGTGTTCGGAGCTGATTATTTACTAACTAAGTGCGCAATGCTTGGTGTCTTATTCCACCACGGAGATTTTCCTCAAAATGTAAGAGAGATTGTTGAAGATTCATTAAGGGAAAATAAAATTCGTCTTGTTATTTGCACAAACACATTAGCAGAAGGAGTGAATTTACCTATAAAAACAATAGTTCTTCATTCAACAATTCGTTATAATCCTTATGCTGATGGAAATTATTCTCCTCTTAAAATTCGCGATTTAAAGAATCTTGTAGGTAGAGCTGGGCGAGCAGGTAAAGAAACTAAAGGAATGATAATCATTCCTCATGAAGAGGATTTTAACCGAATCAAGGATTTAATTCTTGATCGAAATGTTGAACTTGTAAAAGGTCAGTTATATAATATAGTGCATTTGATCACAGGTTATTTACGAAGGAGGAGGCTTCCAATTTCATCTGAAATTCTCGATTCTCTGAGTGAACAACTCCAGGAACTTCTTGACAATATCGACTTAGCTTTAATTGATTTGCTTGCAGAAGAAGTTGAGTTAGAGAAACTTGACGATCTTGTAAGAGAATTGGTAATGGAAACATTGTCGTTCTATCAAGCTAATCAAAACGAAAGACAAACTCTTAATAATATTTTTAGCATTCGAGTTAATAAGCTTCGACCAATCATTCGAAATGGCGACTTTGCCATTTTAAAAAATAGTGGAACTAATATTCGGCTATATGAAGAAATAAATGAGCATTTCGATTTTAATGACGAAATATGGGAGCGAGAATTTCTACCTCTAGATAAAAAATGGTTAGAGTATATATTAGATAATGGAGTGTTCCAATTAAATCAATTTAATAAAAGCCTGACAACATTCAATGAAAAAAATAAATGTAATATTACTAGTGAAATTGTAAAAAAAGCAATTATTCTTTGGATGAACGGCAATTGGTATGGTTCTCTTTCTGAAAAATTAGGGCTTAAAACACATCTTGTTTTAATGTTAATTAATTCTTTTATCGGGTTTAATTTACAAACGTCAATTTCGTGTATTATTCGCTTAAGAGAATTAAAAAACGCTTTTTTCCTATTACCGGCCCAAGTTGTTAATTGGGCATCTTTTTTAACGCACGGAATTAATTCTCAGTTACAATTAGATTTGATAGAATTGGGTTTAATTGATAGAATAGCTGTCTTAGAGGTTTCAAAACATCTTAATAATTCTGAATACTCGCATGAAAATTACAATTCACTAAAAGATTATTTACTTCTAAATGGTGTCGAATTAGTAAATGCTATTCAGCAGAATCTGCCCAACATCTCAATAACGAAATTAAACTTATTTATAAACCGCCTGCAATTAAGAAATATTTTGTGATGAACAACAATAACACTTCCTCCATAGTCTCCAAAATCTGGGCCTTCTGCAACACCCTTCGTGATGATGGCGTGGGCTACGGCGATTACCTTGAGCAACTTACCTATCTGCTGTTTTTAAAAATGGCGGATGAATATCATAAGCCACCGTACAACAGGAAGATGCCTATTCCCGCATCCTATTCATGGGAAACATTGACCAATAAAAGCGGCGATGAATTGGAAGTGCATTACAATCACCTATTGCGGGAACTGGCAAAAGAAAAAGGAATTCTTGGACAGATATTTACCAAAAGCCAGAATAAAATAACAGACCCTGCAAAATTGTATAAACTCATTGCGCTGATCAATGCAGAGCAATGGGTGCTGATGGGTGTAAAAGACAAAGGCGATATTTATGAAGGCCTGCTGGAGAAAAATGCAGAAGATACCAAGAGCGGTGCCGGCCAGTACTTTACGCCAAGAGCATTAATTAAATGCATGGTGGAATGTTTGCGCCCGGAGCCAATGCGCTCCATTGCAGATCCTGCCTGTGGCACCGGTGGTTTCTTTTTAGCTTCTTATGATTTTATTACTAATAAAGAAAATTACACCCTCGACCAGGAGCAAAAGAAATTCCTGAAGTACGATACCTTTTTTGGAAATGAAATTGTAGCCAGTACACGAAGGCTTGCTTTAATGAATTTGTTCCTACATAATATAGGTGATATAGATAGTGATCATATTTTCATCTCCCCTAACGATTCATTAATTGCTGTTTCGGAAACAAGGTATGATTATGTGTTAGCCAATCCACCTTTTGGCAAAAAAAGCAGCATGACGTTTACCAACGAAGAAGGCGAACAGGAAAAAGAAGGCCTCACTTATAACCGCCAGGATTTTTGGGTAACTACAAGTAACAAACAACTCAACTTTGTGCAGCACATCAAATCTATGTTGAAGACAACAGGATTAGCCGCAGTGGTATTACCGGATAATGTGTTGTTTGAAGGTGGCGCAGGAGAAACCGTCAGAAAGAAATTATTGGAAACAACCGACCTGCATACCATACTTCGTTTACCCACCGGTATATTTTATGCAAACGGTGTAAAAGCAAATGTGTTATTCTGGGACGCAAAACCATCGAGCAAAGACGCATGGACCAAAGATGTATGGATATATGATTACCGGACTAACATTCATCATACTTTAAAAAAGAATCCATTAAAAGTTGATGACTTAAAAGATTTTATAGAATGTTACCACCCAACTAACAGGCATAAACGCAAAGAAACTTTTAATCCTGAATCCAATCCGGAAGGCCGCTGGAGAAAATTTACTTACGATGAAATAATTGCGCGGGATAAAACTTCTTTGGACATCACCTGGCTAAAAGATAAATCCCTGGCCGATTTAGATAATCTTCCCGATCCTGATGAACTGGCTTTGGAAATTGTGGAGAATTTAGAAGCCGGGTTGGAGAGTTTTAAGGCGGTGATTGCGGCGCTGGGTAGATGATTTATTAAAAAAATTGAAAACAACAGAAGCTGTAAATCTAAACTTGGTATTGGTAAGCCTTATTTCGACTACTCTAAATAAACGTAATACATTATTGTAGGTTCTTTATATAATTTTTTTTAAAATACTTGTAAATGTTCGTATATTCGGAAATATAAATCCCGACTCTGTTTTTCTTGGAATCATGTGGAATTGCATCATGAATTGACTGGAATAAATAACCTTTGAATTTTGGAATATTATACAAGATATTATTTTTGGCGTCCTGAACGTCCATAAGTCAGAAAGAAGTGTTTGCAGCTTTTGAGCTGGGAAAATGATTTTTTATTAAACATGCCGTATGAAGAAATATAAACTAATTTCTCTCATTTTTATAGGGTTAATGGTTATTATTATTTTGTTTTCAAGTTGTGAATTAGAGTTGCTTGGCTTGGAAGCAGAAGATGCAGCTATGATCGGAGAATCTATGGAGGATGTCACTATGCTTAGAGATTTCGGAGTTGAGATGGAGTCTGGTAGGCTTATGATTGCGGAAAATGAAGCAGTTTTTAATACAAAGCTGGAAAATGTGAGGATAAATGCTTCAGACGAATTATATATTATGAAAAATGGAGAACCTAAAGTTTTTGCCGAATTGGTGGATGAGCAAACTATCAAATTAACTGAATCTCCATATAAGAATGTTTCTCTTGGAGGTAAATTATATACAGTAAGAGGAAATAATGTCTTTGTCAGATCATCTGCTTTTTATGACATATCGAATTCAAATTTGACTGGATATAAATATAACACAGGCCGCTTAGTAATGGTAGTTGGTGAGGAGAATGGCTTTTTCAAAATACCCCTTTATCCTGGAATAGTAGGTTATGTTAATAAGGAATTACTTATTCCTGCTGTTGCAGGCTATCAGTATTCAAAAAACTACATTTCAGACAGTGCTTCTTCAACCCTTAATAAAATTAATTTACATCCGGAGGAATATGTTACTAACAAAGATTTTCTTAAAAAGAAAGAATATATATCTATTATAGTAGCTGTTACGGACAAAGATGGAAATTACAGTACCGAAATCTCAAATCGGATTGGAAACCTATTAAATAATAAAGGATACCGGACAACCGCTTCTTTCTTTTCTCCACGTTTTTATTCAGATGGAGAATTTGCAGACTTGTTTTCGGGAAATATAAGTTCATTCAAAAAATATAAACTTAAAGACCACGCTGACCTTCTTTTAGTTGGTATGTTTTCTATGTCCGTAAGAACAAATACAATAGATCAAAATATGAAGACCGCGACCTTGGATATCACTTTGAAAGAAATAAATTTACAAAATCAAATTATTGAATATTCAGATAGTCCAAATATTTCAGGAAATGGATTAACGGAAAATGAAGCTGAACAGGACGCATTAAATTCTTTAATTGGGTACTTAAAAAAAAGTATGAAATGAGAAAAAAAACTGCATTTCTTTTAATATTAAATTTAATGAGCCTTATGGTTTATTGTCAAAATAATTTTTTCGATAATAATTTGAAGCAATTAACTGACGAACTTGCAACAGAACTATCTTCTTATCATACTCAGAAAATGGCAGTATGGGAATTAACAGATATAGATGGTGCTACTTTAAAAATCGGAAAATATATTGCTGAGGATATTTCAATTAATCTTGCCAGTAAATTTCACGTCGTAAATAGAAATCAACTTGCGACAATAATCAAGGAAAATAATCTAAAAAGGGAGGGATTTGTTGACCAAACAACTGCCAAGCAATTAAAAAGACTTTCTAATATTGATATTATCATAACCGGTACAATCACGGTCTTATCAAGTACAATTAAAATTACCTTAGAAGCTCTCGATGAGGATGCCAACATAGTTGCAGGTACAAAAGGCGATGTACATATGAATGATGATATAAGAGAACTTTTGGGAATAAGTGGAGGGGATGGTGATAATTCAAATAGAGGTTATAACAGGCCACTTAATTCTAATGAACAATATAATAATCCTTCAACCGTAAATCCAAAATGTAAGGTGAATAATACCGGTGATTATTGCTTTTTAAATAATACAGATAGACAGATCACAGTGGTTCTTTATAATGACAAGCAATCTTGCATGGGCGCCTATGGATCTACAGCCCAAATGTCCCTTGAACCCCAACAAGCACAATGTGCTTACAATCTAAACGCCATTGTATTGCGTTATGAAATATACGATGAGAAACACCCCAGGTGCAACCCAGGGCAGTTTGGTCAGATTAATGTTGAAGTATGTAAATCAAAAACATTTGTTGTGAAATGATCGAAAATCATTAAAGCAGTTTAGTTCTCTTCTTCGCCCTACCTGGCGGGTGTCCTCACCCGACATTCCTAAATTTCTATTACCTTAGAAATAATTAAGTCAACATCTTTTAAATATTCAGGAGAGCGAAAGAGCCATCAATCAATAAATAATTGCACCTACTTATTACCTAACCCGGCGAGTGCCTCCAGCCCTGTGACTCTCTGCTACTAAAATAAAAATAATTAAAATTTGTTTGTTTACTCGGATACATCATTTCGGATCGCATAGTATTTCCTCTAAACATTTTTCATTCTTAAAAGAAATTTTTTGCAGCGACACACTTTGGCGTTAGCTACTTCTACTTTTGACCCTGAACATAAAAAACAATAAGTATGGAGACAAAAGCCATTCCCTTAATCTACCAGAAAACCAGGAAAGTTGAACTGGAAAAAACATCGTCAAAAATGATTCTGAGTGATGTATTTGCCGAGAGAAATGGCTCATACCTGAACGAATTCACTCTATTCCTTGCTCATTTCAATGCTATCCCCAATTTCATCAATGAAATAAAAATTGATTGTAAAAAAGCTAATGCATGGTTTGCAGAAACCTACAAATCGGAAATCAAAGACTTTTACTTTGACAAAAGATATTACAATGGAAGCAAGGTAGCAGAACTGGACGACGTCTTTTACATTCTTTATGACGACTTAATTGTTTATTTTGATACCAACTGTTCTTCTGTTAAAGTCCTTTTCCGCGAAACAGAAATGAAAAAAGTGGAAGAGGTTATCAATGGGATAAAGAAATTCAAAGAAAAAAAAGAAAAAAGAAAACCCAAAATATCACTTCTTGTAGCTACTAATCATGGAATTGATACAAAATCTTTAGAAATATCAAAACCAAAATTAAATATTGAGGATAACTATAATGATGATTTTAAAGACGTAAATCAAACTATCATTAGCAGGCTTTCAAAGAAAAATGACAAAGGGTTGGTTCTCCTTCATGGAAAGCCAGGTACAGGAAAGACTTCTTACATCAGGTATCTCATATCATCAATTAAAAAGGCGGTAATTTTCCTGCCGCCAAACATGGCGGGTGCTATTACCAACCCCGACTTAATTTCAATTTTGATTGACAACCCAAATTGTATTTTTGTAATTGAAGATGCAGAGAAAATTGTAATTGACAGGGAAAAAGACGGGCATTCACCTGTATCTGCTTTGCTGAATATTTCTGACGGCTTGCTTTCTGACTGTTTAAATATTCAGATAGTTTGTTCATTCAATACCGACATTACAAAAGTTGACAGTGCATTGATGCGTAAAGGAAGATTGATTGCAAAATATGAGTTTAAAGAGTTGGAAGTTGCTAAAGCAAATATGCTTTCTCAAAAATTAGGTTTCAAAACAATCTTACATTCGCCTATGACACTCACAGCAATTTACAACCAGGACGAAAAAGAATTTCTACAGGTTAAAAGATGTAATCCGATTGGATTTAACGCAGCAATTTGAATTGAGAGGAATATTTTATCCAATTTTAATAAATTAGTCAAATGATACAGGAATCAACTATTACATTGTTACATAAAATATCAGCTACTATAAATAAATATAATTCTATTGCAGAGGACACTGGCGAGAACTTTAATGTATTTAACGTTCTCGGAATGGGAGCAAGTGAAGTTAGACTACACTCAGCCTTATTAGCTGAACTAATTAATCCAAAAGGTAAGCATGGTCAAGGAATTATTTTTTCTAATCGTTTTTTGCAAACTCTGGAAGAGCTAAACCTTTCGAATGAAATTACTAAACGCTTTGCAAAATTTTCTAAGAACGAAATAGAAGTTGAGATTGAAAGGTGGACAGGATATATTCAAAAGGAATATTCAGAAGGTGGGTATATTGACATAATAATAACCACAAAGACTGGTGATGCAATTATCATTGAAAATAAAATATATGCAAGTGACCAAAAAGGCCAACTAAGACGGTACCATAATTTTAATAAGAAAGCAGTGCTTATTTATCTAACTCTTGATGGCAAAAAGGCAACCAATGAGACAACATTTAATGATAAATATCCTGATGATATAATTACTCCTATTTGTATCAGCTATAAAACCTTTGTAATTGCTTGGTTAGAGAAGTGCAAGAATGATGCTGTAAATCTCCCATTAGTCAGAGAAACAATCACCCAATATATTTATTTAATCAAACAATTAACCCATCAAACAAATAATCACAATATGAAAAAAGAAATTGTTGACATGGTTGCTCAAAATTCAGAGTTTATTCGAAGTGCACAAGAAATATGGGATAACCAAGAAGCTATTAAACAGCAAATAATTAGGAATTTAACAGAGGAGTTAAAAAAATATGCTAATATATCAGGGTGGTGTTTTGATACTACAGAAAAGTCTGATAAATTAGGAAAAGATGATACTGGCTTTGGTTTTCTAATTGAGAACAAGCCTTACTGGGTCTATTACTATTTCAGAGGGAATTATGACAATTTAGAAGTTGGAATTGACTGGGCTCCGAATCAAGACAAAGACGAAATTCTCCGAGATAAATTAAGGAATCACTTTCAGGATTTTGAATTTGGAAATAAACTTGCGTTAGATGACTGGATTTGGGGAAGCAAGTTTAAGCCTTGGTCAAAAACAAGATGGGCAGATGTGCAATCAATTATTCCACCTGAAATCATTGAAACAACAAAAATATTTTTAGGTAAGTTAGAAAGTTTTAAGCCGTAATCTGATGTCCAAACGTGGTTACATATCCCGCTACCTGCTTATCTTAAAAAGGCTGAAAGCAAAACCCTACTCCACTTATAAGGATTTGCAGAGCTACATTGACAATCAGTTTAACTATTTGCAAATGCAGGACGACACTTTGAATATTGGTTTTTCAAAGCGGACTTTGCAAAGGGATATTCGTGAGATACGAAATACTTTTGGCATTGACATTGAGTATTCCAAAAAAAGTAAGGGGTATTTTATTTCGCAGAATGAAATAGAGAATATGAATTTCCAGCGAATGATTGAAGCGTTTGACATGTTCAATTCATTAAACCTTGCACAAGATCTGGTACCGTTTATTCATTTGGAGAAACGCAGGCCACAAGGCACAGAAAATTTATACGGGTTGCTACATGCAATCAAAAATAAATTGCAAATCAAATTTTCATATCAGAAATTTTGGGAAGATGAAATCACACAACGTATTGCTTACCCCTATGCGTTGAAGGAATTTAAAAACCGCTGGTATATTATGGCGAAAGACAACAAAGACGGTAATATTAAAAGTTTTGCTCTTGACCGCCTGGCAAATCTTGACATCACAAGAAGTACATTTGAATTTCCCAAAACCTACAACATTGAAGATAGCTATCGTTACTGTTTTGGGATTATCAGCCCTAACGATGAAGAACCACAAGAAATAATTTTATCGTTTAACCCTTTTCAGGGAAAATATATTAAGACTTTGCCACTTCACGAAACACAGCGAGTGTTAATAGACACCGAAGATGAATTACAGATAAGTGTAAAGCTATGTGTGACCCATGACTTAATAATGGAATTACTTTCTTTCGGCGGAAGCATGAAAGTTTTGAAGCCTGACACATTAATTAATGAGATTAAGATTGCTCACAAAAAAGCATATAAGCTATACTAAAGGTTGGACATTCATTTAGTGGATTGGAGGACTACCTTCTTCCAGACAACGACTCATGATAGTAAACGTTGCGTATCATTTAATCTCTTACTGTACTTCTTCTGTTGTTGAACAGTTTTCCTTCTCAATGAGCTCAACACATAATGGAAAGATTGCCGCGGCGCTATTGGAATTAACTAGGCGATGAAGATTTTGTAAGCTTCTCGCAATGACGTAAGCGGGGAGATTGCTGTCCGCAGGCATATTGAACTAATTGGAATTAACTATGAGATAAAGATTTTCCAAGCTTCTCGCAATGACGTAAAATGGGAGGTTGCCACGCCGCTAATAGAATTGACTATGTAGCGAAGATTCTTCTTCCCAGCAAAATCTCATGCTGGAAATTGTTGTGTATCATTTAATTCATTACTTTTCTTCCCGCAACTCCTTACTTTTTGTTTTCTAATAATAAAAAAATGGAAAAAGCTTTAATAATTAAAACCCTGTGTGAACTTTTATTGAGCGATAAGAGAAATGATTGCTTAGAATTTGCAAATACGAATTACCCGTTTGTTAGCAGCCTCGTCTCGAAGAGGCATTATTCAAGATATGAAATGTGCAGATTATTTTTGAGGGATGGGTTTATAGACAGGTATTCGGGCGAAAAATTATTATTCCCGGGCTTGATCAAATTGTTGACCATTGAGTTTCCCGAAATTTTTAAATACCATACGAATTGGAAAATGACAGAAACTCATTTAGTTTATTGGGAGCTTTTCCCGACAATAGACCATCTCGTTCCTATAGCCAGGGGCGGCTTAAACAATGAAAGTAACTGGGTAACCACTTCGATGATTCGCAATTCCGCGAAGTCGAACTGGACGATTGAGGAACTTGGATGGAAATTATATAGCGTGGGGCAATTAGATAATTGGGATGGGCTAACAAATTGTTTTTTAGAGTTATCAGATAAAAATCCGGTTTATGAAAAGGACGCTTATATCCTTGGCTGGAAAACGGCTTTGCTAAGGGCTAAGAAAGATATTTAATTTCCGCACGGGCGGCAATCAGCAAAGGGTGATTAACGATGTCTCCTTCGACAGGCTCAGGATGACAATGAAGTTTTAAGTACATATTTGCATGGGTATTAATCCTGCTAATCTTTTCATCCTGCAAATCCTGATTCAGACAAAATAATTAGAATGAAATTTTACAGTGAATGTCAGCCTGGGCTTGTCGAAGGCGGTGTTGGAAGAAATATTCTTTTTAATCTTATGTACAGTAAACCCATAAATATGCCGAATTCTTATTCTGTTTCGTGGAGACACGAACAAGGGCGGGGCAACGGCAAAGAATGATTAACAATGTCTCCTTCGACAGGCTCAGGATGACAAGGAAGTTTTAAGTACATATTTACATGGGTATTAATCCTGGTAATCTTTTCATCCTGCAAATCCTGATTCAGACAAAATGATAAGAATTAAGTTCTACAATGTCTCCTTCGACAGGCTCAGGATGACAATGAAGTTTTAAGTACATATCTACATGGCTATTAATCCTGCTAATCTTTTCATCCTGCAAATCCTGATTCAGACAAAATGATAAGAATGAATTTCTACAATGTCTCCTTCGACAGGCTCAGGATGACAATGAAGTTTTAAGTACATATTTACATAGGTATTAATCCTGCTAATCTTTTCATCCTGCAAATCCTGATTCAGACAAAAATAATTAGAATGAAATTTTACACTGGATGTCAGCCTGAGCCTGTCGAAGGCGGTGTTTGAATAAATATTCTTTTTAATCTTATTTGCAGTAAACCCACAAATATGCCGAATTCCTATTCTGTTTCGTGGAGGCACGAACCAGGGCGCGGGCTCCAGGGATACGAAATGTTTTACATCAACAAAGTTGTGGATTTGTTCTTTCTATGATGATTAATACATTTAGCACTTAAAGCGCTCAAGCTGCCGCCCATTAAAAGCGAAATCAATTTTTAAGAAATATTCTTAAGTACTTTTCACTTTTCCACCCATTCATCATTATTCCAAGTTCCCTTTTTTATTTCACCATTGGCTAAAGTCAGGGTTCCCTGCCCATTTCGTTTACCATTTAGCCATTCACCTTCCCATTTGCTACCGTCAGCATAGGCCATGGTGCCTTTGCCGGCCCGCTTATCCTGCCTGAAATATCCTGTATATATATTGCCGCCATCATATTTGTAGGTTCCGTAACCGTCAAAGAAATCATTTTTAAACTCCCCTTCATAATAATAGCCGCCCTGCCATTCATACCTGCCTTTACCATCCATTTTCCCGTTATGAAAGGTTCCAACGTAGGTATCGTTTTCCTTGCCTGTCCAATGGCCAACCCTTCCGGTTCGGCGTTTATAAAATTGCAATCACATGTAGTGCCATTGGCATATTTGTAAAATCCTTTACCCGTTACCTGCCCGTTTTTAAATTCTCCTGTATAAGATGCACCTTCTGCGTAGGTAAGGGTACCCTTGCCATGAAATCCATCATTTTTAAATTCGCCCTGATAATGCGCTCCGTTCGGAAAATCAAGCACACCTTTTCCGTCGCGGTTGTTTCCTTTCATTTCACCGACATATTTCTCACCATTCTTTTGCGCAAATGAAGCAATACCTTTATCGGAAAGAGTAATAAATACGCCATCACGCCAATATCCTGCTTGTACTTCGCCTGTCTTTTTAGTGAGTGTACCTTTTCCATCAAACTCATAACCCGACATTTCCCCTATGTATTTATCACCATTTGCAAAGGTGAAAATGCCATGGCCATTCGGCTCGTCAAATTTCCAATCGCCTTCATACCTATCTCCGTTTGCGAATTTTACAATTCCCTTTCCCTCCCGGTCGCCATCATTATATTCACCGGTATATGTATCCCCATTTATCCAGGTAAAAGTGCCGGATCCGTTAACATAATTCTTCACAAAATTTCCTACATATTTATTGCCGTTGGGGTAAGTCAGTGACCCATTTCCTGATCGTACATCATTTTTATAATTTCCTGTATAGATGTAGCCATCTTTATAAATTTGTTTGCCCTGGCCTTCTTTTTTCCCTTTTACAAAATCTCCTTCGAAACTGCCGCCCTCAGCATATAATATTTTACCAGGCCCATTGAGCTTTCCATTTTTATAAATCCCGAATGTTTTTGTACCGTTGGTAAAAATCATTTCCATGTAATCTGCAGGTTTGCCCGGAATGTTTTTGATTACTTTAGTAGTGGGTTTATCATAATAGCCACTCCAAACCCGGGCCATGTAAAGTGAATCACTTATCCTTCTTTGCCTTGCCCTTTCAAGATCTGATACATAACGGGCATCAGTATTCCGCGGCTTACCAAACTTTGAAAGATCGTACTGCGCCTGGTTATAATTTATATTCATTCTTGAGCTGCCCGCATTCGGCATCCTGTTCCTTTCATTTTGGGCCTCTACGGCCCTGTCAGCATTAGCACGCCGGTCATTTTCATAGGCTTGTGTATTGTAATAATTCGGCGGTTGCGCTTTGGCAAATTGGCAAAACAGGCAGGCAATGATTGACAGTATGAATTTCATCTTATAAATATATATTGTATCGCCTTAACAACCGCTATAGCCGGCAAGTTTTATTTTTTAGGGCTAATCAAACCTTCGGCTATGACAAAATAAAAAAATGGTGAATTTCTTTGTTTACTACTGTGGAGGCAAATGATAAAATCGAATGGTATCAATTGCTTTTAGCTTTTTAAACTATTTTGATGCTAATTCAGGGAAAATTGAAACCATATTGGAATATGATCGGAGACGGCCCTCGCCTCTTTCAGCGAAAGAAAAGAAGTATAAAATTGGATGGTGCCGGAGCCGGTAAGCTTTACCTTATCCGTGTTATAAAAAATATTATCAAATTCCGAAGCAAGGCATTCGCCGTTTACCGGCTTCATTTTTAAAGATGTTTTCTGGCCGGTAAAAATAGGGCGGTACCCCATCTTTTTTAGTGGATTGAAAACGGTATGTGACTGAGGGCAATTGAAATCCCCACAAAAAATTAAATTCTTTTCCGGGTATTCGGAAGGCAGAAACTTAAAATATTTAATCTCTGTTTCCGGCTGCATTTTCTTTGTGATGGCATGAAAGTTAACCAGTGTAAAGCATTTATTATCCCATTCAAATGTGGCAAAAAAAGGTTCCCTGTTTATCTCATTGGTATATATTATTTCGAGCCAGGGCTTGCCCATCATACGCACTTTTGATGTTTTCCACAGGAAAGCATACCGCTCTCTTTTATAGGAATTTTCACCACTGGTAACATCACTAATTCTATAATCCCATTTAGTTCCTTTTCGGTTTAGCTCATCAGCGAGCCTCGCCACAGCCTGAGGGCCGCCGTACCCCGCAACAACTTCCTGGATGGCGACGATATCGAAATCTTTAATCGTATTTGCAATATAGCTTATCACATTTTCCTTTTTTGACTTCCCGAAGTTTTCCAGGTTCCAGGAGGCGATAGTAATTTGTGCAGGAAGTTGCTGAGCGCCAAAAAGGAAAAGTAAGAGAAAGAAATATTTTTTCATGTTTGAGAAGAAGGCCGGGAAAACAGAACCCAAACCAGGTAGCTTTTAAATGATGTCATTTTTTCAAAGATGAGGTAATAGTTTTGATTTTCGTGTGGTGAACTTTTATTGCGCGGCAAAGATTTTCTAAGCTTCTCGCAATGACGGTAAAGGGGAGATTGAGGGATTAAGTTTTGCCGTCACTTCCCATCGGATACGTCATTGCGAGGCGCATGATTGATTATTGATGGAAGATGAATGCATTTGCGCTGTGGCAATCTGTCAATAAGGACAATTGACATAATGAAAAGATTGCCACGAAGCAATGAGATTAACTATGAGATTAACA
>Ga0134126_10003966_pt1 | contig 18525 bp, 16 predicted proteins | sample KB31752_FD_96881 | JGI IMG/M metagenome (GOLD analysis project Ga0134126, IMG submission 96881) | Terrestrial soil microbial communities with excess Nitrogen fertilizer from Kellogg Biological Station, Michigan, USA - KB3-175-2 | ecosystem: Environmental > Terrestrial > Soil > Unclassified ...
CGACTCGCAAACCCTCCACCTCGGTGACCGTTTGTGGGAAACTTCGGGCATGGAAACCACTGCTGCTCCAAAGTTGTTGCCGCACCTATGGAAGTCGACCCTGCTGTCGGGGATCCTGTCGCTGACCCTGGGCATTCTGGTGTACGTCTTGCCGGAACACTCCATCGTCATCGCGGCGGCCCTCTTCGGTATCTACCTGCTGGTCACGGGTGCTGCACAAGTGTTCTTCGCGTTCGCGCTACACGTCTCCGCAGGCGGTCGCGTGTTGTCGTTCGTCAGCGGGGCCGCCTCGCTGGTGTTGGCGGTGTTGTGTTTCCGGCACTTCGGCCAGGGCTACGCGATTTTGCTGCTCGCCATCTGGATCGGCGTCGGCTTCATCTTTCGCGGTGTGGCGACATCGATCTCGGCGATCAGCGATCCCCATCTGCCCGGCCGCGCCTGGCAGATTTTCCTCGGCTTGGTCAGCCTGCTGGCCGGCATTGTGATGCTCGGATCCCCACTGGAGAGCATCGAGGTCCTGACACTCGTCGTCGCAATCTGGCTGATCGTCATCGGGGTCTTCGAGATCGTGTCCTCGTTCGGCATCCGGAGTGCCTCCCGGCGGATGGAGAAGGCTCTGGCGGGAGCACCCCCGCCCGCGGCCTGACAACAGGGCGCACGGGATCGTCGAATCCGGTTCAGCGGGAATCCCAACCGTCTACTACACTGCGTAGTACTACAGAACCTATCCCGCTGCGAGGGAGATGACAGATGAACGTCGTCGATGTGTCGCGGTGGCAGTTCGGCATCACCACCGTCTATCACTTCATCTTCGTGCCGCTCACCATCGGCTTGGCCCCGCTGCTTGCGCTCATGCAGACGATCTGGGTCGTGACGGGCAAAGTGGCGTGGTATCAGCTGACCAAGTTCTTTGGAAAGTTGTTCCTGATCAATTTCGCGATCGGGGTCGCAACCGGGATCGTGCAGGAGTTCCAGTTCGGGATGAACTGGAGCGAGTACTCCCGCTTCGTCGGCGACGTCTTCGGCGCTCCGTTGGCGATGGAGGGTCTGGCAGCATTCTTTTTCGAGTCCACCTTCATCGGCCTGTGGATCTTCGGCTGGAACCGGCTACCCCGGCTGGTCCATCTGGCCTGCATCTGGATAGTCGCCGTCGCCGTCAACGTCTCCGCGTTCTTCATCATCGTGGCGAACTCGTTCATGCAGCATCCGGTCGGTGCGCACTACAACCCCGCGACGCATCGCGCGGAGCTTGACAGCATTGGTGCGCTGCTGGGCAATAACACTGCGCGAGCGGCGTTTTCCCACACGGTCGCCGGTTCATTGCTGACGGCCGGCACTTTCGTTGCCGCTGTCAGTGCGTGGTGGCTCGTCCGGTCCGCCACATCTGCACCCGCTACCGGTGGGCCGGCGGCCGACGTCAGCAAGGTGTTCCGCCCTGCCGCCATCCTGGGTTGCTGGATCGCGCTGATCGCCACTGTGGGGTTGTTCACCACCGGCGATCATCAGGGCAAGCTGATGTTCGTGCAGCAGCCGATGAAAATGGCCTCGGCAGAGTCGTTGTGCGACACCGCTACCGACCCGGATTTCTCCATATTGACCGTCGGGACCCACAACAACTGCGACAGCGTCACCCGGGTGATCGAAGTGCCCTACGTGCTGCCGTTCCTGGCGCAGGGTCGCATCCACGACGTCAGACTGCCCGGGGTACGCGACATCCAGCAGGACTACCAAGAGCGGTTCGGGCCCAACGACTATCGCCCTAATTTGTTTGTGACGTATTGGTCTTTCCGCGCGATGATCGGATTGTTGGCCATTCCGCTGCTTTTCGCGTTGGCGACATTGTGGCTCACCCGGGGCGGCCGATTCCCACGCAACCGCTGGTTCGGCAGGCTGGCACTGATCACGATCCCCACACCATTCCTGGCCAACATATCCGGCTGGGTGTTCACCGAAATGGGCCGTCAGCCATGGATTGTCGTGCCGAACCCGACCGGCGATCACCAGGTCCGATACACCGTTCATGAAGCCGTTTCGCACCACGGCTCCGGTGTCGTGGTCACCTCATTGGTGACCTACACCGCGATCTACGCGATGCTGGCGGTTGCCTGGTTCTGGCTGCTGAAGCGTTACGTCGTCGAAGGGCCGCGGGAACACGACGCAGAGCCAGCAGCGCCCCATTCGCCGAGCGATGACGAGATCGAGCCGCTGTCTTTCGCCTATTGAGTTCCGCCGAGAAAGGAGCTGACCGATGAGACTGCAGGAGTTGTGGTTTGGCATCATCGGCATGCTGTTTCTCGGCTTCTTCATCCTCGAGGGCTTCGACTTCGGCGTAGGCATGTTGATGGAGCCGCTCGCCCGTGTCGGTGTGGGCGATCGGGAACAACATCGCCGCGCTGCGCTCAACACGATCGGCCCGGTGTGGGACGGCAACGAGGTATGGCTGATCACCGCGGGCGCAGCCATGTTCGCTGCATTTCCGGGTTGGTACGCGACCGTCTTCTCCGCGTTGTACCTGCCGCTGCTGGTCATCCTCGTCGGCATGATCCTGCGCTCGGTGGCGATCGAGTGGCGCGGAAAAATCGACGACCCGGCATGGCGGACCGCGGCCGACGTCGGAATCGCCGCCGGTTCATGGTTGCCCGCCGTGTTGTGGGGCGTCGCGTTCGCAATCCTGGTGCGCGGTCTCCCGGTGGACGCCGCCGGCCGCGTCGACGCATCGCTCACCGATGTGCTCAACGCCTACACGCTGTTGGGAGGCCTCGCGACGGCTGGACTCTTCTTGTTCTACGGCGCTGTGTTCGTCGGCCTCAAAACCTCAGGCGCCATCCGCGAAGACGCACATCGCTTCGCCGGGCGGCTGTCCCTTCCCGTGACCGCACTGGTCGGTGGCTTCGGGCTTTGGACACAGGTTGCGCACGGGAAGGACTGGACCTGGCTGGCATTGGGGGTCGCGGTGGCCGCGCAACTGGCCGCGGTGGCGCTGGTGTTGAGGCGCGCATCCGACGGCTGGGCATTTTTCAGCACTGCCGTCGTGGTGGCCGCCGTCATCGTGCTCATGTTCGGGTCGCTCTACCCAAACCTGGTGCCGTCGACCTTGAACACGCTATGGAGCGTGACGATCTCCAACGCCTCGTCGACCCCATACACGCTGAAGATCATGACGTGGGTGACGGTGGTCATGGCCCCGCTGACAATGGTCTACCAGGGTTGGACGTATTGGGTTTTCCGACAACGTGTCTCAGCTGACCGCATTCCGCCGGCGACCGGCTTGTCGAGGCGAGCCTCCTGAGCAGAGTCAGCCGGGCGCCGCTGGATCCACGGTTCTGGCGGACGTCTGGGCCACTGCGCAGGTACCTCGCCAGTTCGGTGGGGTGCGGTCTGATGATCTCCGGTTGCGCGATTCTCTCGGCGATCCTGTTGGCGCACATCGCTTCCCGAGTGATCACCGAGCCTTCCTCCGCGAGGGATCTGACTCGGTGGACGCCGGCGCTGGCGACTCTGCTCACGCTCTGGCTGGCGCGCGCCGCGGCGCTTTGGCTCCAGGTTCGCCTGAGTCAACGCGGCGCGAGCGCGGTCATTGCCGATCTCAGCGGCCAGGTACTCACCGCCGTCACCTCACGACAACCGCGGCAACTGCACGATCAGCGTGAAGCGGCGGCCACCGTGGTGACCCGCGGACTCGACGGCTTGCGATCGTATTTCACCGCCTACCTGCCGGCGCTGGTACTCGCCACGATTCTCACCCCGGTGAGCACAGTCGTGCTGGGGCTCTATGACCTCAAATCGGCGGTCATCGTGTTGATCACACTGCCGTTGATTCCGATCTTCATGGTGCTGATCGGCGTGGCGACCGCTGATCGGTCCGCGGCAGCGCTCACGGCCATGGCAACTCTGCAGGCCCGCCTCCTGGATCTGATCGCAGGAATACCGACGCTTCGCGCGTTGGGCCGCGCCACCGGACCCGAACGACGCATCGCCGAATTGTCTGCCGCCCACCGCCGCTCAGCGATGTCCACGTTGCGGATGGCCTTCCTGTCGTCTCTGGTGCTGGAACTTCTCGCCACCCTTGGCGTCGCGATGGTCGCGGTGAGCATTGGTCTGCGGTTGGTGTTCGGTGAGATCAGCCTGAGCACAGGGCTGACCGTCTTGCTGCTCGTGCCGGACGTCTTTTGGCCGCTGCGCAAGATCGGGGTGGAATTCCATGCGGCACAAGACGGTCGGGCGGCCGCCGACGCCGCATTCGCGTTGATCGGAGATTCTGCCGGTGCTGGCGCCGGTTCGCAGACCGTGTCGGCGGCCGGCACGGTGATCGTTATCGACCGGCTCAGCGTCGCTGGTCGTGACGGACTGCGCCCGCACGACATCAGTGCGGTGGTCCGGCCCGGTCAGATCACGGTGCTCACCGGTGCCAACGGAACCGGCAAGAGCACGACGCTGGAGGTGCTAGCCGGAATCACCGAACCCACGAGCGGCAAAGTCACCATTGGCGGCGTCCCGCTCGCCGACCTCCAACCGTCGGCCTGGTGGCGGCAGATAGCGTGGCTGCCGCATCGCCCGGTCCTCATTCCGGGGACCGTAGCCGAAAATCTGACACTATTCGGGCCGCTGGCCAATCTTGAAGCTGCCTGCGCGGCATCGGGGTTCGATCAAGTGCTGGCAGAGTTACCGGATGGCTGGAACACCGTCATCGGATCGGGTGGCGTCGGCCTGTCGCTGGGACAGCGGCAGCGGCTGGGTTTGGCCCGCGCACTCGGTTCATCGGCGCCGGTGCTGCTTCTCGACGAGCCCACGGCGCATCTGGATACCACCACGGAGTCTCGAGTGCTACGCGCGCTCACCGCGCGGGCTCGTCGCGGTGCCACCGTTGTCGTTGTGGCGCACCGCCAACAGGTGATTGCGATCGGCGATGACGTCGTGGTGACCGCAGCCGGTGAGGTTCGTCATGCGCTCAACTGATCGGATTGCGGCCGCCGCGCAACTGCTGCGCCCGCGGCTGCCGAGCCTGCTCCTCGCGGTTGCGCTCGGGACGCTTTCGGTGGCCAGTTCACTGGGATTGACTGGAGTGTCGGCGTGGCTGATCACCCGCGCCTGGCAGATGCCGCCGATTCTGGACCTGTCAATCGCAGTGGTGACGGTACGTACTCTCGCGATTTCCCGTGGCGTGCTGCACTATTGCGAACGGCTGGCCAGCCACGACACCGCGCTGCGCGCCGCCGGCACCGCCCGAACGCTGATCTATCAACGCCTCGCTCGCGGCCCGGCCGACGTTGCGACCCGGTTGAACACCGGGGAATTGGTCTCGCGAGTCGGCTCCGACGTCGACCAGTTGGCCGACGTGCTGGTCCGCGCTCTGCTACCGGCCAGTGTCGCGGCAATACTTGGGCTGGCGGCGGTCGCCGCGGTCGGCATGATCTCGGTGCTCGCAGCGGTGGTTCTGGCGGCTTGCCTGGTGGTCGCCGGCATCGTCGCGCCGTGGCTGGCGGCCAGGTCTGCCACCGCCCAGGAAACGATTGCACGCCAGCATCATTCCGGTCGCGACGTGTCGGCGATGCTGGCGCTGGAGCACGCACCCGAACTGCGGGTGGCCGGCCGGTTGCCGGACGTCATCGCCGAGTCGCGGCGTCGTCAGCGCGAGTGGGCTGACGCCGTTGACGCCGCAGCCCGGCCAGCGGCGCTGGCGCAGGCCATTCCGACGGCCGCGATCGGTATCAGTGTGCTCGGCGCGGTCGTCGCGGGAATCCAACTGGCCGGTTCAGTTGCGCCCACCACGCTGGCCGTGCTGATGCTGTTGCCGCTCTCAGCGTTCGAGGCGACGACGTTGCTGCCAGCAGCCGCCATCCAATTGGCTCGGTCACGTCTGGCCGCGAGCCGTCTGCTGCATCTGGCCTCATCGAAGGAGCCCGCAGCGACGAGCATGGCGGTATCGCCGTCTCCCGACGCGCGACTACGCGCGAGCAAACTCATCGCCGCGCAGCCGGGCGGGCGGATGTCCGCCGCGGTCGACGTCGATCTGCCGCCGGGCGCCAGGTTGGCGATCACCGGCCCGAGCGGTTGCGGCAAAACGACCCTGCTGATGACACTCGCCGGACTGCTGGCTCCCACCAGCGGAGACGTCACACTCGGCGGACTACCGCTGCACGCGCTGCACGAGAGCGAGCTACGTTGTGCTGTCGGTTTTTTCGCCGAGGACGCGCACATATTTTCGACCACTTTGCGCGACAACCTGTTGGTAGCCCGCGGTAACTGCCCAGACCATGAATTGCTGGTGGCACTGCAGCGTGTCGGTCTGGACGGCTGGCTGTCCGGCCTTGCGACCGGTCTCGACACGGTGTTGTCCGGTGGCGCACAAGCACTCTCGGCCGGTCAGCGAAGACGACTACTGTTGGCTCGGGCGCTCATCTCACCCGCACGGATCGTGTTGCTGGACGAGCCGACCGAGCATCTGGATGCCGCTGACGCGGACGCGGTTATGCACAGCCTGCTGGCGGCCGGATGGGATTCGATGTTCGACGGACGCACGGTAGTTGTGGCCACCCATCACCCTTCTCCCGATATTCGGTGTCCGGAAATGCGTATCGGCGCCGACGCGTATTCTGGCGAACGGTCGTCCATGTCGCCGGATCAGAGAGCGAGCCATGACCGGATCTTCGGATCAGCCGGTTAGACGGGAGAACGCCGCGGGAACACCGCACACCGGGCCTTCACGGCCGGTGGGTCCCAAGAACGGGTTCGGTATCGCCGCGCTGGTGCTCGCGGTCGTGGGTCTATTGAGTGTCGCGACGGTGTTTGCCCCGATCGCCCTCGGCGTTGTCGCGGTGATCCTTGGCATCGTCGGGCGGGCGCGGGCCAAGCGCGGAATCGCCGACAACGCCGGGGTCGCTATCGCGGGTGTCGTGTTGGGCGCCTTGGCGGTCGTCGTCGGGCTGGCGTTCATAGCCATCTGGAACACGGTCTGGAAGGACGTCCGAGGCGGCGACTACATCGACTGCATACAGAAGGCCGGGGAAAATCAAGTCGCAGAGCAGCATTGCGCCGACCAGTTCCGGCGCACGGTTCAGGACCGGTTGAGCGTCACGTTGACGCCCGCAACGGCGTCCTAGATCGCTATAGCCCGCGGCGGCGCGGCATGAACTCCAGCGACATCATCACGTAGAGCAGTGGCACAAGCTGGGTGAGAGACACCAGCGCGTAACGCCGTTCGCCCGTTGCGTGAAATTTGCGCACGTATCGGTACAACGACTCCAACGCGATCAACGGGTCGAGGCGATGGATCAGCCAGTAGAAAATCGCGTGCGCGCGACCTCGGTCCTGCTCGTCGAAAAGATCCGAGAAGGCGGCGAAGGACAACGATACGCGTTGTGCGCCAGCAGTTTTCGCGGCCTCGATCATGTCGACGCTGAGTCTTTCGTCGATTCCGTTTGGCGCACCGCGCCGCCGCCATGGCACTTCGAGGCTGATTTCACGGCCACCACCGGCCGTGGCATATCGGTGAAATCCTTGTGCACGCCCCGATTTGTCCCGTGCGACAACCAGTTGTACACCGGGGAAACGGCCTTCTAGAGCACCGTCCAGTGCCATGCAGAACCCACGATCGCTGTGCGCTCCACTCGGAGATGCCCGCAGCACCTCGCTCAGCTCGGCGACCTGCCGCTCGTCGAGGTCCTGCTCGGCGATGATCTCGGTGGTGATCCCGCAGTTATGGGTGCGTTGGACGGCCTGCCGCAGATTCCGGAATCGACGCCCGTCCAGGGTGAAATCCGCGACGTCGATGACGACGTCGCGCCCGATCGGTATCGCCCGCAGCGACCTTCCGACAACGGCCGGATCGCTCCACAACGGCAGGCGGCGTTCACTGCACGCCAGTACGGCGATTCGCCAGCCATGGTCTTTGCAGTACGCGACGAAATCGGCGACTAGTTGGGGAAACTGGGCCTCGTCGCCGACGGGATCGCCACTGACGACGGCATAGCCGATTCGGGTCCGATACGCGAGAGCCGCCCGGGCGTCCGCGCTGAACATAAAGCACTTACCGGCCTGCATCATGAATGGTGCCAGCGGGTCGCCGTCGGTGGAGTTGATCAATTCCCATACCCGGGAGAGGTCGCCCGGCTGTCGTCGCGCGGCGATCGGCCACATGAGCACCCAACCGGATCCGGCGATCAGCGCGCCGCCGAGCAGATCAAAAGACAGCAATCGCGCGACAATCCCGACCATCAGGACAAGGGACGCCGCGGCCGCGTGCCGCACTGTGACCGGACGCCCGAGGAAGAGTCCCCGCACGATGAAAGCGACCGCGGCCAGTACGGTCACCGACCACTCGAGCCGGCCCGGCGCGTACCAGCCCGCTTGGACGTGGGCGTGCACGATGATCACGATCGGCCAGCACATCGCGCACAGCAGGACTATCAGGCCCGACCAGCGCGCAACCGACGAATCGACGTGAGCGGCCTGCTCGTCTGACCGGACTCGACTCGCGAGACCGAGCGGTGACTCTTTCACGCGTACTCCCGGCTGGCTCGGCTATCCAACCCAACGTCGACGATACGCCTCAGATCGCTTCCAGCGCGGTACCTGGATTAGTGGGTTGACCGGTGGTTTTGTTGGCTGGTCAGCTTTTGTCCGGAAAGTATTTGACCAAGCCTTCTTGCACGACGCTGGCCACCGGCCGTCGGGAGCGATCGAAGAAGTACCCGGTTCCGAGCCCGCGTGAATCCGACGCCACCGGCGAGGACGTCGAATACAGCAGCCACTCATTGAAATTCACTTGGCGGTGGAACCAGACGGAGTGATTGACCGTCGCCGCGAAGATGCGGTCATATCCCCACGACAGTCCGTGCGTCGTAATGATTGAATCCAGCACCGTGGTGTCCGAGGAATACAGCATGGTGGCCGTGTGCAGCACCGGGTCGCTGGGCAACTCGCCGTCGGCCTTGACCCAGACCCGGTTGTAATCCAGCTCGTTCCCGTTCTCCCGCATCACCCAGGACGGTTCGTTGGTGTACCGCCACTCGATCGGCTGCAACGCGTTGACGAACAGGGGCACCCGGTCTTCGTAGCCGCGTAGCCGCTCCGTGAGCGTCGGCACGTTCTCCGGATCGGCGACGTCGGGCGGCTCGATGTTGTGCTCGAGACCACTGCCCCCAGCCAGATAGGAAATCATCACCGTGGCCAACAGGATTCCGTCCTGTGTCACGTCGACGCGGCGGTTCGCGAAGCGGCGTTCATCGCGCAACCGAACGACGGTGAATTGCATGTCCTTGTCGGTGTCGCCGCCGTTGATGAAGTGTGCGGACAGCGCATTGGGTGGCAGATTGCGGGCGCGCGTGCGGCTGGCCGCCACGAACGACTGCGCCATCATCAGTCCGCCGAACGTCCGGGGCGGGTTCTTGCTGGGGTGAGATCCGACGAAGACGTCGTCGCCCTCGTGGTGCAGATCCAGCACCTCTAGCAGCTCGTCGAAGTCAGACACTGGGCTTAGCCTAGTGGTCCGCTTCAGACGAGTTAGACGTCCTCTTCCCCGATGCGGTGCACGTGAATCAGGTTGGTCGATCCGACGGTGCCCGGCGGTGCACCCGCGACGATCACCACCATGTCGCCGCGCTTGTAGCGGCCCAGCGACAGCAGCGATTTATCGACCTGGCGGATCATGCCGTCGGTGGTCTGCATGATCGGGACGATGAAGGTCTCGGTGCCCCATGTCATGGCCAGCTGGCTGCGTACTTCGGGCAGTGGAGTGAACGCCAGTAACGGCAGCGGCGTATGCAGTCGCGCGAGCCGCCGAACGGTATCGCCGGACTGAGTGAAGGCGACCAACGCCTTGGCGTCGAGCCGCTCGCCGATATCGCGGGCGGCGTAGCTGATCACGCCACGCTTGGTCCGGGGCACATGCGTCAAGGGTGGCGCGGCCGTCGAGTTCTCCTCCACCGCGCAGATGATGCGGGCCATCGTCTGGACCGCGGCCAGCGGATACTTACCGACCGACGTCTCGCCGGAGAGCATCACCGCGTCGGCGCCGTCGAGGACGGCGTTGGCAACGTCGGAGGCCTCGGCCCGCGTCGGTCGTGAGTGCTCGATCATCGATTCGAGCATCTGGGTCGCGACGATCACGGGTTTGGCGTTCTCCCTTGCCATTTGGATGGCGCGCTTCTGGACGAGCGGCACCTCTTCGAGCGGCAACTCGACACCCAGATCGCCGCGGGCGACCATTACCGCATCGAAGGCAAGCACGACCGCTTCGAGGTTGTCGATCGCTTCGGGCTTTTCCAGCTTCGCGATCACCGGTACCCGCCGGCCCACCCGGTCCATCACCTCGTGGACAAGCTCGACGTCCGACGGGGAGCGCACGAAAGAGAGCGCCACCATGTCGACACCCAGGTGCATGGCGAACTCGAGATCGTCGACGTCTTTGTCCGAAAGCGCGGGCGCCGACACACTCATGCCGGGCAGCGACATTCCTTTGTTGTTGCTGACCGGCCCGCCTTCGGTGACCGTGCACACCACGTCGTCGCCGTCGATGTGGTCGACCAACAAACCGACGTTGCCGTCGTCGACAAGAACCCGGTCACCGGGCAGCGCATCTTTGGCCAATTGCTTGTAGGTGGTCGAGACGCGGTCGTGGTTGCCTTCGCCATCCGCGACGGTGATCCGCACGGTTTCGCCGTCGGCCCAGTAGGTTGGCCCGTCGGCGAAGCGTCCGAGTCTGATCTTGGGGCCCTGCAGATCGGCCAGGACCCCGACCGCGCGGCCGGTGGCGTCGGAGGCCGCGCGCACCCGGTCATAGGCGGTCTTGTGATCGCTGTAGTCGCCGTGGCTGAAGTTGAGTCGGGCGACATCCATACCGGCTTCGACCAGCGCTCTGACCGACTCGTCGGAACTAGTGGCCGGACCGAGAGTACAGACGATCTTTCCGCGTCTTGCCACGACGAGAAGCATAGTCGTGCGATCTGATCATCTCCCGTCAGTTCCGCTTCGCGCAGTGGACTAACGGGTGAGCAGCGTCGGAACCAACGGGAATCCGGGCAGGTTGCGCACCAGAGTCCAAGCCAGCAAGGTGATCATCACCGCCGCGCCCGCCGGGAGTGTCAACGGCCACTGTCCCCTGCGGCGGCGCAGCAGAATCCATCCGGCCAGCAGCGGGATCCCGACCAGCAGCAGCACGTTGTCGTTGATCGCCGCGGCCAGGTCGCCGTGCAGCACGTCGTGGACCATCCGCAGCCCGCCGCACGCGGGACAGTTCCATCCAGTGAGCAGACGGAAGGGGCAGATCGGGAACAACGAGCCGGGCCGGTGCGGGTCGACCAGACCGATGTAGCCGAGCGCTCCCGCCAGCAGCGCACCCGATCCGAGCAGCGCGTAGAGATTCCAGCGTGCGGCGGGGCGGTCGGCACCGTGCGCGGTCGGGTCGGACATCAGTCGTCGACCGGCTTTTTCTCGGCGTCGGAATCGTCGTCCGCGGCTTCGTCGCGCTCGGCGTCGTCGGGCTCAGGCGTATCGGCCGGCTCGACCTCGACCTCAGCCGGGTCCACTTCAGCGGCGTCCGCCTCGGCGACGACGGCGTCAGCGTCGACGACCGGCGGGGTCGTGTCTTCGGGCTCGGACTCAGCCACCTCGGACTCTGCCACCTCGGAAGCGTCGCCGTCGCCGTCGTCTTCGACGGAGTCCGGCTCCAGCAACTCAGCAGCCGAGCCGCTGAGCGTTGCCGGGTCTTCGCGGCCCTTCGGCGCCAGAACCAGATACACCACCGCGCCGATGAGCACGAACGTCGACGTGAAGGAGTTGATTCGGACGCCGGCGATATGGGTGGCGGTGTCGTCGCGCAGCAATTCGACCCAGAATCGGCCTACGCAGTAACCCGCCACGTAGGCCGCGAACAGCCGGCCGTGCCCGATCGTGAAGCGTCGATCGATAATGATCAGGACGACGAAAATCAGGAGGTTCCAGAGTAATTCGTAGAGAAAGGTCGGTTGGACGACCATCGCGAGCTGCCCGGTCGACACACCGTCGAGTGAATGCACGTCGACGAATCCGGCCGGATCGCGGCGGTAGAAGATCTCTAAGCCCCACGGCATGGTGGTCTCGCGGCCGAAAAGCTCTTGGTTGAAGTAGTTGCCGAGGCGTCCGATCGCCTGCGCCAGAACGATCCCGGGCGCGATTGCGTCGCCAAATGCGGGCAGCGGTATGCCCCTACGCCGGCAGGCGATCCAGGCGCCTACCCCGCCGAGCGCGACGGCGCCCCAGATTCCCAGCCCGCCGTCCCAGATGCGCAGCGCGGCAATGGGTCCGGCCCCACCGTCGCCGAAATAGGTCCGCCAGTCAGTGGCCAGGTGATACAGCCGGCCGCCGACAAGCCCGAACGGCACGGCCCATAACGCGATGTCGTAGATCACGCCGCGCTCGCCGCCGCGTGCTTCCCAACGACGGTCGCCGACCAGCAACGCCGCGATGATTCCGGCGATGATGAACAGCGCGTAGGCGCGGATGGGGATCGGGCCCAGATGCCATACGCCCTGCGACGGGCTGGGGAAATACGCGAGGACAGTCGTGGTCATGGAGTCGAAATCCTTTGGCGGACACCGACGGCCAGTTCTTCGCTGAGACCGCGCATCGTGGGTAGACCTTCGGCGAGTGCGGAGACCAGCGCCGAGCCCACGATGACACCGTCCGCGTAACCGGCGATCTCGGCAGCCTGTTCGCGCGACCTGACGCCCAGTCCGACCCCCACGGCGATGTCAGAAATCTCCTTGACCCTGCCGACCAATTCCGGCGCTGCGTTCGACACCGCGTCCCGCGCACCGGTCACGCCCATGGTCGACGCGGCGTAGACGAAACCGCGTGATGCCGCGACGGTGTCCGCCAGACGTTGCGGTGTCGACGACGGGGCGACCAGGAAAATGCGGTCGAGCTTGTGCTGTTCGGATGCGGCGAGCCATTCGTCGGCCTCGTCGGGGATCAGGTCCGGGGTGATCAGCCCGTGTCCCCCCGCCGCGGCCAGGTCGCGCGCAAAGGCGTCAACGCCGTAGCGCAGCACCGGGTTCCAGTACGTCATGACGACCGCACGACCGCCCGCGGCGCTGATCGCCTCGACCGCGGTCAATGTGTCGCGGACCCGCACGCCGCCGCGCAACGCAAGCTCCGCGGCGTTCGCGATCACCGGGCCATCCATCCCCGGGTCCGAGTACGGAATGCCGACTTCGATGAGGTCGCAGCCGGATTCGGTCAACGCCTTCATCGCTTCGATGGACGCCGGGACATCGGGATACCCGGTCGGTAGATACCCGATCAGCGCGGCCCGATGCTCGTCCCGGCAGGCGCTGAAAAGCGCTTGCAGTCGGCTCTTTTCGCTCTGTTCGACGGTCATGAGCGACCGTCCAGCAAGCCGAACCACTTCGCGGCGGTCTCCACGTCTTTGTCTCCGCGGCCCGATAGGTTCACGACGATGATTGCGCCGCTGCCCATCTCGAGGCCCAGTTTGAGAGCGCCGGCGACCGCGTGCGCCGATTCGATGGCCGGAATGATGCCTTCGGTCCGGCACAGCAGCCGGAACGCATCCATCGCCTCGGTGTCGGTGATCGGCCGATACTCGGCCCGCCCGGTGTCTTTCAGCCACGCGTGCTCGGGGCCGACGCCCGGATAATCCAGCCCGGCTGAGATCGAATGGGATTCGATGGTTTGGCCGTCCTCGTCCTGCAACAGGAACGAGAACGATCCCTGAAACGCACCCGGCGACCCACCCGCGAAGGTGGCCGCGTGGCGGCCGGTTTCGACACCGTCGCCGGCGGCCTCGAAGCCGACGAGCCGGACCCCGGGGTCGTCGAGGAAGGCGTGGAAGATGCCGATCGCGTTGGAACCCCCGCCCACGCATGCGGTGACGGCATCGGGAAGGCGGCCGGCCTGATCCTGGATCTGCACCCGCGTCTCGAGTCCGATCACGCGTTGGAAGTCGCGAACCATCGTCGGGAACGGATGCGGCCCAGCGGCGGTGCCGAAGCAGTAATAGGTGTTGTCGGCGTTGGTCACCCAGTCACGGAAGGCCTCATTGATGGCGTCCTTGAGGGTTTTCGACCCGGACTCGACCGAAACGACGTCAGCGCCCAGCAGTCGCATCCGGGCCACGTTGAGTGCCTGTCGCGCGGTGTCGACCGCACCCATGTAGATCACGCAGTCCAGGCCGAGCAACGCACACGCCGTCGCGGTGGCGACGCCGTGTTGGCCGGCGCCCGTCTCGGCGATCACTCGGGTCTTACCCATCCGGCAAGCAAGTAAGGCCTGCCCCAGCACGTTGTTGATCTTGTGAGAACCGGTGTGGTTCAGGTCTTCTCGTTTGAGGAAGATGCGCGCGCCACCGGCGTGCTCACTGAGCCGGGTCGCCGCGTACAGCGGCGATGGCCGACCCGTGTAGTGCGTCTGCAGGCGATCGAGCTCCTCGAGGTACGCCTGGTCGGTGCGGACCTTCTCGTAGGCCGCCGTGACTTCCTCGATGACGGCCATCAGCGCTTCGGGAACGAAGCGGCCACCGTAAACGCCGAAATGACCACGGGAGTCAGGATCGTGGCTCGTCGGCTCGGCGATTGCGGCGCTGGAACGCGGAAGTTCCGTACCTGAAATGTCTGTCATCACGAACGCTCAACGGGTAAGCGGCGCATCGGGTTCAGACGGGTTAGCGGGCCGGCTTGGGGCACGATGGGTGCTTGCCGGCAGTAACCAGGTCGGCGCAGGCCGCGCGAGGGTCCCCGCTGGTGACCAGGCCTTCGCCGACCAGCACCGCGTCAGCGCCCGCGCCGGCATAAGCCAGTAGGTCAGCCCGGCCCCGCACGCCGGATTCGGCGATCCGGATGACGTCTGACGGCAGGCCAGGCGCGATGCGGGCAAAGCAATCCCGGTCGACCCGCAGTGTGCGTAGGTCGCGGGCGTTGACACCGATCACGCGGGCTCCAGCCTTGAGGGCCCGGTCGGCTTCGCCTTCGGTGTGCACCTCGACAAGCGCTGTCATGCCAAGCGATTCGGTGCGTTCCAGCATCGACTCCAGCGCGGGCTGATCCAGCGCCGCGACAATCAACAGCAGCATGTCTGCGCCGTGCGCGCGAGCCTCGTGAATCTGGTAGGGCCCCACCACAAAGTCCTTGCGCAGCACCGGAATTGACACCGCTGCGCGGACTGAGTCGAGGTCTGCCAGGCTGCCGTGGAAGCGGCGCTCTTCGGTCAGCACGCTGATGATCCGGGCGCCACCGTCTTGGTAAGCGCACGCCAGCGCGGCCGGGTCAGCGATCGACGCGAGTTCGCCCGCCGACGGGCTGGCCCGCTTCACTTCGGCGATGACGCCGATACCGGGCTCGCGCAACGCCGCCAACACATCACGAGGCGGCGCGGCCGCTTCGGCGGCGGCCTTGATCTCCGGCATGCTCACGACCGCTTCACGAGCGGCAACGTCGGCGCGGACTCCTTCGATAATGGAGTCGAGCACGCTTGCCGAACTCATGCTGTCGGTTCCTCTCCCCGGCCGCCGCCAGATTATTGACGGCGTCCATCGAGGGTAGCGAGCGCCGTGGTGGCGTTCGTCACCGACCCTCGGTGTCAGCGTCAGGTGCCGGATCGTCGGCTGGGTCGGTCGGGTCACGGCCCTCGTCGAGTTCGTCCCACATCGTGCGTTCCGACGGCGCCGCATCGTCGTGCCGTGCCGCGGACCGGCGTGCGGCGGGAGCCAGGTACTTCGTGGCCGTAGCGCCGGCCGAGGAGGCAGCACGCATCAACAGGGCGGCCGCGATCAAGATGCCGACTGCGACCACCAGCGTGGTCACCGGGCCCGGGTAATGCCGGGTGCTGCCGACCAGCTCCGCCACCGGCACGCGCGCCAGGTCGGCGCCCCGGACAGCGACATCGCGGGTCTCCAGCGTGCCGATGGCCAGGTACCCCGTCGCCAGGCTGGCCAGCGCCACCAGCACCGCGAGCACCCGCAACGCCCATCCGCGCACCGCCAGGGCCGCCAGCGCGGTCGCCAGCAGCAGCAGCGCCAATGGCAGCAGCGCGGCCGACCATCCCGACCCAGACAGCGTGACCACCTTCCGGGGGCCCAGGCCGTCGAAGGTGGTCAGGTCTACCCAGGTCAGCCGAGAGGCCGCCCACAGCCCGGCGGCCGAGAGCACCAGCAGCGCCTGCGCCGCCCTGAGCGTCCGTCGGCCACCGGCCGCGGGCTGCGCATCAGCCATTGTGGTCCGGGCCGCTGAGGGTCTCCGCCGCGGCGATCGCATTGAGCACCGCCCGCGCCTTATTGCTCGCCTCGGTGTACTCGTAGGGCCCGTTCGAGTCGGCCACTACTCCACCGCCGGCCTGCACGTAGGCGGTGCCATCGCGCATCAGGGCGGTGCGGATTGCGATGGCGAAGTCCGCGTTCCCGGCGAAGTCGAGGTAGCCGATCACGCCGCCGTACAGGCCGCGACGGGTCTTCTCCACTTCTTCGATCAGTTCCATCGCGCGGACCTTCGGAGCCCCCGACAACGTGCCGGCCGGGAAGCAGGCCGTCACGGCATCCAATGCGGTACGGCCGTGGGCCAGCATCCCGGTCACCGTGGAGACCAGATGCATGACGTGGCTGTAGCGCTCGATATGGCTGTAGTCCTCCACGCGAACACTTCCGGGCACACACACCCGGCCCAGGTCGTTGCGGCCCAGGTCGACCAGCATCAGGTGCTCGGCGCGTTCCTTCTCGTCGGCCAACAGTTCCTTTTCCAGCAGTTGGTCCTCGTCTTCGGTCTCACCGCGCCACCGGGTGCCGGCGATCGGGTGCGTCCTCGCCCATCCGTCCTGCACCGTCACCAATGCCTCCGGGCTGGACCCGGCGATCGAAAATGCCGTTCCCCCTTCGTCATTGGGCACGTGCAGCAGGTACATGTACGGGCTCGGGTTGGACACGCGAAGCATTCGGTAGACGTCGATCGGCTCGACGTGGGTGTCCATCTCGAAACGCTGCGACGGCACCACCTGAAACGCCTCGCCACGCTCGATCTCGCCGACCAGGCGCTCGACGATGGCGCCGTACTCCTCGACCGTGCGCTGCGCGCGGTGCTGCGGCTCGGGCCGGGTGAACGTCGCGACGGTCGACGGCAGCGGCTGCTCGAGCGCGGCGGTCATCACGTCCAGCCGCGCGATCGCATCGTCGTAGGCCTCGTCCACCCGCTCGTCGGTGCCGTTCCAGTTCACCGCGTTGGCGATCAGCGTGATGGTGCCCTCGTGGTGATCGACCGCGGCCAGATCGGTCGCCAGCAGCAGCAACATGTCCGGCAGGTTCAAGTCGTCGACCGCGAGCTCGGGCAGCCGCTCGAGGCGCCGCACCAGGTCGTAGGCGAAGAAGCCGACCATGCCGCCGGACAGCGGCGGCAGCCCGGGCAGCACGGCGGTGGCCAGCAGCTCCAGCGTCTCGTGCAGGGCCTGAAGCGGGTCACCGCCGGTAGGCGCGTCATGGGGCACCGTGCCCAGCCACACCGCCTGCCCGTCGCGCACCGTCAGCGCCGAGGGGGCACCGGCTCCGATGAACGACCAGCGCGACCACGACCGCCCGTTCTCCGCCGACTCCAGCAGGAAGGTGCCGGGCCGGTTGTCGGCCAGCTTGCGGTACGCGGAGAGCGGAGTTTCGGCGTCTGCCAGCACCTTGCGGGTCACCGGCACCACGCGATGTTCGGCTGCCAGCGCCCGGAAATGCTCCCGCGACGTAGTGGCGGCGGCGAGGTTGGCGTGCACCCAGTCATCTTCCCAGATGGGCGAAGCGGCCGCGCTCGCCACTGGCGTAGCGTGACGACCATGAAAACCGGTGACACCGTGGCTGACTTCGAACTTCCCGACCAGACCGGCACACCGCGCAGGCTCAGCGCCCTGCTGTCCGACGGGCCAGTCGTGCTGTTCTTCTACCCGGCGGCGATGACCTACGGCTGCACCAAGGAAGCCTGCCACTTCCGCGACCTGGCGCAAGAGTTCGCCGCTCTCGGCGCGAACCGGGTCGGCATCAGCGTCGATCCCGTTGCCAAGCAAGCGGAGTTCGCTGACAAACAGCGGTTCGACTACCCGCTGCTGTCCGACACCGATGGCGCGATCGCCCACCAATTCGGGGTCAAGCGTGGGCTTTTGGGCAAGTTGATTCCGGTCAAACGCACAACCTTCGTCATCGACACCGACCGCAAAGTGCTCGACGTGATCTCCAGCGAGACGAGCATGGATTCCCACGCCGACAAGGCGTTACAGACGCTGCGGGCTCGTAGCTAGCTCTGCATCCCTGAGCGGACGCATCGACTGTGCGGGTTGTGAAGGCGATTTCGCCATTTTCACCCGCACAAGCTACACAGTCGACGTCGTTAGATTCCCCAACTGCTGACGCTGAATTAATGACTCAGGGCACTAGCCCGGTATGCCGCCGGATACACCATCGTCCGGTGCCAGCAGCACGTCGGCGTCAAAGCAGCTGTGGTCGCCGGTGTGACACGCCCCGCCGACCTGATCGACTTCCACCAGCACGGCGTCGCCGTCGCAGTCCAGTCGCAC
>Ga0134126_10003967_pt1 | contig 18522 bp, 15 predicted proteins | sample KB31752_FD_96881 | JGI IMG/M metagenome (GOLD analysis project Ga0134126, IMG submission 96881) | Terrestrial soil microbial communities with excess Nitrogen fertilizer from Kellogg Biological Station, Michigan, USA - KB3-175-2 | ecosystem: Environmental > Terrestrial > Soil > Unclassified ...
TAACAAGATTTTTAACGCAATTTTTTCATTAATTTAGCTAAAATGGCAAAACTCGCATGCGCTCAGACAATTGCCATTTCTTTACGCTAAATTAATGAAAAAATTACTAAATCTTGACAAGGCTGCACTTTAGTGGTCATTAGGATTTTAGCCTAAAATTTTCTTATTTGCCGTAAAAAAACCAGTTTTGTTTGACCGCAGGGAGTTAACTGGTTTTAGGCAAATAAGTAAATTTTGGGCGTTAAAAAATCCGTCAGGCCTTGATTTCTTTGCTTACTTTCTGCATCAAGGCAGAAAGTAAGGCGGTGTGGGCGCCACCCACATTAAATTGAATAAAAAAATTAATACAAATATTATGTTATAAATTTTTAATGAGGTTACTCCGAGCGTGGCAATTCTCCAATGACCCCCCCTAAACTCTGATAAAATATACACTTCAATAAAGAATTTTTAGAAAGAATATATGTCTCTACAATGTGGAATAGTTGGCCTACCTAATGTTGGTAAATCAACGCTGTTTAATGCTTTAACTAATGCCGGAATTGCCGCAGAAAATTATCCTTTTTGTACAATTGAGCCAAATGTTGGTATCGTTGAAGTGCCAGATGCGCGCTTAAAAGCCCTCAGTGATATTGTTAATCCACAGCGTATTCAAAGTGCCATAGTTGAATTTGTCGACATTGTAGGGCTTGTTGCTGGAGCAAGCACTGGTGAGGGTTTGGGTAATCAATTTTTGGCAAATATTCGTGAAACTGATGCGATTATTAACGTAGTACGCTGTTTTGATAATGATGATGTAGTGCATGTAAACGGTAAAATTGATCCGATTGACGATATTATAACAATTACCACTGAATTAGCATTAGCGGATATGGCTACTGCAGAAAAGGTTCTACTAAGAGAAAACAAAAAAGCCAGATCAGGAGACAAAGAAGCGCAAGCGCTAGTAGCTATTATTGAAAAAGTACTGCCGCACTTAAATGAAGGTAATCCTGCCAGAACGTTGAAATTAACTAAAGAAGAGTTAATTGCAATAAAACCATTATGCTTACTTACAATTAAGCCAGCGATGTTTGTTGCAAATGTTAGTGAAACTGGATTTAGTAATAATCCATATCTGGATAAATTAACTGCGTATGCTAAAGAGGCAAATGCACCGCTTGTGGCAATCAGTGCAGCAATTGAAGCAGAAATTTCTGTATTACCCAAAGAAGATAAGCTTGAGTTTTTAAGTGATATGGGTATGGAAGAGCCGGGCTTGGATCGTTTAATTCGAGCTGCGTATCAACTACTTGGCTTACAAACATACTTTACCGCTGGAGTAAAAGAAGTAAGAGCCTGGACTGTACACGTAGGGGCAACAGCACCGCAGGCAGCAGGAGTTATTCACACTGATTTTGAACGTGGTTTTATACGTGCTGAAGTAATCGGTTATAATGATTTTATTCAATATAAAGGTGAGCAAGGTGCCAAAGAAGCTGGTAAAATGCGTTTAGAAGGCAAGGAGTATATTGTTAAAGATGGGGATGTAATGCATTTCCGCTTCAACGTCTAATTGTCATTCCCGCGTAGGCGGGAATCTATGCTCTATAAAAAAGGAGATAATGATGGATAAAACGATTTATGACTTTAATGTTATTGATATTGATGGTAATCCGGTAAAACTGGATAGCTACAAAGACAAAGTATTGCTAATTGTAAATACAGCGAGTAAATGTGGTTTTACCAAACAATATGGACCACTGGAAGAATTATACAAGCGATACAAAGATAAGGGGTTGGTTGTTTTGGGTTTCCCATGCAATCAATTTGCGAATCAGGAACCTGGTGATATGAATGAGATTAAAAATTTTTGTAGTTTAATCTATAATGTAGATTTTCCGATGTTTGCAAAAGTTGAAGTTAATGGCAAAAATACACACCCATTGTATGCATTTTTAAAAAAGAAAGCACGTGGGTTTTTGGGTCTGTCGGCAATTAAATGGAATTTTACCAAATTTCTGGTAGATAAAAATGGCAATGTAGTAAAACGTTTTGCTCCGGCGACTGATCCGTTAAGTATAACAAAAGACATAGAAAAATTACTGTAAGGGAAAAAATGATTATTGTGGTAACTGGAGCCTACGGTTTTATTGGCTCAAATATTGTTAAGGCACTGAATGAACGTGGTTACACGGATATCATTGCTGTAGATAATTTGACTAATGGGTCAAAAAGTAAAAATTTACGAGATTGTGAGATTTTAGATTTTATAGATAAAGAAGATTTTGTACAAGCTATCGCTAATGGTGATTACGATAATCAAATTGATTATATTTCGCATCAGGGAGCATGTTCAGCAACTACTGAGCAAGATGGGCGCTATATGATGAAGAACAATTACGAATATTCCAATGTACTTCTTGAATATGCGCAGCGTTCTGAGATTCCATTTGTTTATGCGTCTTCTGCTGCAACTTATGGAGATAAGACCGAATTTATCGAAGAGCGGCAATATGAAAATCCATTAAACATTTATGGCTATTCAAAATTTTTATTTGATCAGGTAGTTAGACGCTACTTTAAGAATGGTTTAACTTCTCCAGCTGTAGGGCTTCGCTATTTCAATGTCTATGGACAAAATGAATGGCATAAAGAACGTATGGCATCCGTTGCATTTCATCACTTCAATCAATATCAAAAAGATGGCAAAGTTAGGTTATTTGAAGGTTGCCAGGGTTATGCCAATGGTGAGCAGGTGCGTGATTTTATCTCGGTGGATGATATTGTAAAAATAAATATGTTTTTTCTATCGAATCATCTAAATGATACAGAAGAAATTTCCGGAATTTTCAATTGCGGCACAGGAGTGGCACGGAGTTTCAATGATTTAGCTCTGGCTACAGTGAACGCCTGTAGAATACGTGATGGCAAATCTAAACTAAGTTTAAGCGAATTGATATCTCAAGGTATTCTTGAATACATTCCTTTTCCAAGTGATTTAGCTAGTCGCTATCAATGCTACACACAAGCAAATTTAACTAATTTACGTGATGCTGGCTTTAAAGAAGAGTTTTTATCTCTTGAAGATGGTATTAGTAACTACATTAAGCATCTTTACACTTAAGCTGCCTTTATTTGAGAATGACTCTAACTGGTACGAGCGGGGTTGTGCGGACAAAAGCTTTGTCCACAACCCCACATCCGTATATTAATTACGTAAACTATTTACTATCGCAATGTACTTTAAATTGGACATAACGGGAGTGATAATTATCAGAATTATGACACGTTACATTATAATGTCCACCCTGAGGATCTTTACAATGAACATCCCCATAGCCCCCATCGGTATAATCAAATACATTGTTATATGTACCTGACACACAGCCTAAAACAAACTCGGCATCATCGCCAAATGAGATACGATAGTTTTCCAAGTTTGATGGTGTAGATGGACACGAACAAGTTTTTGCACTTCCTATGGGAGTACAATCACACAGCTGGGTGGAATTGGTGATTACCTTTACGGTATAGTTATTGTGAGGGGATATTGTAAACGCCACAGGAATATTATTACCATTAATATCGTCGAAGTGGACACTGCTAATTCCTGGCTGCACAATGGCACCTCCGGCACGCACAGTTATTTCAGGCTCTATATTCGTGGAAAAATTTGCCTTTGCATATAAATTTGCACCGTCTGATAACGTTACAGTTATTGTATGATTGCTATCATTTATTTGCCCATTTACCATTTTTTTTGCTACTGAATCATACAAAGAGAACTGCGTGAATCTTACTGAATCTGGATTAATCACTACTAGGGTATAGATATTCTTGTCTCCATTTGCGGCGGTCACTGTGATAGGTATTGGTTGCGATAAGTCATATGAAGCTTTATTTCCACTCGTTTGTTGAATACCATTAACTGTTACCTTACCGCCAGAGGTTGAAAAATCAAACTCGGTTGATGTAGGTTGTCCAGAAGAAAATGGAGTGTTTGATATTACAAAAATTTGTTGCCCTACGATTACGCCTTTTGAAGGTATTCCATTTCCTAAAGTAAGTGAAAAATCGGTTATTGATTTAGCCTTAGTCCCATCGCTACTAACTGGCCAAACATCGGCAAAATAGTCTTCTTTAGGGTCAGGGATTATTCCGGGATTTGCAGTAAGCCGCATAGCCAACGCATCATTTGGGTTATTTGGAGCTTCTGCTGAACTCCAGAAATCTGCAAGTGGAAGATCAAAGAGGTGACTACCTGATGATGTTAGCGAATTTAACCAATACCTTGGATTGGCAGTTTGATCCGTTGGAAAACGATATGCCATAGGAATCAGGTTTATCAAACCATGTTCTTGTGCCACGGTTGGTAAACGCCAATTTACCTTGCCGTTGACTGGATCAACCGCTGGAATGCCACAGGCAGAGAATGATTTTAGATAGCTATTGGCATTTTGCCAGTTACCACTTGGAGCATACTCATCAGGCTTGCTTAGCCAAAGATTGCCATCAAGGTCTGTCACGCACCCATTTTGTAATGTAAAATATGGAGCTGGTGTAATCTTAACATTATAACTGTGCGAATTACTACCATTTGATACAGTGTATTCATAGGTACCCAATTCAAATGATTGCTCTGAGTTATCATTTATAAACACACCATTTCTGGTAATGCCATCATGCTCGCCTGCAAGTGCATTTGTGAGCGTTACAGGGAAGGTGGTTTCCGGTGGCATTTGTATGGTAATAGTGTCACCATCAATTTCTCCAGCTAACATTATATCTGCTCCATCTTGCTTCCCCGAAAGTGTAAATCCGGTAAGCAGCTGATCTAAATTGCTGCCAGCCTCATTTTTTTGTGAGTTTGTTGCAGTAGGAGTAGTAATCGAAGAACTTAGCCCAGATGATGAACCAGAATTTCCATTACCGCTGCCAACACATCCGTTTAACATCAAGATGCATGAACTTCCAAGCGAAGTAAGTGCTATTTTTAATTGCCGTTTATTCATTAAATACCCTCTAAATAAAATGTAGTGAATTCATAACTAATAATTAATTGACTAGTCAATAGTAAGTCAAAAGGATAATATTGTAACACGTTTTTATCTTTCTACGACATATTTTTAAAAACCACTTGACTTAAATATAAAGTTTGTGTTAAAGTGGTGTATTGTGGTAAAAAGTGTTAAATTGTGGCAAAAAGAGGTTTAATATGTTTGGCGGTGTAACTCATCTGAGTATAGATCCAAAAAGTAGGGTAGCAATCCCAGCCAAATATCGTGAAATATTCGATACTCAGTTTGGCGGTCGCCTTACAGCAACGCTTGAGTCATCCAATTGCCTCATTCTTTATCCTGAGCAATATTGGTTAGCTGTACGTGAGAAGATCCAAAACTTGCCCAATGCTTCACATCCACTTGTTAAAAGTTATCAACGTTTAGTTTTAGGCTATGCAGAAACAATAGAACTAGACAAATCTGGGCGTATTTTATTGCCTGGTAGTTTAAGAGATTTAGTTAAATTAGATAAAGAAGCTGTTTTGGTAGGTTTGGGCAATCGTTTTGAACTATGGTCCAAATCCAATTGGTTAAGCGAAACTGAGAAAGCATTAGAAGCTTCCCCAGATGATTTGGCCGGTTTATTATCCGGGTTTTCGCTATAAGTGACGACGAATAGCCATTATCCAGTTTTATTGAAGGAATCAATAGAACTGCTAGATGTGAAAGCAAATGGAGTTTATGTTGATGGCACGTTTGGCCGTGGTGGGCATACAAAGGAGATTTTAGCCAGACTTGGACCAGATGGCAAATTAATTGCTTTTGATAAAGATCCAGATGCACACGCTTATGCGGGGGAATACTTTAAAGATAAAAGACTTACATTGGTCCATGATAGTTTTGCCAATATGACGGATTGTTTGGCAAATCTGGGAATTAAACAAGTAGATGGCATTTTGTTGGATTTGGGCGTATCTTCGCCACAGCTAGATGATGAAAAAAGAGGTTTTAGTTTTAGGTTTGATGCACCACTAGATATGCGGATGGATACACACAGTGGAGTTAGTGCAAAAGAGTGGATAAATAGCGTCGTGGAATCAGAGTTGGCTGATGTGTTATGGAATTATGGAGAAGAGCGGTTTAACAAAAGAATTGCTAAAGCAATAGTAGATAAACGGCAAAGTGCACCGATAGAAACAACGAAACAATTAGCAGATATTATTGATAACGCGATGCCCTTTAAAGAAAAGGGCAAGAATCCGGCAACCAGAAGTTTTCAGGCGATTCGAATTTTTATCAATAATGAGTTGGGGGATTTAGAGCTGTTATTAGCTCAGATACCAGAATTACTGGCAATAAGCGGAGTTATGGTGGTAATTAGCTTTCATTCATTGGAAGATAGAATAGTAAAAAATGCATTTAACGGTTTAGCTAAAGCCAAAAGTTTACCCAAGTGGGTGATGGCAGAGCCAGAATTACCGAATTATCAGGTAATTGCTAAAAAAGTTAAAGCAAGTGTAAGTGAGCTTGAAGAAAATGTGCGTAGTCGTAGCAGTATATTGCGAGCGATAAAGCATTTAAGAGGTGCTTAGTCACATTGAAGTTGCAATACCAGGGATTACTCCTTAAATTATTTTAACTTCAATCTGTTTGAGTATAGAATTTTTAAATAGATTAAATTGGTAAAGAGCATGTTGAAAATAGTAAATTTTATATTAATCATGGTAGTTATTGTTAGTGCATTCTCACTGATCAGAGGGCGCTATCAATCACGGTTACATTATGCAAAATTGGATAATTTAAAGACACAGACCGAGGACTTAAATAAAGAGTACTCCAGACTTCAGATTGAAGAGGGTACGTATTCTTCGAATTTGGTTTTACAGGATGTTGCAATGCATAAGTTGAACCTAATTCAACCAACGAAACAAAATATTGTGGGGATGAAATAAAATGTTAGCTAATCAACAAATCCGCAAATTTTACAGTCTCGCAGAAAATGTGGGTTCTTACAGTAATGTAAGACCGCAAGATAAATCTTATAAAAAAACGTTTAGTCGTTCAAGAGGTATCTTAATTTTTGCGTTGGTATTAACTTCAGCTATACTTGGCCGGTTAATTTATATTAACACAGTAAGTAACAGCTTTTTGGAAACTCAATTAAACACGCGAATCCAGCGTGTAGTCAAAATCCCGGCGATGCGTGGCGTTATTACCGATAGAAACAATAATCCATTGGCGGTAAGTACACCAGTTGCATCAGTTTGGGTAGATCCGACCGAGTTGGATAATCTAACCAACGAGCAAATAAATAAGTTGGCATCAATATTAAATATGACGGTAGCCGAATTAAATGAAAAGCTTAATCAAAAAGACAAAACTTTTGTGTATATCAAACGCGCTATTAGTCCGGAACAAGATAAACTTGTAACTCAAATGCAAATTGATGGAATTTACGATATTCAGGAATTTAAACGCTATTATCCAAGCGGTGAGGTCGCAGCCCACGTAGTTGGATTTAATAATATTGATGATCGTGGTTCTGAAGGAATTGAGTATGCGAATGATAAGAACTTGTTAGGTCATGATGGAATACAGCAAATACTGCGTGACAGACAAGGTCGGGTTATTGAAAATACCGGGACGGCAAGGCCAGCTACTAATGGTGATACGATTACCTTATCTATTGATAATCGAATTCAATATATTGCCTATAATGCACTAAAAAATCAAGTAGAAAAAACTCATGCTAAAGGCGGTTCGGCGGTTGTGTTGGATGCCAAAACTGGTGAAGTATTATCCATGGTAAACTACCCAACCTATAATCCAAATAACCGTAAAAATGCAACATTAGATATGATAAGAAATCGTGCAGCAATTGATTTGTATGAACCTGGTTCAACAATGAAGCCTTTAGTAGTTGCCAAAGCATTGGATTTGGGGCTTGTCACGCCAGATACTGTGTTTACTACGATTCCTTATAGTGTTAGTGGTCATTTAATTAAAGATACCCATACCTCATCCAAATTAACAGTTTCTCAGATTATCATCAAATCAAGTGATGTTGGTGTATCGAAGATTGCATTTAAGATGAAACCACAAGTTTTTTGGAGCTATGATCGCGAAGTTGGTTTTGGACAAAAAGTCGGAACTAATTTTCCTGGAGAAGCAAAAGGTATATTTAAATCTTCCTGGAAAGACTTACGAGCGCTTGATATTGCTTCAATGTCCTATGGTTATGCCGTATCAGTTAGTTTGATGCAAATGGCAAGAGCGTACACATTATTTACTAATAATGGTTGCATGTTACCAATCTCTTTTTATAAGGTAGCTGGTAATACGACTCCGGCATGTAAACAGATAATTCAGCCTAAAACTGCAGAACAGTTGAGGGGGATGTTATCTAAGGTAACTGAGGAGGGTGCCGGTGGTACTGGTAGATTAGCCCAGGTTGACGGATATACCACAGCAGGTAAAACAGGTACTGCTCATAAAAATAAAGGTAAAGGCGGTTATCTGGCAAATAGTTACGTTGGCTCATTTGTTGGATATGCACCGGCGACAAATCCAAGACTAATAGTTGCGGTTATGATTGATGAACCACACGGTCAGTATTTTGGAGGGCTTGTTGCCGCTCCAGTTTTCTCCGATATCGCCGGTCCTAGTTTGCATTTATTAGGAGTAAAACAAGACCGTCAATAGTTTTTGTATATTCTTATAGAGAATGTTACTATAAAGTACTACGCAGGCACTCCAATAGTTAAACTCTATTAGAATATACCCCCTAGTGGGGGTTCTCACAGAATTGAAATCATGAATTTGTGGTTTCAATTCTGTGGGTATAAAAGTAGCAATTCAGTTAAAGTAACCCGGAGTAATAGTTATGATTATTATATGTCATTCCCGTGCGTTTGTCATTGCGAGCGCAGCGTGGCAATCTTTTTGTCATTACGGCATGCTCTGTCATTCCCGCGAGTTATGTCATTCCCGCGCAGGCGGGAATCTATTCGGTTTAAACTAGCATTATGATTAGCCGCAATAGTCAAGCCAAACTTAATATACGCACCCAGATCATCGATTATCTGGGTAATTTTTTATCTGAATATGATTTAGAGATAGATAGTCGTAAAGTTAATTCAAATTCAATTTTTTGTGCATATCCAGGTTCAGCTAATGATGGCCGAAACTACGTCGAAAGCGCCGTAGCTAACGGCGCTAAAGCAATACTATACGAACCAGGTATTGATCTGCAAATACCGATTAAAAATATTCAGGTAAAAAATCTAATTTATTATGTAGGTTTATTGGCTGCATATAAATATAATAATCCAAGTAAAAAATTTCATACAATTGGTGTAACTGGTACAAACGGCAAAACATCCGTCACTCATTGGTTAAATCAAATGTACACAAGTTTGGGCAGCAAAACTGCAATTATTGGAACTACAGGTGCCGGGGTTTACCCAGATATTATTGATTACGCTTCAACTACACCAGATCCCATCACATTACAAAAATTATTAGCCAGCTTCGTAGATCAGAAAATTGATGTCTTGGCTATGGAGGTATCTTCACATTCTCTGCACCAGGGTAGAGTAAACGGCACTGCATTCAAAACTGCAGTTTTTACTAATTTGTCGCAAGATCATTTAGATTATCATAAAACAATGGAAGCATATTATTTGGCAAAGCGTGACTTATTCTATTGGCATGGATTGGAACACGCAATAATTAATATTGATGATGCATATGGACAACGCCTGGTAAATGAATTAAGGACCTCTGGTATGTCATCCCCGACTTTGATCGGGGATCCACCTTATGGCATATTGACTTATGGAATTGACAAAGGCGATTTAAGTGCTCATGATCTATCAATTACCTTATCTGGAATGAGCTTTAAGCTGAGATATAATAACCCAGGTGCCACTCCTACGCAACCTGTCATTCCCGCGCAACCTGTCATTCCCGCGGAGGCGGGAATCTCTGAAGAGCATACTGTCCACGTTAAAGTAATTGGTCGTTTTAATGTTTATAATATTTTAGCGGTTGTTGGCTGTTTAATGAGCAATGGTCACAAACTCTCTGCAATCATACCGTTACTAAGTGAATTAAAGCCAGTATGTGGACGAATGGACGCGATTATTCAAAAAGACTGTCCTTTAGTGGTAGTTGATTATGCACATACTCCAGATGCATTGCTTAATACGCTTAATACTCTTCGGGATGTGGAACATAGTGGACAGTTATATTGTGTATTTGGCTGTGGTGGCAATCGTGATACGGCGAAGAGACCTCTAATGGGGGGAGTTGCTACAAAAATCGCCGATTTCACGTATATTACTTCGGATAACCCCAGATATGAAGAACCAGAAGAGATTATCACACAGATTGTATCTGGTGTATCAAATACAAACTATGAAGTGATCGTAGACCGTAAGGACGCAATAATTGAAGCAATATCCAGGGCTAAACCCAATGATATTATTTTAATAGCGGGGAAAGGGCACGAAACATATCAGGATATAAAAGGTGAAAAACATCATTTTTCAGATTTTGAAATTGCAAAAATAGTCTTGAGAAGTGTATAATGATGGTCATGGTTGCTTGTGCACCCGTCGCAGTTTACCCTCGACCGCGATCGGGGGCGGGAATGACGCCTGAGCAGTGCAAATTATTGATATATATCTTTTATATTCAATTCAATAAATAACAGTTGGATGTATTTATCTAAGGTTATAAAATATTCCACCCGAGCGATACCTTGTTTATCAGAATATATAGATTTGTAAAAGCCCACTTGATATTTTGCTGGCGTTGCAGTAATATGGTCAAGCCAATTAATTGTAGTCATAAGCTTATAATGTGTCTGCGATATATCAGACAGTCGTATACAGAAATCACTTAAATCGCAGTAACGACCTTTAGATTTAGTATACTTTCGCTCCATCTTTTGTATTTCTTTACAGTCCGGGTTGCTGCGACCTAATGCCGTAATATCACCACAAAAATTAGCAATAACATTTTTAGCTAAATTAAGCTTATACTCAGTTGTGTACATATTTACATCTCCAAAATGTATCTAAAGATTTCCTATCCTATTATTCAGCAGAGCCGTTAAGCCTGGCACGCCGAATCTGCCAATCTGGCATATGACTACTTAAAAAGTTATAAAAATTTTTATCATGATTATAATGAATTAGGTGCACCAATTCATGAAAGACTACATATTCAATTGCCTGACGCGGTTTTTTAATTAGATCTAAATTTAGGTTAATATAGCCTTTTGTCGTTATGCATGAACCCCACCTGGCTTTCATTTTCTTAATGGTAATTTTGTTTATATTTTTTTTAACTAGTGGCTGGAATTTATTTATTATTTTATTAAAGTATTCCTGTGCTTTTGAATAATACCAACTTTCAATTAATACCTGTTTAAGCTTCAGATTACTTGTATCACTAACAAATACAAATAAATAACCATGCTTTAGTTTAACCTCATTATCTATTGATTTAATTACTTTAAGGCGATAAGTACGCCCAAGGTATTCTATACTTTCACCGCTAACAAACTCTTTTTGTGGCATAGGTTTAAATCGTTTGAAATGTTCCAGCTGCTTAAGTATCCACTCAGTTCGCTTACTTATAATTCTGTCAATGTCATTCTGAGTCATCTTGATTGGTGCTGTGAATAATACTTCCAGATTTGGTCTAACTTTTATATTGGCAGATTTAACATCTTTGCGGATCAGTTTTATATTATCAAGCATAGTTATTTATACCAATTGTACGCACTTGAGTTATAAGCTGACCAACATCATGGGTAACATCAGTAATTTTAATATTGTGCGTTTTCTCTATATCATACAGAAGATCATCAACACTCTGATCTATTTGATTCCGAACATCAATATTATTTTGCCAGTCTGGTTTTAAAGCAACAGTTCTGAATATTTCATCAATACTGATAATTAGGGTGATAAGTTCATCGTGGTTAAGAAATGTCATCTGTGCAGATAAATTATCAAATAAAGCTTTTGCACAATCACCACGATTAAGTAGTTCCACTGGATAGTTTTCTTTATCATCAGACTGCTTTGTAACTAATAAATCTCTAACTTCGTGAGCATGCGCTAGTTTTTCCTTATCTGAAAGTCTGCCTAGTTTATAGTCTTTGAGTATTTGTTTGATTTGATCGGATAATTTATCATATAGGAAAGGGTTTTTCTCATGATTCTCGCTGATGACTTTTGACATAGCATTTATAATTGCATCTGCTTTGGCGCTATCCCCAGTGACATTAGCAATTTCTTTAGTAAAATCTTCAACAAATATATCTATTAATTTGGTTACTGGCACCACTTCATCAGCACTAATATAGCTATCCAGAAGTTTTTGCATTTCTTTTTCGTATTTACCAAAGTCAACTTTCTCATGATAACGCATTTCTACAGCTCGTTTGAGTTCAATAAAGAATTTCATTTTAATTTTATACTGGTTAATCTCTGCATCTGAAAGCAAGCTTTCACAGGTATCACTGGATAAAACATGCTTTAGGGTTATACCAAACTTGGATAATAAATCATAAAACTTACGCCGTAATTTTTCATCAGCAAGATGAACTTGATACGATTCTGAATCGTTTTTAAATTTTACTGGTTTAAAAATATCTTCCAGGTGAGAATAATAAGTTTTGACATTATCAATTTCGTCTTTAATATTAAAGACTGTATTCCGAATATCTTCTTCATCAAAACCAGCCAGTGCACTATATGCGGTTAAAGCACTGCCCAAGTCTTCCAGTAGTCCTCTGTAATCAATGATAAAACCACATTCTTTGCCATCTGATAAGCGATTTACACGGGCAATCGCCTGCAGCAGGTTATGTTCTTTAAGGTTTTTGTCCAAATACAATACTTTTGCCCGTGGTGCATCAAAACCAGTTAGGAGTTTATCTACTACAATTAAAAGCTCAAGTTCATCACCATTAACAAATTCACTTTTTACTGACGCAAGATACTTATTTTCATTCTCATATCTGCGCATTACGTCAGACCATGCCTGATTAACATATTGTTTATTAGTATTGTCTAGTTCTGAAAAACCTTCCCGGGTATCTGGCGCAGAGATAACAAATGCAGATTTAATATCACCAAAACGCTCAAATATTTCATGATATTTAACTGCTTCATATTTACTACCAGTGGCTAACATTGCGTTAAAGCCTGTCCCTTGAACGTTTTGTTTAAAATGCTCATTAATATCCAAAGCTATCATTTCGAGTCTGCGCTCACTGGATGCAATATTTGAGAACCTAGCCCACTTTTGTTGTAGATCTTTCTTTTGCTGCTCATTTAGATTGCGTGTAATAAGTTCAAATTTACGGTCTAGTCCAGCCTGATCATTTATCCACTGGTCGGCGCTTCTACCTTCATATAATAGTGGTAATATGGCTTTATCTTTGAGCGCTTGTTCTAGTGTATACTTATGAATCAGTCCGCCAAACTTGGCTAGTGTACCGTCTCGTTTTTCTTTAGCCAATAATGGCGTACCTGTAAACCCGATATAGCAACCTTTGGGGAAGATCTTTTTCATAGCTTTGTGTAAATCGCCACCTTGTGTTCTATGAGATTCATCAACTAAAATAAAAATGTCTGGGTCATTAATAAAACTTTCATTGTTTACATTTTCAAATTTATGGATTAGGGTAGTGATAACTGAAGCACCAGATAACAATTTTTCAGTTAAATCACGTCCACTGGTTGCTTTGACTACTTTTATTTCTGTATTCTCGAATGTACGATGAATCTGATCATCTAAATCAATGCGATCAGTTACTACAATAATTCTGGCTTTTGGAATTTCTCGTTTAATGGCTTTAGTTAGCATAGACATGGTTAATGATTTTCCGCTGCCTTGGGTGTGCCAGATCAGGCCACCAGAACGAACATCGGTAAAATGGTTGTTTTTTATTCGGGCCAAAACATCTTTAATGGCGAAGTATTGTGGATAGCGCGCTACTTTTTTAACTTTTCCATCAAAAACAATGAATGATTGTAATAATTCTAAGAATCTCTTGGGTACGAATAGACCATACACAGTTTTATCTAGCTGGCTTGGTTCTCTGTCGGGAATTAAATATGTAAGTGTTGGATTATCTTCATTTTCCCAAAGTGAGTAGAATTTAGTTGGCGTACTTGTTGTACCATATAGCGGATTAAAATTATTGCCGGCTAAAGTAATTTGAATATATTTGAATAAATGTGGTATTTCACCATCTTTCTGATTATTTAATATCTGTAAAACACCTTGAGACGCTTCTACGCTTGATTTTTTAAGTTCTATCACCGCAAATGGAATACCATTAATGAATAGTACCAAATCAGGGCGGCGTGTTTTATCGGACTCATTAGTTATTTGTCGGCTAACCGTAAACTCTTCGGTAACATGAAATACATTATTCTGTAGGTTATCAAAATCAATATATCGTAGTGAAAAACTCTTGCGATTACCATCGGATAGTTCTTCATCATAGCTGGTACCTAAAATTAGCTTATCGGTTATTTTTTGATTAGCTACGGATAATCCTTCATTTAGTGGGTAATTTAACTCTTCAACAGCACGGCTTATATTTTTAGCCGAAAATGGATATTTAACACCCCTGTATTCAAAAGAATTAATCTTTTGCAATTGCTCCAATAAAATATCTTTAAGAATCACTTCATTAAAGCGGTTATTCCGTAATTCAACATTACCTTCACGACCAATAAAGGTATAACCAAGCCTAATAAGTAGCCTAATTACATCTTGCTGTAAGTATTTTTCAGTTATATTCGGTGTCATAATAATTTTCCTACTGTCATTACGTATATAGCATTCCGTCATTGCGAGCAAAGCGTTGCAGCCCATCCCGTCATTGCGAGCAAAGCGTTGCAATCCAACCCGTCATTGCGAGCAAAGCGTTGCAGCCCATCCCGTCATTGCGAGCAAAGCGTTGCAATCCAACCCGTCATTGTGAGCAAAGCGTTGCAATCCAACCCGTCATTGCGAGCGAAGCGTGGCAATCTTCTCATATAAATCAAGCCACTCATTATTAAACGCAGCCACAAGCTCATTTTTCTTTTTCCGGTTTTTACCTTTTATTTGCTTTTCTCTACTAATAGCAGAATATGCATCATCAAATATTTCATAATAAACCAGTTTAGTTACATTATATTTTGTAGTAAATGATGATGGAATAAGCTTATTCCTATGTTCATAAGTTCGCTTAATAATGTCATTAGTAATACCTGTATATAAAACGGTGTTATGACAATTAGCCATTATATATACATAAAATTGCTTATTCATACTTTACGTCAATAATCTTTATTAAAATAATTTAATGTGGCGGTGGCCACAGCACCCTACTTTCTGTCATTGCCACAGAAAGTAGGCAAAGAAGTCTAGCCTAACAAGATTTTTGACGGAATTTTTCCATTAATTTTGCTAAACGGCAAAACTCGCTATCGCTCAAACACTTGCCGTTTTTCACGCAAAATTAATAAAAAAATCCCTAAATCTTGACAAGGCATTCCCATCATTGCAAGTAAAGTCTGGCAATCCATCCTTGCTAGGCTCCATTCCCGTCATTGTGGGCGTATAGTGTGACAATCTCTGTATCTGTCATTGCGAGCGTAGCGTGACAATCTCTAGTGCCGTCATTGTGAGCGAAGCGTGACAATCTTCTCCCATAAATCAAGCTGCCCATATTATCATCACGAGTCCAACCTTCCGTCATTGCGAGCAGAGCGTGGCAATCTCTGGTGCTGTCATTGTGAGCGCAGCGTGACAATCTGCTCTTATAAATCAAACTACCCTTACTTGCCCAGTTAATAATTTTTGCATTAATGATTTTTTTTGCTGTTTTAATTGCTCTAATACTTCTGCTTTTTTAGTTATTTCATCATCAATACTAATTAGAAAATTTGCTATTTTGGTTTGCTCTTCTAGGTATGGTAAACTTATAGTAAATGATTGAATAATTGGTAGCCTTAATGAATCAACTGTAGCTTTTACAGTAAAACTTATTGCATGCTTGTAAAAGAAAGTTTTTAGATAATAGTAAATAAATTTCAAGTTTTCAGCTGAGTTACTAATTTTGTAAACTCTTTGATGGTAATCAAATTTTCCATTTATATAGTGATAAATCTCTCCAATTTTCCCATCCCCAGGTATTAGAATAGCTTCGCCATCATAAGAATAGGAGTTTATACGTTCAATATTTTCAGATCTGACATAAAACGGATAGCAACCATTGTCTACTTTATTAATTAAATCTTTTTTACCGGTCTTAATATCAGAAATATCGCCAAGCCTTTTTTCTGTCCAATCAGGGTAAGCATTACCATTATCATCCCTAAGCCTGATTTTCTGGTTGAAAATCAGTTGCATCATACTTTTTTTAAAAACTTGTTTTTGTTCAATTAACTGTTGTTGTTTGGCAATAGCCTCATCCCAAGTGGATAATATTTCAGCTATTTTTTCTTGTTCTTTTAGCGGAGGTAGCGGCATATCCAATTGCGCAAATTCAGATTGACCTAACGTTTTATTTCTTCCTGCTCCGCCAGGGGATGCAAGCTCAAGACTTAATTTGCCTCTTTTGGATTTAAAAAAATATAAAAAATAATTAATATTTGCTTGCTCAGGGTTAGGTTTATGCATAGGAAATCTATGGGAAGCTATCATTCCTACTTCTTTGTCTGTAGTTTTTGCAACGGCCTGTTCCCATGCAAAGACTATATTTAAGATAAGGCAATCTGCTTTAATCCAAAAAACAGACTTATTACCCAAGTCTTTACCAGTTATTTTTTCCTTATAAAAGATACCTTTTCCGTGCGAGCGAATACCAATTTGTTGATAATGTTCGTCCATACTTACTGTTACAGGCGTAGATATTTTAGTAAATATTTTTTTTATTTTTTCTACTTTCCAATCTTCTGGAATAACTCCAATTTTAGTCTGTTTATATCCAGATGGTATTTGCTTATACATTGTTATTGCTTTTTAGCTTTTTTAGTGATGAATTATTATTTAATTTTCTATCACTAAATTTTTCTTTGCGCTCAAGTTTTTTTATATCTTCTGATGCTGGTAAATTTTCTGGCTTAATCCCGCGTTCAATTAAAATATTACGCACACTAGAATTATTCTGGACATGCTCTTCTGTGATGTTATTCTCTCCATTCAGACTGTTTTGTTTTACATTATGATTAGTAATTTCTGTTGCTAAATTTTTTGCTGTAAGTGTTACTGTTGGCAAGAAATCAGCCAATGCTCGTCCTTTGGGCACACTAAGCTTATCTTTCATTTGACTAGTATTGTTACCACCAAATAGTGCGCTATCACCTTTGGATCTAATCCGCCCGAATCCTTTATTATCCACCCCACGTTGAGATATATTTTCAGATAATTCAGTTTCTGCTGCCCGTAATTTAGCACGAGCTTCAATTCGCTCCTCTAATTCTCTATGCTGTTCTGATACTTCTTGCTTACGCGTTTGTATAGCAAAATAAGTTTGTCCGTTAGCAATCACAGGCTTTGATGAGTCTCCATTTTGTACAATTAAATAGCAAGCATAGCGAGATAAAGCATAAGAGTCATATAATTTTGTAGCTCCCTTACCATGCTGGATCTCCTCGGTGGATTCAACGAGGTGATCCTTCACTTGATAACCGCTTTTTTCACAAGCAGTTTTTGCTTTCTCAATGACTTGTAAGAAATTTCTGTAATCAGCATAATCCAAAATTTTTGCTAATGCTCTGGCATACCAGAATTCATTGCCGTCATGATCAACCTGCCTAATATTTTCAAAAGTCTGGTTTTGAATTTGTTCAATATTATGTGCCATTCTGTACCCTATATTAATGTTTACTACTTTTTTTATTTACTATGCAATATAACCAATTTTATCCGACATTTTATCTGTCACATATGCTCTGTGCCGGGAAAAAATAACATTAAACCAGTGCAAACTCCACTGTACGTGAATCTAAACCCTTGATATCATGGGATTCCCGCCTCCCACACGCGCGTGTACGCGGGAATGACACATAAGCAAGTTCATGATTTTTTCCATATCTACCAGTTGTCCGAAATTTTCGGACAACTGAATGCCCACAAATTACCTCAAAGTCCTAATTCTTTTAAATACTGGTTCATTTTAACCTTAATTTCCGAAATTTCTGTTTCAAGTTTGCCAATAGCTGCTTTGGTTGCCTCCAGATCAATCTCTTCTTCTTCCTCAAAAGTATCAACATAGCGGGGGATATTAAGATTATAGTCATTTTCTTTGATTTCTCCTAAACTAGCTAAATGCGAATATTTTTCAACTTCAGCACGTTTTTGGTAAGTATCTATTATTTTATTGATATTTTCATCAGTCAGGCTATTCTGGTTTTTAGCCTTTGCAAATTCACGACTTGCATCAATAAACAGTATATCTTTATTAGAGCGATTCTTTTTGAAAACTAATACACATGCTGGAATGCTCGTCCCATAA
>Ga0134126_10003968_pt1 | contig 18522 bp, 16 predicted proteins | sample KB31752_FD_96881 | JGI IMG/M metagenome (GOLD analysis project Ga0134126, IMG submission 96881) | Terrestrial soil microbial communities with excess Nitrogen fertilizer from Kellogg Biological Station, Michigan, USA - KB3-175-2 | ecosystem: Environmental > Terrestrial > Soil > Unclassified ...
CATACTGCTCGCGATGGCCGCGGTCCTTCGGGGCGAGTGAGGACCAGCGCTTGACCGGCGTGAAGGGATCGGTGTCGAGATCCTTCAGGAACCCAGGCTCCAGGAGCTCGCTCGTCTGTACCGGATCGCTGAAATACTGCCAGCGGATGTGCTCGCCGTCGGGGCTGAGGAGCGCCCCCTGGAGGAAGCGCCTGAGGATGTTGGTCGCGCCCTTCTTGAGCTCGTTGTCGGGCAGACACGCGACCGCGCCGCGGTAGAGGTGCTGCCGGAGCGGCAAGGGCAGCCGCTCGAGCCAGGAGTTGGCCTTGCTTGCCCGGAACCGGTCGTAACCCATGAGGATCTCATCGCCGCCATCGCCGCTCAAACAGACTTTCACGTAGCGGCGCGCCTCGGCGCAGATGAGCATGAAAGGCAGGTTCGAGGGATCGGTGGTCGGCTCATCGAGATGCCACACGGAGCGCTGGATCGCGGCGGCATCGACCGGCCGCACCAGGAGCTCGGTGTGCCGGGTGTGGAAATGCTCCGCGACCAGGCGCGCATACTCGAGCTCGCTGAAGGAAGCTTCGCGGTAGCCGAGAGCGAAAGTCTGTAGGCCCGCCGGCACCGAGCGGCTGAGGAAGCTCACGACCGTGCTCGAGTCGATGCCGCCCGAGAGGAAGGCGCCGAGCGGAACATCGCTCATGGTGTGATCGGCGCTCGCGCTCTCGAGCAGGTCCGCCAGGGCCTCCTCGGTGGGCTCGATCTCCTTGGGCTCGAGCGACCAGTAGCGGGTGAGACGTGCCCTTCCGCCCTCGACGGTGAGCAGGCAGCCGGGGAGAAGCTTTTTGATGCCCTCGAAGAGGGTCGCGGGCGCCGGCACGAACTCGTAGCCGAGAAGATCGAGCAGGCCTTGGCCGTGGAGCGCTCTTTTCAGCGTGGGATCGGCGAGCAGTGCCTTGATCTCGGAGGCGAAGCGCACCCGCCCATCCTCGAGCGTGTAGTAAAGGGGCTTCAAACCGAGCCGGTCGCGCGCCAGCACCAGCCGCCGCCTGGGCGCATCCCAGATGGCGAGCGCGAACATGCCGGTGAGATGACGGGGGAAATCGAGCCCGTATTCCTCGTACGCGTGGACGATCGCCTCGGTGTCGCTGCGGCTGCGGAACACGTGGCCCTTGGCCTCGAGGCGGGAGCGCAGCTCGAGATGGTTGTAGATCTCCCCGTTGAAGGTGATCCAGACGGTGCCGTCCTCGTTCGAGAGCGGCTGTCTTCCCGCCTCGCTCAGATCGATGATGGTGAGGCGGCGGTGGCCGAGTGATATGCCTTCAGCCACGTGACTGCCATGATCGTCAGGGCCGCGGTGCACGAGCCGCGCCTTCATCCGCTCGATCAGACGCTCATCGGCCCAGTTGAATCCGAATATGCCACACATGAGACCCCCTTTATCCTCTCTCTGTCATTGCGTCCTTACCGCCGCGCCGCCGCGGTGCGTGCCTGGGGACGGGTCCGCCGACAACACCGCATCAAAGGCCGCGAGCACCCGCCGGGCCGCCTGCGGCCAGCCGAAATGGCGCGCACGCTCGAGGCCCGCCGCGCGCATCTCGCGCTTGAGCGACGACGAGCCGGTGACCTCGAGCAACGCCTGCGTCAGGTCTGGCTCGCTGTACGGGTCGATGAGGCGAGCGGCTGCTCCTGCGACCTCGGGGCCCGCGCCGGTGTTGGGTACGATGGCCGGACACCCCGTGGCGAGCGCCTCGAGGATGGGCAGGCCAAAGCTCTCACAGAGCGTTGCGAGCACGAAGCAATCGGCAAGCTGGTAGGCGGCATGCAGCCGCTCGTTGGGCACGAACCCGATGAAATGCACGCCTTCGAGGTCGGCAGGGCCGAACCGGCGGGCGAGGAGGTACTCTTTGACACTCCTGCCGGCGACGACCAGCGGCAGCGGCTGCGGAGCACGTTGGCGGTACTGCCGATAGGCGCGCATGAGGCGCTCGTTGTTGCCCCCGGGATAGTCCGGCAGACCCTGGTGCCCGGTGTGCAGCACGCGTGCGACCGTGAGGATGAAACGCTCGGGAAGGCCATGCTCGCGGCGAAACTGCTGCAACTCGCCGCGGTCGCTTTCCGCGGTGAAGCGCGGACCGACACCGGCGTGAGTCACGATCGTGCGGGGGAGCTTCAGCCCATGGCGGATGAGCTCATCGAGCGCTGCCTGCGAGATCGCGAGGATCGCCCGCGCCTTGCGACAGTAAAGCGGCAGCATGGCACGGATGTAAATGTTGTCCCACCAGGGATAGTTCCCCGGATTGACGTACCAGTCGCAGCTCTGGAGGATGAAGATTCCGGGGATGCGGCCGAAGAGGGGGAGTGAGAATTTCGGGTTGAAGAGGAGGTCCACCCCGAGCCTGCGCGCGGCGCGCGGGATGAGCACCTGGTCCCAGAGGAGGCGGCTGCGGGAGGGGAGCACCTGCACTTCGACGTTCCTCGAGCCTGCGAAGAAATCGCGGGCCGCCGGGCTCGCGAGGAAGACGATGTAGCGCGATCCGGGATCGAGACTCACGAGGTGTTGCAGCAGGTGGCGGGCATAGACCCCGAGGCCGTCGGCCTGGTCGAGCAGACGCCCCATGACACCGATGGTTCTTGCCGTCATGATCAGTGCGCCAGGTGTTGCTGGCCGGCGAATGCCGCCACCTTGCGCGCGAGCACCGGCAGGAGGCGGGCGCGGTTCCTGCCCGGCAGGAGCTCGAGCCAGTCGCTCTTCATGCGGCCGAAGACCCGCGGCTCACCGCCCGCCCGGCGCAGCGCGCGCGCCCGGCCGTAATCGGTGGCTACCCCGAAGAGGCAGCGCATCCCGAAGCGCCGCGCCATGCGGATGGAGAGGGATGAGCCGAGAGCCCAGGGGTAGGCGAAGGCCGTCGGGGCAAAGCCGAGATGTTGCTCGAAGGCCGCCCGACTCAGCTCGAACTCCGAGGCAACGAGCGCCTCGAGCTCGCCCTCGCTCGCAAACCGCCCCGGGAGGGAGGTGGCGAGTGAGCGATGAAGTCGGGTGAGGAGTGAGTAACAGTCGGGACGGGCAAAGAACTCATTCCCGCCCAACCGCTCGACGAGCTCGGTGCAGGCCGTGCGCAGCGGCTCGCTCTCGAGGTAGCGGGTGCGCGCCGAGAGGAGCGGGGAGGCATCGTAAATGGGAGTCCCTGGCTGCGGGCGCCCCAGGCGCTCACCGGCCGCGGCCTGGCGCATCGGCCAATCATAGATGTCGTATCGCTCGAGAAGCCAGGGTGTGGCGAAACCCGCGAGGCGATCGCTGTCGAACACGAGCGTATGTCGATGCGCGTGCGAGGCGACATCCACCACGCCCGAGTCGACGCACTCGCGCAACTGGGCCCAGTTCATGAAGCGCTCCGACCCCGGTGGTGTCGAGCCGTCCATCCAAAGCGTCGGGGCGAAGAGAGTGGCATGCGCGCCGGTCGCGCGCAGGACGGGCAAGACTGTCTGATGGAAGTTCAGCCGCGCATCATCGAAGGTCAGGAGCACCTGCCGGCCGCCTCGCGGTCCGCCTTTGCGTGAGGCAAGGGCAAGGAACTCCTCGATCGACAAGGTGCGATAGCCGTTGCCGTGCAGGAACTCGACCTGACGCGTGAACGCCTTCGTCTGCACCTCATGGAAGATGAACACCGGGATCTCGCCGGCGGCAGGTGCCAACCCGAAGAGGAAGCGGGGGTAGCGGGTGCGCAGGAGACCGGCGATGCCGCGCGCGGCGCGTGCACCGCGATATCTCCACGGCTCCTGTCTGGAGGAATGCCCGGGCATCGGCTTCATCGACTCAGGCGCTGAGCTCATCTGCGTTGACATCCCGCTCCCCCTGCAATATGCAGGCCCGCCGCTCCCGCCCGAGGCTCCGGTCGAGCTTCGGCTGCCTCGGGCTCGAGGCTGGCGCAGGAATGCTTCCTGCTAAGCCCAGGAGCGTGTCCGCTGCGCACCCACTTCGAATACATTCACCGGCGGTCATCCCTTCCCGGCAGCGTCGGGCTCACCTTCCCGTGATCGTCCACGCGGACGATTTCGGCGAAACCAGGGACATCACCGAGGGAATATGTCTGGGTATCGAGGCCGGTGTCGTGACGAGTACGTCGGTCATGGTCAACATGCCCGGGACGGCGGATGCGTTGCGGCGCATGCCGCAGCTCGCAGAGCAGGCGAGCTTCGGTATTCACCTCAATCTGTGCGAGGGCCGACCCCTCACTCGGGGTGCGACGCTGATGGCTGCCGATGGGCAGTTCCTTCGCAAGCGGACGCTGGCGGCACGCGCGCTCGCCGGGAGGCTGTCGTTGTCGGAGCTCGAGACGGAAGTCACCGCGCAGATCGGCATGTTGCGCGATGCCGGCGTCAGGGTCTCCCATCTCGACGGCCACAAACACCTTCATCAACTCCCGATCGTCTGCGCGGCGGTGGCCCATGTCTTGCCACGGTTTGGAATCGAGAGAGTCAGAATTACACGGCTCGGAAGCTGGCGAGGCGTGCATGCCCTCTCCACGCTGATGCGGGAGATCGCCGCACGACACGCCGCGCGCGTGTTCGCGCGTGCCGGGTTGCGCTCACCCGTGCGCACGGTCGACCTGCGGGAGCTCCTGGGCGGCAGGACTCTTGCGCCACTCGCCGGGGCTGCGGCCGAGGGACCGGTGCCCATCGAGATCTGTTGCCATCCGGGGACAGCCGCGGCCGATGCCGGCAAGCCCGGCAGCCACAGAAGGGAGAACGAGCTCGAATATCTCCTGTCACAGGAATTTCGTACGGTGTTGGCAACGAGCGGCGCCGCTCTGGTGAGTTATTGGCGAGTATGAGCGGCGCGCCGATGGTGGAGCTCTGACGGACAGGACAGCAGGCTTATGCGCATCCTCAAGATCGTCCCGCAAGCCTTCTATGCGCCCCGCGGCACACCGCTCAGCGCCTATCACCGCGCGCGGGAGTTGCTGGCCCAGGGACATCAGGTCGACATCCTGACTTACGGCATCGGCGAGCCGCCGCCGGGCCTCAACGCGCGTCTCTTCCGCGCCCGCGGCCCGCACTTCTGCCGCTCGTTGCGGGCCGGCCCCTCGGGACGCAAGATCTGGCTCGACGTGCTCCTCTTCAGCAGCCTCATCGGCAGGCTCTGCCGTGAGCGCTACGATGCGCTCTACGCCCACGAGGAGGCCGCGCTCCTCGCGCGGATTGCCGGTGCAATCTTTCGCATCCCGTACGTCTATGACATGCACTCGAGCCTGCCGCTGCAGATCACGGACTGGAAATTCAGCCAGAGCCGCTCGGTCGTGGCGCTCTTTCGCTGGGTCGAGCGCGTCTGCGTGAGGGGCGCCTGCGCAGTGGTTGCCATCTCGCCGGCCGTGGCGCGCGCCGCCCGCACCGCCTGGCCCGCTGCGCGCTGCATCGAGCTCACCAACTATTTCGAGCTGCAGGAGGCGTCCGACTCGGCCGACGGCGCGGCAATCCGCGCACGCCACCAGATCGGGCCGCACGAGAAGCTGATCGTCTATACCGGCTCCTTCGTCGCCCTGCAGGCGCTCGATCTCCTTCTCGAGGCGATTCCGCGGGTGCTCCTCTCCGTGCCGGGCGCGCGGCTCCTCCTGGTAGGGGGCGCGGAGCCCGAGCTCTCGGAGCTGCGCGCAACGGCCGAGCGTCTCGGGATCGCAGAGCGGGTGATCCTCGAGCGGGCGCGTCCCCAGGCCGAAATTGCAGCCTACCTCGCGGCAGCGGACGTGTTGGTCTCACCGCGCGTTCAGGGCATCAATCCGCCCGGTAAGCTCCTCTCGTACCTCGCCTCCGGACGGCCGGTCGTGGCGACGGATACGCTGGTCCACAACCAACTTCTTACTCGCGAGTGCGCTATCCTGACGCGTCCCGATGCCACCGGCCTCGCGGACGGGTTGACGCTCGCGCTCACGGATACGGCGCTTGCAGCCAGGCTGATGCAAGGGAGCAGGCGCGTGCTCGCGCAACTCTGTTGCCAGTCCGCCCGTGATGCCGCCTACCAGGAGATCGCTTCTGCAGTGGTCGCAGCCGGCGGGCCGCGGCGCCGCGCGAGCCTCGCCTCCGCGCATCGTCCGCCTCCTCGCCGGCACTGAGCCCAAAGACCCTCTGATCCCCGCACATCGATGCGCCCGGAAATCAAACCGCCGGATCTCAATGAGCGCCGCCCTCCCAGGGGCACGAGCCCGCGAGAGCTGGCACTCGTGACCCAGGGGCCGCCGCCTCGGGAAAGTCGCTGGAAGCTGGCCGGCTGGGTGGCGGGGGCAGCCGTCCTCGCCTCGATCGTCGTCCTCGTGCTCCCTGTCTTTCGGTGGCGGGCGCAAACGCTGTGGCTCGAGCTCACGGGGCGGCTGCCGGATATAGGGTTCGGCGACCTCATGGTCATGATGCTGCCGGGATCGGGGCAGACGAAGCTGAGCAGGCTTCCCGGCACCCGCAACCCCTATCCGGTCATCCAGCTGCCGCCGCTCAGCCCCTTGCAGAAGGCCGCGGGGGCGGCGCTCTACGCCAATCAGTGCGCCGGGTGCCATGCTCCTGACGGCACGGGCGGACCTGGCGCTCCGGCGCTCGCTGGACGCATCCTCGAGCGTGGCGATACGCCGTGGGCCCTCTACCGGACCATCCGCGATGGGGTGCCAGGCACGGGAATGCCGCCCCATCCGCTCTCACGCCGGCAGCTTTGGGAGCTCGTGAGCTATGTGAGCTCGCTACGCGTGCCGGCGAATGAGACACAGGTCCCGGCCGGCCTGGCGGCGAAGCTCGATGCGGTCGAGGTCTCCCCCGCGGAGCTCGCACGGACGACGGCGGCCGGCGCTGACTGGCTGACGTATGGCGGTGCCTACACCTCCAACCGGTTCAGCACGCTCACCGGTATCAACACGGCGAACGTGTCGAAGCTCGCGCTGCGCTGGTTGTATGCATTCCCGGGCAACAGGTGGAAGATCGAGTGCTCGCCGCTCGAGCGCAACGGGATCCTCTACGTCACCGGGCCGGAAGGGGAGGTGATGGCGCTCGATGCGCTCACGGGGACCCGGCTCTGGGAGCACGATCATCCGTTCAAACTGGAGGGCGGCGGGGAGGGCCCGCTTGGACAGAACCGTGGGGTGGCGCTCCTCGGCAAGCGCGTGTTCGTCGCGACCTGGGATTCGACACTCACGGCATTGTCTGCGGCCACGGGAAGAGTGCTCTGGGAGCAGCGCGTAGGCCCATATCCCGGCACCTGGATCAGCGGGGCCCCGCTTGCGTACCGGGATCTCGTGGTTATCGGCGTCACGACGCCGACGGGCGAGGGACGCGGATACATCGCCGCCTACGATGTCAGGACGGGGGCACTGCGCTGGCGCTTCTTCTCGATCCCGGACCCCGGACAACCCGGACATGACACCTGGGAGGGCGACTCCTGGCGCACGGGCGGTGCCGGCCCCTGGATGACCGGCTCCTACGATCCGGTCCGCGATCTGCTCTACTGGGGAGTCGGCGGGCCGCGGCCGGACTTCGACGCCACGACCCGCAGAGGCGACAACCTCTACTCCAACTCGATGATCGCGCTGCGCGGCAGCACGGGGAAGCTCCTCTGGTACTTCCAGTCGACGCCTGCCGACACTCACGACTGGGATTCCGTGCAGGTGCCGCTCATCGCCGATCGCACCGTGGACGGTCACGATGAGCAGCGCCTTCTCTGGGCGAACCGCAACGGTTTCTACTACGTGCTCGATCGCCTGACGGGTGCCTTCATCCGCGGTGTACCCTTCGTCCGCGAGAACTGGGCCACCGGGCTCGATGCCCGGGGCCGGCCTATCCTCGCGCCGGTGAGCACCAACCCTCGCGGACACGAGGTGTTTCCGAGCGCCCGTGGAGGGACCAACTGGTGGCCGCCCAGCTACGACCCGGACCTCGGACTGACTTTCATTCCGACGCTCGAGCAGGGCATGACCTTCTTCCCGACGCTGTATTCGCTACCGAGCTCCGAGGTCTCGTTCTATACGGCCATTCGAGCTGTCGATGCCTACAGCGGCAAGCTCGTCTGGGAGCATCGTGAGCGTGAGCGTACGGGTGATTCCACCGTATCCGGACTGCTGAGCACCCATGGAGGCCTGGTGTTCGCCGCTGCTGACGGCCAATTCTTTGCTTTGGACGCGCGTTCAGGACAGACGCTCTGGACCGTGGGAGCTGGAGGGAGCACTTATGCCGCCCCGGTGACCTTCTCGGTGTCGGGCGAGCAATTCGTCTCTGTCGTGATTGGAAGGTCGCTGCTCACCTTCGCTTTGCCCCCCGGGGCGGCGGCCGCAGACGGCATGAAGCCTGCTGCCCCCGCCTCGCATGAAAAAGCGCACTCAAAACGACCCCGGGCTCGCACGGCTGGCTGATCTCATCGCGGACGCAGAGGTCGCGATGCTCACGACCGAAGAGCCCGACGGGACACTGCGAAGCCGCCCCCTGATGACGCTGGAGATGGACCAGGAGGGACGCCTCTGGTTCTTCACCAACCTCTCCACGCGCAAAGTGGGCGAGATGGACCAACACCGTAAAGTCAACCTGAGCTATGCCGATGTGGCGCGGCAGGCCTTCGTCTCGATCTCCGGGCGTGTGCGGCTGCTCAGGGATGAGGAAAAGGCGCGTGAGCTGTGGACCCAGCGCGTGAAGCCCTGGTTTCCATCCGGCCTCGAGGATCCCGACCTCGGTCTGCTCGAGGTGACGGTGGACGAGGCGGAGTACTGGGACGTGCCGGCGAGCCGCATGCAGCGGCTATTCGGGCTCACGGCCTCGGGTGGAGGCGAGCCTGGACAGCCGGGTGAGCACGGAGAGGTGCGGCCGGGGTCCCCCCCATTGGGAGAGCGGCCGCACTGATCCTCTCTTCGTCATGCTCTGCGTAGGAAGGAAATCAGCGCGAGAATCAGAAACACGACGAAGATAACCTTGGCAATCCAGGCAGCCGTGGCGGCCAGAGCCCAGAAGCCAAGGATCCCCGCTACGACGGCGATGATCAGGAAAACGACGGCGTAGTACAGCATGCAGGGCCTCCTGACAGGGGTTTAGAGGCAGAACGCAACTTTTGGGCCCACGCCACAGCCGCCGCTTGAATTCGGGCGGGCGAGCGGGAACGGCTCAGCTTCCCGGCGCGTGCACCGCCGGGTCGGGGTATGGAAGATAGCGTCACGCTGTTTCGCAGCTTCTATCGCGCCATCCGCTTCGCCCTGCCGGAGCGGCGCGCGGTACTGCTGATCGTGACGCTCACGCTCCTCATCGCGGCTGCGAATGCGGCCGAGCCCCTGATACTCAAGATCATCTTCGATGGCCTGACGACACTGCCGGCGCTCGGCCCGCTCGGCAGGGGCCTCGCCTTCCTTGCGGTGCTGGCGGTGACGCGCGAGAGCGCTCAAGGGATCACAGACTGGCTGACCTGGCGCACGCGCATAGGGCTGCAGTACGCGCTTCTCGAGGCGACCGTCGGCAAGCTACACAACATGCCGCTGCGCATGCAGCGCAGCGAAGGCGTGGGCGCCATCATGACCCGCCTGGATCGCAGCATCCAGGGCCTCATCGGCGCAGTGGCCCAGATCCTCTTCGGCATTCTGCCCTCGGTCCTCTTCCTGCTCATCGCGGTGACGATCATGTTCCGGCTGGACAGCCGGCTCGCCGTGCTCGTGCTGGTGTTTGCGCCCATGCCGGCCCTCATCGCCATGCGCGCCGCGCCCGAGCAGGTGCGGCGCGAGCGCTCGCTGCTCGAGCGCTGGGCGAAGATCTATTCGCGCTTCAACGAGGTGCTCTCCGGCATTCTCATCGTGCGCAGCTTCACCATGGAGGAGACGGAGAAGAACCGCTTCCTGCGCGATGTCTCCGAGGCCAACACGCTCGTGATCCGCGGTGTTGCCACGGATACGGGTTATGGTGCTGCGAGCAATTTCGTGGTGGCCGCAGCACGCCTTTCCGCGCTCGCGGTCGGCGGCTATCTCGTCGTCACTCATGCCATTACCGTCGGCACGGTGATCGCCTTCCTCGGCTACGTGGGTGCGCTCTTCGGGCCGGTGCAGGGCCTGAGCGGCATCTATCAGTCACTCAGCAAGGCTTCGGTCTCACTGGAGGAGATCGTCCGTATCCTCGGCATCCAGGAGTACCTAGGCGACTCCCCCAACGCCGTGGATATCACCGGAGTACGTGGGGAAGTGCGTTTCGAGTCCGTCTCGTTCCACTACGAGCAGTCCGGACGCCCGCTGCTGCGTGAGGTCGGCTTCACGGCCCACATCGGCGAGACCCTGGCCATCGTGGGCCCGAGCGGGTCCGGCAAGACGACGCTGATGGCACTGCTCATGCGCTTCTATGACCCTCTCGAGGGGACGATCCGCCTCGATGGACACGACCTGCGCACGCTCAAGCAGAGCTCGATCCGGCGCAACATCGGCGTCGTGCTGCAGGACCCGCTCCTCTTCAACGACAGCGTACGCGCCAACATCGCCTATGGCCGGCCCGATGCCACGCTCACGGACATCGAGACCGCCGCCCGGGCGGCACATGCCCACGAAGTCATCATGCGCCTCCCCGAGGGCTATGATTCCCTGGTCGGCGAGCGCGGCAGCCTCCTGTCGGTGGGCGAGCGGCAGCGCCTCACCATTGCCCGCGCGCTCCTCAAGGATCCGCGCATCCTCATCCTCGATGAGGCCACCTCTGCTCTCGATGCCGAGTCCGAGGAGGCGGTGCAGTCCGCGTTGGAAATGCTCATGCGGGGACGGACCACGTTCATCATCGCGCACCGCCTGTCGACGGTGGTCAATGCCGATCGGATCCTCGTCCTCAAGGAAGGGCGGATCATCGAGATGGGTCCGCACGCGCACCTGGTTCGGCAGGGCGGCTACTACGCCTCGCTGGTGCATCGGCAACATCGCGGTCTCATCCCTGAAGAATGATGGCCGTCCTCGCTACACGCTCTGGCCAGCCGCCCGCAGACGCTCCTTGAGATCTGCGAGTTGTTTCGTGATCGCCGCATGCTCTTCATCCGAAAGCGCGAGTTGTGCCAACAACTCGAGCGCACCCTGATAGGTCAGAGCGGCACTATCGAGGTGCCGCCGCTTCTTCTCGCCATTGCCGAGGGTCGCGGCATCGAGATGCCAGCGCACGACGGTGATCTGCGCCTTGAGATGTTCGAGGCTTCTGAATTTTTCCACGCTATTGACCCTCGCTTATCCCAATCTTGTCCGTGAAGACGCACGATCCGTGCCATGCTCGAGCGACACCTCGGGATGAACGGCAGGTGAACGGGTTAGTTGTTGGTACGCTGTTGATTGATGGTTCCCGGTCGGCGATTGGCGACGCAGGCGCGGGCCGCACAGTCGCCTCGCTCCGCCCCAGCTCGGGGAACCGCCGGCATCCGCTGGCATTGGCTATACATCACCCGAGGAGGGGCCGCCATGCGATACGGCGCTGGTGCCTTTGCGAGCCTCGCCGCCGTTGCAGCGATCGTCTACGGCTGCAGGCCTGCGCCCGCCATGAGAAGCCCCATGGCGGACGCCGAGCGTCAGGCTCAAGGTGAGATCAACGATGCAACCCGTGCCGTCAAGCGCATGTGGATGGAGCCCGGCGTGGCCGCGCTGCTGCGAGCAGCCAAGGGCGTGCTGGTCGTGCCTGCCTACGGCCGAGGCGCGTATTTCCTCGGCGGACAGGGCGGCCGGGGCGTACTCGTGGTGCGCAGGAGCGCGACCGAATGGAGCGAGCCGGCTTTCTATTCCCTGGGCGGCGCGAGCTTCGGGCTGGGGGCGGGCGGGCAGGGCGGACCCCTCGCTCTGATCTTGATGAGCGATGATGCGGTCGGCAAGTTCAGGGACAACGGCCGCACCTGGCAGCTGGCGGCCGACACGGGACTCACGATTGTGGGTTTCGCTGGCACGCCATCGGCGGCGAGCGGCAATTCCAAGGCGGACATCGTGATGTGGAGCGGTGTCAGGGGTCTCTCGGCGGGAATCTCCGCCGCGGCGACCTACATCACCCCGAGCGCCACCCTCGATGATGCTTACTATCATCGGCTGGTGACCAACCGGCAGATCCTCACCGGTGCGGTCGTGAGCCGCTACACAGCGGGTCTGCGCGAGGCGCTCGCAGGCGGCAGCAGCGCAAGCTACCGCTGAGCGCGCTCTACCAGCGGTAGGCGAGCGAGAAGCTGAGAGTCCCCTGCGCCTTGCGCTCGACTATCGGGCTGCGGCCGGCGCTGTTCAGGAGCTCACTCACTGCAACATTCGCATTACCGAGCAAGTGGCGGGTGAAGAACCGGGTGGCGCTGAACCCGAATCCCACGGCCTCGAGACCGCCGTGCGCATCGAACGGGCGGTAGCCGGACTGCAGGGCCTGGCGCTCGCTGATTCCGTAGACCGTCTGCAGGTGCTTGCGATCCGCGAAAGTCACCGAGGGACCTGCGAACATGACGAACTGGCGCGAGCTGCCGGGAAGCGGTGTGTAGAGACTGAAGTCGCCCTCGAGCCCGGCGGCGCCGCCTGCGATCTTGCGAATGTCAGCCCGCAGCATGATGGGCAGGCGCTTCGATAATACGTAGGTACCTGACAACTTGAGGAAAGGTGCCCTGGGGATGTCTCCGAGACCGTGCAGCGTGCTGTAGTGCCACGACATCCGGCGGCCGAGGTCGAGGCCCACGGAGAGCGAGGCGCGATACTGCTTGCCGTCGATGAAGTTGAGGCCGATCCCCTCGCCGGTCGAGACGAAGATCCGATCCCGGTAGCGGATGTTGATGACGGGCCCACCGCCCCCGCGATACTGACTCGCCCCGCTATAAACGGGGTTCGCCGAAGTCGCGATCCCGAGGATCACGTCCCACTCAGGTACCTTGGGGGCGAACAGCCTCTGTAGCGCGATTCCCCCGGGATACTGCCACTCCTGCATGGGGGAGGGCGTCTGCGCAGAGGCGACGCGTGCTCCTAAGCTCCAGATCGCCGCCAGCAGGCACGCGGCCAATATTTTCGGCAACAGCAATGCTCCTTCCGCCGAGTCAACGGTCGGAGGAGCATGCTTGTTCCCGGTAGAGCCTCAGCGGGTTATGCGGATCCGACGACTGCGGACGATCGCGAGGGAGCCCAGGAGCAGGGTGAGCGCGCCGGCGAGCGTCGCGGGATCGAGCTCCGGGGCCGCGGCGACCGGCGGGCTGGAGCCCGGGTCCGACGGATCGGACTTCTGTCCAGGATTGCCGGTGCCGGGATCGTTGGGATTGGAACTATCCGTCGGCTGTCCGGAGTTATCCGTCTGCGGGTCGGGGTTATCCGTCTGCGGGCCCGATCCCTGCGAGTTGTGCAGCGAGGGAGTACCACCGGAGGAACCGGAAGTCGGGATGATTCCGGAGCCCGCGCCACCACAGCCTGCGGGCATGCCGCAATCGAATGGCATGTACCCGTTGTTGGCGAGCTCGCCGCTGCCCGCCGCCGGCTGCGGCGGGGTGGCGTCGCCCGAGCTCGAGGGGCCATGGGTCTGCTGCTGGGTACCACCGCTCGAGCCAGCCGTATCCGCAGGTTGATTCGCGGCGCCGGAAGCGGCGCCGCCCGCTGACGTCGAAGGCGAATTGGAGTCCTCGGCCGCGCCGGTTTGCGTGCTGTTGGAATACGTCCCGGCGATGAAGTGATCGCCGCGCGCATCGGCGGGAGTCGGAGTCTGCGCAGACTGATCATCGCCGATGGCGGCGGGAGCCGTCGTATCGGTTTGCTGCAACGACGTGTCGTCCGCCGGTACGATGCCGCCCGCACTGACCAGGAGCCTGTCGGGATGCTGATGGAGGAGGAAGGTCACTCCGGCAGCGGCCAGGAATCCCACGAGCAGAGTAATGAGCAGCCAGCGTGTCTTTCTAGTTCTTGCCTTCATTGGCCATCCCGTTTATTGAGTTCTTGTAGCGGCCGGCTTGGGCCGGCTTCTTGGGCAGCAATGATCGCATCGAAACGGCGCCTCGGCAAATCGCTTCGAGGCTCGTTACATAACGCGCAACCGACCGGACATAACGCGAAAAGCGCCGCAGCGCCGCCGATCAGGCGGCGTCGTGGAAAATAACACCGAGCGTATGCCGCCGGCCGGAGCGTACGCGGCTGACGCCATGGCGCAGATTGACTCGGTAATCACCGCGTGTGCCGCGCACCGGCCGATGATGGACGGCAAACACAACACCATCGCCCTGCTCGAGCGGCACGACTTCTGCGCGCGATTGCATGCGTGGCCGCTGCTCGGTGAGCACGAATTCCCCGCCGCTGAAGCCTGCACCCGGTTGCGAGAGAAGCACGGTCAACTGCAGCGGAAACACCCACTCGCCGTAGAGATCCTGGTGCAGGCAGTTGTAATCGCCGGGCTCATACTGCAGAAGAAGGGGCGTCGGCTTCACCTGCCCCGCGGCGTGGCAGCGCTCGAGGAAAGCTTCGAGGGTCGGCGGATAGCGCTCATCGCCGCCGAGCCGGCGGCTCCACTCGTTCGCGATGGGCGCGAGGTGGCGATAGAGCTTCGTGCGTAATTCGGCAATGAGGGGTGGCAGGGGGTAGGCGAAATACTTGTACTCACCGCGGCCGAAGCCGTGACGGCTCATGATGATGCGGCTGCGGAAGCGGCTGTCTTCGCAATAGAGTGCGGCGAGCTCCCGGCAGGTCGCCGGCGACAAGAGGCCGGGCAGGACCGCACAGCCGCGGGAGTCCAATTCGCTGGCGGCAGCAGACCAGTCCACTTCGGAAAGATTACTTTGGTTAATCCATTGCTTACGCGATATTGCTGAAGTCATGTCGAGTAGCCGAGTCCGGCAGGGGCTGAGTCAGATCGGAGAGAGCTTACTGCCGCAGCAGCCCGGACACTCGCCATTTCCGGCTGTCGCGCTGCAGGCAGCCTCAGAAGCGCTACAGCGCTTTTCGCATCGTCAGGTTGAGGCGCATCCGGCCAACGCTGGCGTGGCATCCGTCTGCTACTGGCGCGACTCCGTGATACACGAGGCGGTGGGCGCCGCCCCACACGACGACATCACCATGCTGCAACGCGAGCCGATGCGGCCGGTCCGATCGCTTCAGACCACCGAACAGGAAGGTTGCAGGAAGACCGAGCGACACCGAGACGATCGGCGATGAGAAGTCGCGCTCGTCACGATCCTGATGCAGTGACATGCGCGCGCCGGGCTCGTAGCGGTTGATGAGACAGACGTCCGGGCGATAGCCGGGAAAGCCCGCGCGCGCGGCGGCCTGCTCGGCGAGCTGGGCGAAAGGCTCCGGCAACGGCGGCCAGCGCCGGCCCGTCTCAGGATCGATGGAATCGTAGCGGTAGCCCTTACGATCCGTGATCCAGCCCACCGCTCCGCAGTTGGTCATTGCAGCCGACATGCGCTGTCCGCCCGGAGTCAGCATCTGCCGGAAGGGCGCCGCCGCCGTGATCTTCGCGATCGCAGTCAGCAGTGGCTGCTCGAGCGGCAGGGCGAAGCCTGCAAGATGGGTGAGGCCCATCCGGGCGGCGCGATCCGCGCCCGATCCATCGAACAGGTCCTCGACCGACAATCAGGGCTCGCGTCCCGCCTTGAGCGGATAGCCGGCCTCGCGCCACGCCTTCATGCCGCCATCGAGCGCCACCGCCCGCTGAAATCCCAGCTCCCGCAGCGTGGCGGTCGCGAGAGTCGATATGCGGCCGAACTCGCAACAGACGACGATGCGCCGGGTGGGGTCCGGCAGATCCTGGTTGACACGCAACTCGAGCTGGCCGCGCGGCAGCAGCTTGGCTCCGGGCACGTGTCCTTCCTCGTAGGCGTCACGCTCGCGCACATCGAGGATGATCAGGTCATTGGGGCAGCTCTCGGCGCGCGCCATCAGCTCCGTGAGCGACATGAAGGGCACGGCTGCAGCGGCCTCGGAGAGCATCTGCGCAACGGTCTTGGCGCCGTTCATGTTGGAGCGCAGCGCCTCGGTGAGGTGCGAGGGCATGCTGAGGTTGAGATTGCGCATCATCTCGCAGAACTGCGTGCGATCGCGGACCTGCAGCCGCGGATTCGCGGCGATCTCATCGCCGAGCGTGGAGTGTTCGCGCCCTTTGTAGTCATGCGCCGGGAACACGAGCAGGGCGGGATCGAGGCGCAGGAGGTGATTGAAGAGGCTGTCGTGGAGCGCATCCGGGTCGCCGCTGGGAAGGTCCGTGCGCCCGGTGGCGCCAATCAGCAGCGTGTCGCCCGTGCATATCCGGTCCTCGATGCGCAGGCACATGGAGTCGCGCGTATGGCCGGGCGTGTGCAGGACCTGGAGCCTCAGCTTCCCGACGAGCAGCATGTCGCCATCGTCCAGGCGCAAGTCCACGAAGGGAGCAGGGCTCATCCGGTGCATCGCAACCGGCGCACCCAGCTGACGCGCCAGTCCGCGCGTGGCCGAGAAGTGATCGGCATGGGTGTGCGTATCGACGAGATAGCGAATGCGCAGGCCATGCCGCGAGGCGAGGCCGAGGTAACGATCGATCAGGCCGATTTCCGGATCGATCAGTGCCGCCGCGCACGTATCGGCACAACCCACCAGATACGACTTGCAACCGCCGGCCGAGAGTTGCTCGAAGATCATGCTGGACCTCCCCGCGATCCGGGCTGCAAGCTTTGATTCAGTCAAACGGCCGGAGCATGGTCGGTCCGTGGTGCCGCATTGTCAACGCAACCGCGCCCGGCCGGTGCGTCTCTACCGGAGCAGCGAGGAGGCGACGAATCCCGTCTTGATCTCGGTCGGCAGGAGCCGGACCATCAGGTGCAGGAGCAGCGGGACGAGGATGAGGTCGTCCACCAGTCCCGCGAAAGGAAGCGCGAAATTGACCGGATCGAGGGCATAAAGCGCGAGAACGACGGTCACGGGCCAGAGCCATACTGGGCGGCGCCGATGCCGCAGCGCAAACCAGAGCAGGCTCAGATCGCCCGCCACCAGTCGCCAAAGCCTGAGCAATCGAATCATGGCGGGATCTCCCGCATGCAGATGAGCCCATAATGACGGTGGCGCCGGCAGAATCAAGCTCTGCCGGCGCACCTCGAGCTCAGCGGGCGCTCGACGGCTCAGTGGGACATTCACCCGTGAGGAGCACCTACTGCGAGGTCTTTCCACGGGAGCGGCGCCCGGACGGTGCGACCGGCGCACGTCGGCCGAGAGCCGTGATGATCAGAGCCACGAGCGCCACGCAGCAGAGCCAGGCGAACCAATCTCCGAGCCGCGAGTACAGCGTCCGCACGCCCCGTGTCGGAACATCCGCGATCATCGAGGCGCCGTCGGACCGGAAGTAGTCGACGGCCGCCAGACGGTTGCCCTGATAGTCGAATGCCGCCGAGAGCCCATGGCTCGCCTGGTGAACGACACTCGTGCCTTCCTCGATGGCGCGCAAGCTCGCCATCTGCGTATGCCACGGGTCGATCGCCGCCCATTCGTTGGAGGGATTGAGCACGATGTCGGTATTGAGGAGGCCCGCCTGACGAAGCGTCTGCGGGAAGTCCGCATCGAAGCAGATGGCGGCGCTCAACCTGCCGAACGGAGTGTCGAGTACGCGCAGCTTCCCATCGGACGGGGCCGAAATGGCCTCCTCGGCACCGGGCACGGGGTGAGACTTGCGGTAGTGCCAGGCGATGGCACCGGTCGGCTCGATCATGATGAGCTCGTTCTCGAGCACACGGGCTGCGCCGGGGACCCAGACCGCGAGCGCCATGCCGAGATAGATCTTGTCCCGGGCGGCCAGTTGCGAGCCCGCGGTCAGGAGCTGTCCTTCATCCTGCTTCAGGACCGATGCATTGCCCTCGGCCCAGAAGACGATCCGCGCTCCGTTGCGCGCCGCGAGGTCTGCGCGTCGCAGAAGGTCGTCATCGACCGATGTCGCCCATGCGCGAATTTGGGCGAGGTCCCCCGCCGTGGCCTTGCCGGCGACGAGGTGATCAAGCGCATTCGGAGCGCCCTGCGGCAGAGCGGACAGCGATGCGATCCGCACGGTTGGTGAGCGCGGAGCGAACGCGGTCAGACGCAAGCCGCCGCCGATGAGGATGAGAGTGAGGACCACGAAAAATACAGCGCCGGTGCGCAGAGCGGCGGCCGACTTCCAACCGTCCTCCCAGATCAGATTGCCGACTGCCGCGAACCAGCCGATGAGGAAGGTGATGCCCCAGAGGCCCGTCAGGGCGGTGAGCTGCAGCAGGGCGAGCTCGCCGTACTGCGAGTAGCCGACCGCGCCCCAGCTGCCATACGGGCCGAAGGACCCGATGTAGTCGATGATGGCGTAGGAGACAGGAAAGACAAACGTACCAAGTAGGCCAGGCAGCCTGCGTATCATCGCCCGATCAATCGCGTACGGCACCAGGATCGGGACTACGCTCACGAGGAGGCCTATCCAGTACGCACTCCCGTCCGTGATGAACATGCCCCGAAGTTGGAACGCAGTCGCAGCCATTTGCGCCACGAGGAGCACCGGCATCGAGATCCAGAGCCGCTGAGTGCGCACGAAGCGCAGCAGAAAGAGCGGCGCCAACCAGGCCGCGCACGGCACATTGTCGATGCCGTATGCGAAGGGAAGGGCGAGGCAGCCCAA
>Ga0134126_10003969_pt1 | contig 18520 bp, 17 predicted proteins | sample KB31752_FD_96881 | JGI IMG/M metagenome (GOLD analysis project Ga0134126, IMG submission 96881) | Terrestrial soil microbial communities with excess Nitrogen fertilizer from Kellogg Biological Station, Michigan, USA - KB3-175-2 | ecosystem: Environmental > Terrestrial > Soil > Unclassified ...
ATTGCCATCTTTTTATGGTGGTTTTGCCGAGGGTGTTCACCTCTTCCCATACCGAACAGAGAAGTTAAGCCCCTCATGGCCGATGGTACTACACAACAATGTGGGAGAGTAGGTAGCTGCCATGATTATTTAAACCCTTTCAATTTATTTTGAAAGGGTTTTTTTGTTTTTGTACGAAAAATTATTGTTTTTACAAATTACTGAAAGTGAGCATTGGCACCCCGCGGAAGGAAGTGCTTAGTGAACCAGGCAAATTGGTTCACCTCCGTTTTTGTGACGACCATTGCGATGCGACCAACATTCTCACACAAAGTGCATCAAGTTACATTCGTAGGATGCGTTAATCATTAATTGAATGATTGGTATTAAAAACAGGGGCTGTTTAATAATTATTTCTGGAATGAAAGTTTCTATTAGATTTACGTTTCCTGTTTTCTTGTTTAGCGGAAATTGTTTTTCAAATATTGATTAAATTTCCTGCCGTGCACAAAAAACAAGAAATCTTAGTATTTGTTGTTTTACTGGTTTAATTCAGAATGGGAAGTTTTATTTTTTATTCTTTTCCAGCAAAAAAGCTAAGGATATTATTCACTTTGTCTTTATCCGCCGATTCAACAACATACAGAAAATTTCCATTCAAACTCCATTTTGCTGTTGGTAAAACGGGAAATGAATTTGATTTTGCTATTTCAATAGCTCCCTGGTAAGAATGGCATAGCAACGCGGTTATTGCTACCTGGGATTGTCCGGACGATTTGAATTTATATCCCACGATAATTTGATCCCGCAGATGCAAGCCTTCCCAGTTAAACGCTACTTCAACCAAAGGTTCATTAATATGATTTAGAAAGAATTCCATTCTCTTTCCACCGGCGCTTGTCAGATTCAATTCGATATTATTTTTCATGTGGCTCAGATTTTTTTTAAGTCAATATACCAACTTCAAATTCCTGCTGTGCACCTGTTAGAAACGCCTCAATACCCGAAATATTTCTTTGCGTGACATTTGCTATATGGCCAGCTGCTTTTTATGAAATAAATCTTCGTTTGTTATTTTATTAAAACAACAATCCTGAAGGCTATCAGGAAAATATTTATGTTTGCTTTTTTATTTACAAATATTATGTTTTATGAAAATAGCAACCTACAATGTAAATGGTATTAACGCGCGCTTGCCGGTGTTGCTTCGCTGGCTCGGAGAAGCAAAGCCCGACGTAGTATGCCTGCAGGAATTAAAAGCGCCATTGGAAAAAATTCCGGAACAGGCGATAAAAGATGCAGGTTATCATGCGATATGGCATGGACAAAAAAGCTGGAATGGCGTGGCTATACTTTCGCGCAACGAGCCACCGGAAGAGATAAGGCGTGCTCTGCCGGGAGACGCTGAAGATATGAATAGCAGGTATATTGAAGCCAAAGTAAATGATATAATTATTGGCTGCCTTTATTTGCCTAATGGCAATCCCTCACCAGGCCCAAAGTTCGATTATAAAATGCGATGGTTTGAAAGGTTTACTTTGCATACAGCAGAATTACTGGCCTCGGATGTACCTGTAATACTTACTGGTGATTTTAATGTAATGCCTACAGAACTGGATGTTTACAAGCCTGAACGCTGGGTCAATGACGCGTTGTTTCGGCCAGAAGTGCGTGCTGCCTTCAGAACGATTACGGAGCAGGGATGGACAGATGCCATAAGGAAATTGTATCCTGATGAAGTGATCTATACGTACTTTGATTTTTTTCGAGACGCTTTTGCACGCAATGCAGGTTTGCGCATTGATCATTTCTTATTAAGCCCTCATTTTGATAAACGACTTATTGCCGGTGGTGTGAACCGTGATGTGAGAGGATGGCAAAAGACAAGTGATCATGCACCGGTTTGGATCGAGGTGGCAGATTTATGAACTTGTTTTATCTTAGCTGGATGGGAACTGGGAACGCGAAGAAATTTATTTAGGGAAAATTACTGCTCGTTAAATGCCATAATAATAATTTGTTATAATCGTTTATCTTTTGTTCCAAAATACAAGATTTGAAAACTGCTTTATCAGACATTCTATTACAAAAAGGTTTTATTACTCAAACAGAGCGGGAAAATATTCAACGCGATCAACCGCTTTCTGTTCATTGGGATTTGCGATCGCTTTTGTATCTCGGAGTTGTGTTAGTGACGACAGCAATAGGTATCCTTGTTTATAAAAATATTGATACAATTGGGCACAGTGTATTGCTCGTCGCCATTGCGGTGTTGGTGCTTAGTTGCTTTGCGTATTGTTTTAAGCAATCTAACGGATATCAGCATACGAAAATCAATGTATCGGAGATATGGTCCGATTATATTCTTTTAGTAGGATGTTTATTACTGCTTACCCTGGTGGGATTTGCACAATTTCAGTATAATATTTTTGGAAACCGTTGGGGCCTTGCTCTTTTTATTCCGATGGTTTTGCTATTTATTTCCGCGTATTATTTTGATCACATTGGCGTTCTTAGCCTCGCTATTACCAACCTCGCTGCATGGGCCGGCATTGCCATAACACCTGCTGCTGTTTTGCAGCAAAATGATTTTAATGAAGAAAGGGTTATGTTCGCAGGGCTGGTATTAGGTGTTTTTTTGTTGGCTATCTCTGTGTTGAGCCAATCAAAAAATATCAAGGCCCATTTTGCTTTTACCTACAGGAACTTTGGCATCCATCTTTTCTTTATTTTTTTATTAGCGATTTTATTTTACTATGACCAGTTTTATATACTCACCTTTTTAGTCTTAACAACGGTTACTTTTTTCTTGTTTAAAAATAGCATTAAAGAAAATTCATTTTATTTCCTGGTGGTAACAATCTTATATTTTTATATTGGGTTAAGCTATGTTGCTGTTTGCTTGCTTTCAATAAATTCTATAGGTAACTTGTACGGGATCATCCTCTATTTTATTTTTTCAGGCATTGGGCTGATGGCCGTTTTTAAAAATCTACAGAAAAAATTAAAAGTCCAATGATCGCGTATTCTGAAAGTGAACTTTATAATCATCATGTTAAATGCGAGGCGCAACAGGCCTTTGAATTGGGTGACATTAGTGCGGACAGCCGCAGCAAAATGGAAGCGGCTTATCCCTGCAAATTGTATACTCCTCATTTTTTTATAGCCATTGCACTTGGCTTGTTAACAATCGTTGCAACTTTTTTTACTGGTATTTTAACCTGGCTTTTCACCCAAGCCGAATCTTCATCCGGTATCGCAGCATTTTGCGCGTTCATGGCGATTGTATGTTATTTTTTCCTCGAATGGATGGTGAAAAATAAAAGCTATTTTAACTCCGGCATAGACAATGCACTAATGGTACTTGTGGTTGTTTTCCCGGGAGGGATCATTCTTAGTTATTTTCAAGATATACCGTGGATATTATTCACTGGCTTGATAATGCTAATTGCCCTATTGCTGTGCCTGCGATTTGCTGATGCTTTTATGGCCATTATTTCCTGCGGTTTCTTTTTAGCATTCTGCTTTTTATTGTGTTTAAAATCGGGCAGTGCCACAGTTGAATATTTTCCGTTTCTGATGATGCTAATCATCGGGGTGTTATATTTTTTTACAGTAAAGGCAAAACACAGGATAAAATTTATTTACGAAAAATGCGTAATGGTTTTGACTGTTTTTTTATTGCTGGCATTTTATGCAGCAGGAAATTATTGGGTGATAAATCAATTGCAGTCTTCTGTAATAGATGTGCCCGGTGCGATCCATTCTGGGTGGGCTTTCTGGATTTTAACTTTCTTAATGCCGCTCTTGTATGTTGTTTACGGCATAATAAAAAAGAGTTTACTTCATCTGCGCACTGGTCTTGTATTAGTGGCATTGGCGGTACTTACTTATAGGTATTATTATACTTTTCTACCGCTGGAAAACATGATGCTGGTAGCGGGTTTGGTATTGATTACAACCAGTTATTTTTTTATCAAATGGTTACAACCTTCCAGGTACGGTTATTCTTCCGAAAGCACATTTATCCGGCCTGCATGGAATAATGCGGAGGCGCTTATCATTGGTGAGACAATGGGAGGCTTATCTAAAACCACCGACACTCATTTGATGGATGGCGGTAGCGGGGGAGGAGCCGGGGCATCGGGAGAATATTAATAATTCAGAATATTTCTACAGGGCTTCTTTTCTGCAATTGGTTAGGTTGTCAAGAGCATAACCAGGTATCACCGCTAACTATTTAAAATTGATTCTGAAAATTGAAAGCAATAACTATTGAAATTAATTTTACTTAAACTCGCCAATTAAGCATCCCGAAATATTCCATGCACTAAAACTGCTACCTTCAGATTTACCCAAAGGGATAGCGATCTTAAAAGTATGTTTTCCGGGCCGGAGATCATTTAGTGGAATATAAACCGGGTTGGTAGTTGTTCCTGGGCACCAGTTAGAGCGGCTAAGATCTGATGAAGATAATCCATCACTGAAATTACCTGAAGAAGGATTGCTCATTCGGTAGGTGCCACAATCTGTTCTCCAGGGAATAAAACTAAAAACTCTCTTGCCATCCACAAATATTTCATTTAATTTTTGATTGAATTCATCGCCATTTTCCCAGCCACCATGCCCGGTAGAAATGTATCGCAACGAAAGGTTTTTTAATCCTTCAGGAATATTTACAGTAATGGTTAAAGAGTCATTGCCGAACATGGTGCCATAATTTTGCCCTGCCATTTCCAAAATATTTAGGGTATTAAAAATTGGTTCAATCCATTTTTCTTTTTTTGAAGAATCAAATCGTTGCGGATGAAGCTCCAGGTCGAGGTTGATGATATGTCCGCCTTTATCATAATTGCCAATAAAAACTCCGATCCAGGCTTCTCCCCGCAATCTTGGCAATAAATCCGTAATGTCTTGTTTATAATTTACAGAATCGGCCCAATCGTATCCTTCTATTTTTGAACGCTTATTATAATAGCGTACACCAAATGGCGTAAAAAAGCGCATCAATTCCAGCGGAGGTAAATATTGTGCTGTTTCAACAACTCCCTGGTATTCTTTTCCTTCTTTATCCTTATATAACGGTAAAGCATGTACGCCGTTATTCAAACCCTTTAGAAAAGATATTTCACAGTCTGTTGGAATAATAAAAACACTCCCTGTACGATCGTAGGCATCGCCATTAGAATATTGAGAAAGATGTGCAAAGACCGAAAAATTACCGTTGTCCGGCAGCTTTATTTTTCGCAGAATGAGAGTTCCGCCGGCATACCGGTAGATTGCATTTTGATTGCTGTCAGTCGGATTTACAATTGAATCCGTAAAATTGATTTGTTGTTGACAGAACACAGGAATAGTGGTAAATCTGTTGTCAATCTCTTTTCGGTGATAAGTAGCTTCGTCTACTATTTGACCTAAATCTTTCGGTAGTTCTACATCTTCACCCTTCACTTTTTGCAACGCAATTTTTGTAGCATACATTTCAAAATTTCCGTTACGTATTGTTTTCAAAATTAAACCTAAACCAGGGGCGACACTCAGGCTGGGACTTCCTTTTATCGGAAGTTCGTTTGTAAACCAAATCTCTATTGTATTGGAACGAATAATAACTTTTGCTTTTTTGCAATGATATCCTAAGATAGTCGCAGTATCGCCGGTGGGCGTTGCTTTCTCATAATCTGAGAAAGGCGTTTTCAATGTGTAGCGGCTTTTGTCTTTTAAAGTTAATACCTGGTAAGTTGCGTTTTGATTGTAATCAATGTATTGTTCCTCCTTGCTCTCCTGTTTTTTCCCTTGCACCAAATGCACGATATTATTTTTGAAGAATAGCTGCAAAGGCGCCCCTTTCATTTCTTTTCCATTAGACCGGGATGAATAGGTAACAACTCCTTCAGCAATCGTAGATGCGCTTTTTGTTTGCTGCGCAAAAAGATTGGATAGGGTAATTAATACCAAAAAAATGGACAACATGTATTTTTGATAATTCTTTTGCATGATTTAGTGGGGTTGATTAGGAAAGTTCAAAGCTATTTGGAAAAGAGGAAAGTGTCAAAGGAATGTTTTGAAAACGAACTCTATGCTGCCGGTTATTCAGGAAATTTTGCGGAAGAATCGTTCCTTCGCGGTCTTAGAACTGTATTCTCACATTGCCAGCTTGTCTTGGCTTGCCAACCCAATCAGGTCCGGTTTTTAATAACCGTGTGGCTTCCTTTTCACAGGGTTTGCAAGATGATTCGATCACTTTTATATGAGTAGGTTTACCTCTTTTATTTAAAGTAAATGAAAGCAAAATATTTGATGGAATTCTTTCCCCAATTGAGTCCAAAACCGGAACAGCATTGTCTTTAATGTACTGGTCGAATTTCTCCTTACCATCTTTAGGGTATGGAAAGCTTGTCTTGATATCAACCCCACTTACCTTTCCTTCTAATTTATCCGAATTGGCTCCGGGGATGTTTTTTTTCCTTTTTGTGCCGTAGCCAACAACTGTTACTTCCTGGAGAGCTTGGGACTTTTTATTCATTGCAATTGCATTGGCGGAGTCTTTTAAATATTCCGTCGCTGGCGCTACAACCAGAGCTGTCGTATCTGATGAACGCAGCAATGATGTTTGTCCTGAATCTGCATGAGCAAGATTTGCCGGGCTTGTTTTACCAAGGCTCATCGCGACTGCGTTCTCCTTCTGTCCCTCAAAGTGTTCAGCAGAAAACTCTTTTTCTTTAGCGATTCTTACTTCTTCATCAGCGGAGTTTTTAACGTGGGGCTGTAACGGTTTTATCACAGGCGCGGTTAATTTAGCCCTGTCGTTTTTATCTTTTCCCGGTAACACTTTTTCAAAAGCAATATTACCTTCGGCAGCATTGGTATCATTTTGGACCGTTGAATTCATTGCCGTATTTTCTTTTTTCTCCACATTTTTCTTTGCTGCTATCGAAGTTTCTTTTTTCGAATTCGAAGCATAAAAAAAATAACCCACGCCGGCAAATAAGATAAACATGGCGGCAATTTTCCACCAGGCACCCGATGAAAGAGAAGAAATTGTAAAGACTTTTTGATCCTTGCTTTTTTCATCCAATCGCATTCTTATTTCGCTCAATTCTTTCTCATAATCTTTTGAATACTTATAACCGTCCAGGGCATCGGCAAGGAAAGGATCTTCCAATGCGGCTCTTTCCAATGCATGCATTTCATCCGGAAGCATTGCCCCTGTGTGATAGCGTGCAAAATCAATTGCGTTATATTTTTTCTGCTTTTCTTTCATTGGCTATGCCTGCCTGTTTTTCCATACATATTTTTAAATTCCTTCTTCCATTTTGAATGAAGCTGCGCACTTTATTAACCTCCATCTCTGTCATGTCAGCTATTTCTTTATAGCATTTCTCTTTAAGATAAAATAATTGAATGGCTTGCTTTTGTTCAGCGGGAAGTTGTTCGATACAATTTTCCATGCCATTTAATTGTTCTTCTTTCTCCGCTATATTATCAAGATGATTATTTTCTTCTAAATGCATAATATCCACATCTACCATAGCGGGCTGCGATTTCCTGCTGCGTATTTTCATGAGGCAGTGGTTCTTTGCTAACTGGTACAGCCAACTTTTAAAATTACTCACTTCATACTTTTTGAGTTTGGTTACCAATTCTTCAAAGATGTTTATCACCGCATCTTTAGCCTCTTCCGGTTCTTTAAAATATTTCAGGCAAACGCCATATACCAATTCCATATAACGGGCATACAATTCGCCCAAGACATTTACATCTCCGCCCGACTTGTATTGTTCTACAAGTTCTGCGTCGTTGTGAGCTGATAATATATTTTTTAAAAAAGCCAAGTGATTTAAAATTATTTAAAAATAAATTTTTCCTGATTTATGTAATCTTAAAAGAAGATGCATCCTTCTTAAAATTCACCATGCAGTCAGTATTCATTACGCATCTGATTGCAATAAAATAGAAAATCATGAAAAAAGTTGTTTTACTGCTGTTGCCTTTTTTGATAAGCATTACAGCCTTCCATTCTGCCAAAGATATTACCATTACCGGAACTGTGTAGGTGTCTGGCCACTCCAAGTGGCCTGACACCTATATCTTTATTAGGGCCTCCACCGTTCTTTTTTAGCCAGAGATAAAGGATGGAGTAAGTAAAAATAAAATAATTCCTAGTGTAGTTTTTTTTAAATTTTTTAATTCATATTATTGCTCTAAATTGAATTTTATAAATTCTGACAATTATGAGTAAAGAAAATAATTTGCCCGAAGAAGAGAAGTTTAGTGATGATCCGGAAGAGAACTTCCGCATGCAAAATGATTTTTTGAAAATGAAAATGATGGCTGAATCAGGCGCCTGGTTTGGCGGCGAAGGAGGACTGCCACCGGACATAGAAAATCAGTTCCTGAAAAATGTCATGGAATTTGAAAAAGTGAACGCTAATGCAAAATCCCGAACTATTTATGAACTTCTTGATAAACCGGATTTTGAAGATGAAAAGAATCTGGATGACGAAAAATTTAAAGCAGAATTTTCAAGACTGAATCTTTTGTTGGAAGATCATGGTATGGATGTGGGATTTAATCGCGAGAGAGAAGATCGTTTTAAATATAATTTTATTACAAACGAATTGTTTGAGCATGAAACCACTTTTATGCCAGTCAAAGGAATGTTAACCGGCTTTCTTTATGAAGAGTTTCATCCCGATCATGAACTGGATATTACTGAATTGACCAATCGTTTTTTAAATGATTTTTTTGATAGAAATTTTGATTCGGATACTTATTACATCAACGAGCAAATCATACATCCCGATGGGAATTTGATTCCGCGCGAAAATATCATCAAAAGATTTTTATCAATGTATGAAGCAATACCTGAATTTGAAAACACTTCTTATGTGATAGAAAGCCAGGATTTTGAATTGCATGAAAATGAAGGGGTACAAACAGGAATGGGCTTCAGTGAAGGAACTATTCAATATGATGCGATATTCAGAGATGGTGAACGTAGAAAAATAGATGGGCCATTTAAAATATACTTTTCACTCGAATGGGATTGTTGGACTATTTGTTTTTTTTACCTCGTAGGATATAATTTACATCCTAAGAGAGAAGAATAAATTGTCAGGAATATATATCTTTTCTGAATTTTTCAGATTGCCGAAATAGTTTTCTTTTTCCCAAAAAACATTTTGAATGCAACAGGCAAAGTGGTAACCAATATTAAACCAATAATAATCCACTCTAATTGTTCTTTGATCCAAACGTTTTCGCCAAGCACGAACCCTAAGGTAGTGATACTGACAATCCATAAAAAGGCGCCAAGGATATTGAATGAAATGAATTTTTTATAATTCATGTGAACCACTCCTGCTACAATAGGTGCAAAAGTGCGCACTATCGGTAAGAAACGGGCGATGATGATAGCAGCGCCACCTCTTTTTTCGTAAAAGTCGTGAGCGCTTTGTAAATGTTTTCTTTTAAAAATCCAGGATTCCTTACGTTCAAAAAGAAGTGGCCCCGATTTCTTGCCGAACCAATAGCCTACCATATTGCCGATGATAGCTGCGATGGTCAGCAAGATGATCCAGAAAACAAGATTCAGCGGATGGCTATCGAACGGAAATGGATTCGTTTTTGCTCCTGCGATAATCATTCCTGTAATAAACAAAAGCGAATCGCCCGGAAGCAGAAAACCCACGAATAAACCGGTTTCTGCAAAAATGATAAAGGCTACCAAAAATAATCCGCCGTGAGCCATAATCCAATCCGGATTGATAAGTTCGCGTAACAGTTCTATTATTGAATCCATAGTCTTTATTTTATTTTACAATCCGGTGAAGATAATTTTAAACATCTAAATAACTAAGTGCGGGCTTTGGTAAAATAGTTAATTATTCTTAAAAGAATCTCCCGGTTTTTTATAATTTACACCATTGATTATCCAAACGATTTTATAGTTCAAAAAAATTGATTTATGATTGCTTCTGAAATAGTTAACCTTGCGCAGCAGCTCTGGGATTACCATCATACAAACCAGGTTCCCGAAAAGTCAGACTGCATTTTGGCCTTGGGAAGCCACGATCTGCGCGTGGCTGAAAGAGCTGCGGATTTATACCTGGATGGCTTTGCACCTTTGCTCATTATGTCGGGCGGTTTGGGCAATTTTACAAAAGATATGTGGACAGAAAAAGAAGCTGATAAATTCGCTGCAATTGCCATTCAAAAAGGGGTGCCTGCAAATGCAATTTTAATTGAAAATAAATCGACTAATACAGGTGAAAATATTTTATTCACTCAAAAGCTATTAGAGCAAAAAGGGATGTACCCGCAAAGTTTTATTGTGGTTCAAAAACCATACATGGAACGAAGATCTTACGCTACTTTTAAAAAGCATTGGCCTGATAAAAAACTTATCGTTACCTCACCACAAATTTCATTTAAAGAATATCCAACACAAGAAATTTCAATGGAAAAAGTAATCAACATTATGGTGGGAGATTTACAACGGATAAAAATCTATCCTGAGAAAGGCTTTCAGATTTACCAGGAAATTCCGGAAGAAGTATGGAGTGCTTTTGAAAAGCTTGTGGCGCTAGGGTTTGATAAGCATTTGATTAATGAATAGATATTGTATTCCTATTCGTTGGTGCCTCCGAACTTTTCTCTAAGAAGCCTTTCTAACCTGTCGACCAGCGATTCTGATGTTTCGCCTGGATTTGTGGGTAGGTCTTTTAATGCTTCGCAAAATATATCCATTGCAGCCTCAAATCTGCTAAATTGTTGGCGTAGAATTTTTTCATCACCGGTTTCCCAATAATTGCCTTCATCATTCAACGTAAAATCTTTGAGGTATTTTTTAGCAAGATGTTTTAATAATTTAATAATGGCAATATGCGCTTCTTCGCCCGCATACTGGGTTTTAGTACTGATTGTAAAAATAAATTCTTTGGGTACCCGAATTCCATCATAGATGTCTTTGTTCAAAATGTTGAGCGGCGAAAGCGTTCTTCCGTCATGATTAAAAGTAAGAAACACTGACTCACTTCCTTCCGGCGCAAAAGAAATTCCTTTTATTTCATCATCATCGAAAATATGTGTGTGCCATTCAAGTGTTTTACAAATTTCCTTCACCTCTTCTATTAAAGCATTAATCAATTCTCTGTTTTGGATGTAGCCTGAGTAATGAATGGATAAACCCATAAAAATATTTTAAGTGGTTTAATGACTGACTTGGAAAACAAAGCCATAAGTCACTTTATCTATTAAAGACCAAAATTATTTGCGCAAATTTTTTAAAAGTTAATAATATCAAAAATCGTAAACGTAAAAAAATATTTCTTTTTAGTTTCGCCGCTTTAGACCACGAGAATTGTTTTGTGGTATGGTTTTTAATATTAATTAGGCGTTAAAACCCGGCAAAAAAATATGCCGGCATTTAAAAAAGAAAATAAGAATTATGAAAAAAGATATCATTTTTATGCTACCTGCACAGGCTCTTGAAGGAGCTACAGGAGCAGTAGTACTCGGCGATTTTAATAACTGGACTCCATCAAAAGAATTTGAGTTGAAGAAACAGAAAGATGGTTCATTTAAAACTGTGGTTTCGTTAGAAGAAGGAAGAACTTTTCAATACCGGTTTTTGCTTGACAATGGCACATGGGAAAACGACTATAATGCGCAAAACTATGCACCTGCATCCGGGTTGTATGTAGATAATTCTGTAATTACCGTGCCTGTTTCATCCCAGGACGATTTGGGACAAAAAAAGAGCACTGTGACTAAGAAGGAAATTGCAAAACCTAAAACTTCAGATATAGCACCCAAAAAAGCAGCAGCTAAAAAAACGGAAGAAGTAAAAGTTAAAAAGCCTGCTACTAAAAAGGCAACAAAGTCTGCCAAGGCAGCGCCATCTGCAGAAAAAACTAAGACAAAAAAAGTAGAAAAAGTTGTAAAGAAAGAAGCAACGCCTGGCAAACATTAAAATCCCCGGGCAGTTAGAAATTTCCAGTAGTGTGAACCTATAGTTTAGCCGTTCTATCGGAAATTCATGCTCAGTTTTGATTAGTCAACAGATTACAATCCTTGGAAAATAAAAGAGGCAACCAGGAGGTTGCCTCTTTTAAATCATTTACTGCAAACTTGTAAGCCGGATTTTGTTCCTCTTCCTTTGAAAAAGAAGAGACGGCTATCATTTATCTGGCTGTTACATTACTGTAACAATCTTGCTGCCTACCCTTCAGCATCGGACGAGCAGTCCTCAAGCGCTGATATATGTGGCATTGCAGTACACAAGGTTTACCCATTATTGCAATTGCTTGCGACAATCGTGAGCTCTTGCCTCACGTTTTCACCCTTATCTATTTCGATAGATATCGAAACGGACGGTTATTTTCTGTGGCACTTTCTCCCCGGTTCTTTCAGCAAGCTGGAGAATCGAAGCCGGCTATTAACCGGTGTGTTGCTCTATACTGTCCGGACTTTCCTCCTCCCGATTGTTCGGGAAGCGATAACCCAGTTTGCAGGTATTACGAAGATAAGAAATTTTTAGGGGGATGGGGAAAGCTAGTATTGGAAAAAAATTTCGGTAGAGCCAAATCCAAAATCGTTGTGATATTGATTGGCAAAGGTTCTTACTTCTTTTTTTGTTTTTAAGATTTCATGAATCTCATTGCGCAGTTTTCCCGTTCCTACTCCGTGAATGATGATTAGATTAGGTTGCTGATGGACAACGGCAAGATGGTAATATTTTTCAAATTCACGTAACTGTATCGTAAGAATTTCAAAATTGCTAAGGCTTTGCCAGTTATCCATTAATTTCTCGATATGCAGGTCCACCACAGACCTCGGTGGCGCCAATTTTTCTTTTATTCTTGAAACATCGTAAAGTCTGCCCTGGGCATTGTGATATTCAGGAATTATTTCTTCAATTTTATCAGGGTATTCCTCAAAAAGCAGGAAAGAAAATGTTGGCTCGTTTTTCAATTTCATTTCTTCTATCCTCTGAAACAATTGTTTCGCCTTTATTTTAAAAGGAGTTTCAAAATGAGAAACCTTCTTTTTATCCGCAGGCATTAGCGAAAAATCAAATTCAAATTTTGGGGAATCATTCATCTCTTCAAAAGGAATATCATGAAGATAAAATTCATTAAAAGGCAAGACCGTATTGCTTAATTCAAAATTTGGTGAACCTTTAAATTTAATATCATACGAAAAATAATAGGTACCGGCCGTTTGATTAATTAAATGAATTTTAATTTTTTCCACTACATCATCATCAAAAATATCTTTGTCAAACACCGGCAAAAAAGAAAGCCACATTCCGGAACTGACTTTGCTCGTTTTAGTAACGGCTTCTTTTTTTAAATTATCAACATATACTTTTTGCTTTTGTGGAAACACTATTTTCTTTTCGGTAAATCTTTTGAAATAAGGAAAATCAATTTGGTCTGTATATACCGGAAATTGAACGCCTTCTACTTCTACCGTTACCATTTTTTCATTGATGATTTCCACCACTTCACCTTCTTCATTTGAATGCAAAATCAATATCGTGTCGCCCACCTGGTATTTCATACCTCAAAGATACTCTCTTTGTTTTTGAGGGCAGAGTTTTGTAAAAAATAGAAAAATGAATTATTTATTGCCTGCCCGAATGACCCCGGTCAAAATGAATCTTTCGGGCTGGGTTCAGGCGGGGTTACTGGTTGCTTTCAGAATCGATAAATCATCTGCAATTTCACCTCAGATTTTTTATTGCCGTTAATAAGGTCGAGCCCACTTCCTATTGATTTTTTTTCAGCATAAATGGTTTGGGCAAATCGTATCCAAAAGGATAATTTTTTAGAAAAATCATAATTCCCGTTTACATAATAGCGATAACCTTTATTAAAAAAAGAAGGGATAGAATAGCCATATAACACATCATTTTCAAAGGCATATATCCTGCTGTCATAGTCATCAGTTTCAAAATATTGCAGTCTGATATTGCCTGAAAATGGCTTCAACATTGGTTTATAAAGCAAATCTATAAAAGTGAGAAAACCATTTTGTGGCGTATCACTCTTTTTATCAAACCATAAAAGCTCTACCCGCGACCGAAAAGTAAAAGTATTATCCAGTTTATAATTAAACTGCGTTCTGAAAGTTTGTTTCGGCCTTGCGATTACAGGATTCAAAACCAAATTGTAAGGATTATAATTGATGGGCTTATTATCTGTCCTGTATCTGGTATAAATCGAAACCAGTTTATTTGGTTTGCAGGTGAGTTGAATCATATAATCCTCCCCCGATGTAGGCGCGTCAGTCCTGTATTTTAGCCAGGGAAAATGATAGAAATCTGCGTAAGCGTCTATTCTTAAAAAATAAGTTGGAATAATGGTAATGCCAGAGTAGAGGCCGCTTTCATTAGTAGGATAGGTATTTTTTGTAAACGAATTAGAATATAAAGATTGATATCCGCGTGAAATATTACGGTAAAAAAAACTCATTGCCACATGTGCATCCATATTTACAAGTAATCCATTTATAAAGGCTTTATCCATATCATTATCAACGGCAGCTTCACCAAAGAAATGGATATTCTTAAATGTATAGCTGTAGTCGATGCTGTAATTGCCGGCGCTCTTGCCTGATAAAGCATACTTGTTATATAAATAATCTTCTTTGGAAATTGAGTGCTGAAAATTATAATGTACCGCGTTGGCCCCGAGATGAAATCTTTCAGTGGAGAAGGAAATATTACCTCCCAAGGTCAATTGCCCTTGAACGCCCTTCCCTTGAATTTCACTTGCTGTGCGGTGATACCCGGACGTGCGCAAGGACGAAACATAATCTTCATAACTTAAAGTATCTACGTTAAATCCGGCATCTAATTTTCTATAGCTTGCAAATACAGTGGCTTCCCAATTCTTTTTTTGCAAAGTAATTCCTGCGCCACGGTTGAAAACAATTTCACCGGCTGAATTGTAAGGAAGCAATTTATCAGCCTGTCGTTTCGTATTCATAATGTCAGCGCCTTTATTAAATGCGAGACTCTGCCACTGCGTTAATCCCTGCCCAAGATTAACTGCAAAGTCACCAATGGCGAGTGATTTAATAATACCAAGGTTTCTGATAAAAAAATGCGCTGAATAAAAATCAAAACCGTATTTCTGAGCGCCTCTAAAAAATTGTTCACCTGCATCTTTTTCAGCAGTGAAACCAAATTGTAATAAATTTTTAAACCGATATTTATACCGCATTAATATCTTTTGTCCACTTCCCGGATAATAATTTTTTGCCACACTGCTGTCTAAAAGATAGCCTTTCGATTTTTCAATAACCTGCGTTCCTCTGATTAGGAAAGAGCTTTCTCCGTTTTTTATTCGTTTACTGATAGAATTAAAAACCTGGGCTTTTTGCTCTACAGTAATGTAAGGCCTTATGCGATTGATTAATGTCAAATCCCATGTTGGTATGGCTTGTATCTCATAAATGTTTAAAAAGTTTCCCAATAATTTTCTATAAGAAAGAAAGTTGCTTATCTGTAATGGATTTAATAGATGCAATTGTTCAAGGGTGCCGGCGTCTGCATCATTCAGATTGATTGGATGTTTTAAAAAGTGATATAAAGATTGTAAATAAGCGTCGTCTTCAGATTCTTCATCTTCATTTTGTTCGACAACGTTTTCCAACTGGTCTTCGATTATCTGGGGAGGTTCGATTGGTTCGGGAGTATTCTGCGCATGTGCAAGGCTGTATCCAAAACAAAAAGTAATAGATAAAGCAATGTGCATAAAGCGCTCTATATAATTATTTTTCTTCAGCGTTCCCGGATTTAAAATTAACAATCAACATTAATCCGGGGCTGACGCCCAATTGCGGATGGTAACTGGCGCTTACGTCAATTCTAAAATTTTCCCAACTTACACCCGCACCAAAATAAGGTGATGTAGTTTGCGAAGAAATGCCAAAGCGTGCGAAAAATTGTTTATCAAAATTGTACTGCATTCCTACATTGACGTTGACCGGCAAATCTTCCTGCTTTACAATTTCGGCACTTATCGAAAAACTTTCGGAAGCTTCATAACCCAATCCAAATGTATAAACAGAACTTAATTTTTCATTTTCGGTTTTAGAGAGAGTGCCTCCCACCGGGTTATAAAAATGAATACCCGCGTTTAATTTTTGGGTAAGATGTGCGATAGCGCCTATTTCAAAATTTACCGTAGAGGAATTTTGATAACGCGGAATTCGGAAAGAATAAAAATTAAATTTTATGCCGACATCTAATTTTGTTCCAACGCTTCGCGCGTAGGCCATGCCCAATTGAGATTCATTATAATTTTCATAGCCAAAGTAATCTGCCTGGAAAGCAAAATTTCCCTGTGCCGTAGGAAGTGCCATTACCGAAGAATACATATTAGTGCCTTCTAATAAAAATCTTTTTTCTCCATATACGCCTAATGAAGGATTTTTTATTTGCGCCAATGAGGCCTGGTTAGCGGTAATTGAAAAAACATCTACATGATTTACGCTGTAAGCGCCAAAGCCTGTATATGCTGCAGCTATCGGTTTTCGCAATGATTGCGCATCAGCATAATCAGAAGCTGGAAAGAGAAAACATAAAAGATAGATTTTTCTCAAAAGCAAATGTTTTGTGATTCAATAAATATATGGATAAATTTAGATTTTTGTTTGAAAAAAAATAAGAAAACTCTTTGCAACTCAGAGATTACCTTTTTTTCTATGTGCAAGAAGAATATTACACAGAGTTGAACAGAGAAGGCACAGAGAACCACAGAGAAAAAGTATTATTAATTTCTAACACTTAAAATGAAACAAAATGGAAAATGAATTTAAACATCAGGATTTAACGCGCACCATTATTGGTTGTGCAATAGAAGTACATAAATTCTTAGGGCCGGGATTATTGGAGTCCGCTTATGAAGAATGCCTCACTTATGAATTAATTAGAGCCGGATTAAATATTGAGAGACAAAAGACGGTACCAGTAATTTACAAAGAAATAAAACTTGAATGTGGATACCGGATGGATATTCTTATAGAAAACACAGTTGTAGTTGAATTAAAAACAGTAGAAGCCCTTAATGATGTACATGAAGCACAGATTCTCACTTACATGAAGTTTTCGCAAAAGCAAGTCGGTTTGTTGATAAACTTTAATGTCACACTTTTAAAAAATGGTCTTAAAAGATACGTTCACTAAACTCTGTGCAACTCGGTGGTTCTCTGCTTTTCTCTGTGTAAAAAAACGTTTAATTTTGCCACATGCAATTATTAGATGGAAAAGTGGCTTCAGCCGCCATAAAAGAAGATATCAAAAATAAAATTTCAACTTTGGAAGCGCAGGGTAAAAAAATACCACATCTCGCCGCTATCCTTGTTGGCAATGACCCCGCCAGCGAAACTTATGTAGCTTCAAAGGTAAAGAACTGCAAAGAAATTGGTATTCAATCCTCTTTGTTCCGTTATGACAGTTCAATTTCTGAAGCGGTGCTTTTAAAAAAAATCAATGAACTAAATAATAATGACGATATTGACGGCATCCTGGTACAGGTTCCATTGCCAAAGCATATTTCGGAAAAGAAAGTGACGCTGGAGATTTCTCCTGAAAAAGATGTAGATGGATTTCATCCGTTAAATATTGGCAACATGGTGCTTGGTTTTCCCACATTTATTTCCGCAACGCCATATGGAGTCCTGTTAATGCTTCAGCATTATAAAATAGAAACGCCGGGAAAAAATGTTGTTGTAATAGGAAGGAGCCATACTGTGGGAACTCCGCTAAGTATATTGCTGAGCAGGAACAATAATGAATATGGAAATGCCACAGTTACGCTTTGTCATTCGCGCACAAAAGACTTAAAGTCCATTTGTTTGCAGGCTGATATTATCGTAGCTGCTATCGGCAAACCCAAATTTGTAACAGCGGATATGGTCAAAGAAAATGCGGTGGTGGTTGACGTCGGTATCAATCGCGTAAAAGATGAAACTAAGAAAAGTGGTTTTGCATTAAAAGGTGATGTTGATTTTGAAAATGTAGCGCCCAAATGCAGCTATATTACACCGGTGCCGGGCGGCGTAGGATTAATGACCATTGCGGCTTTGCTGATGAACACGTATAATGCGGCTGCTTTGAAAACTGATTAATGAACATTGACTACTGAACATTCACGATGACATCCCTCTCAAATAAAACATCTTCTTTACCCATAATGGAATCCTTTTATACGTTACAAGGCGAAGGGTTTCACCAGGGAAAAGCCGCCTATTTTATCAGGCTGGCTGGCTGCGATGTTGGATGTGTTTGGTGCGATGTAAAAGACAGTTGGGACGAAAATTTGTATCCATTGCAACCTATTGAACAAATTGTTTCATCTGCAAAAGAAAATCCCGCCCGGCTTGCCGTTATTACCGGCGGCGAGCCCACGTTATACAATCTCAATGAATTAACGTCTTCTTTACAAAAAGAAGGATTTGCCACCAATATAGAGACTTCAGGTTCATCACCATTAACTGGTAGCTGGGACTGGATATGCCTTTCGCC
>Ga0134126_10003970_pt1 | contig 18518 bp, 17 predicted proteins | sample KB31752_FD_96881 | JGI IMG/M metagenome (GOLD analysis project Ga0134126, IMG submission 96881) | Terrestrial soil microbial communities with excess Nitrogen fertilizer from Kellogg Biological Station, Michigan, USA - KB3-175-2 | ecosystem: Environmental > Terrestrial > Soil > Unclassified ...
CTGCAACGTCCCGGCGCGCTGCTCGGGCGGCAATTGCTCGAGCAGCAGCGTCGCCTCGGTGATGCGCCGCGACCACTCCCGCACGCTGCTGTCGAGCACGAAGCGCTCGCGGTCGCGCGCGAACAGATACAGGCTCGCCGCCTGCGCCAGCACGGCGGCGATGATCAGCGCGGCGATCAGCCTGCCAAAGAGAGACTGCGGCCAGAGTGAGATCCGCATGGGGAAATCGGTGTCTTCAGGCGCTCTCGACGGACACGCCGATCACATAGCCCTCACCATACACCGTCTTGATGATCTGCGGCGCGCGGGCATCATCGCCCAGGATCTGCCGCAGGCGGCTGACCCGCACGTCGATGCTGCGGTCGAAGGGATCCGCTTCCCGCCCGCGCAGCAGCTCCGTGAGCTGGGCCCGCGACAGAACCCTGTTGCCTGCCGAAAGGAGCACTGCCAGCAGACGGTACTCGGCACCACTCAGGGAAACGTCCTTACCCTCTGCGTCCGTGAGAGTCCGTCGTGTCGTATCGAGCCGCCAGCCGCCGAAGGAGAACCCGCGGACCAACTGCGGGTTCGGGTCCCGAGGCGTATGCGCCGCGCGCCGCAGCACCGCCCGGATCCGCACCAGGAGCTCGCGCGGATTGAAGGGCTTCGGCAGATAGTCATCGGCGCCGATCTCGAGGCCGACGATGCGATCGACGTCCTCGCCGCGCGCAGTCAGCATGATCACCGGGATCTGCGAGTGGGTGCGCAGCTCCCGGCAGAGGGTGAGACCGTCCTCGCCGGGCAGCATCAGGTCGAGCACGATCAGGTCCACCGATGCCCGCTCGAGGACGCGGCGCATCTCGCGGCCGTCCGGTACGGCCGTCGTGCGGAAATCGTTCTTTTCGAGATACTGACTCAACAGCGAGCGGATCTCGCGGTCGTCGTCGACGATGAGAAGGTGGGGACGGTCAGCCATCGCGAGAAGATAATGGTGCTGCGGCCGGGCGTTGTAACGAACTGTTATTTCGGCGGTGGACCGGAATGGAAGCGCAGCTGCGTATCCGGTGTCGTGGCGAGTCCCGCCTCGTGCTCGGCGAGCTCCCGGAGCCTCTCCCGCCACTTGGGCGCCGCCACCTGCTGCGCGAGCTCGAGGTATTGCTCGAAGTGCCGCGCCTCGGATCTGGCGAGCTGCGCGTAGAATACGCTCACTTCGGCCGGCAGACGCGGCGCGAGCAGGCCAAAGCGCTCACACGAGCGCGCCTCGATCAATGCGCCTGTCAGCAGCAGATCGAGCTTGCGTCCCGGGTCCGCCGTGCGCACCTTCACGCGCAGGCCCGCGCCATAGCGTCCCGGCCGCTGGCGCTCGAAGGGGACCTCCAGCGCGATCATGAGCTTTTGCACCTGCTCGAAGTGCCGCAGCTCCTCGCGGGCGAGGCGCGATAGAGCGGCCGCCAGCCGGCGGTCCTCCGGGTAGGTGAACATCAGCGCGAGAGCCGTCGATGCGGCCTTCTTCTCGCACTGGGCATGATCGTTGAGGAGCTCCCGCCAGCGATCGGCCGCGGCCTGCACCCAGGCATCGGGCGTGGGGCTCGCCAGAATACCGGGCTCGCCGTCATTCATGGGCCGAAGCCGACTCCCGGAATCGCTCGAGCTGCCGCTCCAGCGCCTCAGCGGCCGCGAGCGCGCTCGGGAAGCGCTCCCCCGGCTGCTTCGCGAGCAGGCGCTCGAGCAACGGCTGCAGACCGTCGAGGCCCGCCGCGAGCTGCGGGACCGGCTCCTTGCGGTGCTTGTAGATCAACGCCATGGGGCTCTCGGCGCGGTATGGCTTGCCGCCGGTCAGCATCTCGAAAAGGATGACGCCAAGGCTGTAGAGGTCGCTGCGCGCATCGGTGGGCTCACCGTGTCCCTGCTCCGGGCTCATATAGTGCGGCGTGCCGAAAATGAGCCCACGCTCCGTGAGGTCCAGCCGCTGCTCCGCATCCTTCGAGAGCCCGAAGTCGATCAGGGCAATGCTGCCGTCCTCGCGCAGCATGACGTTGCCGGGCTTCAAATCGCGATGCACGACGCCGGCCGCGTGCAGCGCATCGAGCGCGCGCGCGATCTGCGCGGCGACACGCACAGCCCAACGCGGCGCGATCTGCGCCTTCATCCGCCGGCGCAAATCGCCGCGCGGAAAGTATTCCATCACCAGCCACGCGTGCTCATCGCTGACCCCGAGGTCGAAGAGCCTCACGATGCCGGGATGGCGGATGCGCTGCGCGATCTCGTATTCCTGCAGGAACCTGAGAAACGAATCCGACGCCTCACCCTGCTCGGGCGTGTCGCGCACCACCTTCAGCGCGACCAGCGAGTGGCTCTCGAGGCGCTCAGCGAGAAAGATATCGGCGCGCTTGCCGCAGGCCACGTGGCGCACGCGCCGGTAGCCACGGATGAATGCGCCGCCGAAGCACTGCGACTCCGGCACGGCGCGCGGATCGCTGGGATTGCTCGGGGGCTTTTCGTGGGGCATTCCTGCTCGCGGTACTGGGTTTCGGCGCGTTATATCACGGCCAGGCCGGCGGCAGCTTCAGGCCGATGACGAGGTCCGCGACGTTGGTTCCCGTGGGGCCCGTGCGCACGAGCGCATGCGCGGCGGCAAGCGCCGTGCCGGAATCCGCCCGCGCCAGACAGTCGTCGGGGTCCAGCCCGGCGATCGCGACCCGTGCGCAGGTCTCCGCATCCACCAGGGCCCCCGCCGCCTCGGTCGGTCCATCCGTCCCGTCCGTGCCGACCGCGAGCAGCAACAGCTCCGGATAGTCCTGGAGGAGCTTGGCGGCGGCGAGCGCAAGATGCTGGTTGCGCCCGCCGCGGCCCGGATGCGGCGGCAGATGCACGGTCGATTCCCCGCCCCAGATACGCACCTGCGTGTTGCCAATGAGGAGCTGGTGGGCAAAACGCGTAGCGAGCCGCGTCGCTTCGTCCGCAAAACGCTCCTGCGCGCGCTCCACCGTCAGCCCACGCTGCGCCGCCGCCGCGGCAACACCCTCCATCGCTTGATCCACCGAGGCGATGATCTGTCGCTCGATGTGGTCGACACCGTTTGCTGCGGGACCGAGGAGTCCCGAGCCGATGACCGCGGGGTCGTCATTCGGCACGTCCGAAATGAAGAGGGCCCGCGCCGCACGGCCGGCAAGATGACCGGCGAGGCGCCCGCCTTTGATCCGCGACAGCCGCGCACGGCGTGCGTTGAGCTCGCCAATGGGAACGCCGTCCGCGAGCGCACGCGCCGAGAGTTGCTCCAGATCAGCCAGCGATACGCCGGCCTCGGGCACCTCCACCAGGCTCGATGCGCCGCCCGAGACGAGAAAGAGAGGCGATACTGCCGCTGGCAATTCGCCGACCCATTCGAGCAGCCGGTGCCCCGCGGCGAGCGAGCGCTCATCCGGAACCGGGTGGGCGCTTTCGTGAGCCTCGACGCCCCGCAGCGCCAGGAGCTCCGGAGCGAGATGCCCGGACTTGGTGACGACCAACAGCCGCTCGAGCGAGCTGCCCAGCGCATCGACAGCCCCCAACGCCATGGCGGAGGCAGCCTTGCCGATGGCTGCGGCCCAGACTGGCGCACCGGGGGGTGCGGGCGGCCGCGCGAGCAGCGTCGCGCGCACGCAGCGCCGCCCCTCGACTCTTTCGAGTCCGGCGTGAAGCAGCTCGAGCAGCAGCGAGCGCCGGTGTCGGTCGAAGGTCACGTTAATTGGCCATCGAATGATGTCGACCCCGCACCCCACGCACAGGGACGTGCCTCGCCGCCGCAAGTGGCGGAGGTCGCGAGCATAAACCGTGCTTTTGCTCGCGGCCGCGCTGGGCAGGGCAGGCGCCCGGATCCAGCGCTCGAGCTAACCGCGGATCACCTTGAGCAGCCGCCGGTCGCCGCGCAACTTCTTCGCCTCGTCCGAGCGCTCGAGCTGCAGCCGCTCCAGATACTCCGGTGTCACATCGCCGGTGACGTACTCGCCGGAGAAGCAGGAGGTGTCGAACTCCTCGATGCGCGCATCCTCGTGCTTGCAGGCGGCGATCAGGTCCTCGATGTCCTGATAGATCAGCCAGTCGGCTCCGATGAGCCGCGCCACTTCGTCGACCCGCCGTCCGCTCGCGACGAGCTCGCGGGCCGCCGGCATGTCGATACCGTAGACGTTGGGGAAGCGAACCGGCGGTGCCGCAGAGGCGAAGTAGACTTTGCGCGCGCCCGCCTCGCGGGCGAGCTCGATGATCTGCGCGGAGGTCGTGCCACGCACGATCGAGTCATCCACCAGCAGCACGTTCTTGCCGCGGAACTCGAGGTCGATGGCGTTCAGCTTCCGGCGCACCGATCTCTGCCGCTCCTCCTGACCCGGCATGATGAAGGTCCGGCCGATGTAGCGGTTCTTGATGAACCCTTCGCGGTATTTGACGCCCAGACGCTGCGCGAGCTGCAGGGCGCTCGTGCGGCTGGTGTCCGGGATCGGAATGACGACGTCGATGTCGTGGTTCGCCCGCTCGCGCAGGATCTTCTCCGCCAGACGGTCGCCCATGCGCATACGGGCGCGATAGACGGAGATGTTGTCGATCTTCGAGTCCGGACGAGCGAAATAGACGTACTCGAAGATGCAAGGGGTATGGCGCACGCTCGCCACGCACTGATGCGAGTGCAGCCGGCCGCCCTCGTCGATGAACACGGCTTCGCCCGGGGCGATGTCACGCACCAGGCGGAAGGAGAGGCTGTCGAGCGCCACGCTTTCCGAGGCGAGCATCCACTCCGGGCCTCGTGGGGTATCCCGCTGCCCGAGGACCAGGGGACGGATGCCATTGGGGTCGCGAAAGCCCAGGATGCCGTGCCCGATGATCATGGCCACCACGGCATAGCCGCCGCGGCAGCGGCGATACACCGCATTCAACGCTGCGAACACGTCAGCCGGCGTGATACGCGGCGTGCCGATGCGCTGCAGCTCCGAAGCGAAAACGTTGAGCAGCACCTCAGAGTCCGACGTCGTATTGAGGTGCCGGCGATCCTCACGGATCAATACCTCGGCGAGCTCCGTCGCATTGGTCAGATTGCCATTGTGGGCGAGGCAGATGCCGTAAGGCGAGTTGACGTAGAACGGCTGCGCCTCCGAGGCTCGGTCACAGCCGGCGGTCGGATAGCGGACATGCCCGATGCCGGCGTTGCCTTTGAGCTCGAGCATGTGATGCTGCTGGAAGACATCGCGTACCAGGCCGCTGCCCTTGCGCACGTAGAGCTCGCCGTCGCCGAAGGTGGCGATGCCGGCGGCGTCCTGCCCCCGATGCTGCAGCACCGTCAGCGCGTCATAGATGCGCTGATTGACCGCGCTCGTTCCGACGACACCGACGAGTCCACACATAGTCCTACCTCAGAGAGCCCGCGCCGACCAGCACGCGCAAGCCCTTGGCCACCGAGTCACCATAGGGGATCAGCATGGAATGCCGCCACCACACCTCGCCATCGAGCTTCAGCAGCTGCGCGAGGATGACGAATACCCCGATCAACACCACCCCACGCGCCGCGCCGAAGAGAAAGCCGAGAAAGCGGTCCATGCCGCTGAAGATCGAAAGACGCACGTAGTGCGAGATGATGGCCCCGAGCGCCGCGCCAAAAAGCAGGATGAGCGCGACGATGATGACGCGCGCCGCCCAAGGCCGCACGTAGTTGGCCGCGAGCAGTCCGCCCAAGTGCGGCTCGATCATGTCCGAGAAATGCCAGGCGACGAACAGCGCCACGATCCACGTGCCCAGGGCGATCGCCTCGCGCAGGAAGCCGCGCACGGCGCCAACGATCGCCGACACCACGACGGCGGCGATCACCACATAATCGGCTATGTTCATGGGACAGGGTTTTGCGAGGACGCCCTCTGAGGACCGTTATCGCAAGTGCGAGGACCCTAGGAAACCGCGGCGGATTGTACAAGAGCGCTCGCCCTGTCGCCCGGAAACGCATCACCTTACCGGAAGAAGCTCGCCGCGGTGCCCGAGCGCCCGCAAGCGGGCGGCCAGGCGCTGCGCGCCGGCACGGTCATGGGCGGGACCCGCGCGCACCCGCCAGAGGACGCGTGAGCCTGCACGTGCCGTGGACACCGACATGTGAAAACCCTTGCCTGCAAGCGAATGCGCCAGGCGATTCGCGTTTTGACGGCTGGCAAAACTGCCTAGCTGCACCACCCATCCTCCTGCTGAGGCCGCCGCACGGGCCTCTCGCACTGCCGGATGTGCGGGCGCTTTCGCCACATGCAAGTCCGGTTCGGGCCCGGTGCTCTGGCGCGAGACCCGTGGAGCCTGCGCATGCGTCGTGACGGCCTGGGCAGTCGGCGCCTGCGGCGGCTCGCTGCCTTGCGCGGCGCTTTCTGCGCCACTCTCAGCAGGAGTCTGCGTGGAGCTCTGCGGGCCGCTTGACTGTGCGGGCTGAGCCGCCATCTGCGCCGCGGGCGTGGCGGGCGCGGCATCGGCCGGGGGTGGCGCGCCGAGTGTCAGGGTATAGGAGCGAAGAGGCGCCGTCGCCCGCGGCGCAGATGCGGCGGGCGCGGACCGGGTCCGGATCGGTCCGGTCAGCAGCTCCGGAACCAACAGCACGATCAGCGCCACGAGAATGATGGCGCCCGTCAGTCGCTCTTTCACCGGGAGGAGTATACCCCAAGCCACTCGAGCGCCGGTCCGACCGTGTGCACCGAGCCGCAGACGACCACGCGGTCACCCGCTCGTGCAGCGGCGCGCGCTGCCTCGCAGCCGGCAGGCACCGACCCGGCAAGAATCGGATCGCGCACGATGGGCTCGAGGCGCCGCGCGAGCTCCGCCGCGGAAACGCCGCGGGGACCTTCCAGGGTGCAAAGGAACCAACGATCCAACGCGGGAGCCAAAGCCTGCGCGATGGCCGGCGCATCCTTGTCACCCAGAATGCCGACGACGGCGAGCGTCCGTCCCTGACAGGGGCGCTCCTCGAGCTGTGTGGCCAACACCTCCGCGGCGGGCTGGTTGTGCGCGATATCCAGAATCCACTCGACCGGCCCGGGCACGATCTGGAACCGGCCCGCGAGCTGCACCTGTCGCAGGGCCGACGCCACGGTACTCCCATCGAGGTGCGCGACCATCTGCGCCGCCACTGCGGAGCGCTGCGCGAGCGCCTCCAGCGCCGCGAGCGCCGTCGCTGCGTTGCGGTACTGGATGGAGCCCGCGAGGGCCGAGGGCGGCAGATCCGCGATCTCGAGACCGGCTCCCCGGTAACTCCAGTGCGGCGGCCCATCCGCACCCGGCGTCACCTGCCAGCTGAAGTCCTGCTCCGCCACGATCGGCTTCGCCCCGATACGCGCGATCGTGGAGTACACGCTCGCCGGCATGTGCGCCGTGCCGAGCACGGCGGGCCTGCCGGCGCGGAAGATGCCGGCCTTCTCGGCGCCGATCGCCTCCAGGGTATCCCCCAGCCAGTCGCGATGATCCAAGCCGACCGAGCAGACCACCGACACGTCCGCATCGATGAGGTTCGTGGCATCCAGGCGGCCCCCGAGGCCCACCTCGAGCAGAGCGAGCTCGACACGGCGCTCGGCGAACAGAAGAAGCGCCGCGAGAGTGTTGTATTCGAAGAAAGTCAGGGTGGTGCCGTCGCGCGCCGCCTCGATGCGCTCGAAGGCCGCAACGATGGCCGCATCGTCCGCCTCCACTCCGTCGATGCGGATGCGCTCGTTGTAGCGCAGGAAATGCGGCGAGGTGAAGAGCCCGACCGACCGGCCCGCCGCGAGAGAGATCGCCTCCAGATGCGCGACGGTGGAGCCTTTGCCGTTGGTGCCGCCCACCGTGATGACGGCGGCCTGCGGCCGGTCGACGCCCAGCCGCCGGGCGACCGCGCCGACGCGCACCAGGCCGAGGTCGATCGACTTCGGATGCGCCGCTTCCTGCAGCGCCAGCCACTGCGCGAGCGATCGGGCCACGGGCGTAGGCTGCTTACGCGGCAGCCGCCGGTTGTTTCATCAGCATGCGCAGGAGCGAGGCGATCCGCTCCCGCATGTCGCGGCGGTCGACGATCATGTCGAGCGCCCCGTGATCGAGCAGGAACTCGCTGCGCTGGAAGCCCTCGGGCAGGGTTTCGCGCACCGTCTGTTGGATCACCCGGGGACCCGCGAACCCGATGAGCGCGCGCGGCTCCGCCAGATTGAGGTCGCCGAGCATGGCGAGACTCGCCGACACGCCACCCGTCGTCGGGTCCGTCATGACAGAGATGAAAGGCAGATGCGCCTGCGCGAGCCGCGAGAGTGCGGCGGCGGTCTTCGCCATCTGCAGGAGCGAATAAAGCGCCTCCTGCATGCGGGCGCCGCCGCTCGCAGTGAAGCAGACGAGCGGCTTGCGATGCTCGACGCAGTGCTCGGCGCCGCGCTTGAAACGCTCCCCGACCACCGAGCCCATGGAGCCACCGAGGAATTGGAACTCGAAGGCGCAGGCCACCAGCGGCAGCTTCTCGAGCGTGCCGGCGAGGACGATGAGCGCGTAGGTCTCCCCGGTCGCCTTCTGCGCCTGGACTAGCCGATCCTTGTAGCGCTTGCTGTCGCGGAACTTCAGCGGGTCCTCCGGAGTGATCCGCGCCCCGATCTCCTCGGTCGAGGCCGGATCGAGGAAGCGCTCCAGACGCTCACGGCCGCCGATCCGCATGTGATGGCCGCACTTCGGACACACATAGAGATTGCGCTCGAGCTCCGCGCGATAGAGAACGGCATCGCAGGCGGGGCATTTGATCCACAGGCCCTCCGGCACCGAGCGCGTGCGGCGCTCGGTCTTGATGCGCGAGGGCATGATCTTCTCGAACCAGGACATGAGAGCCGCCTAGGGTGGAGATCCAGGCATGATGATAGCGTTTTCGTCCCCGGGCAGCCCGAATGCGCAGGGGTAGCGCACGTGCCAGAGGTAGAGGCCGACCGCGGGCGCGGTGGCGGCGCTCACCCGCCGATCGCGGCCCGCGAGCACTTCCGCCGCCCAGGAAGGCGGCGCATCGCCCTTGCCGATGCGGATGAGGAGCCCCGCGATATTGCGCACCATGTGATGCAGGAATGCGTTGGCCGTGGCTTCGATCGCAAGCCAGTCGCCGTCGCGTGTGACGGTCAGGCGCTCCATGCGGCGAATGGGCGATTTCGCCTGGCATTCCGCAGCGCGGAAGGCGCTGAAATCGTGCTCGCCCTGGAGTGCCGCGGCCGCCTGCGCCATCCGCTCGGCATCGAGCGGGCGGTGGACCCAGGTCGCCCTGGAGCTCAACAGGCCCGAGCGGGCGGCACGATTGAAGATGAGGTAGCGGTAGGTGCGCGCCTCCGCCGAGTAACGGGCGTGAAAGTGCGCGGGCACGGGCCGCACCCAGGAGATGCTGATATCGCGCGGCAGCTCGGAGTTGGCGCCGAGCATCCATGCCCGCATGCTGCGGCTGGCGGACGTGTCGAAATGCGCCACCTGCCCGCGGGCGTGAACCCCGGCATCGGTCCTGCCGGCACAGACCAGGCTCACCGCTTCGGCGGCCACCTTGCCGAGGGCGGCCTCAGCCAGCCGCTGCACGGTGTCCGCTGAGCGCTGACTCTGCCAGCCGGCGTAGCGTGTCCCCTGATATTCGAGTCCGACCGCAATCCGCGTCACGGAGCCAGCGCTTCAAGCTACCCGGGCAGTGACTCCATCAGGCGCTCGGCTTCCTGACGCTGCGCCGTCGAGCCCTCGTGCATGACTTCCTCGAGGATGTTGCGCGCGCCCTCGGGGTCGCCCATGTCCATGTAGGCCCGGGCGAGGTCGAGCTTGGTGCCGACCTCGCTCATGGTGACAGGCTCGAGGTCCGGCAGGGCGAGGTCCTCCGCCGACAGCTTCTGGGTCGCCGTGAAGGTGGCGTCCGGGACCGTGGCCGTACCGACATCGAGGTCGAGACCGATGCCGTTCGTGGCATGGCTCGTCGCCTCGTGCTCCTCGGGCTCCGCGCCGCCGATGTCGTAGTCGACGCTGCCCGCATCGAGCGCGGCCAGCCGCGAAGTAGCACCTCCGTCATGACCGTTCTTGCGGCCATCGTCCTCCGACAGCACCGCCTCGAGCTCGGTCTCATCGATCTGCCAGGCATTGGTGGTGCCGGTGGGCTCCGGTGAGGGCTCAGCGGACCGATGGCCCGCCTGCTCGATGATCCGGCGTGAGTGATCATCGAGTCCCGCCACCAGGGTCGGCCCCTCCGGTGCGGCTTCGGTCGCCTCGCCGGGCTGCTCGGCCGCTTCGAACGCTCCGAGGTCGAGCCCCAGGTCATCGATGGCCAGCTCCGCGGTCTGCTCGCCGCCGCTCTGCTTGAGGGCGGTCTCCACCTTCTGCCGGATCGTCGGCTGCTCCGAGACGTGCAGCGCGGGCTGCTCGATGGTCGGGCCTTCCAGCTCCGTCCCGAACTCGCCCGGTACCTCGTCGCCTCCGGGCATGGTCGCCGTCATCTCACGCGTGGAGCCGGTGGCGTTGTCCACGAAGTGCGTGTCGGTCAACGCCATGTTGCGATCGGTGGCGGTGCCCGGTTGCTCGGCGGTCACTCCGGTCTCGTTGTCGCCGAGCGCCGAGCCGATATCGAGATCCAGCCCCTGGGAATGCTGACCGGTGCGTCCCGAAGCGACGTCGAAATCGAGGCCGCCGTCGATACCGCTTTGGCCTCCGGCAAGGTCGAGATCGACGCCCGCCGAAGCCGCACCGCTCACCGCCGCGCCGCCCGCGAACAGCGGATCGTCCGGCGCGAGCTGCTTGCCCATGATCACGATCTTTTCCCACTCGCCCGGCGCCGCCTCGCCGCGGGTGTCGGCCAGCTCGCGCGCGGTCTGCAGGAACTGCTCCTTGTTGCCCCACACGAAGAAGACCTCGAGGAGCTTCAGCTTCAGGTCGCGCCGCTCGGGCTCGCGCCCGATGGCGATGCGAATGAGGTCGGCAGCCTGGTCGTACAGGCCGTAGGCCATGTGGAAGTCGGCCTCGGCCAGTGGGTCACCCTGGTCCAGGTTGACCGCCGTCTCGCTGCTGATCGTCTGATCACCGGTGGTGACGTGCTTGGCGGTCACGGGGGCTGCGGCCGGGGCGAATTTCGGCCGCTCATGCGTGCCGGTCTCCTCGACCACGAACGCGTCGTCCTGCTCGCCACTTACCGGCCGCATCGAGGCCGTATCGCCCGTCGACGGCTCCAACCTTGTATACGGTGACGGCGTCGATCCCGCCGCCGCTAGACGGCCGAGCGAGTCATCGAGATCGGACTGTCGGCGCGAGCGCAAGACGCGCGAGGCGACATAGCCGATCAGCGCCAAGACCACGAGGGCGATCGCCCACCAATAGCTTGCGAGGGTGTCGAGGAGCGAGGGCCCCGACGTTGCCTTGAATGCAGCGGGCTTGGTGACCGGGTGCTGCGCCACATGCGGCGCGGGTGTCGACGCATGCTGTTGCGCCGGCGGATTCGCGGCGACCGGCGGCGGAGCCGCGGGCGTCGGAGGCGGCGCTTCCGCAGGCGTCGGTGTGGCGCTTGGCGGCGGGCTGGCCTGGGCCGGCGGGCCGGAATTGGCGACCGCCGGTGGCGCATTGGCCGGAGTGCTGGCCGCCGACGGATTCTCCGCAGGCGCCGGCTGCCCTGCCTGCTTCGCGGCAAGCTGAGCCTGCATGTGCGCGAGCTGCGCATCCTTCAGCTCGAGCAGACGATGTTCGTTGGTGAGTTGCGTCTGGAGACTTTGGACCTGCGCCTGCAGCGCCTTCACGTCACCGTTTGCAGAGCCGGCGGTGGAAGCGCCCGACGCGCCGGCGCCACCCTCGGGCGCGACCAGCCGAAGCCTTCCGGGACCGCTCGCAGTGCTGCCGGTCTGCTGTGAGCTGCCGCGCCAGGCGGCGTACTGGCGGCGGACCTCCGCAATGGCGTCCGCGCTCGAGATGGCGGCGACCGTCGCGCTGTCGGGCATGCGCAGCACGGCGCCGGAGCGCAGCAGGTTCATGTTGCGCTCGAAAGCGGCGGGGTTCGCCCGGTAGATGGCGACCATCCAGGCCCGAGTGGGGCCGGAGCCCAGTCCCGCACCGCTCATCCGATTGGCGATGCCCGAGAGCGTCTGGCCACGGCGTACGACGAGCGAGTGCGGCTCGCTGCTGCCTGCAGAAGAGCCCGTATCGGGCGACGCCTGCGCGGCCTCCGCTGTTCCAGCCGCCGGGGCGGGAGCCGAGGGCTGCGCCACGGGAGCCTGAGAGCGTGCAATCTCACCCGCGCGCTGAGCCGTACCCGTGGCAGCCGGCGCGACTTGCTGACTGGCCGCCTGCGACTGATTGGGCACGTACACCGGCGGATCGAGGAGCACCGTGTACTCGCGGATCAGATGGCCGCGGTCCCAGTTGGCTTCGACCAGTAGGGTCAGTACCGGATCGGTGATGGGCTGATCGGATGAGAGCTCCACCACTTCCCGGCCATCGGCCGTACGCATGGCCTTGACGTGCACACCGCTCATGAACTGCGGCCAGTTGAGGCCGTAGCGCGCAAAGGTGTCCTGGGAGGCGAGCTGAACCTGCAGGTTCTGCAGCGCCTCCGGCGTAGCGTCGAGCAGCTCGATCTGCGCCTTGAGGGGCTGATCGAGCGGTGAAAGGAGACGGATGTCCCCGAGGCCGAGGGCGAACGCCGCTGAGGGCACAACCAGCAGCAACGCCACCGCCCGGCTTGAGCGTTTGGCGACCATTACGACACCCCGGAAGGCATCAGTGAGTGGAATAATTCGTAAAAACAAAAGGATGGCTGCATCTTGGCAGTCTCATCCAATCGAGGCGGCAATATAACTTAATTGGGCGGAAAGCCAAAGCGACCGCAGCACGGGATGAGCGAATTGGCGACCATGACCCATAAGTTAAGTCCGATTGTCGATGTCGCGATATTCCCGTATCTGCAAGACATAAACTGTGTCGCCGATCACCGTCGAGTAATGTCCGGGGTCGTGGGGCGGACATCGGCGTTCTGGGCCCTATGGCGCAGGTAATGGTCGAGCAGAACCATCGCCAGCATGGCCTCCGCGATGGGCGTGGCGCGCAGGCCGACGCACGGGTCGTGGCGGCCGGTCGTGACGATCTCCACCGGCTGGCCGGCGGTATCGACCGTGCGGCCGGGCACCTGGATGCTGGAGGTCGGCTTCAGCGTGAGGTGGGCGATGATGTCCTGTCCGGAAGAGATTCCACCCAGGATTCCACCCGCATGGTTGCTGGCGAACCCCTGGGGCGTGAGCTCGTCGCGATGTTCGCTGCCGCGCTGGGCGACCGCGGCTGTGCCGGCGCCGATCTCGACCGCCTTGACGGCATTGATCCCCATGAGCGCCGCGGCGATGGCGGCATCCAGGCGATCGAAGACCGGCTCGCCGAGGCCGGGCGGTACACCCGCCGCGATCACGGTCACCCGGGCGCCGATCGAATCGCCCTCGGAGCGCAATTTCCAGATGAGCGCCTCGAGCTCCTCGAGCCGCTCCGGGTCCGGGCAGAAGAAGGGATTCTGATAGGCGAACGCCGGATCACGCGCCTCCAGGACGAGGGAGCCCACTTGGCTCAGGTAGCCGTAGATCCGGACGCCGAGCCGGGTTGCCAGATATTTGCGGGCGATCGCGCCCGCCGCGACCCGCATCACCGTCTCACGAGCGGACGAGCGTCCCCCGCCGCGGTAGTCACGCAGCCCGTATTTCTGCTGGTAGGTATAGTCCGCGTGCCCGGGCCGGAAGCGGTCCTTGATCTTCTCGTAGTCGCGCGAGCGGGCATCGGTATTCTCGATCAGAAGCCCGATCGGCGTGCCGGTGGTGTGCCCCTCGAAGACGCCCGAGAGGATGCGGACCTGGTCGCCCTCACGGCGTTGGCTGACGAACTTCGAGGTGCCGGTGCGCCGCCGGTCGACGTCCTGTTGAATGTCTTCCTCCGACAGGGCGAGTCCCGGCGGACAGCCATCGACGATGCAGCCGAGCGCCGGGCCGTGGCTCTCGCCGAAGGTCGTGACCGTGAAAAGCCTGCCGATCGTGTTGCCTGACATGTCGTGGGCTACCTGCCAAATTGCTCCGCAGTGAGGAGAAACACCCCGCCGCCGCCGCGCTCGAATTCCAGCCAGAGAAAGGGAAGCCGCTTGAACGCCCGGCGTACGGCCGCCTCGGTGTTGCCGACCTCGACGATCAGCAACCCGCCAGGGCGCAGATGTCCGGCCGCCTCCCGTAGGATGACCCGCACGGAATCGAGGCCATCGCGTCCCGCGGCGAGCGCGAGTGGCGGCTCGTGACGATACTCGGGCGGGAGTCCTGACATCTCCCGCCGCCCCACGTAGGGCGGATTGGCGACGATGATATCGTAGCGCTCGCCCGCGAGCGCGCTGAAATGGTCCGAGCGAACGAGGCGCACGCGCCGCCCCAGACGGTGTCGGCGAACGTTGCCGGCGGCGACCTCGAGCGCCTCGGCAGAGACGTCCACCGCATCGACTCGCGCCCGCGGCAAGGCCTTCGCGCATGCGATCGCGATGCAGCCCGAGCCCGTGCCGACATCGAGGATCCGGCGCACCCGACGGTGATCGATCCATGGCGCAAAGCGCCTCTCGATGAGCTCCGCGATCGGCGAGCGGGGGATGAGGACCCGCGGATCGACATGGAAAGACAGGCCGGCGAACCACGTCTCGCCGGTGAGATACACCGCGGGAATGCGCTTCTCGATGCGTTGCGTGATGAGCTCGTCCACACGCCCGACGTCGCGGCTGCCGACGCGTCGCGCGTAGAGCGCACGGTCACCGGAATGCGGCAGATTCAGGGCATGCAGCACCAGGGCCGCGGAATCGTCCCATGCGTTGTCGGTCCCATGTCCGAAGAAGACGCCCGCGCGCTGCAGGCGCCGCGCACCGCGCTCGATCAGGGCCAGGACGGTCGGGCGGCTCCGCCGGGCTCGCGCCCGCGTCCGCGGCGCGCCGCCGCCGCGGCGTGTGTGGGATAATTCTCGCATGACCGCTCGACTCTTCTGGATCCTCGTGGGCCTCGGCGCCCTCTGCGCCGCGCTCGCTGGATTTCTGCTGGCCGCGAAAATTGACAGCTCCCGCCCGGTGCTGGCAAGCGGCACGTGGTTATCCGAGGCCAAACCCGTGACCGACTTTCATCTCATCGACAGCCAGGGCCGTCCCTTCACCCGGGCGGCGCTGCTAGGCGGGCCGACGCTGGTGTACTTCGGCTTCACCCATTGCCCGGATGAATGCCCGGATACCCTGGCCGCGCTCACGCGGATCAAGAAGCAGGCGGCGGTGTCGGGCCTGCGGGTGCTCTTCGTGACGGTGGATCCGCAGCGCGATACGCCCGCGGTGATGGCCGCGTATCTGGCGCATTTCGACCCGAGCTTCCTCGGTCTCACCGGCGATCCCGCCGAAATCCACCGCCTCGCCGCCAGTCTCGGGATCGGCATCACCCGCATCGACCTGCCGGGGGGCGGCTATGACTTCGATCATACGCAGGCGATATTGCTGTTCGATTCCCGCGCGCGGGAAGTAGGCGTGTTCACGCCTCCCTTCGATGCGCGGCAGCTCGCGCAATCCCTGAGCCGCGTCGCGCCGGAGCTGCGCGCGGCAGCCTGACACCAGCATGGATGCCGCAACCCCTCCGCCGGATTCGCCGCCGCTGCGCGCGCGCCTCTTCGTCGCGATGCAACATCTTTTGCCGCAGCATTTCCTGTCGCGGCAGGTCCATCGGCTGGCCCGCAGCCGCGTGAAGCCGGTCAAGAACGCGCTGATCGGCTCGTTCGTGCGCCATTTTCGGCCCGACATGAGCGATGCGGCGGATCCCGAGCCACGCGATTATCCGAGCTTCAACGCCTTCTTCACGCGCAGCCTGCGACCCGGCTCGCGTCCTTGCGATCCCGACCCACGGGCGCTCGCCTGCCCTGTCGACGGCACGGTGAGTCAGATCGGGCGTCTCGATGGCTCGATCCTGCTGCAGGCCAAAGGTCATCACTATTCCGTCGAGGCGCTGCTGGGGAATGCTCCCGGCTGGGCACAGCGCTTCGCCGGCGGATCGTTCGCCACGCTTTATCTAGCCCCCTACAACTATCACCGTATCCACATGCCGGCGGCCGCCACCCTGCGTGCGGCGTGGTTCATTCCCGGAAGGCTCTTCAGCGTCAACACGGTGACCGCGGCGGCCGTGCCCGGACTCTTCGCGCGCAACGAGCGGGTGATCTGCGCGTTCGAGGAGGGACCGCTCGCCTTCGCGCTCGCGCTGGTCGGCGCGCTCTTCGTCGGCAGCATCGCGACCGTCTGGCATGGTGATGTGACGCCGTGCAGTCCCCGGCGCGCGATGGAGCTGCCGCTCGACACGGGCCGCGCGCCGATGCGACTCGAGCGCGCCGCGGAGCTGGGGCGGTTCAACATGGGATCCACGGTGATCCTGCTGCTGCCGCCTGGAGCGGCGCAGTGGCTGCCGGAGCTGCGGCCGGGCTCGCCGGTACGCGTCGGCCAGACCATCGCCCGGCTGGGCTCGCCATGAAGGGCACCGGCAACGCCGGCACGAATTGGCGACCCTCCGCCGCGCCCGAGATGTTGCGGCTGCGCGCCGCGCTGCTGGCGCGTACACGCGGCTTTTTCGCCGACCGCGGCGTGCTGGAAGTGGACACGCCGATGGTGGTTAACTCCCCGGTGACTGACGTGCACATCCACACCGCGCGCGTCACGCTCGAGGCGAGTCTTGCCGGGAGCCCGACGCCTCCGCCCTACTTCCTCCACACCTCGCCGGAATACGCCATGAAGCGCCTCCTCGCGGCGGGAGTTGGCGACATCTATCAGATCTGTCACGTGGTGCGTGGGCTGGAGCGCGGCCGCCTGCACAACGCTGAATTCACGCTGATCGAATGGTATCGCCTGGGTTACTCGCTCGAGGCGCTCATGAGTGAGGTCGAAGCACTGCTGAGCTCGCTTCTCGGCGCGGCCGCCGCCACCCGCGTCAGCGTACGACTGAGCTACCGCGAGGCCTTCCTGCAGGAGCTCGCGCTCGATCCTTTCACGGCTTCCCACGAGGAGCTGTTGGCGCGAGCGCGCCAGGCGGGGTTCAACGGCCCGGCGGGTGACCGTGACGAGTTGCTCGAGCTATTGATGGGCACCGTCGTCGGACCGCGGCTCGGCCAGGGCGCGTTGACCTTCGTGCACGGCTATCCCGCGAGCCAGGCGGCACTGGCGCAGCTGGATCCGCACGATCCGCGCGCCGCGCAACGCTTCGAGCTCTACTGCGACGGCATCGAGCTTGCCAACGGCTTCCATGAGCTGGCGTCCGCCGCCGAGCAGCGCACCCGCTTCGAGCGGGATCTCGCGGAGCGTCGCCGGCTTGGGTTGCCTGAAGCCACCATCGACGAGCGTCTGCTCGCCGCGCTCGAGGCCGGCCTCCCGGACTGCTGCGGCGTGGCGCTCGGCTTCGATCGCACCCTGATGATCGCGGCGGGCGCGGAGCGCCTCGACGCAGTCCTCCCCTTTCCCATCGAGAGAGCGTAGATCGGGCCGCCATGACCTACACCAGCCAACCACACGACTTCGCCGACAAACGTGCCGGCTACGAGCATCTGGCCGCGCAGCTTCAGGGGCTCCTCGCTGGCGAGGCCGACCTCATCGCCAACGCCGCCAACACAGCCGCACTCATCTTCGATGCGCTGCCCGAGGTGAGCTGGGCGGGCTTTTATTTTCTACGGGGAGGCGAGCTGGTCGTCGGCCCCTTCCAGGGAAAGCCGGCGTGCGTGCGCATCGCCCTCGGCCGCGGTGTGTGCGGTACGGCCGCCGCAAGACGGGAGACCTTGATCGTTCCGGACGTCGCCGCATTCCCGGGACACATCGCCTGCGACACCGCTTCGGCGTCGGAAGTCGTGGTGCCGCTGATCGCGGCGGACCGGGTGGTAGGGGTTCTGGACCTCGACAGCGCGCGGCTCGCGCGGTTCGATGAGGTCGACGCGCGCGGTCTCGAGAGGCTCGCCGCGCTTTTCGTGCAGGCGAGCCGGTTGGAGGATTTGCTGTAGTCGACTGCCCGGGTCGACTGCCGTTACTGCTTGGCGCGCGAGACGTACTCGCCGGTGGCGGTGTTTATGCGGATGATCTCGCCCTCGTTGATGAAGAGCGGCACCCGCACCACGGCCCCGGTCTCGAGCTTGGCCGGCTTCTGGCCGCCGGTGGCGGTATCACCCCGCAGACCGGGGTCGGTCTCCACGATCTTGAGCTCCACGTGCGCGGGCACGTTCACCACCAACGGTTCGTTGTTCCAGAGGGTGACGATGCAGACGAGTCCCTCCTTCAGCCACTGCGCATTGTCACCCAGGGCAGACTTGCCGGCCGTGTACTGCTCGAAGTTGTCGGGCATCATGAAGTGCCAGAAATCGCCGTCCTGGTAGAGATACTGCATCTCCGTATCCACGACGTCCGCGGCCTCCAGCGACTCGCCCGATCTGAACGTGCGCTCGATGGTGCGGCCGGTCTTGAGATTGCGAACCTTGATGCGGTTGAAGGCCTGGCCCTTGCCGGGCTTGACGAACTCGTTGTCGACGATCGCGTACGGGTCGCCTTCGAGCAG
>Ga0134126_10003971_pt1 | contig 18516 bp, 17 predicted proteins | sample KB31752_FD_96881 | JGI IMG/M metagenome (GOLD analysis project Ga0134126, IMG submission 96881) | Terrestrial soil microbial communities with excess Nitrogen fertilizer from Kellogg Biological Station, Michigan, USA - KB3-175-2 | ecosystem: Environmental > Terrestrial > Soil > Unclassified ...
CGGCCGGGCTCGACTCCTACGCGGTGGTCGACGCCGGCGGCGGCGAGATCATCGGCACGGTGGAGTCGGCTCGGGCGTTCTCCACGATCCACCCGGGCGCGGTCTACCTGCACCTCGGCCAAGCCTACGAGGTCGAGGAGCTCGACCTGACCAACCGCCGGGCCATCGTGCGCTCGTTCGACGGCGACTGGTACACGCAGCCGAAGAAGGAGACCGACACCTACATCGAGCAGGTGCGCGACCAGCGCTCGGTGCTCGGCGTGGAGCTGTCGTTCGGGATCGTCTCGGTCACCGAGGAGGTGGTCGCGTTCCAGAAGAAGCGGGTGTCGGACCACGAGATCCTCGACCTGCTGCCCGTCGACCTTCCCGAGCAGCACTTCGTGACCCAGGCGCTCTGGTACGAGCTGCCCGAGCCGCTGTTGCGCGAGGAGTTCCCGCTCGACGTGCTCCAGGGGTCGATCCACGCTGCCGAGCACGGGCAGATCGCGGTGCTGCCGCTGATCGCGATGTGCGACCGCTGGGACATCGGCGGGCTCTCCACCGCCTTCCACCCACAGACCGGCCGGCCGACGATCTTCATCTACGACGGCCACCCCGGCGGCGTCGGGATCACCCGCATCGGATTCACGCTGTTCGAGACGCTGGTCGCCGACGCGCGCCGGCTGATCGCCGAGTGCCCCTGCCGCGCGGGCTGCCCGTCATGCGTGCAGTCGCCCAAGTGCGGCAACCTGAACGAGCCGCTGAACAAGAACGGCGCGCTCGAGCTGATGACGCGGATGCAGGCTTCTTAGCCGGTGCTACTTGATCTGGAGCTGCAGGTGGGCCTTGATGCCCGAGGTGCTCGCGCCGGCCCAGCCGTCGAGGTTGCCCAGCGGCGCGCTGGCCAGCCCGCCGCCCAGAGTGGCGCCGAGGCTGCCGCCGCCGATCTGTGAGATCACCGCCGCGACGATCGCGCCGGCGTCGCTGCTCGTCGCGAACGCGCCCTTGGCGCCATCGACCGGCTTCGGCGTCTGCGACGCGAGCTGGGCGATCCGGGCGGGCTGCGTGGCGATCACGAACACGTTGTTCACCACGCCGAAGTAGACGTCCTTCGACTTGCCCTTGCCGGTGAGCTTGTAGAGGCCGCGCGACTTCGTGAGCTTGGCGCCCTGGAAGCCGACGCCGTTCGCGAACTCGGGCGCCACCTGGGCGAGCTTCGCGAGCGTCTTCGTGAACGCGGCCGGATCCTGCAGCTCCGCGCGAGCGGCGAAGTTGCCATCGAGGCCGATCGCCACCGATGTGTCACCCGAGAACTGCTGGATCACGTCCTTGTCGACGTCGATGCCGAGCTGCTGGCCGATCGTGGCCTTGGCGCGGGCGAAGTCGCCGAAGCTGCCGGGGCTGATCGTCTGGGCGACGCCCTGCGCGAACTGCACTACCTGGCTGACGCCGCGCAGGCCGAACACCAGCTCGCCGCGGTTGCCGAGGACGCCCGGCGACTGGTCGCCCGTGGCGATCGGGATGTCCGCGTCGGTGAGGTTCAGCGGGTCGGTCTTCACGTTCACGTCGAACGAGATGGCGTTGTCGGTGGCCGAGCCGGTCACGCCGAGCGTGCGGAGCGCCGCCACCCACTTCACCTGGCGGGCCTGCGAAGCGCTCGGGCTGCCGCCGATCAGCGCCTGGAGGTCCGTGTAGACGCGCAGGAGCGCGTCCTTCGGCAGGTCGCTGAGGGCGCTGTTGAACTGGTCCTCCGTCAGCCGGTCGCTCTTGTCGCGCTGCTCGAGAGCCTGCTCGAGCTGGGCCTTGGTGTCGGCCGCGAGCAGGACGTCGTTCTGCTGGGCGGTCTCGCCCCCGTCGTCCTGCTTGTAGAGCGTGGCGCCGTGCGAGGAGCCGTCCGCGTGCAGGTCCTTGCTGTTCTTGAGGAGCCCCTCGAGCTTGCCCTTGTCCTTGACCTGGAGGGCGACGACGAAGCTGCTGTGATCGCCCAGGATGCTCTGCGGGTCCGCGGCGCCGAGCACGACCTCGTTGCCGAGCAGGGGCTTGATCTGCGTGTCGAAGTCGAGGCCCTGCTTGTTGATCGACTGCTTGAGCTGCTGGGCAACCTGGCCGCCGAACGAGAACTTGTTCGCGATCGTGCCGAGCGACTTCCACTGGGCGCCGTTCAGGTCGGTGTCGATCGCGATGACGAGCGGCGCGCTCTTCGGCAGGTAGCCGAGGGCGTTGTCGAGCGGGTCCTTGCCGCCGCTACCGCTCGAGCCGCCGCCGCAGCCGCTGACGGCGACCGCGCCGGCCGCCAGTGCGGCCAGTGATGTTGCAAGGACCCTGCGCATTCAGGAGCGTTCGATCAGCTCTACACGGTACCCGTCGGGGTCCCGCACGAAGCAGATCCGCGGCCCGTTCTCGCTCACCGTGTACGGCGGCTTCTCGGGCTCGATGCCCTGTCCCTTGAGGTTCTCCAGCTTCTCGTCGAGGTCCGTGGTCGTGACCGCGATGTGGTTGTAGCCGGTGCCCAGCTCGTACGAGTCGACGCCGTGGTTGTACGTCAGCTCCAGGCGCGCGCCGTCGTTCGGCAGGCCCATGAAGACGTTGATGGCCTCGTCGCGGATGGGCATGCGGCCCACCTCCTCGAACCCGAGCGCCTTGTAGAAGTCGACCGAGCGATCGATGTCGCCGATCCGGTAGCAGGTATGGATGAGCTCGCTCATTCGCCGCAGACTATCGAGCGGCTCCCGCTACCATCACACAGCTTCGGCGAGGTAGCTCAGTTGGTAGAGCACACGACTGAAAATCGTGGTGTCGCCAGTTCGATTCTGGCCCTCGCCATTTGATGCAGGCTGCGCCGCAGCGCCTGCCTGCGTCCTCGGTGGGCTCGCGGGCAAAGCACGCGTCGCCCACCTGCGTCCTTGGCAGGCGGGCGTGCTCGCATTCAAATCCGCGAGGGCTTCGCCCTCGCGGAGCGATCGCGCGGACTTCGCTAGGGGTCGCCTGGGTGCGCGAGGTACAGGCAGCCCATCGACAGGGCCGCTCCGGACAGCGCAGTGAGCACGATCGCCGGGGTGGGCGTGGCCAGCTCGAAGAAGTGGCGGGTGGCGGGCAGCGCGAGCGCCAGCGCGTAGACGCCCGCCAGGGCGACACACATGAGGCTGACCAGGTTACGCCTCAGCCGCTGCCCGCCCCGCTCGAGAGCGACGACGAGATAGAGGCCAACGAGCACCAGCACGCTGGTCGCGACCGTGCGCGCCTCGCGCACGGGGAGGTCGAGGTCGTGGACGGCGAACAGGTAGCTCGCCACCACGCCAACGCCGGTGAGCACCCCGGCGGGCACCGCGAAGCGGGCCACCCGGCGGGCGAAGCCCTCCGGCCTCCAGGGCCCGGAGCTCGGCGCGAGCGCGAGGAAGAAGGTAGGGATGCCGATCGTCAACGCGGCGGCGATGGTGAAGTGGCGGGGCAGGAGGGGATAGGCGGTGGACGTGATCCCGATCATCAGGATCAGGAAGCCGGCGAACGCCGATTTGGCGACGTACAGCCGGGCCACGCGCTGAAGGTTGCGCAGCGCCTGGCGACCCTGCGCGACGAGCTCCGGCACCGCCCCGAAGTCGCCATGCAGGAGCACGAGATCGGCCACGCTCTTGGCCATCTGCGTGCCGCTTCCCTGGGCGATTGCGAGCCGCGACGCTTTCAGCGCGGGCACGTCGTTCACCCCGTCGCCCACCATCGCCACATAACAGCCGGCATTCCGCAGCGCCTCCACCACGCTGCGCTTGCCGTCCGGTGAGATGCGTCCGATCACGTCGGTTTCGAGCGCCACCTTGCGCAGCGCCTCCGGGTCGGAGGGCAGGTCGCGTCCGTCGGTGTGCGCGCGCACGTGGATACCCACGTCGGCGGCAATCGCCGCAACCGTCTCGGGGTTGTCCCCCGACAGCACCTTGAGCTCGATGTCCTGAGACTGGAAGAAGGCGACCGTGTCGCGGATACGAGGCCGAAGCCGCTCGGCGAGCACCACCAAGCCGAGCACCCTCACGTCGTCAGGGAGGCTCGGCTCGTCGCCGTCGGCCGGCAGCGCCGCGCCCGAGCGGCCCAGCGCCACCACACGGCGGCCCTCTCTGCGCTGCTTCTCGGCCGCCTCCGCCAACGCGCCGAGCTCGAAGTGCTCGGGAGCCCCGAGCACCAGCGTCACATCGGCGAACTGCACGGCGCTCCACTTGCGCCGCGAGTCGAACGGCACCTCCGCCAAGACCGGCTCGCGCCCCCCTGGGTGGCCGTCGGCGATCGCCTCCAGCGTGCCGTTGCGCAGCGACGAGCTCGCCCCGTAGCGGCCCAGCTCGCGCTCCAGATCGTCGACGCCGGAGGCGGGGATGGCGGCCGTGGTGCGGAGCGCCGCCTCAGTGAGCGTGCCTGTCTTGTCGAGGCAGATGACGTCGGCGGACGCCAGAGACTCGATCGCGTTGAGCTGCTGTGCGAGGACCCCGCGGCGCGCCATGCGCACCGCCGCGACGGCATACGTCACGCTCACGAGCAGCACGAGACCCTCGGGGATCAGGCTCACGACGCCGGCGGTCGAGGTGGACACGGCCTCCCGCGCGCCGGCGTCGCGATGTGCGAGCGAGTAGCCGAGCAGGCCACCCAGCACCACGACCGCGCCCACAAGTGCGAGCAGCAGGCGGTTGACCGCGCGCTCGAGCGGCGACCGCGGATGACGGAACGTACGCGCTTCACCGGTGAGCCTGCCGGCGTAGCTCTTCTCACCTACCGCCGTGACCCGATAGGTGCCGCTCCCCTCGCTGACGAACGAACCCGAACGGACTTCGTCGCCCTCCGACTTCTCGACCGCAGCCGACTCGCCGCTGATGATCGACTCGTCGAGGTGTAGCCGGCGAGCCCGGAGCACGCTGCCGTCGCCCACCACCTGATCGCCCGCCTGCACGTTCACGACGTCCCCCTCGACCACCTCGCCCGCGTCGATAGGGCGCGGGGTGCTGTCGCGAACCACGGTCGCCTGCGGCGCGACCAGCAGCGCCAACCGGTCGAGCGACCGCTTGGCGCGCACCTCCTGCGCGATGCCGATGCTGCTGTTGGCAACCAAGATGCCGAGGAAGAGCGCATCCCGCCAGTCGCCGAACGTCAGCGTCAGCGCGCCGAACACCGCCAGGATGAGGTTGAACAGCGTGAAGACGTTGGCGCGGACGATGCTCGCGTAGGAGCGGTTGGTCGTCGGGCTCGGCGGGCCGCCCGCCGCGGCGAGCCGGGCCGCAGCCTCCTGCTCCGTCAGGCCCCCGGGTGATGCCTGGGCGACGGTACCTTCGCGCTCACGTCGCATGGCTATGGGCGGCTCGGCGTCTCGTAGCTCCGACCGACTCTACACACGGCGAACGCGAGTCACGGATACGGGTACGGTGATCGAATGCGGAGCGGGGGCGCCTCGAGTTCACCAACCGCAATGACGCCGGCGGTGTTGCTCTGGCGAGTCGCGCACGGCCTCATCGCAGTCGGGTTTCTGGCGTCAATCGGCTACGTCTGGTGGTGTGCGCTCACCGGCCGGCGTGGCGCGTGGTTGCGGCCCGCCGTTGGCGCACTGGTGGGAGAGGGAGTACTGGTGATCACCAATCGTGGGGACTGCCCATTGGGTGCACTCGGGGAGCGCGTAGGCGACCCGGTGCCTCTGTTCGAGCTGGTGCTGTCCCCGCGCGCAGCGCGCGGCGCCGTGCCAACGCTCGGAGCGGTGACGGCGCTGGGACTCGGCATCTTGGCGGTCCGGTCGCGAAGCGCCACGCCACGCCACGCCGCCCGACGCGGATCCCTGGCCGGGCGTGGTCGTGAACGCGGGTGTCGGGCCGGCGATTCCGTAGACGAGCGAGATCCGGGGTTTGCCGACCGTTGACGGCTCGGTTTCGCTCAGCGACGATGGTTGCCGCCGGTGAACGCCGTCACCGAGATCGAACAGGGCCGCGAGTTCTATGCAGATCGGGCATGGAGCGCGGCCTACGCGGCCCTGTCGCGCGCCGATCGTGAGGCGGCCCTGGCGGCCGACGATCTCGAGCTGCTCGCGACGGCCGCCTACATGATTGGCCGCGAGGACGAGTACTTCGGCGCGCTCGGGCGCGCGCATCAGGCGCACCTGAATGCCGGCGAGGCGCTCCACGCAGCCCGCTGCGCGCTCTGGATCGGGATGAACCTCGCGCAGCGGGGGGAGATGGGGCGCGCGGGTGGATGGCTCGGCCGGGCGCGACGGCTCGTCGACCGCGAGGGTCGCGAGTGCGTCGAGCAGGGCTACCTGTTGATGCCGCGGATGTTCGAGCACGAGGCGATGGGCGATCTGACCGCGGCGATCGCGACCGCCGGCGAGGCGGCCGCGATTGCCGAGCGCTTCGACGACGCCGATCTGCTTGCCCTCGCCGTTCACTCCCAGGGCCATCTCCTCGTCTCCGCCGGAGAGATCAGGGAGGGCCTTGCGCTTCTCGACGAGTCGATGGTCGCCGTCACCACCGGAGAGCTCTCGCCGATCGTCAGCGGCATCGTCTACTGCGGAGTGATCATCGGGTGTCAGGCGGCCTTCGATCTCCGCCGGGCGCAGGAGTGGACCGCGGCGTTGGCCGCTTGGTGCCGGGAGCAGCCCGACATGGTCGCCTTCACCGGTCGCTGCCTCGTCCACCGATCGGAGATCCTTGGTCTGCGGGGCGCCTGGATGGAGGCCCTCGAGGAGGCGCGGCGGGCGGTCGAGCGATGTCTCGAGGCACAGAACCGGCGAGCCGCGGGCCAGGCCGCCTACCTCCAGGGAGACCTACATCGGTTACTGGGGAGCTTCGCTGCGGCCGAGCAGGCATACCGGGAGGCGAGCCGTCACGGGCGTGAGCCCCAGCCAGGTCTCGCTCTGCTGCGGATGGTGCAGGGCAACACCGACGCGGCGTCCGCGGCGATCCAGCGGGCGCTTGGAGAGACGCCGGATCGCCCGGGGCGTGCCGCGCTACTGCCCGCGGCCGTAGAAATAGGGCTGGCGGCCGGTGACACGGTGGCGGCACGGAGCGCTTGCCTCGAGCTCGAGGAGATCGCGGCCGGTTACGAGGCCGGGATGCTCGACGCGGCCGCGCTCTACGCAAAGGGAGCCATGGACCTCGCCCAAGGCGATCCCGAGCCGGCACTGGTGTTGCTTCGGCGCGCCTCACAGTCCTGGCAGGAGCTCGACGCTCCCTACGAAGCCGCTCGCGCGCGACGCCAGATCGCGCAGGCGTGCCTCGCGCTGGGAGACGACGAGGCGGCAAGGATGGAGCGGGACGCCGCCCGCGACGCCTTCGCGACGCTCGGAGCCGCGCCGGACATCGCCTCGATCGACGCGCAAGCCGGGCGTGCCGGCTCCCACGAGCCGCATGGGCTGACCGCCCGCGAGCTTGAGGTGCTCCGCCTGGTCGCAGCGGGCCAGACGAACAAGTCGATCGCGGCCGAGCTGGTCCTCAGCGAGCGGACCATCGAGCGCCACGTGAGCAACATCTTCGCCAAGCTGCGCGTGTCGTCGCGTGCGGCGGCCACCGCGTTCGCCTACGAGCACAAGATCCTGTGACCGCGGCGGTGGGTGGAATCACCCATCGCCGTCGGGACTGAAGGTTGGGTGTTTCGCCCGATGCGCAACCGACCGGTCGCGCCTAGCCTCGCCTCGAGCCTAAATCCGGCACCCAGGAGCAGGAGGCAGACATGCCCAAGGTATCGAGAGAGACAGCGTCCGAGACCGTGTCGCTCGAGGGCCTCGACGTACGTATGGACGAGCTCGAGGGCGGCTACTCGGTCTGCTTCGAATCGCATTCCGCCGACGCCGATCTCGCCGGCTGGTTCCAAGGGCTGCCCGACAATCGTTGCCAGGTGCCGCGCTGGGGCTATGTCCTCGAGGGGATGATCACGTTCCGGTTCGCGGACGGCGAGGAGACATACGTCGCCGGGGATGCCTACTACGTGCCGCCCGGGCACACGCCGCTCCACCATGCCGGGGCGGAGATCGTCGAGTTCAGCCCGACCGACGGACTCCGCGCGACGATCGCCGTGGTCATGGGGAACCTCAAGGCCGCCGGAACCGCGCGATGACCCCCGCGACCGAGCGTCTCGAGACGATCATCGTCGGCGCCGGCCAGGCCGGGCTGTCGGTCGGCCACCACCTGGCCAAACGGGATCGACCCTTCCTGATCCTGGACGCGAACGGCCGTGTTGGCGACAACTGGCGCAGGCACTGGGACTCCCTGCGCCTCTACAGCCCCGCCTGCCTCGACGAGTTGCCGGGCATGCCGTTCCCAGCGCCCGCCTGGAGCTTCCCGACGAAGGACGAGACCGCGGACTACCTCGACGAGTACGCGACCCACTTCGAGTTGCCGATCCGCAGCCGGACTCCGGTGCGGGCGATCTCGAAGAACGGACGCGGCTACATCGTCGCCTGCGGCGACCGCCGGCTCGAAGCCGAGAATGTGGTCGTCGCGACGGGCACGTTCGGGCGTCCCCACACCCCCGAGTGCGCGGCCGAGCTCGATCCCGGGATCCGGCAGCTTCACTCGAGCGAGTACAAGAACCCGGACAGCCTGCGAGACGGCCCAGTTCTCGTTGTCGGTGCCGCACATTCGGGCGCGGATGTCGCGATGGACCTGGCCCGCGATCGCGAAACGGTGCTCTGCGGTCGTGATACCGGGCAAGTCCCGTTCGACATCGAGAGTCGCGCCGGCAGGGCGGCCTGGCGTGTGCTCTCGTTCCTGGCGCGGCGCGTCCTGACGACGCGGACGCCGATCGGGCGGAAGATGCGGTCCGAGATCCGCTCGCACGGCGGCCCGCTGCTGCGCTACAAGCGCACCGATCTCGCCGCCGCCGGAGTCGAACGTGTGACCGCGAGGGTGGTCGGGGCTCGCGACGGCCTGCCGCTGCTCGGCGACGGTCGCGCCCTCGAAGTGGCGAATGTGATCTGGTGCACCGGCTTCAAGCAGGACTTCAGCTGGATCGAGCTGCCGGTCGTGGGCGAAGACGGGTGGCCTCACGAGGAGCGCGGCGTCGTGCCGACGGCGGCGGGCCTCTACTTCACGGGGCTGGCGTTCCAGTATTCGTTCAGCTCGATGCTGCTCCTCGGAGCCGGCCGGGACGCCGAACACGTTGCGAAGCACATCATCGCGCGGCACCGGGGTTAGAGACCACGGGTCACGTCCCTGCTTGCGCGGAACGCGGGGCCTCTGTCGTCCTCGTTGCGTCTCGGGTCTGGGCCGCGGGCGGCGCCGGCACGCAGGATGAGTGCGTGCCGGCGCTGGTGCTGTGTCAGGTCTCGCTGCCGGCGAGCTGCGCCATACCGGCGAGATCGCCCGCTGCGACCATCTCGACCTCGAACTCGGTGCGCACGACCTCGTCGAGCGAGCGGCCCACGGTCGCATACGCCGGGCTCAGTCGCTCGGCGAGGAACCGGTCACGGTCCTCAACGCGATCCCAGACCGTGACCGCCCGCGCCTTGCCGAGCACGGCCAGGCGACAGCCGTCCGGGGGAACGGGTCCCGAGCCGTTCACGTGCGCCGAGATCCGCTCCCACTGGTCGCCGGTCCGGGCGGGGTCGTCGATGATGCTGCAGATGGCCATGAGGCCTCCCTTCGGTTGATTACAGGGCGGGTGATGGGTGTTCGAGGCGGCCGGCCCTGATCAGTGCCGCGAGGTCGTCCGACTCCTCGCGCAGGATCGTGCCGCTCTCGAACTCGATGGCCGGCAGCAGCCGCTGGCCGCTGCGCTCCATCAGCTCGGTGCGCTTGGACTTGCGGAGCGGCTGCTTGACCACCTCGTAGGCGATGCCGGCCTCGTCGAGCGCCTTCTGCACCTTCCAGCATGGGTGGCCGCTGCTCTTGGCGAACGTCACCGGGCAGCGGTGGAGCTTGATCGTCATCGTGGCGCCCCTCTCACCCGTCGAGGTGCAGGACGTCGACGTCGTAGCCCTTGCCGGGCCGGCCGCTCGTCACGTCGCCGCCGGTTCCGCGGTACGCGCCGCTGCCGCCCACGATCGGCGCTGGGCCGCCGGACGTGCCGACGTGAAACAGCCCGCTGGCCGTGAGCTGGCCGTCGGCGAAGCTGTACGTCGCGCTGCACTGCAACGTGGCGGCGAAGACGGCCGCGGCGCGACCCACGTTCACGCAGTCCGTGTACAGGGTGCCGATCGACTTGTCGCTCGTGTCGAACAGCCGCTGGCGGGTGAGCACGCGGTCGCCTGTAGCGAGCCGGTCGTCCTTCTTCGCGCGCTTCTGGTGGACGAAGTTGATCGACTGCACGCGCTCCCTCACGGTGATGTCGCGTGGGCCTGCCGGCTGCGCCTGGGTGAGGGCGGGAACGGCAACGGCTCCGGCGGCGAGCAGCGCGATGGCGGGTAGGACCTTGCGGTTCATGCCGTCTGCTCCAGCCGCGCCGCCCGCCGGCGCTCCGCGAGCACCCGGCCGCACTCGTTGAGCCCGATGCCCAGGCCGAGGATCAGGGCATTGAAGACCCAGTACAGGGCGTTGTTGTCGTCACCGCTCGATGAGAAGACGACCACGGTCTGGATGGGGAACACCACAGCCCACAGACCGAGGTAGACCGCCAGGCCACGCTGTCGGGTCTTCATCAAGAACCCGATCGGGCCCGCTCCGAGAATCGCCAAGATCAGTTCCACGTCGTCGTTCCTTTCTTGCTCGCTTGGAAGTCGAGCCGCAGCTTCTCCGTGTCCTGGCGCGCCGTCGTCACTCCGGCGGGTGATCCGGCCGGCGCGCGATCACTCCCAGGGAGGAGCGGTGCTAGCGGGGGCTGACGAGCCCGGACTCGTACGCGAGCACGACCGCCTGCACGCGGTCGCGCAGGCCGAGCTTCGAGAGCACGTGCGCGACGTGGGTCTTGATCGTGTTCTCCGTCAGGACGAGCTCGGCCGCGATCTCGGCGTTGGAGAGCCCGCGCGCGATGAGGCGCAGGACCTCGACCTCGCGCTCCGTGAGCTCGGCGAGCGTGGCGGGAACGTCCCCGGCATTCGAGCGCGCCGCGCTGGTGAACTGAGCGATCAGTCGTCGCGTGATCGCCGGTGCGAGCAGGGCGTCGCCCGCGGCCGCGACGCGCACCGCGTCGAGCAGCCGGTCGGCCGGCGTGTCCTTCAGCAGGAACCCGCTGGCGCCGATGCGCAGCGCGTCGTACACATAGCGGTCGAGGTCGAAGGTCGTGAGCATGATCACGGCCGCGTCGACCTCGGGATCGGCGAGCAGCTGCTCGGCGGCCTGCAGGCCGTCGATCTCGGGCATGCGGATGTCCATCAGCACCACGTCGGGCCGGCGGCGGCGCACGACGTCCAGCGCCGCGCGCCCGTCGCCGGCTTCGCCGACGACGCTGATGTCGGGCTCGGCCTCGAGGATCACCCGAAAGCCGGTGCGCAGCAGGCGCTCGTCATCGACGATGACCGTCGTGATCGTGTCCGGCGCGCCGACCGGAACCACGTCCGTGGTGGCCTCCCCGCCGCGCCAGAGCAGCCGTGAGGCGGGAACGCGCGTCTCGAGCCCGCGGAGCTTCAGCGCGCCGGCCGGGGCGATCGGGTGGCCGAGGCGCGGGGCGGCGACGCGGCACACCACGTCGCTGGCGAGGATCTCGCCCGGCTCGGCGAGGTCGCACAGCTGCCTGGCGACGATCACCGGCGTCCCGTAGGGGTCTTCGTCATCGCCCACCGGTTCGCCGGCATCGACCCCGACCCGCAGGGCTAGGCGACCCTCGGCGCCGGACGTGGCCTGTTGCATCGCGACCGCGCAGCGCAGCGCCGCCACCGCGCTCGCGAACGTGGCCATCAGGCCGTCGCCCGTCGAGTTGACCTCGCGGCCACCGTGCTCGTCCACGGCCGCGCGCAGTGCGGCGAAGTGCTCGCGCCGGAGTGTGTCGGCGGCATCGTCACCGTGGCGGGCGAACAGCGCCGCCGACCCGACCAGGTCGCTGACGAGGATCGTGACGAACCGGTCGCTCACTGGCCGACATCATCGCCCGCGCGGGTGACGCGCGCACGCGGAGCTGGTCCTCGCGGGTGATGTCCGAGGCTGGCCGCGCGGCGATGCTTGCGCGATGATCACCTCCATGGCCTGGGCGAGGAAGCGGATCGCCCGCCGCGACCTGGCGATCGCGGCCGTTGTCAGTGCGCTCGGCGTCGCGCTCATGGCGATCGACGTCAACGACCTTTCCGATGGGCTGGGACCCAGCGAAGGGGCCGCCTACCACGTCGGCTCGTTGCTGGCGCATGGCTTCGCGATCCCACTGTTCCTCCTCGTCACCGTCCCCCTGTTGTGGCGACGGGTCGCGCCGCTCCCGGCGGTCGCGGCCGCGTTCGCAGGTCTGGTGCTCAACGAGGCGCTGCTCGGAACCGAGTTCATCCGCTGCGGCATCGTCGGCCCGACGGCGATGCTCTTCGCGTTCACCGCCGGGGCGTGGCTGAGCGGCCGCGCCGAACGCCTGGTGCTCGCCCTGGCGCTGGCCCTGCTGCTGCTCGACTTCGCCCCCGAGCTCGGCCTGATCGTTGCCGCCGTGGCCACCGCGCTCACCGCCGCGGCCTGGGGGATCGGCCGGGTCGTGGGGTCGCGCCGGCGCCTCGCCGACGAGCTGGCCGCGAAGACCGAGGAGCTGCGCGAGGTGCGCGACGAGCGTGCTCGCCTGGAGGTGGGAGCCGAGCGGGCCCGCATGTCCGCGGAGCTCGACGCGCTGCTGCAGCGCCGTCTCGGCGAGCTCGCGGCCATGGCGGAGCGCGGCGCCGGTGGCGGCGACGCCGGCGAGCGACTCGCGGAGCTCGAGACGGCAAGCCGGCAGACGCTCGTGCAGATGCGCGAGCTCGTGGGTGTGCTGCGAGACGACGGCGATCCTTCGCCGACCTCGCCCCAGCCCACGCTCACGCACCTCGAGACGCTGCTCGCGCGCGCGGCCGGGCCGGAGGCGCGGTTGACCATCGAGGGCAGCCCTCGGACGCTGCCGCCCGCCGTCGAGCTGTCCGCCTTCCGCGTGCTCGAGCACCTGCTCGCGGCGCTCCAGGAGGCGCCGGGCGTGAGCGTCAAGGTGCGCTTCGACGACGACGCGCTCGCCCTGTCGGTGTCCGGACCCGCGCGCCGCGACGCGTCCCAGGCGATCGCTCGCGCCCGTGAGCGGGTGCGGCTCTACCACGGCACGCTCGACGCGAACGTGCACCGCGGCCGGGCCCGCGCGGACGTCTCGCTGCCGGTCCACGCGGCGGTGTGACCGTGCGCCCGCGGCAGGCGGAGCTGCTCGTCGGCGCCTGCGCCGCCGCCGTCGGCTCAGGGCTCGCCGCACTCGAGACAGGCAATCCCCTCGTCCTCGCCACGACCGCGATCGCGGGTGCGGCGCTCGGTCCGGCCGGTCGGTTTCCCCGTGCGACGCGCGCCGTCGCCCTCGCCGCGCTGCTGCTCGCGGCGCCGGCGGGCACGACCGTCGGCACAGCGGTGGTCGCGGCGGGCCACGCGTTCTGGTCCGGTCGTCGCGAGCACCTGTGGCCCGGGGTCGCCTGGGCGGCTGCGTTGCTCGCCGCGATCGAGCTCGCGGTGGTCGCGTCGGACACGACCTCGGACGGCATCGTGCCGGTCACGATCCTCGTCGCGGCCGGTTGGGCGGGCGGACGGGCCCTGCGTGCCCGCGAGGTCGTGGCGGAGCGGCTCGCCCAGCGTGTGCGGGAGCTCGACGAGGAACGCGAAGCGCACGCCGCGCTGTCGGTGCGCTACGAGCGGGCGCGCATCGCCGCGGAGCTGCACGACATCGTCGGCCACGCGATCAGCGTGATGGTGGTCCAGGCCGCTGCCGGCCAGCGACTCGCCGCTCGCGATCCGGCACTCGCCGACGACGCCTTTGCGACGATCGCTGGCGCCGCGCGCCAAGCCGAGGCCGACATCGGGCGCCTGGTCGCACTCCTGGGCGACGAAGACGCGATCGGGCGCGCACCGGATCTCTCGCTCGTCGAGGATCTCGTCGCGCGCGCCTCCGGGACCGGGCTGGACGTGACCCTGTCCCTCGAGGGTGAGCTCGACGGCCTCTCCGACGTGACCTCGGAGCTCGTCTTCCGGATCGTCCAGGAGGGCGTCACCAACGCCCTGAGACACGCCGCGGGGTCCGCGATCACCGTGACCGTGCGCGGCGCCCCCGACGCCGTCCGCGTCGAGGTCCTCAACGGTGCCGCCGTTCAGGAGACGGCGCTGGCGGACGCGGGCACCGGCACCGGACTACGCGGCCTGCGCGAACGGGCGGGCGCCCTGGGTGGCCACGTGAACACAGGCTCGACCCCCGAAGGCGGCTGGCGCCTGCACGCCGTCCTGCCACGGCGCGCCGCCCCGGGAACCGGGGACCATCCACGGATCGGCTAGCCGCCCAGCTCCACAGCCATCTCGTAGGTGCCGCGGTTCTGGAGCGGCGTCGGCGGTGCGCTCGCCAGGCCCTGGCTCGTGGCCGTCACCGATGGCCGCTTCAGCCGCCACGCGGCGGGGTTGGCTGAGCCGTAGGTCTTCGTCAGGTCGGCGGCCGCGTTCGCCGCGGCGAGGCGCAGCTTCGCCACGGACAGCTTGCGCAGCGCGATCGTCTCCCCCAGCGACGACTCGATGAAGCCCTCGCTGCCGGGCGACTCGATCAGCGAGTCGGTGCCGCGCGAGACGTGCTTGCCGAACATCACCACCTCGGCGTCGGCCTTGAACGCCTGCCAGGCGGCGACGCCGGGGTCCATCGTACCGGCGGCGTCCGTCCGGGTGAAGTTGCCGTCCCAGGCGAGCAGCGTGTTCAGGACGCTCGCGGCGGGACCGGTCGCGCCGGCGGCCAGGCGCTGGAGCAGCCGCTGCGCGGTCGGCCGTTGGGTGGCCGTCGACGAGGTCTTCCTGAGGATGTCGACCGTGCCCGAGTCGAAGGAGGTGAGTGCGCCGGCGGCGGCCTGGGAGACGAAGCCCTGCATCATCGCCACGCGGTGATACGGGCCGCGCAGCTGCTCGCGAGCGGGCGCGTCGCCGGAGCTCCAGCCCTTGGCGGGCACGTTGTTCCAGTTGACGAGCCAGTTGCGCCCGGGCGGGTTGATCACGTGCGGGTCGTGCTTGCGCGGAAGCAGGCCGTTCCACTCGGCCCGGCCGTCGCCGGGCATGGGCAGCCGCTCGTCCCAGCTCACGTTGCGCAGCGGATAGAGACCGGGGTGCCAGAAGCCGATGTTGCCCTTGTCGTCGGCGGCGAGGATGTTCTCCGTCCAGGTCGTCTTGAGCAGCGCGCGATCCACCTGGTGCAGATCGCTCGCGTCGCCGATCTGGGCGAGCGCGGCGAGCGATTCGAGCTCACGGCCCCAGATCGCGTAGCGGCGGGCGAACGCGTAGCGGCCCGCGCGTGCCTGCACCGGGCCATGGACGGTGCGGCAGAAGCGCTGGGTCGTGAACTTCAGCTTGCCGCCGTCGCGATAGCCGAAGCGCTCGTTGCGGCACGACATCTTCCGGACCTTGCCGCGGAACATGTAGCGCTCGCGGCCCACGAGCTTCTCCACGAAGAGGTCGTCGTCATCGGAGAGGCCGCTGGTCACGCCCCAGGCGACGTGCTGGTTGTAGCCGTTCGAATTGACCGGGACGCCCGGCGCCGTGGCCGTGTGCAGGTCGCCGCCCGGCGTGTGCACGTCGAGCTCGACGAACGTGCTGGGGGACTGGTAGCCGAGCTGCGGGCCGTTGAAGAAGAACGTGTGCTTGTCGGATGGGCGCCGGATCGCCCACATGAACGAGCCCTGCACGCTGCCAAGGCCGACGTGAATGCCGGTCGGGGTCTCCAGCCCGGTGGGCACGCTTGCCGTGCTGGCGGCCTTCGGCAGCGGGATGTGCGCCAGCCAGCGCCGCGAGCGCGCGTACGCGGCGCGCTCCTGGGCGCGCGTGCGGCCCGGCCTCGAGGAGAAGGTGCCGGCCTTCGCGGGAATCGTGAGCACCTGGCCCGGCACGCCGCGCACCGGCAGGTACTCGTCGAAGCGCTTCGCCCCGAGCGACCTCAGCGCGGCGAGGTTCCCCAGCTCGTTCCCGTCCCCGCTCGGGATCGTCCGCGCGAGCAGCACGCCGATCCGCAGGCTGTCGAGCAGCGTCCAGTTGCGGAGCGGCACCTTGAGCGCCGTGAACTCGTTCGGCATGTCCGCCGGGGTCTGGCGCACGTGCGCGATCCAGGCGTTCACGCCGTCGACGTAGGCCTGAGTCCGGGCGCGCATCGCGCCCGGCAGGCGGCGGAACATCCGCATCAGCTCAGCGGGCGTGTAGTAGTCGCGCCGCGCCACGTAGTCGGCGGCCAGCGAGCCCTTGCCGAGAACCTCCGCCAGCGTGCCCGCGGCCTGCCGCCGGAAGAGCTCCATCTCCCCGAGCCTGTCCTGGGCGACCGCGTAGCCGGCGCCCCACCACGCCAGGTCGGTGTTCGGCGCCGAGATCGCGGGCACCCCGAAGGCGTCGCGGCTGATCGTCACTCCGGTCCGCGGCGTCACGGTGCCGACGGGCGGTCCGCCGCCGAGCGGCTCGGGCTTGAAGGTCAGGGCCTCGAACAGCGGCAGTTGGTCGGTGGCGTGCGGCGACTGCCCGCCCGGCCCGGTGAAACCGCTCTGGCCGGGAGGGGCGACAGTCTCCGCCTGGATGACCCGCGCCGCCGCGGGCCCGGCGGCGACGAGCATGAGTCCCGATACGACGGTCGCTACGGCCCGGCGCATGCGAGGAGACTGCCAGACATGCGCTAGCTTTGCTGTGCGGGATCCATCGACGGCTCGGTGGTTCCCGTCCTTTCCGAACAGCGGGAACGAGCTGGAACCCGGGTTGAAGTTGGCTCGGTGGCCGGCGGCGCGCTCGTAGCAATCACGACTGCTATGGAGCCGCATGCGCCGCCACACGATCTCGCCCACCCTCGAACATCGCCTCTTCGTCCGCTATCGCGACACCGGCGACCTGCAAGCTCGAGAAGCGCTCTGCGAGCGCTTCATGCCACTCGCTCGCCAGATGGCACGCCGATACGACTCGGGCCCCGCGTCGTTCGAAGATCTCCTGCAGGTCGCCTCGCTGGGCCTCCTGAAGGCCATCGATCGGTTCGAAGTCGACCGCGGTCTGGCGTTCTCGAGCTACGCCGTTCCGACCATCGTCGGTGAACTCAAGCGGTACTTCCGCGACACGTCCTGGGCGGTCCACCTGCCGCGCGAGCTGCAGGAGCGGATCGCGAACGTGACTCAGGCCACGGAGCGCCTCTCCCGTGAGCTCGGCACCTCCCCCACCCCCTCGCAGATCGCGGAGGATCTCGGCCTTCGGAGCGAGGATGTGATCGACGCGCTGGAGGCGGCGACGGCACATCGGGCGGTGTCTCTCGACGTGCCGTTGGAGCCGGACGACGAGAACCGTTCCCTGTTGACCGCGATAGGCGCCGAGGACGAGTCGTACGCGAAAGTCCACTACCTCGACGCGATCGCACCGGCGATACGGGCACTGAACGAGCGCGACCGGCTGATTCTCCAGCTGCGCTTCTTCGAGGATCTGACACAGGCCGAGATCGCGGAGCGAATCGGCATCAGCCAGATGCACGTGTCGCGCCTGCTGCGTCGCGCCGTGGACAAGCTCCGGACAGTCGCGGACGCGGCCTGAGGGACGGCTACTACCCTCGGCCGACCGGCGCGTCGAGCACGAAGATCTCGAAGACGCGCGTCGGCCGGAACACGATCTGGCTGTGGTAGCCGATGACCCTCCGGCCCGTGATCCTCTCGATTGCGCTGGTCGCGGTCGACGTGACGGCCTCCTGGAAGGTGAGCCGGTACCCGCGCACCACTTCGTCGTGGCCGGCGGCCAGCAGGGTCTCCTCGTTACGAGTCAGGCCGCCCTCCATCGCGCAGAAGACGTAGTTGTCGTTCAGATACGTCTTCGCCTTGACGGGTCCCTTGCCGTAGAACTCCTTCTTCAGCGACACCATCGCGTTGGAGATGTCATGACGGATGTCGCCGGCTGCATCCGCGACTCCGGCCAGGGTGTCGGCGGCCGCGCCGCTGATCGCGTCGGCCGGATCCGGCTCGTCGAAGCGCTCGTCGGGCATCGACCCAGTCTACGCACCGCCTCTCGAACCTCCCCGCCTCGCGCCGCGGGTCCGTATATTGCGCGCCGGCGGCGTCCTGGCAGGGGCGCGCGAACGCCTTCCTGCCAAGCGGGTCCGCAAAGGTCCCCACGGTGCTGACGGCCGACACGCCGGCGACGACGACGCCGGTCCCGGACCTGCTCAACGAGCTCGGTGGGACGGTGCGGATGCTGCGCGGGCCGCAGTACCCGTCCTACCTGCAGCTGCCCCTGATCCCCGGCTGATCCGCGCCCCCAGCTCGCGCAGGTGCTCGACGAGCTCGGGCGGCTCGTGCACCTCGAAGTCCACTCCGAGCATCACGATGCGCAGCGCGAGCCAGTGCAGGTCGTCGTCGCCCGTCCGGTATTCGCAGGTGCCGGCATCGATCGGCTCGATCGTTCCCCAGTGCCTCGGCACCTCCGACGCGGGCGCGTGCAGAGTGACTCGCGTCTCGAACCGGTGCGGGGCGCTCGTGATGCTGCGCTTGACGTA
>Ga0134126_10003974_pt1 | contig 18505 bp, 37 predicted proteins | sample KB31752_FD_96881 | JGI IMG/M metagenome (GOLD analysis project Ga0134126, IMG submission 96881) | Terrestrial soil microbial communities with excess Nitrogen fertilizer from Kellogg Biological Station, Michigan, USA - KB3-175-2 | ecosystem: Environmental > Terrestrial > Soil > Unclassified ...
AGGCCACCTGCAAACGCCCCTTACCACAACCCACGCACGAAAAAGCCCCCCGGTCATTACAACCGGAGGGCGTATGGCCCTGTCCCCCGATCAGGTCGGGGGCAGGGCGGGGGCTAGAGCGGCGGCTTTAGGGACGGAAGGGACCGCACACGTACGTTAAAGTAGGATCGTTATCGAGGCGCGCGAGGAAAGCCTTCAGCAAATTTCGCTCATTGTCGCACACGCGTTTTGGGGGCAACATGCAAACCCATTTTCCATTGAGCCTACAAAAGTGCGGCTTTTCTGGCCCCTTGGATCGATGAAACCAACCCCATGTCATGAGTGGTTCTCGTCGTACCAATCATCGGTCTGGGCGGGGCAAGCCGCGCGCCGATACTTCCGCACAAACACGATGCAAGCAAGCCCCATTGCAAGCATGACGAAGGTTGACGGCTCCGGGGTGGCGACCGCTGAAATCTTGTCGAAGGCCAGCACTCCCGCTTGCGAGGTAAGGACGTTCGACAATGGGCCGGGATAATCTATAGTGGTATTCCAGCCCGTCCCGCCTTCGTTGATAACTTGATAGATGCCGGGGGCATATCCTGTTGATAATTCATAATCGCCGTGAAGAAAGTACGATGCGAACCAAGCGACATCGGCGGAAACCGTAACGAGGTCGCCACCGTTATCAAAACCGAGATCGATCATTTTCGTAACCCCTAAAGCGGGCGGAATTGCCCCCTGAATAGAAGCACGATGCTCCTAAACTGTCAACCGGCGCTCGAATTGGTGACAGGCGCAACCGCAGCGCCTATTGATCCAGCGGTGGCTGTTCCGAGTGCCTGAATAACTTGAGACGTTTGCGCGTTCTGTGACAGGATTACAGCCACAACCGCAAGAGAAATAAGGGCAGTAAAGCCCGCCAGTAGCATTCCACCAGCTCCTTGCATGGTTTTATCCTTTCCTGATATGCCATTGATGATAGGCGACCGCAGCAAGTCCCGCGATAGCAATGACCACAAGGTTCTCAATAACTGTCATATGGTCAAACTTTCGCATGTTTCTTTCCCTTACGCGCGAAGATAGCGCGCATTTGCTTCAAAGCGCCCCTGCGCGTCTTGTAGACGTGACCCTTGCGCCCCCATTTATAGCCGCCGACTACCTTCCGAATAGGCATTTCAGTTGAGCAAATATCCGGGGTTGATGTTCAAAGGCACAACGGCAGGGCTGGCTGACGATCCAGCCTGTCCCACGGTCGGCGTCCCCGCAAGGCTGGCGCTCACGCCAAGCCCTCCTCCAGCACTGGCGGACGATCCGCCCGCGCTGGCATTGCCGGTAATCGCCCCCATGAGCTTCGCGGTGGCTGAATTGTGCTGCATAATGATAACGACGACCGCGCCGATAGCAAAAAGAGTAGCGGCCATAAGGGCGCTCACGTTCTCAAGTCTGTTCATGACGATTGGACCTTTTTAACAGAGTTGACCAGAAACCCGCCCGCCGCATTGATGAATTTCGGCGTCTGTTTATTGCCGGCGAGAACGGCGATTATCGCCAGAACAAAAAGGGCAATGAAGATATGAGAGATTGTAACCATATCGATGGCCTATAGCGCCCCGGTAATATGGTGCGGAACGATCTCGAAATTCTGGAATGATAGATAGACGGGGGCGATAAGGTCGGCGGTAAAGTAGAACTGTAGCGCAACTTCATCTGGCAATGTCTCGATATTGGCCGACAGATAAGCCCCCTTCGTTCCCGGATAGGAATAATCGATAAACCACCCGGTATTCAACTCCTGAAGGACGAACTCGCAAGGGGTGGCGTCTCCGGCTCCGATTGACAGGGTAAAGCCAATGATCCGGTCAAGCGCCGTCGAGGCGTCATAGCGGGCGTTGATCGTCTGGGGCGTTGCCTGAGAAGGCAAGCCTTGACCGCTTGTGTAGGAAAACCTTTCCGAACGTGCGCCAAGCGAACGATGTAGGGGAGTGACTTTACGCCATGGAAGCGGAGTTATCATAAGTTCGCTCACAAAGACGAAGGGCGATTTCGGGTTGGGGCCGCTCTGGGGCGCGCCAAGCCCAAGAGCAATGATCGTTGTGACGCTAGGCATACCACAACCCCCACGGGTTCGCCATAGCCGCAACGATCTCGCCTAGCGAATTGAAACAGGCGGCGGGCTGGACGGCGGGAGGGACAAGGACAGACCCCGTTACGAAGGCCGCATAGAAGCGGGAGAGAGACTGAAAGGTCGTCGTATTGGAGAGGGCGGTTATTGGAGTTGTCGCGATGTTCCCTGCCGACGCCCCCTGAAAAACTTGGACAAGCCCGGTCGTTAAATCCATGCAAGCTATGATGCGCTGCTGGCCCGCCGTCGCGACGGCGTTCGTCGCGAAAATGAAATAGGTATGGCCGGCGATGCCGGCGAAGGTTGCGAGCGTCCCGTTCGCCAAGTCCACGTTGATGCTTTGGCCGACAATCGAGATACCGCTGTTCGTTCCGTTGTAGAGGAAAGGCCAGCCGCGCCCCGTTCCCGGCGAAAGCCAGAAAATCGCTCCCCACGTAATGAAGTTGAACGAAGTCGCATTGCCGGTAAAGGCGCACTTGCCCGCGCCCGTCCCGCTTGTGTCTGTTGTAAAGACATAGGGGCCGTTCACGTCCGCCCCGCCTTGGGTAGCGGTCCCGCTGGCATAGGCTCCGCTCACGAGATCGGTTACGCCGGCCCCTTCCGCAATGAGGGCCGCAACAATGTGCTGCTGGCTGAAAAGGGGATGCGACGTGTTGAGGCGCGGCGAGCGTCCGCCCCCCGGAAAGGCAAGTGACGATCTCAGGCGAAACTCAAGCATTCACATTCTGTCGATATGTCTTGATCCACAACGATCCAGTGAAGGTAAACCCGACTTGGTTTTGTAGGAGAAGGTTAAATTTCTGGGGCGGTAGCGTGACGCTGAGAAGCGAGCCGGCGATGGCGGTAATGGTTGTTCCCGGCTCGATTGGAATGCCGCCCAAGGGGCAATTCAGGGGGCTTGACGCGGTTTGCGTCCCGGCGACATAACGCCCGCTTCCGATGGTTGTATTGTCGCCTTCAAGGATTGAAAGCCAAAGTCCGACGCCCGCGCCGCTGGCGACGGTGGACGAAGCAATCGTTCCGACGAACGAAAAATCAATGAACTGGTCCAGCGCCGCCGTATTGTCGAATTGCAGACCGGACAGGACGGACGAAAGATTGGGAAGCGCCGTCAGGTCCGCCGCGTTGAATGCGAGCGTCCACGCTGGCGCGAGCGTTCCGGCTTGCCACTTGGTTGTAGCGGTCATGGCGTTGTCGCTCCACTTGTTGACGGCGCTCCGCTCCCCGTCGCCGTTGTCGATGGCGTCCCGGTCGCCGGGGCAGCGCTCCCGCCCCCGATGCTTTCGAGGGCTGGGAGGATGGCCGAATTGTTTTCTATGACGAAAACGAGAATGACAAGAAAGAGAAAAACCTTGCCAGCGTTCGGCATTCCAATCAGGCGAAAGAAAACCGCGATGCTGATCACGCCAGCCCCGAAGGCCAGAAATCCGCCTTGGCCGCCCGCGCCGCTCACGTCCTGTTTGAAGGCCGCGCTCAAGTCCGCATAATTACCGTTAACCCCGGTCATGACCAGCAACCATGCAAGGGCGACGAAGGCGAGAGGCATTACTTTGTTCCCGACAGGGGATGCAAAAGGAACGTCCCGAAATTGGTCAGGAAATTACCGGCGCTCGCTCCGGGAATATAGGACGGGATTGCCCCCGTCAGCGGATTGGCCGGCGTTGCGTTCGGATTGGCGTTTGTGGAAGGGGCGGCGCTCGCTCCCGCCGAACTGTCGGCCCCGCTGGCGTTGGCTATGGGGGCCGGCGTCTGGGGCGTAAAGAATGCGAGCCAGACGGAAAGGCGGCCATGCTTCGCGAGATAAAGGACAAAGGCCAGAATGAGGGTCGCTGTGACGAAGGTCCAGTAACCCGCCCACGATGGCGGCTCGAAACCGACAGCGCCCGTCGCCGCTTTCGCAACGGGCGTTGGGTCAACTTTTCTTAGATGCCTGACTATCGGCATAGAAAAACACAAAGGCTCCCAACAGGAGAAAGAGGCCAGCCATGATAAGCCCGCCTCTCACCAATAGGCTTGTTGCGCCGGAAAAGATAGAGTTAAGCCAGCCTGTCCCTGTCCCTTCAAGGGATTTTGTGTCAGACGCCGCGCCTTGCGTCACCCCGCCAAGCGCTTGGGAGAGGGTATTGGCGGCGTCCGATCCGATGGCGGGGGCATTGGTCACGTCCAGCTTTGCGCCGCTGTCGTTGCCCTTGTCCTTGCCTTGTGGCGCGGTCCCCGCGCTCGCCCCGCTTCCCGCCTTGGCGGTCGGCTGGATTGGGTTATCGCTCGTTTGCGACGGCGAGGCGGTCATGTCGTTGAACGTTCCAGTGCCTTGCGAGGAAATCCCAGGTATGCCGGTATCGCCCCCGGCGACGGGCTTGGCCGGCCCGCCGAGACTTTCCGGCGATTGCGTCCCGCCGAAAGTGTCGCCAAACGGATTGTTATCCGACACAAAACTGCCGTCGCCTATCGATGACGCGCCCGCCCCGCCGCTTCCGAATGCGTCCGAACCGTTCATCAAGCCCGAATTGCCGTCGAACATATTCGAGTTGGAAGGTGTAGAGCCGCCGAATGAAGGCGCTTGGAAATTGGCGGACGGCTGGCCGTACTGATCGGTAAAATAGTTTCCTCCGATATACGCTGACCGCCCGCCGACAACGGTAGACGGCTGGCCTTGATTGGACTGGAAATAGAGCGCGTTTCCCGGGTCGCCATAATCCGAAAGGTTTCCGTTTTGCACAGCGTCCGCCAACTGCTGCGCGAACGCTGAAGGATGTGCCGGAACGAAACCCGGATTGCTCCCGCCAAGATGGCCGGCGAACTGTCCCGGCGCATTGGCTATGTCGAGGGGATTTGAGCTTCCGAAAAGCGGGTTTCGAGAACGATTGAAAATCGTCGAGGCGACGGCGAACTGTCCTTCCGGCGTCGCCGCTTCCGCCTGAATAATCTGGGCGATGCTGTAGGTTGTCATTCCTCGTTGTCCGCCATGCGCTTTATCCGGGGTGTCGAATAAAGTCCGTCATACTGATAGCGCTGTTCAAGGATCGTTATGCGCCGCGCCAGTTCGTCACTAATGAGGGTCAGCCTGTCGCCAAGGTTATCCAGCTTGACGCTTACAATCCCTTCGTTGCGCCCCCAACGGACCGCCATGACCATTCCCCCGACGAAAGCCCCGCCAAGCGCCGACAGGGCGGCGACAATATCGAATGATGTTTCCACAAATTCATCATTGCTTGGCGGCTGTTGAAACGTCAATCTTCTGTTTTGTGGAGAGGGCGGGCGAAGTCGGATTGACGGCGACGGCGGGAACCGTAACCGAACTGGCGGGATGCTGGACGCCTTGGGAGAGGGCGGAAACTACGCCCCCGACAATTCCCACAAGCCCGGTAATCGTAACGGCGGTATTCGGGTCGGAGATCACAGCGCCAAGCGCCGGATGGCCGGTTGCGACGCTCGCCATTGTTCCGATGCTGACAAAGGCGGAGATCAGGGCAGTCCAGTTGAAATTCATCATGGCGTGTTCCTCGATAGAAGATAGGCAATCATGCGCGCCCTCGATTTCGCATCGAAGGGTTCAAGGATTGAATATAAGGCTTCAAGGCCGGCGATTTCAGGGTCGGGCAGTGTTGGGGCCGGCGAAGCGGGAACGGGCGTAGGGGGCGCGTTTGCGGGCGCTGGGGCCGGCAATGCGAGCAAGGCGCGGGCGGTCGCCAGCGCGCCCGCGATCTCCGGGGCTGGGCTGGCGGGGTTTTCATATTCCCGGACGAACTTCGTCACGAAGTCCGCAACGTCGCCGTTCGCCTGAATTGCCGCCCAGACGGCAGGAAAGGAATTGGCGCACTCGGTCAACACAAAATCGAGTTGTGTCGTATAGAGGGCCGGGTCGAAGCCCTTCGTTTTGGCGAACAGGGCAAGCGCCGTCTGGCGGTCGCCGTTCCATTGTGCGAGGCCATAAGCCCCCTTGGGATTGAGAGCTCCGCCCTTGTCGGTCCCGCTATTGTTCATCGCCGTGGGGCTGAGAGCGCTCTCGAAATCCAGTACGCCAACAATTCCAGCCGCCGCGTTCCGGCCTATGCCCTTTTCGAGATAATGGTTGAAAGCGGTAATCGCCGCTTGCATTCGCGCGTCAGTCATAGCGCGCCCCGCCTCGCCCGAAGGCCGGAGCGCTGGCGATCTGGGCGGCGGACTGGTTAAGGACGGCATTCTGTGTCGCCGGGATGGCGACCGCCGCTTTCGAGCCGCTGGCGTTCGACGCCAGCCCGGCGCTCACGTCAATGGAAAAGCCAAGCCGCGCCGACAGCGGCGTCAGTGCGCCTTGTGGATTGCCGATGCCGATGGCGGACTTGTGCCGCCAGCGGGCGAACCAAGGCCAAGGGGAGGCGTTCTCGAACCATGGGCGGGGGGCTTCGCTCCCAATCGTTTCAGACATGTGGCCCAAGCCTCAATGAAGCGCAAAGAATGTCGGATTGAAGCCCGACAGGAGCGAGTTGTTGGCGGACTGCAAGCCCGGTAAATCGACCGCTGGCGTAACCGGGGCCGATGCCTTGGTGGCGACGCCGAAAGCGCCGGTCAACTGCGATAGCCATCCGGTCATGGTCGAAAGCCCGTTTTTCGCCGCGCCAGCAAGCCCCGAAAAAATCGCCGTTCCGGAGCCGGCGACGGACGCCGCAGCGGCGGCGTTCGCATTGGCGACGCCGACTTGCCCCGCCGCGTTCGATGCCGCGATGGCGGTCGCCGCATTGGCGTTGACGGTGTTTTGCGCCGCCGCGCTCGCAACGTCCGCCTGATGCTGTTTGATCTGGATCACGCCAGCATAATAACCCGTATCGCCGGGAAGCGAGAGGCCGGAAAGATCAAGCGGAGAAACCGTTGTCCCGCCCAATGTGACGTTGGTCGGCTGGAACGTGATCGCGCCGCTTCCGCCCGATACGGACGATACAACGTCCTTCTGAATTGCGGCCCCCGTCGAGTTGAGACTGTCGAGGATCGATTGCGTATTGCCGCCAAACGAGGCGACGGTTTTCGCGAGATCAGCAAACTCGGAAGCGGTATTCGCGTTCGATGAAATCTGTTCTGCGGATCGTGCGTTGATCGATGCGATTGCGGCGCTCGTGTTGTTGTCGGAAATCGCGGTCGCCGCGTTGTAGTACGAGTTCGCGATGCCAGCCGTTGCAGCAGCGGCGGTCGCATCGTTCTGTCCCTGAATTGTCGCCAGCGCGACCGTCTCGGCGGCGGCGGTCTGGTTGTTCGTCACGCCAGCCGCGATAGTCGCGATTGCGGTCTGTCCGTTCACGGCGATTTGCTGGCCTTGCACTGCCGCAGCATCGGCGGTCGGATCGACCGGAACGGCGACGCTCTGAGGCGCGGACGATCCGCCGCGCGAGAGAAGGATGAACAGGACGACAAGGCCGCCAACGGCAATGGCGATGCCGGCCGGATGTTCCTTGATGAAGCCCCAGACGTCGCCGCCCGTCTGTCCCGGATCGAAGGCCATTTCATGCCCCTCCAAAATAGTTGGACGCGCTCAACGTCAACTGCTGCGCCTGAATTGCAATCGTTCCAAGCTGAAGCTGCGCGTTGAGCGTCCCTGCCGCGAAGTTCTCCGTATTGATTGGCGGCGTTCGCTGCGAGCCGAGATAGACGCCAGTCACGTCAGGGTCGGACGATCCATTGCCCGACCGCTGCATAGGGCGGTTGAACATGAGCGTATTGACCCATTGCGAGGCGTCGTTGAACAGCGCCAGCGGAGGGATGAACTTTTTCCGCCAAGGAACGGAAACAGGCTTTTGCGGCTTGTTCCGTCCGAACATGACCAGATTGGAGAATTGCGGGAAGGTTCGCTTGTCCCACGCGGTCGGCCCCTGAGAGGTCGCCTGTTTTTGCGAGGCGACTTTATCCTTGGTTTCAAGCGGCGCGTTGACGCCGTTGTTGCGCGGCGACTGGATCGCGTACCGGCCCTCGATAAAGGCGGGGGCGAAAGCTGGATTGACGACCGCCGCGCCGCGTATCGTCTTGTCGGAAGTCTGTTGATGCCACGGCAGGGCTTTCCGCAGCGGTGGAAGCCCTACGCCGTTTCCGACTGGCGACGAAGCCACCAAGGTCGGATAGGAAATGTTCGCTTGTGTCGCCATTTTACTTGGCCCGCTGCGGATAGGTCTGAAGGGTCGATTGAGGGTGCGCGCCAATCCAAGGCGTAAGGCCATGCGGAAGCGGCGGCTTCATGGGGGCGTTCGATCCGGCTGTCGAATGCCAGACGTGGGGCGCGGGCGAATTGCCGGCCTTGCGGACTTGCGGAAGAATGGTTGCGACCGTGTTTCCCGGCATGGGGACTACCTCAGTTTGACGCCTTTCATGCGCCCCGTCTTGGCGTCTTGCAAGGAAATAGCGCAAACGCGCATGTCGGGATTAGCCCTCAGAGCATCGATAAGCGCCCACAATTCAGCATGTTGCGAGCGCGGAAGCCACACGTTGAACTGCCCGACATCCTCTGCCGCGCGACGCTCCCGGTATTTCCTTGACCGTTCCGTGTTTGTCATGATGACGCCCTTGGTTTTCGTTCCCAAGGGCGTTTCTAGTGACGGTACCGCCATTTGTCAACTACCCCATGAAGGGGCTTGACGAAAACGGGTTGTCGCTCGGATAGGCCAAAGTGATATTGTAGGTAGCGCCGGTTACGGGGCTTTCAGCCACGCCGAGATCGTTACCGATGCCGGAGAACGAAGCCTGAATGACGCTCGCCGTCTTGGCCTTGGGAGAAATCAGGAGCGCGACAATCGCCACTGTCACAATGAGAGCGACGACGGTAACGACAAGGCGGACAAATTCAGACATTCTCGTTTCCGTCCTGTTTCACGTCGCCAAGGGAAGGCACGTCGCCGGGGGCTTCCACGCTTTCGATAAGCGCGAGAAGGGCGTCGATCATGCTCATGATGACCGGGCCAAGTTTCTTGCTTTCGTCCGCCGCATGGGCGCGGAGTTCGTCAGCGATTTCGGACAGGCTTTTCTCGTTCACGGCGAAGTCCCTTCACGTTCAACAGCGGTCCACGGCCCCCGGATGACATTGCCATCGCGCTCCAAGGCCCGCAAGCGCCTTTCCGTCTCTGTCAGGTAATCGAGTAGATCGATGACCAGAACGGCGACGACAAGACAGGCGACGAAACGCCCCGGCGACATGGGATCAATACTGGGGCAGCATCGAAATGCCGGGAAGGCCGCGCAGCCATCCGGCGAAAACGACGCCGACAAGAACGAAGGCCGAGAGAAAGAGGATATGGCCAATTTTCATAGATCAGGCTCCACAGACGTCCAAGCGGAAAAGACCATATGCCACGAGGCCAAAGCCACAAGCAAAAGGCCGATGAAAAGAAACCAGCGCAAAGCTGACATATCTTCGCTGAAGGGCTTCGACAGAAAGGCGGCTAGTTGCGCTGGCATGTTCGTGTCCTAAAACCATAAACCCCCACGACTCAGGCCGTGGGCCGTGGGGGCTTGGACGCGGTATCAGGCCGCAGCCTGATTTGCGTACCAGATATACTCCTGTCCAATCTGAAGATTGCTTGTCGCGCTCTGCACCGTCGCCGGATTGAAAACGATATTGGTCGATGACATTTGATTGACGGACAGGGGCTTGTGACGGAAATCGAGATCGATCACTTGACCGGACGTGTTGGTGGCTCCGATGGCGGCCGGCATGTCGGAGCCAATATGGTTGCGCGTCCGGATGGCGTTCACCAACGGGTCTTCTTGCCGGAGAATGTAGGTGTTTGAAATCTGGACCTTGACATAGTTGACATCGGAGCCGATGCCGCCCGCGCCGTTGAAGCCGAAATTGTCCCAGAACAGCATCAAGTCCTGATAGACGTTGAACGGCGGGAGGGCATAAAGGTTGTCCTGAGACGCGACTTGCACTCCCGGATTGATCATCTGGTAGACAAGCGCATAGGCAATATCGATTGGCGGAAGCTGCGCGAAGCCCGTATTGTCGACTGGAAGCTGGTCAAGGAAATCCTGATACAGCGTCCACTTCAGGTTCGTGAGCGTGGGAAGCGTCGTCGCCAGCGCCGCGTCACAAAGATAGCCGGCATTGAAGGCGTCGGCCCCGGTCGCCGCGAAAAAGTTCGGATTGATCGTGAAGGCGAGTTGGTTGTTCGAAGTCGTCTGGTTGGCGTATATGGCGCCCGTCAAATCCTGATTGGAGTTGACGACCGGGATTTCAAACACGAAGGTGAAGTTTTTCGCCGTCCCGCCAGTGACCTGTCCCGTCCCGACATTGACCGGATAGTTTGCGCCGAACCCGGTCGGATCGGTCTGCACGATTGTCCCGTTGTTGTTGGCGGCGAGCGCCGAACCGAATACGCGGCGACGCTTCTGGGAGGCCGCCAGATGCAAGTGCGGCCCGGTCGTATTGATCCGCAGCCGGTTGTTCTGATCGATAAACGAGACGTTGGACAGGAGATTGGAAAGGCCGAACATTGACGGCGTGACGTTGTGCGCCGCCGCGCAATTGACCGTTCCGGAAAGCTCAAGCCAGAAGCGCCGGATCAAGCCGACATTGGACGCCAGAACCGTGAATTGCGTGGGCGAGCCAGCCGTGTATGTCAGCGAACCGGATCGAACGTTCTGAAACACTGGAATAGCGTTCGCCAGAATATTCTGGCGGATTGCCATATTGGCGGCGAGGATCTGTTGCGGATTGCCAGCGTTCGACATTTTTCAAAGCCCCGGTGGGAGTGAGATTGCAGTATCGCCGTTCGAGGCGTCTACCAGAACCTTGGCGACCAGAGCCGTAAGGTAAAGGACCAGAAAAATGATGATCCAGTTACCGGGGTGGGCCAGAATATTCCAGTTGACGATATGGGGCATTTAAGCGCCTTTGACCTTTTTCCACAGGATGACGCCCCCGGCGAGCAGGGCGTAACCCGCCGCGCCAGCGAGAGCGATTGTGGTAATTGTCGGAAGGTCTACGCGGATCATGAATGCCCTTCCCGATGCCGGGTCTTGCGGATGGCGTCAGATTTTCTCTGTTTCCCTCATCGTGTCAACCCGCTCTTTCAAGGTCGCGATGATTTTATTCGCGTCGGGAACTGGACGTATAAACATAGATGATTTCCGCTTCCGGTCATACCAGCGCGACCAGTAGTCTTTCAACACAACGTCATCGCCCCAGACTTTTTCAAAATTGGCTGATGACGATGGTATATGGGATTTGACTTTCTTCAAATCCTCTTTCGACGCCAACTCGAAAGCGGAATAAAAGTTGTTTTCGGTAAAAACCATATTATTGACGTGTACCGGACGCTGCGCCAATACATAAGTCGGGATGCCCTTTGAGCGCCCTTGGCTCAAAATAGACTGAAAAGGTCCGCCGCTGTTTCCCTCGCCGCGCAGTTCGGGAACCATTGTCGCTTCATCGAGAAAAAGCCCCGTCTTTCCGCGCTCATAAACGCTCCACAGAAACTCGGAAACCGGCCCCTGTCCGTTGCGGGCGTTATGATGAACAACGTAAATGCCGGGGTTCTGGGGCAAGTCAGCCGTGATCTTCAGCGGCTTGAACAGCTTTTCGTGAAGCGCCCGGTTGATAATATCCTCGCCCTTGAAATCGAGGAATATCCAAGGCCGGCGCTCGAAATCCGCGCTTTCGGCAAAGAGCCAGATGGCGAAGGTCGATTTTCCGCTTCCCGTCATGCCGTTGATCGTTACGCGGTCTGTCGGCCCCGGAAACTCAAACCCGGACGGCTCCGGGGCGCTATCGCGGCGAGGGGGCAGGAATTTAGGGCGCGCGTTCATCAAGCAACAATCACGCCGCTTGAATTGCAACGATATACAGCGGAGCTATAGTTGACCGAATTACTGATTACAAGGATCATGTCGCCAAGCGATAGATTTGCGGCGTTAAGCGAATAGCCAAAGGACCAAGTACGCTGGACGGGGGCGCTAACGTTCATACCGGAAATTATCTGTCCCGCACTGGTCGCCACGCCGCGTACATAACCCTGAGCAAGCTTTCCATTTGCATTAACAAATGTCAGCAACCAGTCGAAGGCAAACGCTCCCGCCGCCGTCGCCGTAATTCTTTCCCAGAAGAAATCCAGACTATCGAAAATGACAACATTAAAGTTTTCAACCGTTACCTGATAGGTATCATCGCCGGTAATGACATTGGAAAAACCAAGGTTGGGAAACAGATCGGTTGAATTTTGTCCAGCGCCTGTCGATGGCGCAATAACGACCGTACCGCCGAACGTTCCCGGCGCTCGCTCATAATTCATGCAAATGATCTCGACTTCCCCACTGACCAGATTTCCGCCAACGCTTACAGCGTCTACCAGAAGCGTGTACGCTCCGCCCCGGGCGCTGAAGGTCGGAACGATGGCCACAGCAAACGCGGCGACGGTCGTAACCTCGTTGAAAACCCCATGAGTGATCTGAATTGCAAAACTGTTATTCGAGTTGTCGATTGAGATCGTGACGACCTGAGACATTTGCAGTCCGCCTTGGGAGGAAAGCTGCAAAGAGGCGTTCACACTCGGTTTGACGGACGACAGAAAAAACTTGAGAGAAGCCGCCATCTTGCCCTCGGGCGGCGGGTCAAGCGATGTTACCGGGATTGCCCCGGTAACGTTCTGGAATGTTCCCGCGTCAGTCAATTGACGACCACCATTTGATCCGGCTCAACGGGGGCGGGGGCCGCCCGCTCCTTGCGCGCCTTCGCCTTGGCGTTCGCCGCCATGAGCTTCGGCGTGTAGATCATAGCCGCAGTGCCAGCGAGCGCAAGATAGGCCATGCCCTTTCCGGAGCCGGTCAGCTTGACGTGGTAGCGCGCCACGCCGGCCAGCGCTCGCGCCAGCCCGTCCGCCTCATGCTCGCTGAGAGCGAAGTCGCCGCTCCCATGCATGAGGCGAAGATAAAAGGCCATCTGGGCAATGATGCTTTCGCCGTAGGGCGGCGGAATGCTTTCTTCGCCTATAGCCACTTCCGGGGTTTCTTCGGCGGCGGTGGCGGCGGATTTTCGCCGCTCATAGGCTTCTCGCCTTTCGGCGGACCAGCCTTGCCCCCGTTTTCGCCCCCGCTTGCCTTTTCGGCGTTCTGAGATCGAAACTGGATCAACTGTTCCGGCGTCATGAGGCTGAGAGCCATTTCCAGCCGTTCCGCCATCGTCTCCCCTTTCCCCTTCTGTTCCGCCAGAAGGGTCTGAAGGAATGTCGTCAGGTCCGCCGCTGGGGACTGCGCGGAAGCCTTGTGGAAGAAATCTGGAAAGAGCGTCTTTAGCCATTCTGGGTTTTTCCCGTGGTATTTCTTCAAAACCTTTTCAAAGGCGGACAGGGTTTCGTCGTCAATGTCGTCGTCATCCTGTTGAGACGTAGGCATTCTCGTTTTCTCCGTTGAGGTCCGGTCTATTGCGAGGGTCGGCGTTCGCCATCATGAGAACGTCGCCATGCAATTCTGGGGTTACGCTCGTTTCCGACATTATCAAAATCAGCCGTTCATTGGCCTTGTCGAGTTCGCGCGCAATATAGGTCATCTTGTTGTCGATCGTTTCCAGCTTGCTCTCCGAGTATTCCATTTTCCGCCCCATACGGTTCATGAAATCGAGCCAAGCGGTCATGAAGTCCGATACCTGGGGAGCCATCTTCATGAGTTCTGGAAGGGACTTGGACATCGCCATGAAATCGAACATTGGCTTAAAACCTCTTGGTGAACGGCGCGGTCGGCGGACAAAACCTTCCGTCAATGATAACATGTCCGTCAATGATGACGCGCCCGTCAGCGTCAACATAATCAGCTATGCCTTCAGGCCGCGCGCCGGGGTTTCCACCAGTCTCCAAGCGGGGGCGGCCCCCCGATGTTTCCCGGGGGCGGGTCTGGCGGACGGTGTTCGATCCAGCGCGGTCTGAAGCGCCCCGCCTCGATGACGTGTCCATAGACGTTTTCGACATTTGTTCCCCTCCGCGTTCTCTGCACCGATTTCTTACCCGTTTTAAGAAACGTATGCAACGAGGTTGAGGAATGATAACCGATTTCCGGGGTTTCTCCCCTGTGCAGCGCTTCCAATAATTCCAGCGATCCGGGGGTGTCAGGGTCCAGCATCTTGGACGGTACGCCCTTATAGACAGCGTGAAGAACGCCCTTGCCGTCCCGATAGGTGTAGCACTTCGGCGCATGATAGCGCGTCTCGAATTTCTGTCCCTCGTTTTTCAGCAGTCCATAATCTTCGCCAATGAGCGCCCTCAACCGGTCATTGATGCCGCTTCCAATTATGGTGATGCTGTCCGTATCGCGGTAAAGAACCAGATCGCGCCCCGCCGCTTCCGTCGCCAGATCGATCAGAATGCGCGAGTTCGCCGTGATCCAAGCCGCAATATGAGGGATCATGTACTCCGCTTCCCGGATGACGTTTTTCCAGTAGACGTTGGGGACGGCTTCCGCTGTATCTTCGTCTATGACTGGCAGGAAACCATCCGGGACGCCATCGAACGAAACCACGCATTCGCGCCCCTCGGGTCGCATTCCAAACCGCCCATAAAGAGAATTTTGCATGAGCTTAACAACCGTTTCCAGCGGCGTTCTTTTATGTACCCGGCGCAAGCGCTCGCATATTCCGACGAAGCGGGAGAAACAGTCGATCAGGCCTTTAGGGAAATAAAACCCGCTGTGAAACTCGAATGTGACGCCGCGCGCAAGCGCATGTTCGATTTCGATTGACGAGACATAAGTTTCGAATGTCCCGCGCGCCCACGCAAGGTTGCGATCTTCGCGCGCCGGCATGATCGGAAAGGTCGCGGATTTGGGGACGGTCGCCGTGCAATGATAGAAACCGGGAAAGCCCGGGACATAGGATCGTGTCCAGACCGCGCGCCCCTTCGGAACGCCTAGTTTCATCGATGCCGGATAGGATGAATTTATGTCGAAGGTTGTCGTTTCCTCATAATGATGCCCGGCGATGGCGTTGATCTGGACAAGGCCGCCGTTGTAGCAGAGGCGCATGAAATCCGTTACGCCTTGCGCCTGACGGTCGATATACTCATCTTCGATCAAGGTCCGCAGCCACGCGGCGTAGGCGGTTGAAGATGCCGTCCCCTTGATGTGAACCTGAAAATTATCGAATACCAGCGCATCGAATTTCTTGACGGCGGCGACCAATCCTAAAACGTCATTCTTGGCGTATTCGATATGAACAGGGTTTTTTCTGTCGAACCGGACGCCGCGCCCCAGACCTATGTCCTGTTTGACGAACTGAGGGGCAAAATTCTCAGTGAACTTTTTCAGCGAATGCGGGAATATCGCCATGCTGTCCCGGAACCTTGCGACGACCTTGGGCTTGCCTCCGCGCGTCGTTTCCGTCTTCGACAGAAAAAGGATTTCATAGAACTTTCCCGGCGACCGCTCCCGACATTCAATGTCGTAAAGAGCGCCCCATGGGCCGCGCCCCATTTCCTCGAACAGATAGCGAAGATCGTAATCGGCATGGTGGATGAACCAGATCGTTTTGGACAGGATTTCGGGGTCCATTGATCCGAAAATGTATTCGAGAAAATATTTCACCTTCAGGTAGATATGCGGCTCGCTCCACAGTTCATGATAGCTTTGAGCCAAGAGCAATTTACCGTCCAGCCCGTTCGTCTCGACGTCGAAAGCGCCCACATAAAAGCCAAGCCGTTCTTTTTCCGGCTTGGCGTATGTGATTGCGCGTCTACCGGGCATAGATTTGTCTTGCGAGGCAATCGAACTGCCGTCCGCATTGTGAAGGCGCGATGCAATCGGGGAGAATGCAGCGAGAGACATGACAGCGCTCGCCCTCGCAAGCGGCGACCGTCTTGTCGCTATCGGGTCGATTGTCAACCATTGAGTTAAGAGAGAAGGGCGTTTCTAGTGACGGGGGCGGGGAACGGCTCATTCGGGTAGAACCTCCAATCCGAAACGATCAGGGCGGGAAGTGATCGAACTGTCGCGCAAATAGGCGTTGAAACTTTCCGGGTCCAAAAGCGTCTCAGCGTCGACTTGGCTGACGCCATGCGACCATACCTTGCCCTTGTTCTTATAGTTCGCCCCGGATCGATCCGCGTGAATGACCAGCACAACGCGGCGGCGGCGGTTTTTCTTCAACAAGCGGTCCAGATCGCGCTTCGAAAGATTGCCGTAGGTTTCCTGTCGGCCCCCCGTTTTCGTCTCCCGCGTCTTAGGTCTGCGCGAGGCGGTAAAGGCCTCCTTGGAGCGGATTGGCTTCTGTCCCGTCCCGCGAAGGCGCTCCACAAGCTTTTTGGTCGCCACCTGACGGTCAGAATAGGTTTTCGTGTGCTTGGTGACGTGCTTGACGCGAACGTCAACCCGGCGCTTGGCGGTCGGAGAATAGCCGTACTCGCCTTTACGAAGGCGGCGGGTTTGTGAGGGTATGCGGGGTTTTGGAATTTTTTGTCTCCCTGCTTAAAGAAAAAGCCCCCCGGAAATTCCAGTAACCGGGGGGCTTCGCCGTCAGGGGAAACGGGGTTCGGGAGGAACCGGAACCGAAACTAGGCCCCGGTTTTTTCCCTGTCAACCCGCCTTATGGCGGTTCTTTTTGGCGCGGTCGATGGCGTCAACCCCGGTCGCGTCAATCTCATTCATCGCCGTTGCGCCGCCCGGAGCGCTCCGGTCAAGCTCAAGCTCAATGATCTTATAGGCCTTGTATCGCTTGTCGACGTCCGACTTGGTTTGCATGATTGCGAACATTCGCCCGACATACCCACCGTCCGGATAGGCGCGGCGCAGTTCAGAACCGAGAACCGTATTGATAATAAGAACCTGAAACTCGCCGGTTTCCAGATTGACGACATTGGCGATTTCCGGGACCGCGCCCTCGCCGTTGCCATCCTTGAATTTCGAACTGTCCGGGTCCATCGTGGACAGGGAAATCTCGTTCTCAAACTGGACATAGAACGGAACCTCTTGCACTTGGCGCAAGACTGTTCGCGTAACCCAACGCGCAGTCTTGAACGACGCGCCGCCCAGAATGACGCTCCCCATGCCTGACAGGACGGTCGATCCAGAGACGGTTGAAACTTCCTGATTAGCCATTTTCCGGTTTCCCTATTTACTGTTTTCAGAAACTCGCTGGACAATCCAGCGAACTCATGATCTATTTCACGTTGTCGAAACATCTGTCAAGAGGGTATATGATAATGCCTGTTCCCTATGAAGTCCGACTAATCTCCTTCACATTGAATGAGGATGGCACGCAATCGATCCTCGATGTTGTCGAAACATCCTATCATTTTGCATATCACTTTACTCGCAAATGGGTAAAAGACCCCGAGGTCTTTCGTTTCATAGCGGTAAAACCGCCAGTTTCCCCAAGCGTTCTTTCTTGGAATTGGTTTTCAGATAGCCGTTGTGCGGGACGGAGCGCATAAATGACCGCCTTTCATGACGCCTATCAACGCGCAATGGCGAAAAAGGGCGCTGAAGCCAAGAAGCTGAAAGCCGCAAACGCGGCGTTCGGTGGACAATCCAACAGATTGGAGGCCTTGTATGGGTCACACTCACAAACCGCACGACAAATACGCGGGAACGAAAAAGACGGATTGGGGCAAAAACCAACGTCAGAAATGGATAAAACGAAATGACTCGGAACGGAGAAAAGAAAACAAAAAAGAGAAACGCTGCAAGTGTCAAGAAAGCCTATTATCGTGCGGCGGATAGCCTTCACGAAGATAACAAACGGCGAGCCGCTGAAGCCATCGCTTGCTTTCGCCACTTGTCGGACCTGAAAAGGGAATATTGTCTCGCATGGCCCGGTCAACCGGGCTATTTTATCAGCAGGAAAGGATGAAAACATGTGGATCGTTTCTGGACCTCGCGTCTATGTCGCCGTATTCTTGAGCGGAATGTTTTGCGGTTTCGCCCTTGGCGTCTCCGCCACCCGCGTCCATGCGGCTGAAAACTACATATGCGCCAATATCACAACGCCAATCATGCCCTATTGCACGATTGAGGAACAAGCCGACCATTTCCCCTCCACCGGCTGCACAGTCGCCGTGGACGGCCATAACTACCTTTGCCTTACGCCCACGCCAGACCAGATGAAAGCCTATCGGCGGATCAAGGAGGGGAAATAAAACATGTACGTGATTAGCTTCTACTCGGAAAGCGAAGGACGACAGATCAATATGCCAGCGTCTCAATCCGTCTTGGACAAGTATGAGGCCATCTGGGGACTGTCGGCGCTTTATGAAATGAGCGAAATCCGGTACTTTCCGATAGGGGACTGCTATCTTTCCCATTGGGAGAGTTATCCAGACATAGCAATGATGCTTATCAGGGAGTGAGAGCATGAATTTCTTTAAGCGAAGTAGGGTAAAACCACATATAAAGAAATGGAGAAATATTTGGTGCGTCTATGATGGACCAATATTAGTGGGAATGTCCTATAACATAAGGAGTGCTATA
>Ga0134126_10003975_pt1 | contig 18503 bp, 12 predicted proteins | sample KB31752_FD_96881 | JGI IMG/M metagenome (GOLD analysis project Ga0134126, IMG submission 96881) | Terrestrial soil microbial communities with excess Nitrogen fertilizer from Kellogg Biological Station, Michigan, USA - KB3-175-2 | ecosystem: Environmental > Terrestrial > Soil > Unclassified ...
CCCGACGTTCAGGTAGCCGTACTTGACCGGACCCGGGAGGTCCCCCTCCTGGAAGGGGGCCCGCATCTCGGCGTACTGCGCGGGCGGCACCGCGCCACGGAACACCAGCGTCTCCGTGCCACGGCTGACCCCGGAGTAGGAGGTTCGGACGAGCACCTCGTCGGGCCCGGGGTCTGCAAGGACAGCCGGCCGGATCTCCCCGCACCCCGGCGAGCGCAGCCAGAACGCCTGTGCGTCCTCATCGATTTGACCGGGCGTCACCTTTGTCTGCCTCGGAGTGGCTCGGGGCTCTCGCCGCCCGAGTCCCATCAAGTGCTCAGGCGCTCATCCTATGCCTGGTCACACCGACGGTCCCGAGCCGGCGGCGAGGAACGCGGTGCCGAAGCACAGCTCGGTCCAGGAGGGATCGACGAGCTCGTCCTCCATCGCGGCACGGATCTCATCCCACGGGCGGCGCGTCACCCACTCGTCGATGGCGGCGAAGTGCCGCACGGCCGCGATGCCGAGACGCCCCAGCCACCGCGGGGTCTCGGCGGGGACCTTCAGGTCGAGCACAGCCCAGCGTCCGCCCTCCGACAGGGCGGCGGCGCCGCGCGCGATGACCTCGGCGCACTCCGGAACCTGCGACAGGGCGTAGGTGGAGAGGATCGCGTCGATCCCGGCCGGGAAGTCGAAGTCGGCTGCGTCCGCTTGCGAGAGAGCCACGTTGTGCCAGCCGTTCTTCTCGACTCGCTCCCGAGCCCGGTCGAGCATCGCGTCGGTCAGATCGACACCGAGTATCCGTCCCTCCGGCCCGATCGCCTCCTGGATCAGGCGGAAGTTCAGGCCCGTGCCGCACGCGACGTCGACGACGAAGGCCCCAGGGCGAAGGCCGAGGGCCTCGACCGCGCGCCGGCGCTGCCCCAGCTGCGGGTAGCCGGGGGCGGGGTAGAGCCGCGAGGTGATGTCGTAGTGCCTCGCTTTCCTGCGATAGGTCTCGATCAGGTGCTCGCGAGTGCGGTCAGCCTCGCGCGCGGGTGCTGCCAGATCCCGAACCGCCGCCAAGGGACGCCTCTAGGAGCCCGACCCGTTCGAGGCGCCGGACTCGACCGCCGCCTTGATCGCCACCATCTCGCGATCGCTGACGCGCTGGATCCGCCCTTTGAGCATGTTCGGGGGGATCGCCCGCATCACGCCTTCGAGGTCCACCTCGATCCACATCCGAGCCTCGGTCTGCCGCTCGTCGGCCGGCTCGAGCTGCATCCCCCAGCGTGCCGCGGAGGTCCCCATCGGCCCCGCGAAGGCCATCGCGCGAGGCTCCTCTGCCAGGGTCACCTCCTGGCTGCGCCCGCGACTGGTCCCGAGGATCCCCTTCGCGCGCTGGTCCACGCGCGATCCGGGCTGGAACGGCGCGCCTCCGCGAAGCCGGGCCTCGAGCACCGTCGGCGCCCACTCCGGCCAGCGCCCGACGTCCGCGAGATACGACCACACCGCCGAGATGTCGCCGGCGATCGCGATCCGGCTGTCGGTCGTGATGTTCATGCGAGCTCGCGCGTCGCGGTACATGCTCACAGAGACGCCGCGGGGCGGGGAACCTTCCTCCCCAACTTATTTGCGTTCACGCACGAACGTTTCCGTGGTAGGCTCGGCCGGCCGGGCCGGGTTCAACGACGACAGGAGGCTCGATGTACGGTTTCACGCTCAGCGACGAGCGCCAGGCGTTCGTGGAGGCGATCCGCGACTTCGCCCGCCGCGAGTGCGGAACTCGTGAGCAGCGCGACGCGCTGACCCAGAACAACACCGAGCCTCACAACCCTGAGCTGTACAAGAAGGTGGCGGAGCTGGGCTGGCTCGGCGTGGCGATCCCCGAGGAGTTCGGCGGATCGGGCGGCGGGCTGGTCGACCTGTGCCTGTTCCTCGAGGAGATCTCCCACGGGCAGGTGCCGATCGGCGGCTTCCCCGTCAGTGCGATCTCCGCCGGTCCCTACGAGCGCTTCGGCACCGAGGAGCAGAAGCAGGAGATGCTCTCGGCGATCGCCGGTGGCGCCGTCGAGGCGATCGCGATGTCCGAGCCGGAGGCCGGGTCGGACGTCGGCAACCTCCGCTGCAAGGCCGAGCGCCGCAACGGCGGCTACGTGATCAACGGCCAGAAGACATGGATCTCCGAGGCTCAGCACGCCGCCCACATCCTGCTCGTGTGCCGCACCGAGACCGGCTCGGACAAGCACAAGGGGCTGACGATGCTCTCGATCCCGGCCGACGCGGACGGCATCGAGATCCGCGGCATCGAGACGATGGGCGGGCGCGTCGTCAACGACGTCTTCTTCAACGACTGCGAGGTCTCCGCCGACCGCCTCGTCGGCGCCGAAGGTCAGGCGTGGATGCAGCTCATGAGCGGCCTGAACACCGAGCGCCTGATCATCGCGGCGCAATCCGTCGGCCTCGCCCAGCGCGCGCTCGACGACGCGCTCGCCTACGTCAAGGAGCGTGAGCAGTTCGGGCGGCCGATCGGCTCCTTCCAGACGATCAGCCACCGCATCGCGGACCTCGCCACGGAGGTTGCCTGCGCGCGGCTGCTCACATACGCCGTCGCCCGTCAGTGCGACGAGAACCCCGGCGTGCTGTTCCCGAAAGAGGCCTCGATGGCGAAGCTCAAGGCGACCGAGACCGGGAAGCAGGTCGCGCTCGAGGGCATGCAGATGATGGGCGGCTACGGGTACGCGACCGAGTACGACATGCAGAACCACGTGCGCATGAACCTCGTCTCCACGATCTACGGCGGCACCTCCGAGATCCAGCGCGAGATCATCGCCAAGACGCAGGGCCTGTAGATGAACGTCGACTCCATGGGCTACGTACCGGACGTGGCGCAGGCGGGCGACCAGGCGTCCGCCGCCGAGCGCTTCGGGTTCGACCGCTGGTGGGCCGCCGAGACGCAGGCCGACGTGTTCCTGTCCTGCGGCAACGCCGTCACGCGCACCGAGCGGATCGGGATCGCGACGGGGATCGCGGTCGCGTTCGCCCGCTCGCCGATGACCGTCGCGATTCAGGCCAACGACCTGCAGCTGCTCTCGGGCGGCCGGTTCGTGCTCGGGCTCGGCTCGCAGATCAAGCCCCACATCGAGCGGCGCTTCTCGATGCCGTGGTCGCATCCGGCGGCGCGCATGCGCGAGTTCATCCTCGCGATCCGCGCGATCTGGCGGGCTTGGGAGACGGGCGAGAAGCTCGGCTTCGAAGGCGACTTCTACACGCACACGCTGATGAGCCCGTTCTTCGATCCGGGTCCGAACCCGCACGGCAATCCGAAGGTCGTTCTCGCCGCCGTCGGGCCCCTGATGACCGAGGTCGCCGGCGAGGTGGCCGACGGGATCATCTGCCACGGCTTCGGCACCGAGCGCTACCTGCGCGAGGTGACGCTCCCGGCGCTGCGGCGGGGAGCCGACCGCGCGGGGCGCGACCTGGCCGGCTTCGAGATCACGACGCCCGGCTTCGTCGTGGCTCGCGACACCGAGGAGGAGATCGAGGCGGGTGTAGCGGCGACGCGCCAGCAGATCGGCTTCTACGGCTCGACGCCCGCGTACCGGCCGGTGCTCGACGTGCACGGTTGGGGCGAGCTCCAGGAGGAGCTCAACACGCTCACCAAACGGGGCGAGTGGGAGCGGCTTGCGGAGGCGATCGACGACGAGGTGCTCAACACCTTCGCCGTGATCGGCAGTCCCGAGGAGGCGGTCGCTGAGGTCGGCAGGCGCTATGGCGACGCGACGACGCGCATCACGCTTCCCGTGCCCGAGGACGCAGACCCGGCCCGTTGGGCGCCCGTGCTGGACGCCCTGCGCGCCTGATCAGCAGGTCACGACAAGGTCCACGTCGACGGGCGGCGCTGCGTCCACGTCCGGCCGGCGGAGGGCGCACGGAGCTCCCCGCCGGCCGTTCGGGATCGCTACTGGATCTTCGATGCGCCTTCGACTTCGTTGGGTTTGTCGACGACGGTGCCGGAGTTGCCCTTGACGGTCAGGCCACCGCCGATCGAGTTGCTGGTCACGGTGACGCCGCCGCTGTTGCTCAGCACTTTCAGCGACGCGAGCAACGTGTTCCCGACGATCAGCACGCCGGCTTTGTTGCTCTTCACGGTGACCGTCCCGTGCAGGGTGTTGGACGGGCATTCGGCGTTGCCTTCGCCGATCACCACCGAGCCGCTGCCTCCGACCGCTTTCACGGTGCTGGAGACGCTCGCGCCGCACAGGCGCAGCAGCGTCGCGCCCTTTGCGTTCAGGGCACCGGAGATCGTCGCTCCCTCTACGTCGAGCGCGCCGCCGGACTGCACCGAGACCGAGCCGCTGACTTTGGCGCTGGAGGAAAGCTTGACCGCCTGACCGCTTTTGACGATCAGCTTGCCTTTGACGTTGCCGGTGATGGTCTGCGTGTAGCCGACCAGCGTCGAGCACGAGGCCGTCGTTTCGTGGCCGACGTTGTCGACCGCCGTGACTTCGACCGTCTTGACACCGCCACTGCCGGTGTTGATCGGGTAGCTCCCGCTCGGGTCGGACGCCAGGCCCGACTGCCCGTCGGACGCAGTCACCGTCGCGTGGACGCCTTTGGCCCCGATCGAGACGGGTCCCGGGCAGCTCGCTTCGACGGTCGGCGCCGACGCGTCCACCTGGACGGTCAGTTCGCCGGCCGCGGAGGAGTTGCCGACTTTGTCGGCGACGGTCCCGCCGGCGGTGTGCGCGCCGTCGGTGGAGAACGTCTGCGGTGAGGGCAGCGAGCTCAGATCGACGCCGCTCCCCGGGCTGCCGTCGGACAGCGCCGGGTCCCCGCCGCTCGTGAAGGACACCGTGATGGAGTCCTTGAACCAGCCGCCGCCGCCGGAGTAGTCCGGGGCGCGTCCGGCGGATGCGATCGGCGGGTTCGGGCCGCTCTTGTCGACCTTGATCGCTTCCGAGGCAGCCGACCAGGCGCTCGTCAGTTCGAGCGCTTCGGACGAGCCCTGGACACGGTATTCCCAGGTGCCTTCCGCCTCACCGGCGCCGGTGAATTCGTAGTTCCGAGACGTGAGGCCCGTCGCGACATTGGTCCATTCGCCGCCGGCGCTGCGGTGCTGGAGCGTGTACACGAACCCTTCGGTTTCCGGGTTCGGCCCGCTCCACGAGAGCGTGAACAGCCCGCTCGCGTTCGGGTTGCTGCCCGCGCTGAGGCTCGGCGCGCCCGGTTCGGTGCTCAGCGACAGCGGCGAGGAGATCGCGGATTCGCTGACCTGCGCCGCCGTCCACGGCAGCGTGATCCATTCGTTTTTGGAGAACCGCAGCGTCTGGTCTTCGTAGAACGGCGAGGTGATGTCCTCCGACTGCGAGTAGGTGAGCAGGCCTTTGGTGAGCGGCCCGGTCACGGGATTGAGTTCGGTGAACATCACGATGCTCGAGCTCGAGCCGTTGACCGCCGATGTTTTGGCTGTCGCGTTGTCGTAGCTGGAGTTGATCACCGCGAAGCAGTTGCTCCCGTCTCCGCATCCCGGAATCGGGATCTTCGACGCGCGCTGCGTGTACTGAACCTGGCCGAAGCTGGCGTTCAGCGGTATGCCGCGGGTTTCCAGATCGGAGACGGCAGCGGCGAGGGCGTTCTGGCTCGCGGCCAACGACGTGTTCAGCGTGTTCGGCGTGTAGACGATGTTGCTCGCCGTCCACGGGTTCACCCAGAAGGCGGCGTTGGTCGTGGGCGCGTTGGCCCACCAGCGGTTGAACAACCACCCGCCCGGGCTGTTCAGCTTGGCGGTCGCGTCATACGCGTTGAGGATCGGGCAGGCGGCGCTGACATTGACTTTGTTGATCACACCGCCGGTGTTTTTGACCGCGTTTTCACAGATTTCGCGCAGCCCCGGGAGCGCACGCTCCGCCGGCATCGCGCGGTAGGAGGTCCACGAGTTCTGCAGCGATTCGACCGTGAAGCCGGGCGTGGCGCCGAGGCCGTCGGTCGGGACACCGCTGTTGAACGTGCCCATGCGTTGGTTGACCATGTCGATGCCGGTCTGAGAGCGCATGCCGGGGTTCGCGTTTTCGTTGCCGAGCGCCGGCGAGAACCCCGTCAGGAGCTGGTTGGCGTTCGCCAGCCAGAACGAGTTGTTGGAGTTCTCGGCATAGTCTTTGCGGACCAGCTTCGGCTCGTTGGAGGCGCCGAAGATGCCCGGCGTGACGGAGTCGGGGTCGGTGCCCAGTTCGCATTCGGACTTCGAGCCGTCGAACGGTCCGGCGACAGCGTGCGTGGCACTCAGGTTGCACGCGCCGTTGAGGTAGGTGCTCGGCAGGTTCGGCGTCACGGCGATCTCCGTGTAGAACGCGTTGCCTTTGTCATCCGAGCCGATCGTGTTGACCCACGGCACGCCCTGTATTTCTTCCTCGGATTTGATCAGTTCCTGAGAGCTTGCCGCCTGGCCGATCTTCAGCCATTGGTCGCCTGCCCGCAGGTTCGTCTGGTTGGCGTCGTCGAAGGCCGTAGCGGTCGTCGTCGTCCACGCGGGGCTCGAGAGGATCGGGCCGAATTTGCTGTAGTAGAAGCGGTGGGTGTGAGGCACGAGCACTCCGCCTTCGAGCACCTGCACGGTCACGTCCTGGAAGGTCATCGGCACGGCTTCGCCGTTGACCAGGTACTGGGTCGAGTGGCCCGGGACGAGTTTGAGTGTGAAGTTGGCGGTGGTGACGTTGGTGGACACGGTGTGCGTCCAGGCGACGTGCTGACTGTGGCCGATCGTGATGATCGGCGAGCCCCAGAGGCTCGCGCCGATCACGTCGTAGACGCCGGGGACGTCGATGTGCGACTCCCAGAAACGTTCTCCGCCGACCCACGGGAAGTGGGGGTTCGAGATCACGAGGCCGCCGCCGTTGGTGGCGTCTTCGCTGCCGATGCCGAGGCCGTTGGAGCCCGGGAGTGAGATCTCTTCGCCGAGGTTCGCTTCGGTTTCGGCGACGGCGTGGCCCGTCGCCGCCTCCGCGGCTTTGCGCGCCAGCGGCTGGCCGGCCGGCGGGTTCGCGGTGGAGAAGAGGGCGGCACGCGGAGCGGCGCCCGCTTTGAGGTCGAGCTTGTACATCAGCCGCCACACGTCGATCGGCTTGATCGGCCGCACCCATTTGGCGCCGGCACAGCGCGGGTCGGTGATGCCGTTGGGACCGCCGATGTCCGCCAGGTACTTGTCATAGCCGGCGGCGAAGCCCGCCGCGAGTTCCTTGGCCAGCGCGGAAGGGCCTTTCGGGTAGGGCAGGGCGAGGAGGTTCTCGACCGTTTTGTTCTGGATCAGCGAGGTCCAGAAGAGGTCCGCGTTGAGAGCGCTCGGCCCGAAGAACTGGGCGCGTTCGCCGCTGACCGTCAAATATTCTTCGGCGAGCGTGCAGATGCCGTCCTGCGCCTGGGCGTACCCGGTGCCGAACCCGCCGCCGCCCAGCGTCGTGGCTTCGATGTTGGCGACGCCACCCGTGGTGCGGGTCAGCGTGGCAGTGTAGGCGCCCGCGGCGCCTGCCGATCCCAGCATGGACAGGCACCAGACCGTGAGCGCGACGAGCGCCACGGCGCCCCTCGTCCGAACGCGGTCAGCGCGCGAAGAATCCCCCATTGCTCCCCCCCCTCAGCCGTGGCACCACGAGCAGTGGCGCCCCGCCACAGATGCCGAGCCCCCTGTGCCCGACCGGACGAGCCGACACTAACACGTGCCGGGAGGCGCGTGTGCGTCACCCGCGCGGATTCGAACAGGTGACAAGAAGGGACCCGGCGAGCGGCGATCTTTGTCCTGTCTGTCCGTCCAGCCGGCGCTTGTCCGTGGTGGCTTGCGGATATACATCCCCGCGATGTCCGCCGCCCGCTACGCCGCAGGGCTGCTCGCCCTTGTCGGCGCAGCCATCGCGTTTCTCGTGTCCGCCCCCTTCGCGAGCGCGACAACGCCTGCCTGGACCACCTACCACCACGACGCCACCCGCACCGGCGTGGACCCCGACGGGACGAGCCCGCTGACGCCGACGCTGGCCTGGCAGTCGCCGAACCTTGGCGGCCAGATGTGGAACCAGCCGGTGGTCCTCGGCGGCATCGTCTACGCAGCCACGATCGGCGACGACGTCTACGCCCTCGACGCTTCCAGCGGCGCGGTCGTCTGGCACGCGAGCGCGGGCACCCCCGTGCCGGCGAACAAACTCCCGTGCGGCGACGTCACGCCGACAGTCGGCATCGTCTCGACGCCTGTCGTCGATCCGGCGACCGGCGTCCTCTACGTGGTCGCCGACACGTGGAACGGCACCCAGGCCCAGCATCTGCTCGAGGGCTTCAGCATCGCCAACGGCGCGCGTGTGATGGCCACGCCCGTCGATCCGCCGGGCGCCGACCCGAAAGCCATCCTCCAGCGCACGGCGCTGAACTTGGACGGCGGCAACGTCGTCTTCGGATTCGGCGGCAACGACGGTGACTGCTCGGTCTACCGCGGCGCGGTCGTCGCGGCTCCCGAGAGCGGCGGCGCACCCGCGTATTGGCAGGTGCCGATCGCCGCGCCCTCCACCGGGGGCGGCGCGGTCTGGGCGACGCCGGGCCCGGCGGTCGACGCCGCCGGCAACATCTACGTGAGCACCGGCAACCCGAACCCTCCGAGCGGCCAGGAAGCGACCACCTTCGACGACTCGGACGCAGTGATCGCGCTCAGCCCCGCGCTGCAGCCGACCGGGTACTTCGAGCCGTCGACCTGGCGCGCGGACAGCAACTCCGACCGCGACCTCGGCTCCGCGGCGCCCCAGCTGCTGCCGGGCGGGCTCGTCTTCCAGGCGGGCAAGACAGGGACCGGCTACCTGATCGACGAGGCGACGATGTCCACCGGCGCTGCCGCTGTCTACAGCCACCAGGTCTGCAACGGCTCGGGCAGCTTCGGCGGCGACTCCTACGCGGGCGGCGTCATCTACATGGCGTGCACGAACGGCACCATGGCGCTCGCCTACGACGCCGCCGCGCGCAGCTTCACGCCGCTCTGGCAGGGGCCGTCGGACGCCTTCGGGCCGCCGATCCTCTCCGCCGGACTGGTGTGGACGCTCGCGACGGGCGGTTTCAGCGGCGGCGGCACGAAGCTCTACGGGCTCGACCCGGGCTCCGGCAAACCGCGCTACACGCTCACGTTGCCGAGCCCGGTCACCGACCACTTCGGCTCGCCCAGCGCCGCGGGCGGACGCGTGTACGTGGCCACCGGCTCGACGATCACGGCGTACCAGACAGCCGTGCTCACGGCGCTCGAATCCCCGTCACCGGTACCGCTCGCGCCCGCGGGCGCGAAACCGCTCGCCACCGGACGAGCGGTGCTGGTCCTGCTCGTGACGCACCTGCGTGCCGGCAGGCACGGCCGCGTCAAGCTCCGCCTGCGCTGCCCCTCCGGACACGCGTGGCGGGGGACCGTCGCGCTACGCGCTCTCTTCAGCCGCCGCGTTCACGGCCACGCCAGGACGGTGCGAATCCCGATCGGACATGTCACGTTCGCCGGGCGCCGCGGCACCTTCACCGTGGCGCTCAGGCTGAACCGCACCGGCCGCGGGCTGCTGCGCAGACACCACCACCGCCTGCGGGTAAGCGTCGTGCTCGCGCTCTCCGGTGGCGCCACGCACAGCGCCGGCGCAGTCCTGCGCGGCTGACGCGGCTCCTCGCGTGACCCGGCAGCGCTGACGCGAGCTACAGCTTCGGTGGCCGCTTGAAGGTTTTTCTGCGCGCGCACGTGTGGTAGGTGCGCTTGCCGGTGACGGTCCGGCCGTCGCTCGTCTTCGCGGTGATCGCGGCCGTGAACGTGCCCTTCGGCAGCCCGCGGAGGTCGATCGCCGCGGTGAGCTGCTTGCCGTGAAGGACCTTCACGCGCTTGTGGTTGAGCGTCACGGTCGCCGAGACGAAGACGATGCCGGGCAGCTTGCGGATGTGGATCACGAAGTGCCGGCGGCTCACGCACCGGCGCGTCGACGGGAAGCTGAAAGCGGCCTTCGCCGACAGCGGCGGCAGCGGCTTCGGTGTCTGTTTCGCCTGCGTCGGCGGCGGCGCCGGTGTCGCGATGGGGATCGGGGTTGCGACGAACGTCCCCGGAGCGCCCGACTCGTAGGCGCCGAGGTCGCATCCGCTGCCGGCGAACGCCCGCGCGAAGCCGCGCTGGTCTTCGGCCGGGCAGTTCGCGAACGGCACGCGATCGAGCGCGGGGCTGCCGGCCGCGAGCGCCTGGGTGTCGGTCGGCCCGCCGTTGTCGGCGAGTGCCAGGAGCAGCGGATCGGCGTTGACGTCCCCCGGTTGCGTGAACGAGCATTCGCCCGGTTCGGTGGAGAGGTTGCCGTCGACGGAGGTCACGGGACTGTTCGTGACGCACTGGTTCGGCGAGCCTTTGATGGTGTTGCCGGCGATGATGGCGTGACTCATCGTCGTCGTTTCGTTGTAGAAGATGCCGCCGCCTTCGCCGCTGTCCATTTTGTTGTTCGAGATCGTGACGTTCGTCATCGTCGCGGTTTCGTTGACGAAGATGCCGCCGCCCTGATCGCCGAAGCTGCCGCCGCCCTGTTCGATCGTGTTGCCGGTGATCGTGTCGTTCGTCAGGGTCGCGACTTCGTTGATGAAGATGCCGGCCCCCTGCGGTGCGAAGCCGTCTCCTTTGATCGAGGCGGCGACGTTGCCGCTCACGAGCACTCGTTCGATCGTCGAGTGGCCGGCGTTCAGGAACACGCCAGCGCCTTGGCGCGCGGTCACTTCTTCCGGGTCGCTCGTCTGGTTGTTCACGACCGCGGCATCTCGAAGCGTGAAGCTCGTGGTGCCGGAGTTGGTGTCGATGCCGGCTCCCTGTTCGACGCCTCGGCCGCCTTCGATGGTCATGCCGGCGATGGTGGCCGCGCCTTCGGCGCGCACGTCGAAGACGCGATCGGTCCCGTCGCCGCGGACGATCGTTGCCCGCGCCCCGGCACCCAGGACTTCGACCGGCTCGGTCAGGTCGAGATCGCCCGTCGCTGCCGCGTCCTCTTCCGGCCCTTTGATGGTGAGCTGGTAGGTGCCCGCCGGGACCACGATCTGGTCGGCCGCGGGCGTTGCGTTGGCGGCGATGATCGCCTCGCGCAGCGAGCAGTCGGCGTCGCATTTGCCGTCGGCGGTGTCTTCGGTCTTGGTCACGGTGAAGGTCGCGGCGGAGGCTGCGCTCGCTAGCAGCAGGAGCACAGCGAGGGCTGTCAGTACGGCCGCCGCTGCGCCCACGGGTGTGCGGCGCCCGGCATCGCGGCTTTGACGCTGATCGTCGGTTCTCATCGGGAAACCTCCTGCTCGCCGGTCCGGTCCTCCGCGGGACGGCGCATCTCTTCGACCGCGCCGATCAGCGCGAGCCAGCCCACGTAGCTCCGTCTGTCTCCTGCCGGGCCGGTGATCGTTCCGCGCACGGGCTCCTCGTAGCCCACCTCGACCACGAGCCGCAGCGCAGAGACGTTCTCGCCCATGTCCGCGATCGTCGCGGGCGTCCGCCACGGTGTCACTACGGGTGACCACCAGATTTTTGGGACACTCCCGCTTGGGGGAAGCATGGCAAGCGGCGATCGCAGGCTGTACGAGCGGCAGGGGGAGTTGCAGGTGCTCTCGTCCGCCTTCGACGGCCTCGGAGACGGGCACGGCGCGGTGGTGCTCCTGGAGGGACACGCCGGCATCGGCAAGACCGCGCTGCTCGGAGAGCTGCGGGAGCTGGCCGTGCGCCGCGGCGCCCGGGTGCTCCGCGCACGGGCCGGCGAGCTCGAGCAGGACGACCCGTTCGCCGTGCTGCGTCAGCTCTTCGGGCCGCCGCTGAGCGGGCGCGATCTCGAATCGCTGCCCGTGTCCGCGCGGGCGGCGCTCGGCCTGGACGAAGGAGAGTCGCCGCCGCCCGGCGAAGACGCCGCGCGAAGCGCCCGCCACGCACTCTGGGCGCTGTGCCGGCGGCTGGCGGCGAGCGCGCCGCTCGTCGTCCTCCTCGACGACGGGCAGTGGGCCGACGAGCAGTCGCTGCGATGGCTCGTGTTCCTCGCGCGCAGGACGGGGTCAGCGGCGGTCATGCTCGTCGTCGCACATCGACCCAGGGAGCCGGGTGGCGAGGGGGGGCTGATCGAGCATCTCGCAACGGCTCCCGGAACGTCGATCGCGAGCCCCGAGCCACTGAGCCTGCGGGCGAGCGCCGAGCTCCTCGGAGACCGCCTCGGCACGGACCCGGCGCCGGGGTTCTGCGCTGCCTGCCAGGAGCTGACCGGCGGCAATCCGTTCCTGCTGGTCCAGCTCGTCGCAGAGCTCCAGGCCGCCGGGATCACGCCGGAGGAGGACCACACGCCTCTCGTGCTCGCGCTGGCGCCCGAGTCCGTCGCCCGCGCGACGCTCCTGCGCCTGGCGCGCGCCCCGCAGGGCGCGCCGGCGCTCGCCCGGGCGCTCGCCGTGCTCGAGGAGGGGGAGCTGCGTGAGGCCGCGCTGCTCGCGGGTCTCGACGAGGAGACGGCTCTGCGGGCGGCGACGGCGCTCGGCCGCGCCGGGCTGCTCGCACCGCTCCCGCGCCTGCGCTTCGCTCATCCGCTCGTGCGCGCCGCGATCTACGCGGACATCGACGAGCGCGAGCGCGCCGTCGACCACCGCGCCGCTGCCGGCGTGCTGCTTGCCGCGGGCGCGAGTCCCGAGCGCGTCGCCGCCCATCTGCTGCTGGCGCCGGCGGCGGGAGAACCGGCGGCCGTGCGGGCGCTCCAGACGGCGGCGCAGCGAGCCTACGCGGGTGGCGCTCCGGCGACGGCCATCCGCTGTCTGCAGCGTGCTCTGGAGGAGCGTCCGGCGCGCGAGGAGCGAGCCGCGCTGCTGACGGAACTCGGGCGTGCGGGCGTGCGCAGCGCCAGCCCGGAGGCGGTCGGGCATCTGGAGGAGGCGAGGCGTCTGACCGAGCCGGGGCCCCGGCGCGCGCGCGTCGAGCGGGAGCTCGCGCGCGGGCACATCGCGTGCGGGCGGATGGATGCCGCGGTCGAGGTGTTCGAGAACGCCGTCGTCTCGGCGGGGGCTGACCGCGAGCTCGCGCTAGCGCTCGAAGGCGAGCTCGCCGCGACGCTCGCGAACGTATCGAGCGCGCCGGAGGCGGCGCGGCGTCTCGCCGCGCACCGCGGGCTCGACGGCCGAACCCCCGCCGAGCGCTCCGTGCTGGCGCTGCTCGCCTTCGCCGCCGTCCAGCAGAACGAGCCGGCCGCGATCGGCGTGGAGCTGATGGGGCGGGCGCTCGACAGCGGCGACTTCGTGACCGAGCAGACGGCCGGAACGATCGTGTTCGCCGACGCCCTGTTCGTGTTGATCCTGTGCGATCAGCGCGAGCGGGCCAAGCAGTGCCTGACCGCGGCCGAGCGGGATGCCGAGCGCCTCGGCTGGTCGGTCGCGCTGACAGCGGTGCCGTTCTTCCAAGGCTGGCTGCATCTGCGCCTCGGCGATCTCGAGAGCGCCGAGCGATGCGCCCGCCTTTCGCTGGCGCGCTCGGACGATCGCGGCTGGCAGCCGTGGACGCCGATGGCCGCCGCGGTGCTGTGCGAAGCGCTCGTGGAGACGGGCCGCCTGGAGGAGGCGCGAGCGCTCCTGGAGTCGGCCGGCCTCGCCGGAGAGATCCCCGACAGCGCCCTGTTCCAGCTCGCCCTGCTCGCCCGCGCGCGCCTGAACGGCGCCTGCGGCGAGGCCGACACCGCGCTCGATGAGCTGCGGCTGTGCGGGGAGCGAGAGCTCGCGCTCGGCGGGGTGACGGCGGCGGCGATGTGCTGGCGCTCGGAAGCCGCGCTGATGCACGCTCGCCGCGGGCAGATGGACGAAGCGCGCAGGCTGGTCGCGGAGGAGCTGGAACTCGCCCGTGCCTTCGGTGTGCCCCGCGGGATCGGGATCGCTTTGCGGGCCTCGGGTCTCCTCGGGGAGGACGCCGACGCGCTCGCGGAGGCCGTGGACGTGCTTGCCGGGGCGGGCGCCGAGGTCGAGCTTGCACGCGCGCTCGTCGACCTCGGGGCGGCGCTCCGGCGCTCGAACCGGCGCCGGGATTCGCGCGCGCCGTTGCGGGAGGGCCTGGCGATCGCGAGCGCGTGCGGCGCCGCCCCTCTCGCCGAGCGGGCCGGTGCCGAGCTGCTCGCGTCAGGCGCGCGGCCCCGGCGCGCGGCCCTGTCGGGCCCGGACGCGCTCACCCCGAGCGAGCGCCGCGTCGCGGATCTCGCCGCCTCCGGGATGAGCAACCGGGAGATCGCTGAGCAGCTCGTGGTGACCGTCAGGACCGTCGAGTTCCACCTCAGCCGGGCATACGCGAAGTTGGACATCTCCTCGCGGCGGGAGCTGGCGGCCCGGCTGGCGCGGGAGGTCGGCTACGGGGCCGGGTGACAGCGTCAGGCAGCCCGCTTGCCGAGTCAGTCGCAGCGAGACGGCGGGCGGTGTGTACGGCGCAGGACCGCGGTCAGCAGCCGACCGGTGGCTCAGTGCGTGCCGACCGCTGATGGCAGCGCGCCGCGCCGCGCATCGGCCGAGCCGGCGGGCAGCAGCACGTTCAGCAGGTGGTTGAGGTCGACATCCCGCCGGGCGGGGAGCGAGACGGGGAGGGTCGCCGGGATCGTGTAGCGGTTGCGCCTGCCGACCCGCTTGCGGTCCAGATATCCGGCCTCGACGAGGTCGGCGACGATTCGCTGGGCGGCGCGCTCGGTGATCGCGACGTCCGTGGCGATGTCCCGGATCCGAACCTCCGGGTCCTGGGCGATGCACAGGAGCGTAAGGCCATGGTTCGTCAAGAATCCGAACGGCCGCATAACCCAAGTCTAACCGTATTTCCGGCATTTACGCAGCCGGTTTCGCGACTTTTTGATCGCGTCATTGAATACGCGACTCCCATTTCGGGTATCACGGGACGTATGTGGATGTTCTGGGCGCGCGCGCCGAAGCCGAAGAGGTCGTCTAGAGAGCTCGAAGGCGAGGCCTCCCGCGGACGCGGCTGCCGTCCCCTATCGTTCTGTCAGGAGCAGTGATGCACGGACCAACGCTTTCCCCGGCTGACAGGCCGGCCCATCTCGAGATCAGCAGACGAGACACAGACGGCGGCGTGAGGTTGACGCTCCGCGGCGAGCTCGACCTCGCCGCTGCCCCGGCTCTCGCCCGGGCGCTTTCCGAAACGGAGCAGCTGCGTGTCGTGCTCGACCTCTCACAGGTCAGCTTCATCGACAGCGCCGGCGTGCGCGTGATCCTCGACGCGAAAGAGCGTGCGGAGGAAGCCGGGTGCGAGTTCGTCCTCGCCTCGGTCTCGACCGCCGTCGCGCGACTGCTAAGCCTTGCCCACACCATCGATGCGGGGGGCGTCGCGTCCCGGACCCGTCCCGGAGCGGCGCAGCAGGACGCGGTGGAGCAGCTGATCAGGCGGTGCCAGCGCGAGCACGACGAGCATGCCCGGGAAGAGCTGTTGCGGAGGTTCATGCCGCTCGCCCGGCGGCTGGCGCTCCGGTACGGGAACTCCTCGGTCCCGCGTGACGACCTCGTGCAGGTGGCGTCGCTCGGCCTGGTCAAAGCGATCGAACGCTTCGACGCGGATCGAGGACGGTCGTTCGCGGCGTACGCGGTGCCGACGATCCTCGGGGAGCTACGCCGGTACTTCCGGGACTGTGGCTGGGGCGTGCACGTGCCGCGGGGGGCCCAGGAGCGATCGCTCAAGGTTCGTGACGCAGTCGGCGAGCTCACGCAGATGACGGGCCGAGACCCGACTGCCAACCAGCTTGCGGAGTACCTGGAGGTCGACATCGAGGAGGTCATCGACGGCCTCCAGGCGATCCGTGCGTATGAGCCAGGGTCGCTCGACGTCCCGCTCGGCGAGGACGAAGCGGACATGACCAAGGGCGAATCGCTCGGGACCGAGGACGCGGGCTATGAGTTCGTCGAGAAGGTCTGCGATCTCGCCGCGGCCAGCCGGAGCATCTCCGAGCGTGACCGCGAGATCTTGCGAATGCGCTACGCCGAGGAACTCTCGCAATACGAGATCGGCGCGCGGATCGGATGCTCGCAGATGCAAGTCTCGCGGATCCTGCGACGGGTCCACGACGCGCTCTCGGAGGAGATCGGGTAGCGCGACACACGCGGTAGATGCGCCCGAGTGCCCTAAGCTGGGCCACTGGGCGCGAGGGGCGCGTGACGCAAGGAACGCGGGGGGAGGACGTTGCACCTCGAGAGGCCATGGACAGGTAGGAGCGCCGGCGGCACGCTCTCGGCAGTCCGCCCGCGCGCCGGGCGCCGTCGCGGAGCCGCCGCGGCCGTGCTCACGGTCGCGATCGTATTTGCTGCGATGGCATCGAGCGGCCAGCTCGCGCACGCCCGCACGGGCCGGGCGAAGTGGAACGTCTACCACGCGACCGCCGCCGGCTCCGGCGTGCTCAAAGGCTCGATCGCGCTGTCCCACGTCCGTCAGGTCTGGCAGTCCCCGGCGCTCTCGGGGCAGCTCTACGGCGAGCCGCTGGTGAGCGGCAGCTACGTCTACGTCGCCACGACGGCGGACGTCGTGTACGCGCTGAACGCGGCCGACGGCACCGTCGCCTGGTCGAAGACCGTGGGCACGCCCGTGCCCGCCACGAGCCTCCCCTGTGGAGACATCTCACCGACCGTGGGGATCGTCGGCACGCCCGTGATCGACCCCGCGCGCCACGAGATATTCGCGGTGGCCGACGAGCAGGTGAGCGGTTCGCCGAGCCACCACCTGGTGGGGCTCGACACGGCGACGGGCGCGGTTCTGCTCGACCAGCTCGTCGACCCGCCGGGATCGACTCCCTCGGCGCAGTTGCAGCGAACCGGTCTCAACCTGACGGCGGGCTCGGTCGTCTTCGGGATGGGCGGCAACTCCGGCGACTGCTCGACCTACCACGGGTGGGTCATCGGGGTGCCGGAGAGCGGCGGCGAAGCGCACAGGTTCGAGGCCGACAGATCAGCGTCGGAGGGCGCCGTGTGGATGGGTGGCGCGGCGCCGGTCGTCGATCGCTCCAAGGACGTCTGGGTCGCGACCGGCAACGGCTCGAACACCTCCGGGGAACCGCAGGACGGCGACTCGGTTCTGAAGCTCTCGCCGTCGATGGAAAGACTCGACAGCTTCACCCCCTCCAACTGGGCACAGGACAACGCCGCCGATGCCGACCTCGGCTCGACGGTGCCCGCGCTGCTCTCGCACGGCCACGTCGTTCAGGTGGGCAAGTCCCAGACCGCCTACGTGCTCAAGCGAAAGGCCCTCGGTGGCGTAGGCGGCGAACTGAGCAAACTCACCGGCATGGGCGGGACCACGTTCGACGGCGGCAGCGCGATCGAAAAATCGACTGTCTACCTGCCGTGCCGGAAAGGGCCGATGTCGGCGACCGTGGACAAAAGCGGCGAACTGCACATCAACTGGGCGGCTTCGGTCTCCTCCGCCGGTCCGCCGATCGTCGCCGGCGGGCTCGTGTGGGTGATGGACCAGAGCGGCCACGTGGACAGCCTCAACCCCGCGACGGGCGCGATCACCCAGCAGGTCTCGGTCGGCTCCGTCGCGAACCACTTCCCGACGCCGTCCGCCGGTGACGGGCTGCTGTTCGCGCCGGCGACGAACAGTGTCTTCGCGTTCGGGGAATGACCCGGCCGGCCCCGCCGGTCTAGATCCAGTCGTTGCGGCGAAAGGCCCAGTAGAGCGTCGTCGAGAGCGCGATTATGAGCGCGGTCGAGAACCAGAACCCCCAATGCGCGGCGAAGCCGGGGTAGGGGACGTTCTGACCGTAGAAGCCGGTGATCGCGGTCGGGACCGCGATGATCGCCGCCCAGCTCGTCACCTTCTTCATCACGAGGTTCATCCGGTTCCCCTGGATCGTGAGGTTCGTCTCCAGGATCGTGGTCACGAGGTCGCGCAGGGACTCGGTCCATTCGGTCGCTCGCAGGACGTGGTCGTAGACGTCCTGGTAGTAGGGGGCCATCTGCTGATCGAGGACGTGCAGGTCGCGGCGCATCAACGAGTTGACGACCTCGCGCATCGGCAGCACCAGCCGCCTGAACAGGACGAGGCTCTTGCGCAGCTCGAACGAGCGGCGCTGAACCTCGGCCTCGTGGGGGGCATCGTCGAAGAGGAGGTCCTCGAGCCCCTCGATCTCGGTATCCAGCGACTGGACGGTCTCGAAGTGGCCGTCGACGATGTCGTCGAGCAGACCCCAGAGCAGGAACTCCACGCCGTGCTGCGCCAGGTCGGCCGATTCGTCCCAGCGCGCGAGCACCGAATCGATCCTCGCGCCCTCGTTCTGGCGGACCGTGACGAGAGCGTTCCTCGTGATGAAGACCCCGATCTCGCTGCTGGTCAGCCGGCCGGTGCCGACATCGAGGGCGACGTCATAGGCGCTGAGGAACAGGTGGGTGTCGTAGCGATCCAGCTTCGGTCGTTGATGCTCGGTGACGGCATCCTCCACCGCCAAGGGGTGCAACTGCAGCTCCTCGGCGATCGTCGCGAGGTCGTGTTCGCTCGGGGAGCAGTAGTCCAGCCACACGCAGGCTCCCTCTTCCTTCAGATGCTCGGAGACGTC
>Ga0134126_10003976_pt1 | contig 18500 bp, 14 predicted proteins | sample KB31752_FD_96881 | JGI IMG/M metagenome (GOLD analysis project Ga0134126, IMG submission 96881) | Terrestrial soil microbial communities with excess Nitrogen fertilizer from Kellogg Biological Station, Michigan, USA - KB3-175-2 | ecosystem: Environmental > Terrestrial > Soil > Unclassified ...
GCCGCCTGGCGCAGGCGGCCACCGTCAACGCAGCCAGAACGACGATCAGAAGGCGGGGTCCCCGCATCGGCGAATCCGAGCTGGACGCGTGAAAGGTAAGCCCGATTAACGCTTTACATGGTTAAAAAAGTCTAACCAGCCTCCGCCATTCACGGGGACGCGCAACGGCGTGCCGCCGAATAACAAGACCCGAATGACATGAAATGAATTACGCGCCTTGCGCCGCCCTCACGCCGGTGCCGATCGGGCATGAAACGCCGGTGCCCCCGAGCCCGCAATAGCCGAATGGATTTCTGGCGAGATACTGCTGGTGATATTCTTCGGCAAAATAGAATTCCGCCGCGTCGAGAATTTCCGTGGTCACCGCGCGGAACCCTTTCTTCTGCAATTCGCGATCGTACATCGCTTTCGATTCTTCGGCGACTTTGCGCTGCCTGGCGTTGAACGCGTAGATGCCGGAGCGGTATTGCGTGCCGACGTCGTTGCCCTGCCGCATGCCTTGCGTCGGATCGTGGCTTTCCCAAAACGTCTTGAGCAAAGCTCCATAGCTGATCGTCTTCGGATCGTAGATGACTAAAACAACTTCGTTATGCCCGGTGCGTCCGGTGCAAACCTCTTCATAGGTCGGATTCGGGGTGATACCGCCGGCGTAACCGGCGGCCGTGACATGGATGCGGTCGTCGAGCTCCCAGAATTTGCGCTCCGCGCCCCAGAAGCAGCCAAGCCCGAACATCGCCCTCTCAAAGCCTTCCGGATAAGGGCCTTTGAGCGCGCGTCCGTTGACGAAATGCTTGCTCGCAGTCGGGATAGGCTGCGCGCGGCCCGGCAGCGCCTCACTGGTTTTAGGCATGTCGATCGGCTTCCTGGACATGAACATCGGCGATACTCCCGCACTCTTTGGACCCAAATATGGGTACGCGCGGCTTCCCGCGCACCTCTGCCGGCGATCATACGTTGGGCAGCCTCAACAAGCGCAGCTCAGGGCTGCGTCAGCGCGCATACCCGATCAGCGGCTTTTTCTTGCGGCCGAGCAGAATGAGCAATATGCCGAGAACGCCGAGGACGGCCCAGCTAGGCCACGTCAACGCGGTGACAAGAATCGGATCCCAGGCCCACGGACCGATCTTGCTTTCTACAAGTGGCTTGAGGCTTTGCAGACTGGCAGCGTTTATGATGTCCCAAAGCGCCTGCACATTAGTGAAATAGACGGCATTGCCGGCGATCGATTTCATGCCGTCGTAAATGACGAGAATGAATGCGGCCGCCAGGCACAACAAGCCCAGAAAGCGGAACAGGAAACGGATCATGGCCGGCCGGTCTTAAACTCCCCCAGAAGCCCTTACCGCGCGGCCAGCCGCCATTCAACCGGCGCGCACGCACCGCGACCTTCCCTTGAGCTATCGGCACCCCTTCCGGTAGGTTCCCCCTCCGGGCAGCACCGGAAAGTAATGGAGTAACAATGCCCGCCAAGCGCCCCGGCACCAGCCGACCGACCTTCACCGACCAGGAAGCCCTGCAATTTCATAGCGTCGGACGCCCCGGCAAGCTGGAGGTTGTCGCCACCAAGCCGATGGCGACCCAGCGCGACCTGTCGCTTGCCTATTCGCCGGGCGTTGCCGTGCCGGTGCTCGCGATCGCGGAAGATGCAAGCCGGGCCTACGACTACACGGTGAAGGGCAATTTCGTCGCCGTCATCACCAACGGCACCGCCATTCTCGGCCTCGGCAACCGCGGCGCACTCGCAGCCAAGCCGGTGATGGAAGGCAAGGCGGTCCTGTTCAAGCGCTTCGCCGACATCGACTCGATCGACCTCGAAGTCTCCACCGAAGACCCGGACGAGTTCATCAACTGCGTCAAATTTCTCGGCGCCGGCTGGGGCGGCATCAATCTCGAGGACATCAAGGCGCCGGAATGCTTCGTGATCGAGCAGCGCCTGCGCGAACTGATGGACATTCCGGTTTTCCACGACGACCAGCACGGCACTGCGATCATTTCGGCAGCCGGCCTGATCAATGCGTTGCATCTCACCGGCCGCGACATCAAGACGACCAAGATCGTCTGCAACGGCGCGGGCGCCGCCGGCATTGCGTGCCTTGAACTGCTCAAGGCGATCGGCGTGCAGCCGAACAATCTCATCCTCTGCGACACCAAGGGTGTCATTTATCAGGGCCGCACCGACGGCATGAACCAATGGAAGTCGGCCTACGCGATCAAAACCTCGGCGCGCACGCTCGCCGATGCTCTCGAAGGCGCCGACGCGTTCTTCGGCCTGTCGGTCAAGGGCGCGGTGACGAAAGACATGGTCAAGTCGATGGCGGGCAAGCCGATTATCTTCGCCATGGCCAACCCGGACCCGGAAATAACCGCCGAGGAAGTCGCCGAAGTGCGTGACGACGCCATCATGGCAACGGGACGATCGGATTACCCGAACCAGGTCAATAACGTTCTCGGCTTTCCCTTCATCTTCCGCGGCGCGCTCGACGTGCGCGCCACCACCATCAACATGGAAATGAAAATAGCCGCCGCCTACGCGCTCGCCGAGCTCGCGCGCGAGGATGTGCCGGACGAGGTCGCCGCCGTTTACGGAGCGCGGCCGAAATTCGGGCCCGATTACATCATTCCCGTGCCGTTCGATCCGCGGCTGATTTCTACCGTGCCGCCGGCGGTCGCCAAGGCGGCGATGGATACCGGCGTCGCGCGCAAGCCGATCGTCGATATGGAAGGGTACCGTCACCAGCTCAACGCGCGGCGCGATCCCATCGCCGGCACGCTCGTTCAGGTATTCGCGCGGCTGCGCCGCGCGCCCAAGCGCGTCGTCTTTGCCGAAGGCGAAGAGGAACAGGTGATCCGCGCGGCGGCAAGCTTCGTGCATCAAGGGCTTGGCTCGGCACTGCTCGTCGGACGCGAGGACCGCGTGCAGGAAGCCGCGCGCGAGGCCGGCATCGAGCTCGGTGACGGCATGGAGGTCGTGAATGCGCGGCTGTCCACCCGTAATGCGGTCTACACCAACTTCCTCTATGAGCGGCTGCAGCGGCGAGGCTTCTTGCTGCGCGACTGCCAGCGCCTGGTGAACCAGGATCGCAACCATCTCGCCGCCTGCATGGTGGCGCTTGGCGACGCCGACGCAATGGTGACGGGCATCACCCGCAACTTCTCGGTCGCGCTCGAAGACGTTCGCCACGTCATCGATCCCAAGCCCGGCCACCGCGTCATCGGCGTCTCATTGGTGATTGCGCGCGACCGTACGGTGCTGGTGGCCGACACCGCCGTGACCGAGATGCCGACAGCCGAGGAATTGGCTGAAATTGCGGCCGAGGCGGCCGGCGTCGCGCGCCGGCTCGGTCATGAACCGCGCGTCGCAATGCTCGCATTTTCGAATTTCGGCCAACCGCCGGGCGAACGCTCGACGCGCGTGCAGGAAGCCGTTCGCCTGCTCGACCACAAGCGGGTCGACTTCGAATACGACGGCGAAATGGCGGCTGACGTCGCGCTCAATCCGGAACTCGCCGGTCCTTATCCGTTCACGCGGCTATCGGGCCCCGCAAATGTTCTGGTCATGCCGGCGTTCCATTCCGCATCGATCTCCACCAAGATGGTGCAGGAACTGGGCGGCGCGACCGTGATCGGCCCGCTGCTGGTCGGCCTCGACCGGCCGGTACAGGTCGTCCAACTCGGCGCCAAGGATAACGAACTGGTCAACATGGCCGCGCTCGCGGCTTTTAACGTCAGCGGCTAATTTACCGCCGAGGAACGTCATGGCTCAGAAAAAAATATCCGGCGTCGTCGCCGCTATCGCAACGCCCGTTCACGAGGATGGCGCGCCCGACCACGCCCGCGCGACCAAGCTTGCCCGCTTCCTGCTCGACAATGGGTGCAACGCACTCAACGTGCTCGGCACGACCGGCGAGGCGACATCGTTCTCGCTCGATGAGCGCAAGGGCGTGATGAGCGCCTACAAGGCCGCCGGCCTGCCGATGGATCGCCTGATGGTCGGCACCGGAGCTGCCGCGATGTCGGATGCCATCGCGCTGACGCGCCATGCTGCCGAGTTGGGCTTTGCCGGCGCGCTGGTGCTGCCGCCGTTCTATTACAAAGGTGTATCGGATGACGGGCTTGTGGCTTACGTGGAACGGCTGGTGCAGGCGAGCACCGACAATCCGATTCCGATCTATCTCTATCATTTCCCGGCCATGTCGGGACTGCCGTGGCACGTGGCGCTGATCAAGCGCCTTCTGGAAAAATTCGGAACCCGCATCGTCGGCTTGAAGGATTCGTCCGGCGACATGGCCTATGCCCGTTCGGCTGCCGCGATCTCGAAAGACTTCTCCGTATTCCCGTCGACCGAGGCCGCGCTCATCGAAGCCAGGCAGGGCGCGTTTGCCGGCTGCATCTCGGCCACCGCCAATCTTAACGCCGACCTTTGCGCGCGCGCCTGGCGCGACGGCGACGCGGCAGCCCTTGAGTCCGCAGTCGCGATCCGCAAGCTGTTCGAGGGCAAGCAATTGGTCAGCGGCGTCAAGGCGCTGCTCGCTCATATCCATGGCGACCCGGAACTGGCGCGGGTCAAGCCGCCACTCGCAGCTTTCCCGGCCGCCGATCGCGCGATTGTTATTGCCGGAAACGACACCATCCGCGCCAAACGGGTGGCTTGAGACGCGAAGTTGCCGGGCGTTGACGCCCTTACGGCGTCTCTCTATAAGCCTCGCCGGTGGCGGCGATGTTCTCGCCGCCTCGCTCTTTCTATAATGACTATAGTGATCGATCGCTCGACCGGGATCGCAACCCTCCCGGCCATTTCGTAAACGAGAGTTTCATGGCCAATACCAAGTCCGCCCGCAAAGCCACGCGCCAGATCGCACGCAAGACCGAGGTCAACAAAGCGCGCCGTTCGGTCCTGCGCAATTCGATGCGCAAGGTCGAAGAGGCAATCGCCAGTGGCGACCCAAAGGCGGCGGCGGCGGCATTGAAAGCGGCCGAACCGGTCATAATGCGCGCAGCGCAGCGCGGCGTGGTGCATAAGAATAATGCCAGCCGCAAAGTTTCGCGCCTGAGCCGCCGCATCACCAAGCTCGGCAAGTAAGCACCGCACAAAAGCGCTCTAAGTAAGCGCAGCAGTCAAAGAACGTCTTGCTTGAGACGAACGGCGGCCGTTGCGCCTGCGTTTCAGCCGGAATTCGCTCGATTGCTCGTCAATAATAGAGACAACGGCCGGCATAACGATCCGTTTACCCGCCGGCGAACCGCGTTGTTGTAAAACCGTCATCGCCTCGTAAAAAAATCCTGCTCGTATTGATTTCAAAGCATCGAAGTCACGACCCCGCACACGGCAGCCGATCGCACGCCGGGGCTACCTTCGTTGTGCGCACAGGAATCCATGCGTGACAATAACGAGTTAACCAGTAAGCGAGAGAGCGGACCCGAAAATCCCTGTGCGACGGGCATTTTTTGTCGCGGCGCCGCGCGCTCTGCTTTTTTGTATGCCACCGTGGCGCAAATACGCCGGGAAGAAAATCTGCGCGCCGATTCAACGCGTTAAAAAAACACTTGGCGCGGATGCGCCTTTGCAGCGGCGCACATCGCATCGTTCAATTTGAACGCGACAGCGATTGTCGTTGCGGGCGATCATCGCTCGTGTATTTTTATCTCACTCGAAATTTCCCGCGCGTCACCAGGACAAAACGCTGGCTAACGGCCCATTGAAAGGTGGGAACGGCGATTTGCGGCCGGCTTTTAATCTCCGGCGCTCAATTTGGGGAATGCAGGTTCGGGCGGGGATGCAACGCGAATACCGGGTACAAAGCCCGATAAGAATTTTTTTGGGGGGTACGATGAGAGGATTGAGCACGGCGAACGACATGACGGCGGTGTTTAATTGCGCCAGCGGGTTCACTGTGTCCTGTATTGCCCTCGACGCCTCACTTCGCATGACAGGAATTAGAGGAGCGATGCCGCCGCCCGGCGGCTGAGGCGCGACGTCCTCGACCTTGGTCGATGCCGTTGCGCCGATGGCCCGCCTCGCGGATAGCCGGCCTCAATAGCGTCGCCTTCGAGTGATGTTGCGTCCCGTTCCGGCGCATGGGCGGCTATGTGCCGCTAGCCGATCCCGATCGAAACACCGAACCGATAAGAAACGAGACAATGTCAAATCCAGAAGATGATCGCTGGTCTAAAGTAAAAACCCGGCTGCGCACCGAGGTCGGCGAGGACATTTATTCGAGCTGGTTCGCCCGCATGGACCTGGAGGCTGTCGAGACCGAGTCGGTCCGGCTTTCAGTGCCCACCCGCTTTCTTAAGAGCTGGATTCAGTCGCATTACGCGGAGCGCGTGCTCGCCTGCTGGCAGGCCGAGGATGCGAAAGTCATCCGGATTGAACTGATCGTGCGCTCGGCGGTATTGCGCTCCGCCGTCAAGCCGAAGGTGCCCGAACTCGAAACCAACGGCTTCGGCAGCCGTTACCTCAACGGCAATGGCGACGGACGGCCGATGTCGGTCGGCGATCCCGGCGTGCACGAGGCGCTCGGCGGCTCGCCGCTCGATCCACGCCTGACCTTCGATACTTTCGTCATCGGCCGCTCCAACACGCTGGCGCATGCCGCCGCCAAGCAGGTCGCCGCCGCCAAGCGGGGCGACGCGGTGATGTTCAACCCGCTTTACATTCATGCCGGCGTCGGCCTCGGCAAGACACATCTGTTGCAGGCGATCACCTGGGCGGGCAATGCGCTCGGCGAGCGCAAGGTGCTCTACCTCACTGCCGAGAAGTTCATGTACGGCTTCGTCTCGGCCCTGCGAACGCAGACGGCAATCGCCTTCAAGGAGGCGCTGCGCGGCATCGGCGTGCTGGTGATCGACGACATGCAGTTTCTGCAAGGCAAGTCGACGCAAGCCGAATTCTGCCACACGCTCAATGCGCTGATCGATGCCGGCCGGCAGGTCGTCATCGCTTCCGACCGGCCGCCTTCCGACCTTGAAAGCCTCGATGACCGCGTGCGCTCGCGCCTTGCGGGCGGCTTGGTCGTCGAGATTGGAACGCTCGGCGAGGAACTGCGCTTCGAAATCCTCAAAGCCCGGGCCATGGCAGCGCGCGTGCACCATCCCGGCTTTGACGTGCCGCTGCCGGTGCTGAGCTACATCGCCAAGGCCGTCACGCATAACGGCCGCGATCTCGAAGGCGCGCTCAACCGGCTGCTCGCTCATAACAAGCTGACCGGCCACGCCGTGACGCTGGAAATGGCCGAACGCGAGGTGCGCGACCTGATTCGTCCGCAGGAGCCCAAGCGGGTCAAGATCGAGGACATCCAGCGGGTGGTGGCGCGGCAATATAACGTCAGCCGCTCCGACCTCCTTTCCTCCCGCCGCACGGCCAATGTCGTCCGCCCGCGTCAGGTGGCGATGTATCTCGCCAAGACCTTGACCCTGCGCTCGCTGCCCGAAATCGGCCGCCGCTTCGGCGGCCGCGACCACACCACCGTCCTGCATGCGGTTCGCAAGATCGAGGGACTGGTCGGCAACGACATGACGCTCGCCGAGGAAATCGAAATTCTCAAGCGGCAATTGCAGGAATAGCTGCCACTGCCCTGCCGGCTGGCTGCCCCGAAAGCAATCGCTCGGCAGGATCAGGCCTTCTCCGCTCCTGTGGACGCCCTGGGGATAGAGGCGGCTTAAGCCCCCGCACCCTTGCGATTTTCGCGGCGGCACGTCACGTTTGCCACCCGGACTCGCATGGCGCGAGCCACCGGCTTGTCGTTGCGTCTGGATCGAACACATTTCCAAGGGCGCCGAAGCGGGTTTTCCATGAAGGTCACTGTCGAGCGTGCCGAGTTGTTGAGGTCCCTGGGCCACGTGCATCGCGTGGTCGAACGACGCAACACGATCCCGATACTCGCCAACGTGCTGATCAAGGCCGACCGCTCCAAGCTCAGCCTCAAGGCCACCGACCTCGATCTGGAAGTGACGGACTCGATCGCCGCGGAAGTCTCGCCCGGCGGTTCGACCACGGTGCCCGCGCACATGTTCTACGAGATCGTGCGCAAGCTGCCCGAAGGCTCGCAGATCATCATCGAAGGCTCGGGCGACCGTGCCGTGCTGACGATCCGCGCCGGGCGCTCACGTTTCACGTTGCAGACCTTGCCGGAGAGCGATTTCCCCGATCTTGCCGCTGGCACCATGAGCCATTCGTTCAAGGTCGCCGCCGGCGATCTCAAGCGGCTGATCGACAAGACCCAGTTCGCGATCTCGACCGAAGAGACGCGCTACTATTTGAACGGCATATACCTGCACACCGCGGGCTCGGCCAAATCCGGCACGCTGCGGGCGGTTGCGACCGACGGACATCGTCTCGCGCAAGTCGAACTGCCGTTGCCGCAGGGCGCGGCCGGCATGACCGGCATCATCGTGCCGCGCAAGACAGTCGGCGAAGTGCAGCGGCTGATCGAGACCGGCGAAGGCGAAGTCACGATTGAACTCTCCGCCGGCAAGATCCGTTTTACCATCGGCGAAGTCGTGCTCACCTCGAAGCTCATCGACGGCACCTTCCCTGACTACGGACGCGTCATTCCGACCAACAACGACAAGGATCTCGTGGTCGACAAGAAGGATTTCGAGGCGGCGGTCGATCGCGTTTCCACGGTGTCGAGCGAACGCGGGCGGGCGGTCAAGCTTTCGCTCGCGAGCGGGCGGCTGGTGTTGTCGGTGACCAATCCGGACTCCGGCAGCGCGACGGAGGAAATCGAAGTCGACTATGCGGCCGACCCGATCGATATCGGCTTCAACTCGCGTTACCTGCTCGACATTGCCGCGCAGATCGAAGGTGAGGTGGCGGTGCTCAAGTTCGCCGATCCGGGCTCGCCGACGCTCATCCAGGACAAGGATTCCAAAGGCGCGCTTTACGTCCTGATGCCGATGCGGGTGTGACGGGCGTCATTTACCCGATGACTTCTCCGACTTACCCTCTCCCCTTGTGGGAGCGGGTGGCGAGGGCCGAAGGCCCGAGCCGAGTGAGGGGTCGGTGCCTGCTGGATTTCACCATCGGTCGGTTGCGAGACGAAATCGCAGTTTCGCAAAGCGTATGCGTCGTGATGCGACCAATGCAGAGGGCGCAATGCGGCGATTGCTGCGCAATCGTCGACTTCTTGGGGCTAAGTTTCGACGCCAAACACCCTTTCAAAATTACATTTTGGATTTCGTCAGCTTTGAAAAGAAAATCGTCATTGAAATTGACGGTAGCCAACATCTCGAATCGCGACGGGATAAACATCGCGATTCCATCCTTAGAAAAGAAGATTTCCTTATTCTTCGATATTGGAATAACGACGTTCGCCAGCGGCCTTCATCGGTGTTGGAAGACGTTTTCAAACACTTCAACCTGACAGAGGCTGGCCCCTCATCCGGCGCGCGGAGCCTGTCATCGGTCCACGCTTCGCGTGGACCCGTTGGCGCACCACCCTCTCCCACAAGGCGAGAGGGTTGACAACAATGACTGCAGCAATCATTCGCAAAGCTATCGTCGAAGACGCCACGCGATTGTCAGTGATCGCGCGCGCCGCTTACGCGAAATACGTCGTGCGCATGGGCCGGGAGCCACCGCCGATGTGCGCCGATTTTCCCGCGCTGATCGCCTCTGGCCTCGTCGTTGTCATCGAGCGCGCCGGCCAGCCTTGCGGCTACATGATCGCGTGGCCGGAGGCCGACGCCTACTTGATCGACAACCTTGCAGTCGATCCGGCGAGACAAGGTAACGGCTTCGGCCGATTGCTCGTCCGCCATGCCGTCAGCGAAGCGCGACGCCTGAATTTGCCCGCCGTGCGGCTCTATACCAACGTAACGATGACCGAGAATTTGGATATTTATCGCTATCTGGGATTTATCGAGACGCATCGCGCGTTCGAAGATGGATTGCATCGCGTGCATATGCGATTGACTCTGTGAACCACAATGACCGCCGCTCATATCCGCCGCCTCACGCTGACGAATTTCCGCAGCTACCACGCCGCGCAGGTCGAGCTTGCCGGTGCGGGGCCGGTTGTGCTCACCGGCGCAAACGGCGCCGGCAAGACCAATTTGATCGAGGCGATTTCTTTTCTTGCGCCCGGCCGCGGCCTGCGCCGCGCGACGCTGGAGGAAGCGGCTTTCACCGAAGGCGACGGCGCCTGGGCGGTCTCGGCCGAACTCGAAGGCATGCTGGGTCTCGCTACGCTCGGCACCGGGATCGAGCGCACCGCCGGCGAGGATGCGACGCCGTTGCGCGTCTGCCGCATCGATCGCGAGAGCGTCGGCTCCGCTGCCGCTTTTGCCGATCACCTGCGTGTCGTCTGGCTGGTGCCGGCGATGGATCAATTGTTCAACGGCCCGGCCTCCGAACGGCGGCGTTTCCTCGATCGGCTGGTGCTCGCAGTCGATGCGCAGCATTCAAGCCGCGTCGCCGCGCTCGATCGTTCCTTGAGCTCGCGCAACCGGCTCCTTGAAAATCCGCACAGCGATATGCATTGGCTCGACGCGGTCGAGCGCGAGACCGCGGAGCTTGCGGTCGCTGTTGCATCCGCGCGCCTGGAAACGGTGCGGCGGCTTTCGGCGGCGCTTGCCGCCGCGCGCGCGAAAGAAACGGCATTTCCGCTGGCGGAAATTTCGTTGCAGGGCTGGATGGAAGTGCTGCTGCCGGACCATGCCGCGGTGGAGGTTGAGGACCGCTATCGCAGTCTGTTGCATGACAATCGCGGGCGCGACGCCGCCGCCGGCCGCACCCTGGACGGGCCGCATCGATCTGATCTCGTCGTAAAGCACGCCGGCAAAGGCATCGCCGCGGCGGATGCCTCGACAGGCGAGCAAAAGGCGTTGCTCATTCGGCTGGTGCTCGCGCATGCGGGACTCATCAAGGAGATGACCGGCTTTGCGCCTTTGCTGCTGCTCGACGAAGTCGTCGCGCATCTCGACCCGAACCGCCGCGCCGCGCTGTACGACGCATTATCCGCGCTTGGCGCGCAAGTCTGGATGACCGGCGCCGACCCCGCCGCGTTCGGCGATATCATCGGCCGCGCGCAAGTATTCGAGGTTCGGCCCGGCACGGTGAAACTGATGAATACGCCGCGTTAATTCCGGCAAGCGACGTTGTTCCCACATTTCAAAGATTTAGAACCCGCGGAAGCCGGAACTATCGTTGATCACGCGCTTTGACATCCCCGAAAGGCGGTAGCGCAAAAGGTGGAGGCGATGATGGAAGGCGAGACGGCTATAGATGTTATACAACGCAAGCTACGCCGCGCGCTCAAGGACTCACATGTGAGCATCGAACGCGCAGAAATGGCGGCGGCTATGCTTGGCGCATTCAGCGCACCGATTCCCCAATACGAGCCACAGTTCCGTCATTTGGCGTGGAACCCGAAGGCTTTCGAATTGCACAGGTGCGTGAAAGGTTAAAACTAGCGCATGGTGTGTGCTGTAGCCGTCAGAATTCGCCGAGTAATTCGCGCCGCCGGCGCTCGGACGCATCCGAATAGCGTCGCAGCGCATGCGCTTCGGTGAGCAATCCCATGACGTGACGATGCTCGGCGGTGTCGAGAACGGCGAGCGCTTCCGCTTCCGTCCGATCAAAACCCGAAATCGCGTCCTGCACGGTCATCTGCGGCAAAAGAAAACTGTCGGCGAGATGCAGAATATCGCGCACGGCGCCGGTGGCTTCGATGTCCGCGCCGTGCGCTTCCGGCACCATCACCATGCCGGCATAGCGCCCGTCTGTATCCACTGCGACCACACGGCTGGTCGATCCGAGCGGGAATGCCTGGCGGAAATCCGTGATCGGCGTTTCGACCGGCGTGGTGCGCACATCCGGACGCATCATGCGCGCGACGGTCAGGTCGCGAATCCAGCCGACGTCGGCGGCGCTGCGAATGGTTTCCCCGCGCAGATGGAAACGCCAGGTCGCGAACGAGTAGCCGAAGAATTCGCGCGTCACTTGTGCGGAGATAATCACTGCGATCAACACCGCGGTCGCCAGCCAAAGGTCCCCTGTCGACTCCAGCGCGATGAAGGCCATGGTCAGCGGTCCGCCGATCACCGAAACCGAAATCGCGCTCATGCCGATAATGGCATAGGCATCCGCGTCCAGATGCAGACTCGGCCACAACGCGTTGAGACTGACCGAGAAGATTTGGCCGCCGAGGGCACCGAGCAGCAGCGACGCGAAGAACAGTCCGCCGCGAAATCCGCTGCCGAGCGAAATCATGGACGCGAGCGTCTTGAGCAAAAAGATCAGTGCTATTTCCCGCAGCGGCAGCTTGAAGATACCGGTCAGGTGCAAAGCGCCGTGGCCGGACGACATCACCTGCGGCGAGATGATCGCGAGTAAGCCCACCAGCGCGCCGCCGATCATCGGCCGCACCGCCGGCGGCAGACGCAAGCGCTTGAACAGCGCTTCGCTGGAGGCCACCCCCCGCATCAGAACGATGCCGTAGATCGCCGCCAGCAGGCCGACGAGGCCGGCAACGACCAGGTCGTGCGGGGCAAGGCCGGTGAGCGCGCCGGTCTCGATTCCAAGCTTGTCGGGCGAGAAGGCCTGCGCGGTGAGAAAGCCGAGCAGCGACGCGACGCCGACCGGCGCGAGGCTCTGGATCGAGTAGGTGCCGATCACCAGTTCGAAGCCGTAGAAAGCGCCGCCGAGCGGCGCGCCGAAGGCGCCCGCGATGCCCGCCGCCGCCCCGCAGCCGACCAGCACGCGCAGGTCGCCGCGCCGCAGCCGGAAGGCGCGGCCGACCCAGGACGCGATCCCGCTCGAAAGCTGGGTATAGCCAGCCTCGAGGCCGACCGAGGCGCCTACGCCGCTCGACCACACCGTCTGCAAGGCCACGATCAGGCTGCCGCGGAACGACATCCGGCCGCCGTGCAGCGCATTGGCCTCGATCGGATCGACCTCGGTGCCGCGCCGCCGGCTGATGTAGGCGCTGGCAAGGCCGAACAGGAGACCTCCGATGCACGGCGTCAGGAACGCATAAAGCGGATTGAGCGACACGCGGCCGGACAGACGCTCGCCAGGATCGAGCCCGAAGAACAGGATATGCAGGAGACTGACGGCTTCGCCCATCACCGTCGCCACCAGTCCGGCGACGACGCCGATGATCGCTGCCAGCAGAATCAGACTCGACTCACGCGCGCGTACGATCGCACGCAGGCGATGGGGGACCTCGAACGGAGCGCTAAAAAGCGGCATTGCGGATCGCAGCCGGAGAGATGAGTCGAACTTTACGCATGCATAGATGACAACGCAGCGCCACGCACGAGAGATCGGTCAGCATGCGCCGATTTGTTTTCCAGCCGGTTTTTTGCCGTTGAAATCGACCCATTTAAGACCTTCGAAACTATGCCCGAATCGGGCTTTCCGGCGGGCCAAAACACCGCCATTTTTAACTCCGCTCCTCTTTAAAAAGCGCTTGTGAATCAACATATTATGGGCAGGCACTTTGCCCTGTACGAGACTCAAATTTCGTGTCACACCAAATGACGAATCCGACTCCTTTTTTGAACACTTCAAAAGGTCACACCGATGGCTGAACCGGCCCGGAGTCTGCCCTCCGATTACGACGCCGAGTCGATCAAAGTCCTCAAGGGACTCGATGCTGTGCGCAAGCGGCCGGGCATGTACATCGGCGATACCGATGACGGCTCCGGCCTCCACCACATGGTCTACGAAGTGGTGGACAACGCCATCGACGAGGCCCTCGCGGGTCACGCCGATGAGGTCGTGGTGACACTCAATCCGGATGGCTCGGTGACGGTGCACGACAACGGCCGCGGCATCCCGGTCGACATTCACAAGGGAGAGGGCGTCTCGGCGGCCGAGGTCATCATGACCCAGTTGCACGCGGGCGGAAAATTCGACCAGAACTCCTACAAGGTGTCCGGTGGACTGCACGGCGTGGGCGTCTCCGTCGTCAACGCGCTTTCGACGTGGCTCAAGCTGCGTATCTGGCGCGACGACAAAGAACATTTCATCGAGTTCCACGACGGCGTCGCGATAGCTCCGCTCAAGGTCACCGGTAATGCCCCCGGCAAGAAAGGCACGGAAGTATCGTTCCTGGCCAGTCCGAAGACCTTCACCATGGTCGAGTACGACTTCGCCACACTCGAACATCGGCTGCGGGAGCTCGCGTTCCTCAATTCCGGCGTCAACATCGTGCTCTCCGACATGCGCCACGCGGTCGAGAAGCGTGAGGAGATGAAATACGAGGGCGGCGTCGAGGCGTTCGTGAAATATCTCGACCGCAACAAGACGCCGCTGATCCCCGCTCCGGTCATGATCAAAGCCGAGCGCGACGGCATGACAGTTGAATGCGCGTTGTGGTGGAACGACGGCTATCACGAGTCGGTTCTCTGCTTCACCAACAACATCCCGCAACGTGACGGCGGCACGCATCTCGCCGGTTTTCGCGGCGCGCTCACGCGCCAGATCACAACCTACGCCGAAGGCGCGGGCTCCGCCCGCAAGGAAAAGGTCGCGCTTACCGGCGACGACTGCCGCGAAGGCCTGACGGCCGTGCTGTCGGTAAAGGTGCCCGATCCGAAATTCTCCTCGCAGACGAAAGACAAGCTCGTTTCCTCGGAAGTGCGACCCGTGGTCGAGAGCGTCATCAATCAGGCGCTGCAGGACTGGTTCGAGATTCATCCCTCCGAGGCGCGCAACATCGTCGGCAAGGTGGTGGAAGCCGCCGCCGCGCGTGAAGCCGCCCGCAAGGCGCGCGAACTCACGCGGCGCAAAGGCGCGCTCGACGTGTCCTCGCTGCCCGGCAAGCTCGCCGACTGCCAGGAGCGTGACCCGTCGAAGTCCGAATTGTTCATCGTCGAGGGCGACAGCGCCGGCGGCTCCGCCAAGCAGGGGCGCAACCGCGAATTCCAGGCCGTGCTGCCGCTGCGCGGCAAGATCCTCAATGTCGAGCGTGCGCGCTTCGACAAGATGCTGGGAAGCCAGGAGATCGGCACGCTGATCACCGCGCTCGGCACCGGCATCGGCCGCGAGGAATTCAACCCCGACAAACTGCGCTACCACAAGATCATCATCATGACGGACGCAGACGTCGACGGCGCGCACATTCGCACGTTGCTGCTCACGTTCTTTTTCCGCCAGATGCCGGCATTGATCGAGCGCGGCAACATCTACATCGCGCAGCCGCCGCTCTACAAAGTCTCGCGCGGCAAGTCGGAGCAATATCTCAAGGACGAGCGCGCGCTCGAGGATTACCTGATCGAAACCGGCATCGAGGAAGCCGTGCTGCGCCTTGCCTCCGGCGAGGAACGCGCCGGTGCCGACTTGCGCAAGCTGGTGGAGGACGCGCGCGCGATTCGCAACATCCTCAACGGGCTGCACAGCCGCTACAACCGCAAAGTCATCGAGCAGGCGGCAATCGCGGGCGTGCTCAGCAAGAAAGTCACCGGCGACGAGAAGAGCGGCACCGCAGCCGCGGGCTACATCGCCAAGCGCCTCGACGCGCTGGAGGAAGAAACCGACCGCGGCTGGATCGGCACCTTCGACGAGGCCGGCTTCCATTTCGAGCGCACGGTGCGCGGCGTGAAGGAAGCCGCCATCATCGACACGGCGCTGCTCGGCTCGGCCGACGCGCGCAAGCTCGACGAATTTGCGCCGATGCTGCAAACGGTTTTCCCGCGCCCGACGCCACCCGCCATGCTTCGCCGCAAGGACGAAACCGCCCCGATCCACGGGCCGGTCAGCCTGTTCGATGCACTTACCGGCGCCGGCCGCAAGGGCATCACAATGCAGCGCTACAAAGGCCTCGGCGAGATGAATCCAGGACAGCTCTGGGAGACGACGCTCGATACCAACGTGCGCTCATTGCTGCAGGTGAAGGTGAAGGAAACCGACGAGGCCGACGACCTCTTCACCAAGCTGATGGGCGAACTGGTCGAGCCGCGACGCGACTTCATCCAGGACAACGCGCTGACGGCAAGCGTGGACGCGTGAGCGGCTACACGCCGCTCATGGCCGGCCGACGCCGCAGGCCGCCTAAGACGTCAGCTTCGAGCCAAGCGCCAGGCCGATGACCAGCGCGCCGATAAACAGCACCAGGAAAATTCCGAACAGAACTTGCGCGATGGTGGCGGAGGCAGCCTCGACGTCGGTAAATCCGAAAATGCCGGCGACAATGGCGATGAGAAGAAAAACGATTGCCCATTTCAGCATTGGCGGCTCCCAAGACGACGGCGACGCTCATCAAACAAATTCGCCGGCCTATGGGTTCCCCTCGCCGCTCATATGAATTGAACGCGGATCGCGCGGCGGCCAGACATCTCCTTCCACCCGCGCGATGAAATCCGCGAGCGTCCGGTTGAACAATGCCGGCTCTTCCAGATTGACCGCGTGGCCGGTCTTCGGAAACACCGAGAGGCCTGAAGCGGCGAGGTTTTTCTTTAAAAACAGCGCCGGCTCGATGCAGCGGTCATCCTCGTCGCCGACGACGATAAGTGCCGGCAACGTGATGCGCTGGATGCCGCTCTCGAAATCGTAGAGCGAGGGCCGCGACCCTTGAAAGGTGCGCATGGTATTGGCCGAGCCCTTGGCGTCATGCTCCGCGAGCATGCGGACGAATTCGGCAAAGCCACGCGGATCCTTGATCTGGAACGGAATGCGGCTCGGCCCGTGCCCATAAGTCCTGGCGACACCTGTTGAGCCGATCTTCTCGAACTGCGCGGCAGTTTCCTGCGAGGCTTTGTGAAACTGCGCAGTGTACCAGCGCTCGGAGCCGGAGCCTGCACCTGCCAGCGTCAGCGACAACGCGCGCGCCGGATAACGGAGACCTACTTGCAGCGTCGTGTAGCCACCCATCGACAGCCCGACGATGTGCGCTCTGTCGATCTTCAGGTGATCGAGAACCGCAATCGCGTCGTCGCGGAAATGCTCGTAGGTGTAAACGTCCGGCGAAACCGGCACATCGGAGGGCGTATAACCGCGCGCCGAATAGACGATACAGCGGTGCTGGCGCGAGAAATAACGCACCTGCGCTTCCCAGCTTCGGTAGTCGCCGGCAAACTCATGCACAAATAAAATCGGCGTGCCGCAGCCGGCTTCCTCGTAATAGAGACGCACGTGGTCTTTGCTTAAGGCATGGGACATTTCGTCACTCCGGCAGGAAATCTCGTGCGCTTGTAGCGATGGCAGGACGTCAGAACAGGTCGAAATATTCCTTCTGCTCCCACGCCGTCGCTTCCGCCTGCTCGCGCGATTCCGCGCGGAAACGGGCGATCTCGGCATCCTTGATGTGGGTGAGGTAGTCGACAAAGTTTTTGCCGAAGCCGTCAAGAAAACAGGCGTCGGCGCGCAATGCGGCGATGGCTTCTTCCAGCGAAGCCGGGAGCGGCTCGGCCGTGGCCTCGTAGGGCGTGTCGGCCGACGGCCCGGGTGCGAGCTTGCGCGCGATGCCATCGAGGCCGGCATGGATTTGCGACGCCATATAGAGATACGGATTGGCCGCCGGCTCGCCGACGCGATTTTCAAGATGCGTCGATGGATCGCCGGGCCGGCCGAGCACGCGGACCATCGCGCCGCGGTTGTCGCGCGCCCAGATGGCACGGTCGGGCGCAAGCGAATAAGGCCTGTAACGCTTGTAGCCGTTGATTGTCGGCGTCGCGAACACCGCGCCGGCGCGCGCATGCGCCAGTAATCCTGCGAGATACGCGAGACCGGCTGCGGAGAGCCCTTCGGCATCGACGGACATGAAGGCGTTTTTCTTCGAGCGGCGGTCGATCAGCGATTGATGCAGATGCCAGCCGCTCGACATCACGTGCGGCAAAGCCGGGCGGCACATGAAGCTCGCAAGATAGCCGTTGCGGCGCGCGATCTGCTTCACCGCCGAGCGAAACAGGATCATCGTGTCAGCGGCGGCAAGACCGACTTGCGGCCCGAACGTAAATTCGCATTGGCTCGGCCCCAGTTCCACCTCGAGCGAGCGCAGCGGAAGATCGAGCGCCTCGATCCCGCGCCGCAGAAGGTCGAGCGCCGGTGCAAGCTGATCAAAACGCGACTCGGTCAGGTATTGATAGCCCTGCGTCAGCAGGCTCACCTCCGGCGCCTCGGGCGGCCAGGTGGCATCGCCCGGCGCGAGCCGCGGGTTCTCCAGCTTGAACAGATGGAATTCGACTTCGAGGCCGGCACAATAATCGAAACCGGCCTTGGCAAGCCGCGTCAGCGCCGCCCGATAAAGCGCGCGCGTCGAAAACGGCACCGGGCTGCCGTTGGTGAAATAGATGTCGCACAGCAGCCAGCCGGTTTTCTCGGCCCAAGGCAGAACGCGGAAAGTGGCCGGATCGGCAACCATGACGAAATCGGCGCCGCCCTGCATCTCAGGCATGCCGAAACCGCCGCCGGCGGTAAAGACCGGGAAAACGCTGCGGTGTGACGTGTCTTTGGCGAGCAGGGTCGTCGTCATGTTGACGCCGCCGCGCATCAGGCTCGCGGCCTGCGATGCGACGACGGTCTTGCCGCGCAGCACACCGTGCTGGTCGGCGAA
>Ga0134126_10003977_pt1 | contig 18495 bp, 8 predicted proteins | sample KB31752_FD_96881 | JGI IMG/M metagenome (GOLD analysis project Ga0134126, IMG submission 96881) | Terrestrial soil microbial communities with excess Nitrogen fertilizer from Kellogg Biological Station, Michigan, USA - KB3-175-2 | ecosystem: Environmental > Terrestrial > Soil > Unclassified ...
CATGCGCACATCGATTTCGTCGATGCCGATGCACTTGGCCTGGTTTGGCGCGCTGGCGTCGCTGCCGGCGCAATATTTTCCCTTACCGTAGCTGCCGTCAAGCGATGCCGCGAGTTGCGTCAGCTTCTCTCGAAGCTTCGGATCGCCAGGAGCGGGCATCGTGAGGCTCAACTTCAAAAGCTTGAATTTGCGGCGGAGCTCCGGCGGAAGCTGCACACCATCGAATCCCTTCGCTTCTTCCACCAGCTTCGTAGTTTGTGCAATCAGGCGCTCGCCCTCTTTGGCGGAGAGCAGTTCGGTATCGCCGGTGATGTAGGTTTCCTGCACCCAGCCCGCGCGCGCCGCAATCGTGTTCAGATCCAGCAGCTCGGCTTCTGCCTTGTTCATGAATGCCTGGGCATCGGCGGCAGTTGGAGCAGCGGCTGTCACCGACGTAGGCGCGAGCAAACACGTTATCGCTACAAGGCCGGGCAGGAGCAACGAAGTGTGTTTCACAGCGGAAGTGTAGCGCATCCGGACGGCGGAATCGGCGGAATGCTCTACAGCCTCTGGGTTCCGTCAACCTTGGCTAGACCGCGGTCGAACGTGCCCAGCGGAAGACGTCCGGCTTTTCGGGCAAGTTGCAGCATCAGGCAATCTGAAAAACCGAGCGCCGGCCTTGAGCGGAAGAGCTCGAGCGCTGCCGCGACAACTTCGGGGTCCTGTAATGTCAGATCTCTATGATTGAGCAGCATGTCGATAGCCGTAGCGAGGTCGGCAGCGCTTCGTTCGTACACCGTTGCCAAAACCCACATTGCCTCGGCTAATGCTAAAATCGACACCCATGCTCCCTTTTCGATGAAAGCGTCGGCGGAGGCAGCTTGGCGGGGATCGTCTCGAGTAATCAGGCGAACCAGAACGTTGGTATCAATGGCGCGCATACCGCTCACGAACTCGTCGCCGGATTCCCTCTTTCATATCGTTGAGTGTTCGAGACTTTGGCGCCTGCCGCGGGAACAGCGCCCGGTGGATATCCTCCGACGAAAATCTTCCCGATCGCCGCACAATCACCTTATCGCCCTCTTCCTCCCACTCCAGAATCGAACCCGGACCAACACCCAACTTTCGCCGAACCTCGACGGGAACTGAAATCTGCCCTTGCGATGTGACTTTCGAGCGCGACAGTGCCATCGCTTTTACATTACCACGGTAATGGGAGGCCTCGTCATTAACGTCTATGCTACTTGCTTCCCAGATGCTGCCTCGTTGACGTGGCGGCCCCATGCCGAGGAAAATGCCAAATCGGACGGCCGCACGTTAGTGCGCAGGTTGTGTGGTTGCGCGAACCCGCTTGCTCACGTAAGCCGGCTCAGCACGCCGTCTGTGACTTCGCCTGTCTTGCTCGTGCCCCCGAGATCGGGTGTACGCAGTTTGCCCGCGGCTAGCACGGAGACGACCGCGGCATTGACGGCCTCCGCCGCTTCCGGCATGCCTAAATGCTCCAACATCATGGCAACGCTGAAGATGGCCGCCAGCGGATTCGCCATGCTCTTACCGGCGATATCGGGCGCCGAGCCATGCACAGGCTCGAACATCGATGGAAACCGGCGCCTGGGGTCGATATTGGCGCTGGGCGCAAGCCCCATGCTGCCGACGAGGATCGCCGAGATATCGCTCAGGATGTCGCCGAAGAGATTTGAGGCGACCACCACATCGAAGCTCTCGGGCCGGCGAATGAAATTCATCGCCGCCGCATCCACCAGCAGCGATTCGGTTTCGATATCCGGATATTCGGCCGCGACCGCCGCAAACGTGCGATCCCATAGCACCATGCCATAGCCCTGCGCGTTCGATTTCGTTACGGACGTGACGCGCTTCTTCTTGTTGCGCTTACGCGCGAGTTCGAAAGCGTAGCGGACAACCCGCTCGGTTCCACGTCGTGTAAACACCGATGTCTGAATCGCTACTTCGTCGGGCTGTTCGTGATAGACGAAGCCGCCCACCTGTGAATATTCGCCTTCGGTATTCTCGCGGACTACCGCCATATCGATGTGCTCGCCGCGCCGCAATGCCAGGGGCGATTGCACGCCACGGTACAACACCGCCGGCCGCACGTTCACGAATTGATCGAAGCCCCGGCGAATCGGCAGCAGCAGCCCATTCAGCGTGACGTGATCCGGAATGCGGGGATGCCCGATGGCGCCAAGCAGAATCGCATCGACCGCACGCAACTGGTCGAGAAAATCCGAAGGGCACATCCGGCCATGGCGGAAATAGTAGTCGGCCCCCCAATCGAAATCCTGAAATTGAAAGGTAGCCCCGAACTTCTTTTCGATGGCGTCTAGTACCCGTTTCGCTTCCGGTATCACTTCCTGGCCGATGCCATCTCCGGCAATCGTCGCAATTTTAAACGTGGGCATGGAATCCTCAAGTTATCAGGACGAAATGAGAGAATTCACTTCGAAGTGACGTCGGGCGGAGGGGGAAGATTGCGATTCTTCATCCACTGGATGCCGATGTTCTGGTTCGTTTTGTTGTGCGGAATCTGGTCGAGATCGGGCATGAAGATTTGCAGGCCGGCCTGAGGCGTCATGCGTGTGTAACCGTTCACAAGCTGGTCCTGATAATGCGCCAGATCGAGATCGAACCAGGCGTCGTTCGAGAGATCGATCATGATCAGATCCACCGGATGCATCGTTAGTCGTCCGAAATCGATTGTGCCGTCGCGCAGCCTCAGAAAATTGCGCCATTGCTCAACACGCGTTACCTCATCCTTGGCGTTTCCATAGACTTCTTCCAGATCGGGGTTGACGACGCGCACGCGAGTCAACTGCCCGCGCATGTGCGGCGGCGGCAGAAGTTTCTGCGTATCGAAAAAGATATCGTTACCCTTTACCTGAACGCCGGGCATATTCTGAGGGCGGAACAGATCCGATACATCGATATGTAAGCCGCCCAGCACAGCCTTGAGCGGAACCTTCAGAACATTCAGCTTTATAACGTGTAGCTGAATGCGGTTATCCGGGACGGCGGCGATGACGCCGGTCATTTCAACCGGCAGGGGCACGATTTTATGCAGAGTTCCGCTCAACTTAATCTGATCTCCATCGCCCGAAAGTTTGATATCCGTCAGCGGCGATTTCACAAGGCCCGCATTGAGGAAGTTGCCGATATCGCCCATGTTGGCGCGGAGCACACCCGCCTGAATATCGAGCACGAATGAATTCGGATCGTCGAAGGAAGGATTCACATCCCGGCGTGTGCGCTCCATCTCTCCGCGAAGCCAGCGGACGTAAACTCGAAAGTTCGGCCCCTTTCGCAGCAGCAGATTATGCGCATAGATCTTGGTCGGCCCGGCGCCGGAAGACGCGCTCGAATTCGCCGCAGGCCGGGAGGCAGCGGCGGAAGCGATGGGCTTGCTCGCGCGCCGTGCCGATTCAAAGCGCCAGATCAGCAAACCTAAGGAAACGGCTATTATGCAAATGAAAATAGCAAGGCGAGCTCGCATGACAGAACCATGTTAGGGGAATGTGGGAGACCTCAGGTCGTGCTGGCGAGAAAAGATTCGATGCAGCCTGAGAATTCGCGGAGTATAATCGCACATAAATTCATTAGGGGAAACCTGCCCACTTTTCCGGTTTTAGGAGAAGTGGGCGCGGCGTATGCGATGAAATGCCCTGGCGCACGCGACGCCGCGACAGATCCGGCCGGAGTTGTGCCGGTTTGCGCCGAGGACCATATGACATCTCTAAGGCGATCCGCATCGGAGGAATTCAACGTGTTCTGCGCACCCTTTCCGGAGGATGAAGCGGGCCGACTGGAGGCTGTGCGCCGGTATGGCGTACTCGACACACTTCCCGAACAATCCTTCGACCGCTTCACGCGCATAGCCGCGAAGCTGTTTGATACGCCTGTCTCTGCTATTTCCCTAATCGATGAGGAGCGGCAATGGTTTAAGAGTTGCATCGGGTTGGACAAGCGGGAAACGCCACGGGATATCTCTTTCTGTGCTCATGCGATTTGTGAAGCGTCAGCGCTAATCGTTCCGGATGCGACTCGGGATCCAAGGTTTGCGACCAATCCTTTTGTCGTTGGCCCGCCTTATATTCGGTTCTATACTGGCGCCCCGCTCAAGACTCCCGACGGCTTTCAGCTTGGCACGCTTTGCGTTATCGACACGATTCCGAGATGCGTTCCCGATCGGGCACGCATCGATTGCCTTGAGGATCTTGCGGCGCAAGTAGTTAAGCAGCTCGAATTATCGCGAACCACTCAACAACTAGCCGTTCTTCATGCAAATCTTATCCGCCGCGAACAGGAGCTCGAAGAGCAGCGGCGTCGCTGGGAAGAGAGCGAGCAGCGCGCAGCGCTGGCGCTTCGGGTGGGACAGATGGGCAGTTGGGAGTGGGACGCGCAAACGGACCGGGTTGTGCGTTCGCCCGTGCTGGAACGGCTATTCGGCTTTCATCCCGGAGAATGGCCGGTATCTTTGCAGGCATGGCAGGAGCGCATTCATCCTGACGACCGGGAGGAAATCTCCGGAAAGCTTACGCGATTCCGGGCCGGTTTAACCGACTTCAAAGCGGAATATCGAATCATCTGGCCGGACGGCTCAATCCGATGGATCGCCGACCGTGGCCAAACCGCGCTTGACAGTGATGGCGAGGTCCGAGGCGCTATTGGTGTATGTTGCGACATTACCGAACAAAAAATCGCCGACGAAAGATTGCGCGCGAGTGAAGAACTATTTCGAGGCCTCAGCGCTGCCAGCCCCGTGGGCATTTTTCGGGCGGACCTTAACGGGCAGATTGAATACGTAAACCCCCGGGGTGAACAGATTTGGAATATGAACCAGGCGGACATCCTGGGTCTAGGTTGGACGGCCCGCCTGCATCCCGAAGACCTGGCGCCGCTGCTTTCCGGCTGGACCGATGCAACCCTCGCCGGACGCGAATACGAGCACGATTACCGGCTGGTTATGCCCGACGGAGCGATTCGCTGGGTCCACGGCCGCGCTGCAGTCCTGCGGGATAGCGCACGCCGCCCCGTTGGAACGGTAGGCACAGTCGAAGATTTTACGGACCGTAAGCTGGCTGAACAGGAACTGCGCCGGCTTCAAAGTCTGTTGCAACTGGCGATCGACACGATGCCGCAGCGTCTGTTCTGGAAGGACCGGAACAGCATTTATCTTGGCTGTAATCAGGCGTTCGCGCGGGATGCCGGATGCCTCCGTCCGGAGGACGTCATCGGCAAGGACGACTTCCAAATCGTTCACCGGGGACGCGCGGAAATATATCGCGCGGACGACCAACTCGTTATGAACAGCGGTATAGGGATAAGTTCCCTTTCGGAAGAGTTGCCGCTTGCAAATGGGATCAACGGCTGGGTTCGTACAACCAAGGTCCCGCTGCGGGATGAAGCGGGCTTGATTATAGGAGTTTTGGGAGTTTACGAGGATATTACCGCCCAGAAGCTGGCCGAACTCGACCTGCGGAGAACGAAGGACGCCGCGGAAGCGGCCGCGCAGGCGAAGGGCGACTTCCTGGCTAACATGAGCCACGAGATCCGAACACCCTTAAATGGAGTCCTGGGAATGGTGTCTCTTCTGCTCGATAGTCCACTGAGCGCCGAGCAGCGCAGTTGGGCCGAGACCGCGCAGGCATCGGGAGAAGTGCTGCTTTCTCTGTTGAATAACGTGCTGGATCTGAGCAAGGCGGAAGCCGGCAAGCTAGTAATGGAACACGTCTCCTTCAATCTGCGGGAGACCATCGCCCAATGCCTGGAGCTGTTCGACGTGGAAGCGAAAGGAAAAGGCCTGGCGCTCGAAATGGATTACCCGAAGGGCTTGCCGTCGAATTTCATCGGCGATCCGTCACGGGTGAGACAAGTGTTATTGAATTACGTGGCCAACGCCGTCAAGTTCACCGAAACAGGCAGCGTTCGGGTGCAAGCGATGGTTCTCTCCACGACGCCTGGCGCCATGGAACTCCGGCTGGAGGTCGCGGACACCGGCGTCGGGATATCGGAGGAAGCCCAGGCGCGCCTCTTCCAGCGTTTCATTCAAGCGGACGGATCGACTACGCGCCGGTTTGGTGGAACAGGGCTGGGTCTCTCCATCGTTAAACGGATGACCGAATTGATGGGTGGTTCCGTCGGGCTCGAAAGTGAGCCGGGCCGTGGCTCGCGCTTCTGGGTTGACTTGGCGTTCCCGATAGCCGCGCAGAAACCTGCTCTCCCGGTCAGTGACTCGGGAACCGGCATCGTCATGCCGGCAACTTCCCGACGCGTTTTGCTGGCGGAAGACAACAAAACCAACCAACTCGTCGCGACGCGGCTGTTGGAAAAATTGGGATATGAAGTCGATCTGGCGCCGGACGGGCGGGAAGCGGTTCGATTGTGGCTCGCGGGCGGCCACGATTTGGTGCTCATGGACGGACAGATGCCCGAACTCGACGGGTATGAGGCTACCGCCGAAATCCGAAAGCTGGAACGAGAGAAGGGCATGGAACGGACGCCCATTATCGCGTTAACCGCCCACGCGCTGTTCGGCGACCGCGAGCGGTGCCTGGCGGCCGGCATGGACGATTATCTGAGTAAACCCGTCGGAATAGAAGCGCTGCGCCGCGCTCTGGAATCGTGGCTCCCGCAAGGCTCGAAGTGCGTCGGGTGAGTGCCGGCAGGCTTCTCTTAACACGGCACAAAGCGGATACCGAAGACCACAAGTGGCTGACGCAGCCCTGACGCGGACCTATTCCGCTTACGCGAGCCAGTTACACCGCCTTGGCCTTCGCGGTAGGCCTTTATTGGTTTGGTATCGCGACTCTGGCACGTACTGCAAAACCAGCGATAAACCCGCCTCCCTTGACACATGTACGCCTCTTCGGTGTATCGTTCCATTTACACTGGGGGTTCGCTTCGCTTCCAGACCGGCTCATGAAAACCGGCGAATCTATCTATGTCCACCATCATTCCAGGCGACGGGTCCACAGCCGCCGTTCGCGACAAACGAATTGCATATAACCGCTTCCTTCTGCTTGTCGCCGGCTTCGGCGGTCTTCTCTACGGAGTGGACGTAGGCATTATTGGCGGCGCCCTGCCGTATCTCGAAGCCACCTCGGGCCTGAACGCGGGCCAGCTTTCCATCATCGTGGCCGCCGTGCTGCTGGGCAGCGTCATTTCGACTCTATTTGCCGGGTTGCTCGCCGATTGGATGGGGCGGAAACCGCTGATGACACTAAGCGGAATCACGTTCGTCATCAGCATCCCGATCATTGCGCTCGCGCACGGCTATGGGCCGTTGTTTTTCGGGCGTCTGCTCCAAGGCATAAGCGGTGGTCTCATCGGCGTGGTTGTGCCGCTTTATCTGGCTGAGTGCCTGTCGGCATCGAATCGGGGCAAAGGAACCGGCATTTTTCAATGGCTGCTGACGCTCGGCATTGTTGCGGCGGCTCTGATTGGCATTTATTACAGCTACCGGGTTGAAGAAGTCATTAAAGTCGCCGATGCCGCTACCGTCTTTGCATTTAAGGATCAGGCCTGGCGCCGCATTTTCTGGGTCTCTCTGCCGCCGGGAGTGCTGTTTGTGATTGGAACGTTTCTGGTCGCGGAATCCCCGCGCTGGCTGTTCCGTCGCGGCAAAAAGCAAGCCGCTCTAACGGCGTTGCTGCGCTCTCGCACGGCGGAGCAGGCAAATGTCGAATTGGCGGAGATGGAAGAAACTGCGATTGCCACAAAGACCAGAACCGTTGCCGGCGCAAAAGTAAAGGACTCGCTCCTGCGCCGCAAGTACGTGATTCCGTTTGTTCTTGCATGCGTCATTCTTTTCTGCAATACCGCCACGGGAGTCAATTCCATCATCGGCTACAACACGAATATCCTCTTGCAAAGCGGCCTGTCTGATTTGCAGGCGCACTGGGGATACGTCCTCTTCACGATCGTGAATTTTCTGATGACGATCGGAGGCCTGGTGCTGGTGGATCGCAAAGGCCGCAAGTTCCTGCTCATCGTGGGGACGGCGGGGGTGATCATTTCCCTGGGCACGGTCGGTTTTCTTTTCCGGCAGAGTGAAAAGCTGAACGTGGAGTTCCGGGAAGTTTTTCAATCGATGGTCACCCCCGGCCAGACCCTGGCGCTTCGCTTCGATCCAGCGGAAGCCAGCAAGCTTCTCGCCGAGAAAAGCGAGGCTGCTTCGGCAATTAGCAGCAGCCGTGCCGCGCTCACGGTTATTTATTCGTACGGCGATTTCACGGCCGCAACCAATGTCGCGCGCTCCGACGATCCGGCGGCGCCGCCTATCAACATTACGCGCGAAAGCTGCGTACCTAACAACAAGCTCGAAGCTTTTTTTAAAAACCCTTTCGCCGATGTGAACGCCGCGCGCACGGCGCCGCTGAAGATTGACAGAGCCCTGATCAGCGCCGTTCCGGCCGCGCACCGCGGATGGCTGGTAGCCATTAGCTTGTACGTATTCATGGCGTTTTACGCGCTCGGCCCCGGCGTGTGTGTATGGCTCGCGCTCTCGGAGCTGATGCCGACGCGCATCCGCTCAAACGGCATGAGTATCGCTCTAGTCATCAATCAGGTGGTATCGACCACGCTGGCCGCGATCTTCCTGCCGGTCGTCAGCAAATACGGGTATTCCACGATGTTCTTTTTGTTCGCGGGCTTCACCGTGATCTATTTCATCACCGCGGCATTTTTCCTGCCGGAAACCAAGGGTAAAACCCTCGAAGAGATTGAGGAACACTTCGAAGGCGCCAAAGCAAGACACGCCTAATTTCGAAAAGCTCGGTGGTATTCGGGAAAATCGATTCGTTGAAAAATCCCCGGTACTTCTGTGGGCAGCGCCTTGGGCTGCGGGTGGCCTCGCTGACCTCGGGTCGCGGGCAAAGATCTCGCGACCCGAGGTCAGGGCGCCTTCGGTCCCGCCTTGGCTCGAATGCCCTCCAAAATCTGCAGGGCGCGCAAAATATCGGGATCGTTCGGCAGCGCCTTCAAAGCAACGCGCAGTTCTTTTTCTCCATCGCCGTAGTTCCCGGCCTGGCATTCCGTCAATCCAAGATTCTTGTGGAGAACCGGACTCGAATCGCAACTCCCGCAGACCTGAATTGCCTCCCGAAACTGCGCGATCGCTTGCTTCCAGTTTCCAGACTTTGCAGCCGCCAGACCAAAGTTGCTGAGAGTGCGGGCGCGTTCGGTCGTGCCGTTCTGCTGTTGCAGCGCCTGAAAACGCGCTTCATACCGCTTCGACTCTTCGGGACGATCTTTCCTCAATGCGCGAAACAGGCTATAGAGGGCCTGCGAGTGGTTGGGATCGACTTCAATCGCCTGTTTCCACGCCGCAAGGGCCTCATCGGTTTTGCCTAAACCTTGCAGCGATTGGCCCAGAAGATAGTACGCATCGGCATTCCGGGGGTCTAAGGCAACGCTCCTTTGGAGAGCGGCCACTGCCTGATCGTAATGTCGTAATTCCCGCTGCGACAAGCCCAGCCGGAAGAACGCGTCGGGAGATGTGCCGGGAGCCAGGCGGCAGGCGGCCTCCAGTTCGGGAACCGCTTCGGCATAGCGATGAAGGTCGGCCAGCAGTCGGCCCTTATTGTAATGAGCGGCGGCGGAATCCGGAGCCAGTTCGACCGCCTTCGAGAACTCAACCAGCGCCGCTTCTTTCTGGTTCTGGTCCGCAATGGCAATGCCCAGATTCAGGTGCGCTTCCGGCGACTTCGGATCGAGTTTCACCACCTTCCGGAAGGTTTCCACCGCTGCCGCTTCTTTCAAACGGCCTTGCACCATTCCGAGAGCCGTCAGAGCCTTCTCATTCGTGGGCTCGGCGGACAGCGCAGTCTCAAGATCTTTCCGCGCCTCCTGCAGATCGCCGCGCCCCGCCAGAATTAAGGCAAGATTGACTCGCGCCTGCGTATATCCTGTGCTATTCTCCAGAGCTTCGCGAAAGAGTTTTTCAGAGCGAGACGAATCGCCCATTTGGCCGTAGAGTACGCCGAGATTGTTCTGGCATTCGGCACATTGGGGATTACTCGCGAGCGCCGTTTTGAACTGAGCCTCCGCATCCTGGGCGCGCCCGGCCGCGAGATAGGAGAGGCCGAGTTGATTGCGCGCTTGGGAGAATGACGGATCGAGAGCGACCGACTTTTCAAGCGAGGCGATGACGCCGGCCCGATCGCCAAGCTTTGCCTGCGCCAGCGCCATATTGTAATAGGTCTTTGCATTGTTGGGATCGAGCTTCAAGGCATCGCGGTAACCCTGAATTGCCGACTGCGGATCACCCTCCTGCAATGCCTGGTTGGCGCGATTAGCCGTGGTTCCGGCGATATCCTCTTGCCGCTGTTGCGTCTTCCGCTCCTTGAATTTGGCAAGCTCTTGTTGGGCCTGACGGTCCTGGTTCAACCGGCGTAATACGTTCGCGAGTTGAAAGAGAACTTCCTCGGAATCTGGCCGTAGCCGGCGCGCTTCCTCCAAATGCTGTTTCGCCTCCGGGAATTTTCCGAGCCGCATCAGAACGAAGCCGTAGTTATATTCCGATTCGTAATGATGCGGATTTTCCTGGACCGCTAACGCCAAGTCCTCGGCGGCCTTGGCGTAGTTCGCCATGCCGCGATAGACCAAGCCGCGCAGATAATGAGCTTCGCCATTCTTGGGCTCGCGCCGCAGCACTTCGTTGAGAGGCGGCAAGGCTTCCTCCTGGCGATCGAGCCCGATCAAAACCTTGCTCAACGAGAGCCGGGCGATATCGTTCGAAGGCTCTAATTTCAGCGCCTCTTGAAAGTGTGGAACCGCCTGGCCATACTGCTTTTCCCGTCCGTAGAGAGTCGCCAGATTGAACTGCGCCAGCGTCGATTTCGGATGCTCCGAGACGGTGCGGCCAAGCAACTGAATTGCCTCGCTCCCGTTTCCGTTGTTGTACAGCGCTTCCGCGAGCGCCACTTGATGCCCGATATCCTGAGGTTCGAGAGCGACCGCTTCCCGCAAGTAAACAATCCCGGCGGTGTAGCGCTTCTCGGCAGCCAGAACTTCTCCTAAATGGTGCAGCGTTTCGGCTGATTTGCCGTTGAGCTTCAGCGATTCCCGGAACTCCGATTCCGCGCCTTGCAGATTATTAAGGCTCTGAAGAACTCCGCCAAGCGCCCGATGCGCATCAGCCGAACCGGGGTCCTGTTTCACAAGCGTTTGCAACTCCTGTGATGCACGCTGCAACTGGCCGGTTTGCGCAAGCACGAGCCCCAGATTGTATCGCGCGCTCCGGGAACTGGGATTGGCCTTAAGAGCCGCTTCAAATGAGGAAATGGCGCAAGCTGTGTTCCGGTGAGCGCCGAACCATGCCCCTAACGCGTTGTATGCCTCGGCAGGCGCCGGGCCGCTCGTCCGGTGCTCTAGCTCGGCCGGGCCCACACATGGGTGAAGGGCCTGCGCGGAAAGGCAACATGTGAATGCAAAAAGAAGTGCCGGCGTTCGCATGTATTAGTTCAGGATAATGCGAGCGGCCCGAGACGGCGCTAGGCCAAAGAGCACGGCCCACAAAATGAACGCGAAACGGGCGAGGAACGCCTCGCCCTAAACCAGATTGCGAATTTTGTGTAGGGGACGGTCATGTTCCCGTCCCGAGTGTGGTTCTGGTTCTTCCGCCTTCCGCTCAGAAGACAATCTTCAATCCAAACTGAAGCGTCCTTTCCGAGTTCGCCGTGCTGGTTACATGACCGAAGGTATCGCTATTACTCAGGTTACTTTCCGGTGTGCCGAGGATGGCCGTGTTCGGCAAATTAAACGATTCCGCCCGGAACTCAACGCTCCTTGACTCGAGGAATGGAAACTGCCGGAAAACCGAGGCATCGATATTCCACACGGGAGCGGAACGCAGTCGGTAACGGCCTAGATTGCCAAATGTGTACACTGCGGGAGCCGCAAACGCGGCGGTGTTAAACCACTCATCGGCAGTCGGGTTTGACAGATTGGGATCTCCAACGAGATTCGCCCGCAAATAGCCGGTGTTGCCGGTGTTGGCGCTGTCTCCGTCGACGGTGATGTTATACGGCAAACCGGAGCGGACAGAGGTGATCGTATTCGCTTGCCAGCCGCCAATGACGTAATCCAGGAACCGGTTCCCGGTCGAGAACGATTTGCCTTTGCCAAACGGCAATTCGTACAAGATGTTTACGCTCAGCGTATGAGTGAGATCGTAGCCCGACACGCTCCGATCGTTGTTGTAGTTGTAAGGATCCTGAACCGACTGGCCTTCAACACCGTACCAGCCGGACGATCCGATGTCGATCGCCTTGGAATACGTATACGACACCTGGTAGGCCAAGCCACTTGAGAAGCGCTTATCGAACATAAATTGAAGCGCGTTGTAGTTGCCGCGGCCGATGCTGCGGTCGTAATAGGTCGGGTGGATATAAGGGTAAGGGGCGCGGGCTTGCGGGTCACCTGGGCCGGGCGTGAGCGCCACGTTATAGTACCCTCCGACGTCAAGTCGGCGGCTGCCGGAACCTACGTAGTCTAACGAAACCGTTGTCGCGTTATTCAACTGCTTAGCGATGCCGAAATTCCATTGCATGGAATACGGATTTTTATTGTAGGGATCGTAAAACCACTGCACCTGCTGGAAAGGAGTAGGCGCGGGAAAAAGCCCTGCTCCGGTCGCGAACGGATCCTGCCCGGTGACGGTGGGGGTTGGCTGGCCCACAACTGGTACGTTCAAATTGTTGGCGAGCTGCTGGCCCACATCGGGCCACGAGCCTTCATAGTTCTGCGATGTTTGCGTAACAGCAGCCCAATTGTCATAGAAGATTCCGAACCCGGCCCGGATGGCGGTCGTATCCGTGAGGCGATACGCCAACCCCACGCGCGGCCCCCAGTTGTTGGTGGTGTCGTGATAGATCTTGCCGTTGTCGGAAACCACCACGTGCTCGGGAAGCGTGCCGTCGCCGGGAATGCAAGGCGCAAAGCCTCTTTCACTGCACGGCGGGGGCACCTTCTGGACGATATAGGTTCCGTTGTTGAAGTTGATGGAGCCAGTCTCGATACCGCCGTTCTGGCCGACCGTGCTTTCCTTGCCGTAGGGCGGAATGAACGTGCGGTCATAACGGAGGCCCAGGTTCACAGTCAATTTCGGCGTCGCCTTCCAGGAATCCTCAAAGTAAAATCCCATCACGCCGCCCCAGCGGGTCGTTTCGTGGACATTACGGCGGCCCGCGTTATCAGGCACGTTCAATAGGAAAGAGGCCATTGCGTTGCCAGGGAATGCGTCCGGGTGCGACGGATCCGACGTTTGCTGGAAAGCATAACCGGTGTTGGCATTGTTGTACAACGACTCGAACGTGCTGCTGTTGAGTTCTCCGCCAAAACGCAACGTGTGATTCCCGACGATTTTTGAAACGTTCGCCTTCCACTGGTGGACATTGGTTTCATTCGGATTCAGCGATTTTTGGGTGCCTGGAATGCCGGCGTAACCAGAAATGCCAATTCCCGGTAGCACCGTATTACCACCGATAAATCCACCGGCGAAGCTATTGGAAAATCCTAAGCTGCTAATCGTGTCCGGCGACAAGTTGTTATAGACCTGGCTGCTGTTCGTTTCCTGATGCGACCGGCCATACTGGGCCTGCAGCACCAGACTCGGGCTAAACGTGTGAACCCAGCTCGCGCCGTAATTTTGACCGGGATTATCGGTTATGCTGGTCGCGATCCCCGGCAGGCCACCCGATCCGGACGTGTCGTAGTAGATGGCGCTATAACGGAACCAGAAGAAGTCTTTCGTGCCTAATGTTTGATCGATTTTGGCCGTAAATTCATTCTGGTGTTGAACGAACGGAGTGTTGTCTTCCGCGTTGTTGTTTGAAACACCCGTGTTGAAAATCGGCGGCCGGATCTGCTTATAAAAGTTCACCAAGCGCGGGTCGATCAGGTTCGCTGGAATCTGGTTATTGGCGAATGGAGTACGGGTAAAGCTACCTGGATTTGCCGGGTCCGCCACCGTCGAAAACGGGTTGAACGCTTGAGCTTGGCCGGCTAAATTCCCGGCAAGCTCGGCATCGGTCGGTACATGCAGGAACGAGTTAGCCGCTTTGGAATATTGAAATCCCTCGTAAGCGCCGAAAAAGAAAGTCTTATTCCGGCCGTCATAGAGCTTTGGAATCATCACCGGTCCGCCGGCGGAGACGCCAAACTGATTCTGCCGGAACACCGTCGCAGTCGGCTGGAAGGTGTTGCGCGCATTGAACGCATCATTGCGCAGAAATTCCCATACCGAGCCGTGCAACTGGTTCGTGCCGGATTTGGTCGCGACATTGATAATGCCGCCTAGCACGCCTCCGAACTCGGCCTGATCGTTGTGGGAGTTCACCTTAAATTCCGCGATCGAATCGATGATCGGGGGAACGGCGTATGTGCTCGAGAAGGCCCCCTGATTATTCAATCCATCCGTCATAAAGAAGTTGCTGCGATTCGTCTGCCCGTTAATCGCCGGAAAAACGAACTCCGTGCCGGAAGCCACGTTGCCGAATCCGCCGGAATTTTGCGAGACGCTCACCGGCGCGACTCCGGGCGTAAGCGAGAGCAACTGGGTGAAATTGCGACCATTGAGAGGGAGATCGACGACCTGTTTGGATGAGACGACGGCGCCTAGTTCGGCTGTCGCAGCCTGCACCAGTTCTCCCGAAGCCTCCACGGTCAACGTTTGCTGGATGGAGCCGACCTGTAACGTGATGTCGAGAGTAGCGGTTTGGTTGACAGCCAGGGTGAACTGCGGAATGGTTGTCGTTTGAAAGCCCTGCCCGGTCGCCTCCAATGAATACGGTCCAGGCGTGATACTTAGAAATACGTAGTTGCCGGCGCTATTCGATTGCGTGACGTGTTCCACGGTGGTGCCGGTGTTGCGAAGCGTGAGCTTTACTCCGGGAACGACGCTGCCGCTCGAATCGCGAACAATGCCCGTAACGGAGGCGGATGAAAGCTGTGCGTAGGTGGGCACGGCACAACATCCGAAAACGATCGCGGCAAGAATTAGGACGAGACTACGAGAAGATGCACTTCGAGACATCTTTTATACTCCTGAGGGACGGTTACTTTAGCGATTAACAAACTAACCGAATTGCAGTAGGTATATCATAGATTTTCGCATTTGCGCAAGCGTTTTCTAGTGTATTTGAGTTAACGGTAACGAGCCGCGGCGTGCCGAGGGGTTCAAGGGTTCGGTGCCTGACATAGCAAGATGAGATTTTGCTCGCCGAAGCGGGCGTTACCGTTTAGGACATAATGTTGACTTAGACAATGCAGCGGCGAGGATTCATCGAAACGGCAATTGCGGCAGCTTTGACCACCGACTCACGCGCTCAGAGCGTCATCGGCGCTGAACCGCAGGTGGCGATTGAACGTTCCAATAGCGGGTCGCCGCATCGCGGCAAAGTTCTGGCTCTCATCACGCCTCACCTCGATGACGGGCCAATTTTCGCGGGCGGGACTCTCGCGAAACTCCTGAGCGAAGGCTATACCGGATTTTTCATTCGTACGAGCAACGATGAAAAGGACTCGTACCGGTTAACGCTCGGAGAGACAGTGCTCGCGAATCAGCGCGATACCGCGGCCTTTGTTAAGGCCGCCGGGATGAAGAAATGGTTCGACCTCAGTTACCGAAATCATCGAATGGACAACGTCTCCCGGACGGACCTTCGAGGCCGCCTCATATTTCTATTTCGGCTGCTGAAAGTCGATACTGTGATGAGCTACGACCCATGGGGGCACTACGAGGAAAACCCGGACCACTATGTGACGGCGCAGGCCGTAGAGGCGGCCTGCTGGATGTCCGGCGGCAATCTCGACCTTCCGGAGCACTTCGAAGCGGGATTGAAACCGCACTCAGTCTCCGAGAAGTACTATTTCGCGAGAGGTCCGCAACTGGTAAACAGAGTTGTCGACATCGGCCCTGTTCTTCCGCAAAAGGTTGCGCTGATTCGCTCCTGCCGGACGATGATTACTCACATGGTGAAAGACGTAAACGACACGCTTGCCGAACGAAAGCTACGCCTGCCCGCCTTCACCGGAAACGAGGAAACAGCGGCGGAGGAGTTCATCAAAGCTGCATTCGTAGCGCGGGATCACAAGACCGGCGGTAAATACGGGCTCGACTATGCGGAGGAATTTCACTACATCGGACCCGACCAATCGCTCGACGACTATATTTCCCATAATGCGGTCAAGCTATAGGCGCCCGTAAACGCCGGCAGCAGCCGATCAAAAAATGTACTTCAGCGCGAGTTGCATCTCGCGATTATCCAGCTTTGTGCTGGTCACCTGGCCGAATGCCGTGTCTCCCAAATTGGCGTCCGGGTTCGAGTACTGCGGGGTGTTGAACGCATTGAAAGCCTCGGCCCGGAATTCAAGCGAGTGATTCTCGTTGTACGGCATATGGAACTGTTTCATCAGCGTCAGATCGAAGGCGTGCGTTCCGGGCCCTACCAGAGGATTTCGCGGCGAGTTTCCGTACATCAACACGCTGGGGGTGAACGCGCCTGTATTGAACCAGTTTGCCGGCCCCTGGTTATGAACCGATAATTGCTGGCCGGGCACGAGGTTCGGACGCTCCCAAATGCCATCGTTGTTTTGGCTGTCGAAGCTCTCCAGAATGTCGAACGGGTTACCGCTCGCCAGCGTGACGATGCCTTCAAACGACCAGCCTTTGGCAATTGCGCCCGGCGCGCCTGTCCAATTCCTGGCAAATGGTATCTGCCAAACATAGCCGATTACGAGATTGTGACGTTGATCGTAAACGCCGCTGGCGCGCTCGGCCGCGAGATTCCGAGGATTCTGGCAGCCGCATCCGCCGCTATTAGTCGTCTCCATCGCATTATCGATTTCGTGAGACCAGGTGTAGGCCGCGGAAAAACTCAATCCCTTCGTGAGCCGTCTCTCGAAATGCACTTGCAACGAGTTGTAGCTGATATTGGCGCCGTAGTATTCCAGGCGGATGCGCGCGAACGTGGGATATAGGCGCCGCGCCTGAATATCTCCGGGACCGGGATCGGGCTGGTTCCAGTTCTGAAAGCTGGTGTCCGAGTGTGTGGCCTTGTTGCCCACGTATCCGACATCGAGAACGTTCGCGCCGAACTGTTTCGAGACCATCAGGTTCCAATTCTGTACGTAAGTGTCGGGATGGTTGCGATCGGCCGGAACGGTGACGGCGTTGAAGAATGGATTCGCGGGATAGAGCGCGGCAGGCACCGGGTTCTGTATCGTCGCAATCGGATTCAGGGCCGGGTTCGTGATTGTTAAACTGCCGGCGGTCGGAGGATTCAGTTGCAGGATGTTGATGTTGTCAAACTGCCCGCCGAAATAGAAGATGCCGTATCCGCCGCGTACTACCCAACTCGGTAGGGGATTGTAGGCGAATCCGAATCGCGGGCTGATGTCTTTATTCGATATATTCCAGAGATTGTGCAGCACCTGCCCCGGAGGTGGAACGAATAGCGGCGGATTAGTGCTGAAATCGAGAGTGCGCGTGACACCGTTCTCGTCGACTGGAATGCCAAACCGGTCCCAGCGCGCGCCGATGTTCAGCGTCAGCTTGGGCGTGACTTTCCAATCGTCCTGGAGGTACAAAGCCGTTCTCCACTGGCGGGCCTTTGTAATCGGTACGCCTTCGGGCGTGAGCGTGGTTCGTGGATAGCCCAGCATAAACGCCGCGGCGGGGTCTCCCGAAATATCACCCGTAAAACTCATGCTTCCAAAAGGCCAATTATTCGTGGTGGCGTTGTCGTACAGTTTGCGGACATCAACCCCGAGTTTCAGCGTATGTTTTCCTTTGACCAAGGTGAGGTTGTCGACAATCTGATAAGTCTGGCTGTTATCCAGATTCGAAGCCGCCAGATCGCTGCCCATGCCAAGGTAGCCGGCGATATCGATGATCGGAAAGCCTTCTTCATCCGATCGTAAGGGCCTGCCGTTTGGACCGCCGACATTCAGCCCATTGATGCCAAGCGACTGAATGGTGAAGCCGGTGTTTGTCAACGTGCTCAACTGCGCCACATTTTCCCGATCGAACCCGGCGCGGAATTCGTTCAGCAAGGTTGGCGCGAACGTATGAACCCACTGCGCGGAGAGATTATCGATCGGGTACGTTCCCGTGAACGTGAAGTTTGGATTTAAATCGGTTTCCGGAAAGTTCCGGAACGCCTTGATGTAATGAACGAAAAGCTGATCGCGCTCGCTGAAATAGTGATCGATGCGCGCAATGCCCTGGTTCACCGTCAGATTGCCCAGCGACGATCCGGCATAATTCACGTTTCCCGAAATGTTGGGCAGCGGCATGTATTTGTTAATGAGGTTCGAAGAAACGGGATTCAGGAACGCGGCCGGGATCTTGTTGCCCGCAAACGGAACGCCGGTAGTTGGATCAGTAATGGGAGCCGACGTAGCAGAGAAGTCGCCGATTCTCTGCTGGGGAGTCAGAACGACCGCAGTGCCGGGAGTCTGCTGTATCGACCGAAGCCCTTCGTAACTCAAAAAGAAGAA
>Ga0134126_10003981_pt1 | contig 18475 bp, 16 predicted proteins | sample KB31752_FD_96881 | JGI IMG/M metagenome (GOLD analysis project Ga0134126, IMG submission 96881) | Terrestrial soil microbial communities with excess Nitrogen fertilizer from Kellogg Biological Station, Michigan, USA - KB3-175-2 | ecosystem: Environmental > Terrestrial > Soil > Unclassified ...
CATTGTCATCCGCAGGTAGTGCAGGCGATTCAGGACCAGGCGGCGCAGATGATTCACATGTGCGGCACAGACTACTACTACCGCCATATGCCGGCCCTCGCGAAAAAGCTCGATGAGATCGTGCCGGTGAAATCGCCTACGCGAACTCACTTTGCAAACAGTGGCACTGAAGCCGTCGAGACTGCTTTGAAACTCGCGATGCATGCAACCGGCCGCGAAAAGTTCATCGCCTTCTTCAATAGTTTTCACGGTCGCACTCTGGGTTCGCTTTCGTTGACCTCGTCTCGTTCGGCCCAACGCCTGGGATTTAAGAGACAGGCACTGGACGTGGTGCACGTTCCTTTTCCCAACGAGTTTCGTAATCCGTTTCGCGCTGAGGATTGCGGCGATGGCGGCGCGGGACAGGGCGCGCTGAACTGGATCGAGGAAAGACTCTTCAAGACGACAACACCGCCTGAGGAAGTTGCCGCGATTGTGGTTGAAGCTGTGCAAGGTGAAGGCGGCTACGTCCCTGCGCCCGCAGGCTTTCTAAAAGGTCTGCGCCGCATTTGCGATCAGCACGGCATTCTTCTAATCGTTGACGAAGTGCAATCCGGGATGGGCCGCACCGGAAAAATGTTCGCGTGCGACCATTACGAGGTAGCGCCTGACATCGTAACGCTGGCGAAAGGGATTGGTTCCGGCTTGCCAATAGGCGTCTGCGTCGCTCGAGCCGATTTGATGGACTGGAAGCCCGGCGCGCATGCGTCAACCTTCGGCGGCAATCCTGTTTGCATCGCCGCGGCATTGAAGACAATTGAATTACTCGAAGGCGGGTTAGTGCAAAATAGTGCTGAGGTCGGCGCGTACCTAAAAGCGGGTCTCAAGAAACTGCAACAGAAGTATGACTGCATTGGCGACGTGCGCGGCATGGGACTGATGATCGGGGTGGAGTTTGTGGAAGATCGGGCAGGAAACAAGGCCGCTCCGGAGCTACGGGATCGCGTGGAGATTGCCTGCTTCGAACGCGGACTGATCATCCTGGGGGCAGGCGCAAATACGATTCGTTGGTCGCCGCCGTTGATCCTGTCAAAAGAGAACGTGGATGTTGCGTTGGAAATTTTTGACGAGGCTATTGCTGCGTCGCTCTAAAATTCAAACCGCCAAGACACCAAGTTCGCCAAGGAAATTTACCTATTAAGTTTTTTTTGGCGGCCATGGCGTCTTGGCGGTTAGTTTTGGTCCTTTAACTTCCCGGCGATCTCTTTCATTCGTTCGCGCAGTCGATCCTCGTCAACGTTTATGACGCGGCCGTCGCGATAGACTTCCCTTCCCGCTACCACCGTCATAGTTACATCGCGACCTGAGGATGCAAAGATTAGCGTCTCGGTAGGCCCGTAAGACGGAATCTGATGTACGCCGTCAAGTGAAACAACCGCAAAGTCTGCCTGCAAGCCTGCCTTGAGCTCGCCAACTTTTCCGGCTAAACCAAGCGAGTGTGCGCCTCCTAAGGTCGCGGCCTGTAACATGTCATCACAGCGCAAGTCACAATTGCGATCGCCGCCAACGGCGACCTGCGAACGAGCAACCAACAGCGCGAACCGCGCCTCTTCCAAAAGGTCACAGGTGTTATTGCTGGCGACGGAGTCACTACCAAGGCCGACTTTGATTCCCTTTTCGATCATCCTGCCGAACGGCGCAACGCCATGACCGAGCTTTGCATTTGACTTCGGACAGTGCGCCACTCGCGTTTCAGTTTGCCTAATCGTTTCGAGGTCGGCGTCATCCACATGAATGCAATGGGCCAGCAGCGGCCTGGTTTCCAGCACGCCGACGTCGTACAGGTATTGAATTGTCGAGACTCCCGGCGCGCTCCATTCAATCCCCCGGCTTCTGAGCCCTGCGGCAAACGGACCTTGCCCCTGGCGCAGGAACGCCACTTCCATCTCTGTTTCCGCCGCATGCATCATCACCGGCAGCTTCTCGTCCAGCGCCAACCTGGAAATCATTTGCAACTGCGGAGTGCAGACCGTGTAGGGCGCATGCGGGGAAACTCCGACCTTTACCAGCTCCGTTTCACATTTACGTAGACCCGCAATTTTCGCAGTCAGCTTTTCGAAGTTCTCCTGGGCCAGTCGGGGATCCGGACCAAATGATTCCTGAAAAACAATGCCACGCAAGCCAACCTCGCTGAGCGCAGTCAGGCTCTGCAGTGCACCATCACTCGCATCGGCGACGCAGGTCACGCCGGCCCGCGCTGCTTCACAAGCGCCCCATGAAGCAGACACTTTTAAGTCGTCAGCAGTCATTCGTTCGAGGCGGGCGCGGGTCAGTTTCCTGAGCCAGGCGAAAAAATCAGCAGCTTCGTCTTCGAGGAAGCCGCGCATCGCAGTCAGTTCGAGATGGGAATGCGCGTTAACCAGACCGGGTATGATGGCGCACTCACCCAGCGCAAGAGTTGTTGCCTCACTAAATTGCGCCAACAGCGCTGAGCGTGTGCCCACGGAAACGATCTGCTGCCCCGCGACCGCAATTGCACCATCGGCAATCGGTGGCGATGAGATGGGAAGAACCCAACTTGCGCAGTAGATCTTGGTCATCGGTTTGAGTAACTGTAACGAAAGTTTTGGTTTGCGTTACTTAGCGGGTGACGGTGAACTCTGAACAGTAGTCACAGCTTGCGCCGGTCCTTTCAATTTGCGGTAGCGCTCCATAATCGAGCTGACGTAAGCGCGCGTTGAAGGAATTTCAATCCGGTTGATGAACTCGTCTCCGGTCAGCGGCCTGGTGCCGTCCGCGACTTTGCTCCACTCAGCAGCTCGGCTTGGGCCGGCATTATACGCAGCAATTACGCGCGGCTCCGGATCAGCAGTGTCGCGATACTGCTCGTAGATTTTTTCCAGATACCAGCAGCCGATTTGAATGTTTCGCTCTGGGTTACGTAGCAAGCCGGCAGGACTCTGGGCCATCTGCCTTTCCAGATCACGCATGCCGGTCTCCGCAGCCCACTCCCGGCCTACAGCAGGGGTGATTTGCATCAGGCCAATCTCGCCATCTTTGCCGTTTTTCCAGGGACTAAAATAAGTCTCCTCGTAAATAATGCTCCAGACTAAGGCCGGGTCAAGACGGTAGACATTCGCCTGCCTGGCAATCATGCCGTCATAACGATGAATCCAATATTGATTGAAAAAATAAGAACCGAGAAGCAGTGCGACTACTGTGAGGCAACCGATAAGGAGACGTTTCATGAAGGGCCAGGGTGATGGGGGCGCGGGTAATAGGGAAAGAGGGTAATCGGGAAAGCGAAAGGGGTAAGGGAAGGAACGATGCCTTACCTTTTTCCCCCTTCACCCTCTCTTACCCTTTGGTCAGTTTCTCCGTTTCAGTTGCGACCAGAAGTTCGCAGTCGAACCTGAAGTATCCAACCCTTCGTAACGCGAGCTCAACGCTACCTCATCGAGGACGTGACCCTGCAACCAGATCTCAGCGTCAAGCATGGCGCCCGCCGCCAGCGTATCTCCGCGCAACGCGCGCTGATTCACAAGAATTTCAAGATTCATTCTCTCAAGGTCCAGGTGTATCCAATATAAGTCGCTGCCAGAGAGCGGGTTTTTCAGTGGCTTAAACGCAATGACACGGCCCGTCAGACTCCAATCGTTTTCATGAGCGGCGCGTGATGGCGCGGCCTTGTCCAACGGCATCCATCTGGTTTTGGCAGGTGCATTGCGCACGCGAGCACGATATGCCAGGCCACAAAGTCCTACGTGAAGCTCTTCCGCTCCAAAGCCTCCCGGCCCAACCTCGGTCAGATTCTGCAACTCAAACAAGACTTCGCAGTCGCCCTCGCGATATCCGTGAACCACCGCCTCGCCTTCTTCGTCGTATTCGGTTAGGGCCCAGGGACTGATCTTTTGAATATAACGGGCCCGAAACCCAGGCCGGCAGTCAGCGTAAAAAACATTTCTTCCTGACTCATAAAGAACTGTCCAAACCTCCAGTCCATCACCTAACTTCCAGCAGCGACCGTGGAGCACGGCGCCACGCCGACTAAGCTGCGTGGCTTCACCCTGATCTTCGGCGCGTTCGGCAAGATAGTTGAACGCCTTCTCGCTAGGCACTTCCAAACCGATTGTTTCGAATGTTGGATTCATCAATCTGTAGGTAACACTCTCTACTTTTAAAACTACTTGTACTATCTCGACTTGCCCGCTTGCTTTTTCGGTCTCTCGTCAGGCTCGTCCAGGTCCACTTGTATTTCGTCAGGCTGCGCGCGGGTGCGCACTCCCCGAATAATTCTTTCCGGCCCGTGAGTCGGTCTGACACCTGAACGGACCATCTCAGCAAAAAGATCTACATCATAGTCTACGTCGCGAGACATCTTCTCGCGAATGGCATGCAACACTTCCAGGAATTTAGGACGCCGGTACATTCTTGATTCTTTCACCTTGGCTCTCAAATTTCAAATCTCAGATTTCGATTTTCCTATCTCACGTTTGAGATTTGACTGGCCCTGCAGACAAACTCAATTCACTTTCTCGGTTGCTTCCGATACGAGAAACTCAGGTGTAACGATCATCGGAACATAAAACCCGGCCGCAGTATTAAACAACCGGATGCGCGCTTGTCTGCGAACATTCGCCAGGTGTCCGAAGTTCCAGGTCACAAGGTAGTCGATCTTATGACATGAAGCGATCGCCACGTGCAACGCGTCGGCGATGTATTTGCGATGGAATATTCCGCGCGAGATGTAGCCGTCGGCCAGGATTGCAGCTTCTTCCGTAAGCTCTACCTGTTCGAGATTCGAAATAAGGTTTAAGTAGGCCGAACGATGGGGCTCGCTAACGCGCTCAAGTTCCCGGTTAACGAGTGGCGAGATGACTGCGCGATAGTCGGGCATTTCGTGTTCCCACCAGCGAATAGTCAGGTCACGACGAAAGGGCTCGCCGTTATCGAGATAGGCGCCAATGACGGACGTTTCAAGATAGAGGCTTTGTTTCATTGGTCCAGGTGCTCATTGGGTCTGGCCACGTCGACGCTATTCTGATTCAGTGGTTCCAACCGAATGAGTCCTCGCTGAAAGTCAAACGAGACCCGGAAGTGTCGCAAGTAGTTTGCTCCGAGAATTCCCATCTGCGTGAAACCGGCGGTCTCGTTTACCGGTTCAAGATCCAGAATGGCCGCACTAATTCGTTCGCGCGTAATTGTGCCAAACATAACCTTGGGCAAAAGCACACTCCGCACATCATCAGCGATACCCGCGGCGCCATAGATTCGCAAACGAGTTGGCTCAAGATAGCTATTGAGATCCTCTTCCTTCGTCAGGCGTTCTGAAACGACCGAAACGCTCGCTCCGGTATCGACTATGAAATTCAGCGGCCTCTCAATTCCTTCAAGATGAACCTCGCCACTTAGAAACCCACTAGAGGTCGTGCGCAGTGGGATCTCCAGAACGCCCGGAGCCAACGGCTGAACGGTATTTCTTGAAATGCGCATGCCCCAAAGATCCTTAGCGGAACTTTCCGATGGCCGGCGCAACATGAAAACTTTTTCGCTGTAGTCGACCGAGGCGATGAACTTTGAGATCACTGATAGACCGAGATAGCCGTCGACTGGATTCTTCTCGTCAAAGAAGTGGCGAATATAGACCGGAACATTTTCCACTCTCACTTCTCCCAGCTCGAGCGAGTCCAGAAAGCCGTAAACGATATCAAACTTGCCGCCCCCACCAACCGCACGGGCCTGCCCACCACGGGCCACCGGATGCAAACCTAATTTTTTTGCTGTTTCTTCAGAGATGACGGACATTCCCGATCCGGTGTCGAGAACAAAACGTAAAGTTTCCTTGCCGTTGTTTGCTTTGACTTTTAGGATCGGCCGGCCATCAACTGACTCGAAGGCCAGCGTCGTTTTATTCTCTCCGGCAAGGACATACAAAGAGCTTTGCTTTCCAAGGTAGCGCAGGAAGTCGATCAAGCCGCGGATGCGTGCCCGCCGATCAGCGTCGGTTTTGGGCGCGATAATCAGGAATTTCTCGTACGCATCCGCCGCTTCCTTGTAGCGCTCGTTGCGGGCCGTAGCCTGTCCCAGGTTGAAAACGTAATCCGGCTCGGAGGTATCCAGACTGACCGCGCGACGCAAGGCCTTAATCGACGAGTCGAGACGGTTCTCATAAAAATCGACCATCCCCAGGCCGGCAATGGCCAGTGCCTCATCTTCCTTAAGGCTTAGAGAGGTACGGAATTCTTCAACTGAATTCTGAAAATCACCGGACGCGAGAATCACGGATCCCAAAAGTGCGTGAGCGCGTGACGAGAGGGGATCGGTCAGGACAACTCGCGCTGCATGGTCGTAAGCGTCCTGAAGCATTCTTTGCTTGAGCAACGCGAAACTCAGACCAAGACGAGCTTCCTTGTCGTGGGCGTCTTTCGCGAGCAGCTCCCTAAACTGCTTTTCGGCGTTCTCATAGTCTCCGTTCTTGAGTGCCTCATTAGCACGCTGGCGCGATTTCCCGTCGCTGACTGCCAGGACGGCCGCCGACATCGCCAGGCAAATACAAATGCCGGCGAAAAGTTTTGTTGCCATTGGGGGGAGCCACCGTTTCGCGTTAAGAGCTTGCATGATTTCTATCTCTCCGCGTTACGGGATACTTTGGGAGTATCCAAATCAACCTGCTGGGGAGAAAAAAATTTTACTACTTCAGGACTTCGCCGGTTTTCATTGACCACAGAACCAGATCAAGCTCGTCAAAGTCAATCTTAATTTCACGCGCAAAGGATCGTAGTCTTTCCTCTGTTTCCAAATATCGCGTTCGCGTTGCCGGAGGCTTAGATGTCTCGACCACTTTTAGATCCGCCAGGCAACTCATCACGTGCTTATCAAGAATGGCATGTCCGAGTAGACCGATGTTTCGCAGAAAGTGGCTCGACTCTTTGTATCCCAGGCCCTTAATGCGTTTTTCTCGCGCCAGCCAGTCGCGCCGCTCGAGTGGATCTGCGAAGCTTTGAAGCTTCTTACGCAGCGCGAGACCGCAATGCTCACGTAAGTAATCTCTCGTGACTACAATATAACCAGGTCGCTCAACCGGAAAACGGTGTGCCCCATTTGTCTTCAGGGCCAGCGTCATGTCTTCACGCCTGCCGTCAATTAGAAACGGTCTGATTGCTTCCACCGAACGGAAGCCCATGCGCGCTGACGCGCCGGCAGTGAATATACAGAAGACGAGTTCTTCCCAGAGTTGCTCGTCGGATCCTCTGCGCCACACCTCCTGAAACTGATCGAGCCGCGCGCGAATCTCTTTCTTTCGCGCCTTGTGGGTGGCACGGATGTCTTCAATAACTACCGGCTTACGGTTAGGTCTCACTGGGTTGTCAATACCAAGATTCTAGGTTTGCGCTTCTGACGTTGTCAACGAACTTTGAGTTTCCATTGTGCGCGCGCCAGCGTGCCAAAGCTAGTGCGCGCAAGCGGCATCCCAGGCAAGCAAGATCGCATCAAAAGATACTCTTCCCCGCGACTCTCCCGCACCATGGTATTATTCTTTGTCGCTCGCATGAGAGCAACAATTGGCCACGACGTATGAAAAGCAATTCCAATTTCTCGGACGCCGCTCGTCGCATTCTTGCTGCTGCAATATTTTTGCTTTTGGCACAAATGCCGCTGGCGGCGCAAACGCCGGCGAAAACACAGACCACCGCGCTGCCGGTTACGACTCAGCCGCAGACTCAAGCTCAAACAAGCCCTGACGATGGGCCGCCGCCCGTGTACGGCCTTCAGGGTGTGCTGATAGAAACGTTGGACGGGAAGGTTGTATCAGCGCAGGCGGTCGACCAGGGTTTCAATCCGGCATCCTCAATCAAGCTCGCCACGGCACTGGTGGCCCTTCGCAATTTCGGACCAAATCATCGTTTCAGCACTGGCTTTTGGACTGACGGCACGTTAGACAAAGCAAGCGGGCAGATCACGGGCAACCTATATGTTACGGGTCGCGATCCATCGTTTCATCACGAACATGCGGTGATGATTGCGCGAGAGTTAAATAGTTTGGGGATTCGCAGTGTCAGTGGCGATTTGATCGTGGCGCCGGGTTTTACAATGAACTTCAGCGCGTCAGCAGGTGCATCAGGTTCATCACTTTACGACACGCTTGACGCTAGGCGGCGTTCCAGCGAAGCCCTGCGGGCATGGACCTACGAACGAACAGCGCTCGGCGATCTGGCCAGCCTGCAGACCGTGCCAAGCTTAACAGTGATGGGGGAAGTTAGTGTTGGTTCAGCGGCTCCGGGCGCCACGTTGCTGCTGACGCACAAGTCGAGCAAGCTAACCGACGTGCTTAAGGTGTTGCTCTGCTATTCAAACAACTTCATGGCCGAACGCATTGGCGACAGCCTGGGAGGAACGGAGGCAGTGATGCGTCAGTTATCTACAACTCTCGGCATCCCGCCTGAAGAGATTCAGTTTTCTTCCTTAAGCGGTCTCGGTATAAATCGGGTTACTCCTCGCGCGATGATGAAGATATTTCGAGCACTGCGTAACGAGCTTCAAAAAAACAGACTCTCGCCCTCAGACATCATGCCGGTGGCTGGAGTCGATCCTGGAACTCTGGAGGACCGCTTTACCGGCCCCGCCTGGAAAGGAAGCGTCATCGCCAAGACAGGCACACTTACCCGAACCGATGGAGGCGCCAGTTCACTGGTTGGTCAAATGAGAACCAGGAACGGCGACACATTACTCTTCGTCATCATGAACCAGCATGGCAACGTCATTCGGTTTCGATCGAATCAGGACTATCTGGTAATGCTGGTGCAAAACAGCCGCGGTGGACCGAAGCCCTTCAACTACAAGCCACTGGCGCTAACAATGAAACTCGCGGATACCGAAAGCGTTTCCGGCACGGTGAATGGAGAACCGGGATCAACGCTGAAAGCTCATCCAAATTCTCCCTGACAAGGCTTCAACTCAAATAATTGCGCCCCGCCGATCTTGACGACCGACGGGGCGCTTCACCGTCCAACTTTCGCGCGCGGCGTGCGGCACCTCGCACGAAGCGGACGATCTCGTTCACGATCCTCTCGGAGTGTCGCTTGCCCTCGGCAGCGTCCCCGCTTCAGACCGAAAGATTCCCCTTCTAGTCTAAAGTTCGAAAGCTCCCGCGCTTTCCCGATCAAAAACGAAATTAATTCCCAATCGCAGAGGGTTCTATTCGTCGTTAGTCGCCCGCGAAACCAGGGGTATGAAGAGGAAGGGGCCTTCCGTCGTAGTAACTAAAAGTAACGGATTGTCGGTTTAGCTGACTGGAGACTAGGTAAAACGGGCCATTTTTTGGACAGTTGGTGTTGGCATGGGTGTTGCCAAAGCAGAGCCGCATGGGTCCCGTGACCCTAACTCGGAAACGCCGGAGGAGTAATGCACATCAATCGCAAAAAAGCAGTCTCAGACAGTCCCTTTGGTCAGAAGGGCTTCACGCTGCTTCAAGTAATCGTAGTCATCGCTTTGATTTCTATCTTAACTGCCTTCGGGACTATTGGCGTCGTTAAGGGCCGAGCTCACATGCGGCTTGCAGGTTCTGCGCGCACGTTTGCCGGCATGGCTGAGAAAGCGCGAGCCGACTCGGTGCGCAGGCATGCGATGGGCGCATCTATGTCGAATGTGCAGTTAGCCACAGCTACGTCATACAGCGTAACGATGGATTTTGATACCAACGGTGTGATTGATGCTTCCGATACGCGCACCTTCAATCTCGATACTAACGTTACCTTCGATCCCAATTTCGTCGGCACTTCTATTAGTTTTGATTGGCGCGGCCGTTCGGTCACCGGCCAGGTTACGCCCGTTTTGGTCCTCAGTGGGCCAGCCACTGGTAGGGCCCTCATCACGATTAGCGGGGCTGGTGATATCACAATGGACGGCGAGGGTTTTCCCGACGGTTCAATTCCTGACGTGGCTCTGAATGGCAATCCAGCTGGCGACATCCGTCCCGACCCGCCGCCAAACCCATTGCCCATCGGCGTGGTAGATCCAAATGCCACTCCGACACCCGTACCGTCACCGACGCCGACACCTGATCCAAATGCGACGCCTACTCCTACACCTTACCCAACGGCTGAACCTACACCGACTCCATGTGAGAACCACGGAGTGAATTGCAGGACACCCACGCCGACACCGACCCCTATTGCTACCCCTACACCTGCCCCGTCGCCGAGCCCATCGCCGACGAATCCCTGCACAATGTCTGCAAGTCGAACTTCGTTAACACTTGCTAACAAGGCAGCTGCTTCTCTCAGCTTAACCGTCGCTAATGCGGGCGGCAGCACGACTGTCAGTCTGTCTGGTAATACAAATCCTTCTCACATTTCAGTGACGCTGGCGCCCGGACAAAGCGCCACCGTCAATGGTAGCGGCACGGTTACCTTCATTGTGACAATGAACGGGAGCAATCAACATGGAGTACTGACCTTCACTGCAAGTTCCCCTTGCGGTGTTTCACGAACTGTCTCCGTTAACCCATAGGTGCAACCAAACTACCTAATTCACTTTCACCGACAGTTGATAAATCAGATGAGCCAAATGAAACATTACTCACCAGACGATCGTCAGGGCATACGTGAGTCTCACCGCGGTGAACTCGGATTCACGTTGATGGAGACGACAGTTGCTCTCCTCATACTTATGGTTGTGGGTCTCGGAGCTGCTTCTCTCTTCTTTTACGCAGCGACCAACACTTCAACCGCAAGTGATCGCCAACTGGCAATGGCGGTTGCCCAACAACGCGTCGAAGAAATGCGCGCGGTTTTGTTTACAGATGCAGCCTTGAATGCGACCGCCGGTACTGTAACTAACGTCACCAGCGCAGGCCGCCCTTACCTAGTCAACACAGTAATTACCGATTCAACCCCAACCCTCAAAATTATCACGGTGCGAGTTGCACCCCAGGGCGCCGGCCCTGGCTGGGCGCGCAATGTCGCTTCCCTCTTTGGCTCAGTCACCATTACCACGCAGCGAAGCTCCCTGCTCTTAGGTCCGAACCGCTAAATCTCATGAGAATGAAGAATATTTCGATGCAACAAACTAACAAGAAAAATCAGGCCGGCTTCTCGCTCATGGAGCTTTTGGTAGCCCTCACAACGACGCTCGTCGTGATGAGTATTGCGGTAACCATGTTGGCTCGTACGCTCAATGTCCGCACTCGTGAGAATGAACATGTCGATGAATTGGGCGACGTGCAGCGAGCGCTCAATATCATGTCTCGCGAAATTGCAAACGCCGGTTTCAATTTAACTACGAATGGGATAGTAGCTGCCGACTCAAACGCGGTGCGAATAAGAGTCCGGGCAAATCTCAATAAGTTTGACACCAGCGGATCCTTCTCCGCCGCCGCCAGGAGAGGTGTCGGAGACCCGGCCGCGCCGGCCGGCGAAGACGCGGGTGAAGACGTGACTTATTTTGTTAATGCTGCTGATAACACAAATTATTTGGCGCGCTGGGATGAGCTTGCAACTACGCAAGGCACGGTGCTGGCTAATCGTGTCAACACGATCGGGTTTTACTATTTCGATCGCAAGGTGACTTACACGCAGGATCGGGATAACTGTCAAATCACAAATCCGCTGAACGATGCGGGAGTGGCCCAGGCGCCAGTTACGCCAGATAACGCAAAGTTCGTCGTTATTTTGGTGTGCATAGACACGCCACAGGTTGGCACGGAAGGCTCACCTGGTTTCCAGCCTGGTTTCCATACGCTGCTAATTTCTGACGTAGCTCTTCGTAATTCGAGATTAAACAAGTACTGAGTTACTTAATTGCCCGAGGTCAAAGAAATGATCACTTTAGCTTCATCAAACCGAAGAATCACAGGCGCGTCGAATGAACGGGGCGCGGCCCTGATAACAGCACTAATGGTAGCAACATTGGTTTTGGCAGCAGGTGGTGCGCTCATCCTAACAACGGGCATGTCCGCCACAACTTCCATCGATGCTACTGCTGAGATGCAAGCCTATTACGGAGCCGAAGCGGGCCTACAGCAAACGCTTAATGCTCTTCGCGGTAATGTAACCCCGGGTGGTGGCCTCGCGGCCGGGACCAAACTAACTTTCAGAAACGCGGTTACCAGAAACAAGACCAACGCGACAACCGATCCGACTTCAGCACCACTGCGGCTCTCGGCATGGCTTCAGTACAACTACACATCAACCGGTTCAGCCTACGCCGATCGAGTAAAGGTTAGTCCAACGGACAACACTTACAACCCCTTAACCGGTGTGGCTTTTAACGTTGTAATCAGCGATCCCGACAACACCTGCGGCGCTTGTGGCGACCCCTCAAGACTTGTTATTCAATCCATCGGCTATGGTCCGAAAGGATCGATGAAGCGTCTCGAAATGGTCGTACATCGCAACTACTTTAACTTTGTTCCGCCTGCCCCACTCACTCTTGTAGGTGGAACAGGGATGACTTTCAACATGGGCAGTTCTAACGCTTCCGGCTACACCGGAAACGATATTGCGACTCCGCCGGTAGCTGGCATTCCCGCAGTCGCCGTTAGCACGGCCAACCAAACAGGAGCACAGACCGTAATTGATGATCTCAACGCTCAGGGCGGAGGCACCCAGGTCACTCCCAGTACAGCCGCAGCGCTAAATAGTTCAAACACTCCCGATTTTCTCACTACGGCAGACAAGGCACGCGCGTTTCTGGTTTCATCAGCCGACATCGCAAATCAAGACGGACGCTATTTCGACTCGCAGGCTCACGTCACCGGTGGCTTGGGAACAAGTGGTGCCCCACTAACTACCTTCATAGATAATTACGGCGGGGCTGCGGTTGATCTAGGTGCGGGTTATCAGGGTTGTGGGCTTTTGATAGTGACAGGACCTCTCATTACCCACGGCAACACAGATTTCGAGGGTCTGATCCTGGTGCTTGGCAATGGCACTTTCAACCGGGACGGCAACGGCAACGGCCACATCGATGGAGGCATTATTGTCGCCAACTTTGATCCGAATGGCACGGGCGGTTTTGGCAACCCGGTCTTCTCAGTTAACGGCGGTGGCAATTCCGATGTCAGGTACAACTCGGATGCGATTCGTAAGGCTTTTGACTCCGCTGGCGTGTTTGTTGCAGGCATCCACGAATACTAAGCGATTAATTAATCGCCTTAAGAACAATGAAAGCCCCTCTCACTTTGAAAAAACCCAGCGACGCCGACGGCCTGTCCGCGTTTGATCTCCTACTCGTCATTGCAATCGTTTCAATGATCGCGGGGTTCCTGGTGTTCTCCCTCGTCCGCGGAAACAGCTCCACATACCGCACCACTACGGCTGTTGAGATTGCGGGCTATCTTCAAAAGGCGCGCTCCGATTCAATGCGTCGAAACGCCACAGACTTGAACCAGATGGCCCAGGTGAAAATCTTCAATCGCAGGTTTTACAGCATCGCGATTGATGGTGATGGCGATGGCAACCTCGATGTTCCCCTGGTTAAAAGTTTGCCCCAACAGACCGAAGTGGAGATCAGCGGCCCCTTTCCAAAGACCTACATCTTCAACTGGCAGGGTCAAACGGTTGACTCACAAAACAATAGCGTGGTTCCCCCGTCAATAGTTGTCGGAAACAGCTCAGGGGCCAGTGCTATTCAGTTTAATGCCGATGGGAAGGTAGTCGTTGTCCCTGGTGTCAAGGTCGCGTCCCGCTGATAAGAACAACGCTAAGTCCTTCCGGCAATTTACATAACCTCAAAAAACTACTGGTGACTGATACAACATTACATGGGTTCGCGACTGTTCCTTCCAAACGACCTCACGGTCCGGAGGCAACAGTCTGCTCCCAAAGCGGTCACTCCCTCATAGAAGTCCTAATCGTAGTGGCTCTGCTTGGCGTTCTAACGTCAATCGCTTTACCACAGTATATCGCCCAGCGACGACTGAGCAGATCAATTGGTATTACCCGGGAGATCCAGACACAGTTGCGAGAAACAAGGCAGTTGGCGATGGCTCAAAGGCAAGCCTTTACTTTCAAATACGACAACGTAACTAAACAAATCTCGATTATCGATCACAATAGTAATCCAGGTGCGCCCCTCCTGGTCGATCCATCCTATCCGAACACGGCCGGTAGCGTGGTGGTGAGCTCTACTCCCCTTGCTGAAGCAACGCTCAGTTCAGAAATAAATTATGGAATTCCTACTGGCCTACCTAATAGCGCTCTGACCGATGGGATAGCTATGACACCGTTGTTGAATAACTCGTTCACCGTCACCTTTCAGCCGGACGGTTCCGTGATTGACGGAGTTGGCAATCCTCAGGGGCGAGCCATGTTCTTCTTTAATAATCGGGCCGCGAAGGGCACTGCTTCAGCCGTCTCAATCATGGGCGCCTCAGGGCGCGTGAAGATTTGGAGGTACAGCTCAGGTGCAAACCTCTACGCTGAATAATATTCATCAAAGTTCCTCGAGCAGCCCATCGGATTCCGGGTTTTCGTTGCTCGAAATGGTCGTGGCCATCACTCTGCTAACAATTGGTCTCCTGGGAGTCGCTTCAGCTATCGGTTACGCGATTGTCGCAAGCAACCACGGACGCTCAATTACAAACACCAAGCTCCTTGCAGTTTCAATGCTGGAACAGATGGAGACACTACGCGATACCAACAGTTTGACGTTTGGCCAAATTGCCAATGTCGGACACGTGGATGACCACGGAGCCGTAAAAGTTTTTGCCGGCTTTCAGCCGGGTTTCCAGCAAGTTTCAACTAATCCAGGTCCCGACGGAATTTTTGGAACTGCGGACGATCTAATTGATGCCGGTCCGGATGGGAATTTCGGCACCGTCGACGACTTCGTTAATCCAAACTTTGCAGTCGTCGGTGTTACGCGCCAGGTTCAGATAACGGATCTCAGCCCCAAGCTAAAGAAGATCCAGGTGTCCGTCGACTATTCGGTGGCTGGCGGCACGAAACAACTTTTAGTGACGGGCTACCTTAACGACAACTCAACTTCCTCATATATCCCCTAAATCGGTTTCTGACGGAGATACGCTTTGACGCATCAGCAGAACAAAAAAAGTGAACGAGGCTTCTCGCTGTTAGAAGTGCTGATAGTGCTGGTGATGATGATCGTCATTACCGGCGCGGTCTTCGGACTCATGAGAGACTCGATGAAGACGAGCCACGCGGCGTTGGAGATGACTGATGCTCAAGAGAGTGCGCGAACGGGACACGAGTACATCAACAGAGACTTGGTAAATACCGGCGACGGGCTCAACAGTATCAACAATATTCGCGTCCCGCTAAACTTTGTTACGAATTATCTCACCAGCAGTCCGATAGCTGATCCGTCGACGCCTGGCATTGTCAATCTAGGGCTAATCACTGCCGACAATAACGTTCCCGCGAACACGCTCGTTTTAGGCACCGCACCGGCGGTAACCGTACGTGCTACTCCTTTTCTTACGGACCGAATCACAATTCTGCAAATGGAGCGACCGGAGAATTTCACTCCGATCACGCTAGCCGCGGGATCACTTACACCAGTCGACGGTGTGGCAACTGTTTCGCCCGCAGACATAAATCGGTTTAGCGTTGGCGAAATCTATTTCATCACTTCGGCCGTAGGTGGCGCCTTCGCAACCATCACCGATCGGCAGGGCGTGGGTACGCCAACCCCGGCACTTGTCTTCGGGCCCGGGGATGTTTTTGGACTCAATAGCATTGGTGCCGGTGGACAGCTGGACGTAATAACGGCCGGAGCTACTCTTCCCATATCTATTTGTCGAATGAAGGTCATTCACTACTACATAAACTCAAACGGCTTGCTCATGAGGCGTGTGTTTGGAGTTAAGAATGCCGGGTTCAGTGAAAGCGTCATCGCGGAACATGTAGTGAGTCTTCAGTTTCGCTACTTCCTGAATCTGAGAGATGTAAACGGAAACATGATCCAGCCAACGGCGCAATTAGTAAGCGCTCAGCAGCAAGTCGAAACCCGCCAGGTTGAAGTCACGCTCATCGTTGAAACACCGCATTCTCTTCAAAATGGAAAACGACAAACCATTTCGATGACGACAAGCGCGAGTGTTCGCAATATGCAATTCAGACAAAGCCTGCAGCCGACCGCCGGTGGCTGAGGTCAGCAAGCGATACCAAGGAGACTTTGAGTAATCGTGAAAGCCCCAAACTCATCCATCAACAGAGCAGCGTGCACTCGTGCCTCGGAACGAGGCGCGGCGCTCGCCACCTCAATTCTCATTCTAGGGATGCTGGGCGCGATAGCTATTACAGTCTTGGCGGTGGTGGGCAAGGAAGCGAAAATCGCCGGTAGCGACGTGAGGCGGACTCAGGCTTTTTACGCAGCTGCCGCCGGCATCGAGAAGATGACGACAGATTTCAGCGGGCTGTTCCAGATTACTTCCCGTCCTACTGCAGGCCAACTGCTGGCAATTCAAAACTCGCCGCCCCCCGAATTACTCGCCGAGGGTTACACAATGGACCAACTCATCGGCCTCGATGACGCTGCCTTGACCTCTATGCGGCTGACCCAGGGCATCACCAATGGTTCGTATCCGCGCGTCACAGTGCCTGGCGGCCCGTTTAATGGACTATCCGCGAGCGTTGCACCCTACGTGCTCAGCAGCCAGGCAACAGCCGTCGATGGCACTCAGGTAGCCCTGACACGCCAGATGAACAACTACCTGATCCCGATTTTCCAGTTTGGTATGTTTAGCAACGACGACATAGAACTACACCCTGGGCCGCCTTTTTCGTTCAACGGGCGGGTCCATGCAAACGGCAATATCTATGTTAACGGTAATGTAAGCTTCTTATCGAAAGTTACCACTGCCAATGAATTAGTCTATGACGTGGTGCGGAATGGAGTAGCTCGCACAGGCGCTACTGTGTCCGTGCAGGTTGGCGCCGTTAGGGTTCCATTAACCATGGGGAGCATGTTTGGCGGGCCGAACATCGTTGGCTCTGCACCCGGACAGCGGGGCTACTTCCCTTCTTCGCCGGACGGAAGTGTTAATACTGCATGGGATTCGACCTCCATCGGTCCGGCTAGTGTTGGCGTAGCTAATCAATTTGGTGGTCAGGTGCAGACCCGCACCACTGGCGCAACTGCGCTAGTCTTGCCGATGCAGTTGACCGGCAATTCTACGCGCGAAATAATTAAACGCAGGACACCTTCCGATCCTCAGGTTGTTCGTGATTCGCGTTACCACTCTAAGGCGCAGATTCGCATACTGATCGACGACGAAAATCCAGCGGCCGCTGACGCATCAGGAATTCCGGCTGGTCAGGGAGTGCAGCTTAGTACTTTCAGTCCGCTTCCCTTACCTAACCTTTCGACAGGAACGGGCGGAGGGCGAGCCCTCTGGCGTATCAACGACGACGGAACCTACCGGGACAGCCAGGCGACGTGCGTACTGCAAACGCAAGCCGGCTCTCCGGGTCAAGCACTAACCGTGCGAGGCGTGCAAGGCACGACGCAAACCCTGAATCTCAACGGCACAGATACGAGCATTCCAGCAGGCGCAGGTTTGTCTGGGCGCATCCTCATTCAGATCATTGATAGCAGCGGCAACGCGATCGATGTTACGCAACAGATTCTCAGCATGGGGACAACGGTTGGCGAGCCCAACTCAATCGTCGCCTTGCAGCGCCCGATGTGGGCCGCCTTTGCGCAGGGCAGTCGCGATGCGAGCGCATCCCAAAATATTGCCCCTGATGGCACGGCCTACTTTAATTCTCTAACAGACATCATTACGAAAACCAATATCGCCGCCGATGGGCAGATTGGAACCTCTCCGGGCCCCACGCAGGATGCTACATATGGTTATCTCACCGGGCTGATGGATGACATCGCTGCCGGCCAGCCTTTGAGAGCTGATGCGCCACCTACACTCAACATCGCTGACTGGGGGACAGCCAACTGGAGCAACAACAAAGAGTGGAACGCCATCGTTCCCATCAATGTCTACAACGTCCGCGAGGGCTGCATTAATGCTCTAAACTGCGACGCCGTCTACGAGCGGGGTATTACTAACGTGGTCGAACTCAACATGCGAAACCTGGCGCGTTGGGTGGATGGCGTCTATGACACCAATCTGCTTGCCGGTAGCCCGGCAGTTAGTGGAAATATTGCCAACCCAGGCGGATTCACGGTCTTCGTTTCGGATCGCCGCGGTGACAGAGTCAGGGCGACTACAGATTTCAATAACGTCGCCGTGAACAGTAGTAATGGCATGGTTGATAATGAGGATATTTATGGAGCGAACGGTCTCCTGGAACCCGGCGAAGATGTGCAGAACATTGGTGCTCTGGTTAAGGACACGGCCGAACTTCCGGATCCGAGCATACTTGGTGGCGGTTATGGCGCGGACCTTACGATGCGGGCTTTGACAGTGGCTGCCTGGAGTAATCCCGGAAATTACTTTCGCCATTCGTTGCGATTGTTCAATGGTGAGGACCTGCTGCTGTCGGGTGGTGCCAACCGATTGTCGGCTACGCAGGGC